>Ga0187781_10004304_pt1 | contig 10629 bp, 9 predicted proteins | sample 0715_SJ02_MP02_2_FD_132447 | JGI IMG/M metagenome (GOLD analysis project Ga0187781, IMG submission 132447) | Tropical peat soil microbial communities from peatlands in Department of Meta, Colombia - 0715_SJ02_MP02_20_MG | ecosystem: Environmental > Terrestrial > Soil > Wetlands > Peat | place...
AACCACCGGAAGATCGGGACGAAGCCGGCGCAACCATCGCAGAATATGCAGACCGTCGGCGTCGCCTCGCGGGAAATCCAGCAAGAACAAGTGAGGCCCGCCGTCCGCTTGCACATGCTCGATGGCTTCCCAGCCGCTGGCCGCGGTTTCCAGATGCCATGACTTCGACTTTGCCACTGACCAGATCGGGCGCAGAAGCGTCCTATCATTGCTCACGACCAGCACGCGCACAATCTCGACGGTGGTTTCAGCCATGGCTTCAGTGGTTCCTTGAATTGGGAAATGCAGGATAGAATTGAATGGGGTTAGATGTAGCTCCGCCCTCTGAGTCACACCCTCTGGTTTGACCCTGACCGCTGGAGGGACTTGTCGGCCCCTTCTTGTTGTGAACCCCTGGGGGAGTGGAGATCGCGCCGGGAGGAATAGGCGTCCAATCTATACTATGTTGATTATAATTGTAGGATTCGGCTTTTTGTCAAATTCTTTCTTCTGCGTGCGACACTAAGACACATCGCAGGCGGCTGCAAGAGGTACCGTGTCTCGGAAACGGACTTCTCAAGGCGGCAAGAGTGATTGTTCCCAGTGCAGAGGCCCGGTTGGCCTATAGCTTTTCTTCTCCATCACCACCCGACTTTCACTCACTGACATGGCGCGAGCATGCTTCAGGTCGTTGGGCAATCTGACTGGGTATCACATCTAACCTCATGATTCTATTGTCGATACGGGACCTTAGGCGGCAAAGCACAAGCTGGTAACGTCCGAGGGTGGTTGTTACCGGCAGGAGGTAGAACCAGAACGTTGCAAATCATTGCGCCTTGTGCAAAACTCTCGCGTCCGGGGGCTTGCCTTCTCAGTCGGCGATGTGGTATAAACTCAAGAATTCCTCCCCTCAGGATTTACCCCCAGCATCCGTCTGAAATTGCAATTTAGAGCATTGATTGATCCATCGTGCCACAGAGGACCCGCTAACAGGCTTTATCCCTATATCAGTTTGGAGTTTGCGCAATGGGACCTGTCTCTGGCCAAGTCGGAACTAAAGTTCGAGTGTTGGTCGTCGACAACTCTCGAATCCATACACAGTTGTTGTCGGAGGCTCTGCAAGGCGATCCGGGCCTTGAGGTGGTCAGATGGGACTGGGATCTCTCGAATCTCATCCCCACCGTTCTGGCCCACAACATCGATGTTCTCGTCATCAGCTCCGGTCTTAACGGTCAAGAAGCGCATAGCTTCGACGTTGTGCGGGAACTACGTGCAGCGAGCCCTGCAACCAAAGCGATAATCTTGCTCGATGCCCCAAAGGATGACACCGTGATCAACGCTTTTCGTGCCGGTGCCAGAGGCATCCTAGGCAAAGAAACCTGCCTGGAAATCTTTCGTAAGTGCGTGTATAGAGTCCATACGGGAGAAATTTGGGCCGACAATCGTGGAGTAGCGCTGGTGGTCGATGCGCTGGCCTCAGCACCCCTGCTCCGCGCGGTGGGTGCGAACGGCGTGAACCTGCTGTCAAAACGCGAACTTGAGGTCGTCCAATACGTGGTGCAGGGCCTCAGCAACCGGGAAATTGCCGATCGTATGGGGCTGAGTCAGCACACCATCAAGAATTATCTCTTTCGCATTTTCGATAAGCTGGGCGTATCGAGTCGGGTTGAACTGCTGTTCATGACGCTAAGCCAGAACAATTCTTCTGAAGAGGTGGTGCTGCCCGAGGCCTCAACCAAAGCTCTGGGTGGTAACGGACACGATGAAACAACCCTAGGCATCTTGGGAAGGGCGGCTATGAAGGGCTCACCTGCGGCGCAGTTGGCCCTGGCGCAAGCGTACGTGGCGCGCCGTGCTCAACCCGAGGACCTAGTACAGGCATACATGTGGTACCTGATTGCCTCGGAAGGTTCGTCGCAAACTCGATCTCTGATCGCCAGCAAGCTCACTCCCGAGCAGATGCATGAAGCTCAACAAAGAGCCAACGCCTGGCTCGCCCATTCGAGGCAAATTTCGGCCTCGGACGCGAAGCCTGTAGCGAGACTGGTCCCCTTAAGGCCAGCGATGTGAACTGAGACTTGGCGGCGCGTGGATGCTGAAATCCTCGGCAACTGCCAACGACACCAAGACTGCCAGAATAATTGTCCGGGGGACGCGCTAGCTGGCAGCAGGAAAAAATTCCTCCATCTCCGTGATAGCCTGGGCGCACTCGATCGCGATAGCATAGCCGTCGCGTTGCCCCAGGTTCTCCACGCGCACCACCATGCCGTCGCCGATGAGCCGCACCGGATGGATCGACCAAGGGCGACGTACATCCATCCTCAAGCTGACCTGCGTCTGCACTGGGATAGGATCACCGGTTTTCAGAAGCAGGCCGCCAATGCTGACATTCTTGGTGACGGCGAAGAGTTCGTGGACCCTCCCAGCTGCTGGAAAGCTCAGAGAAACCGGAAACTGAAGGTTGAATCGTCGATACCTTCGCTCTTTCGGATAGCGTGCAGGAGAATTGGGGTGGGCCTGACGCATTTGCGGATCATAGCACTTTTGATCCCCATCAATAGGTAGCGCAAGAACACCGTCCGGGTGGACGATTCGATCCGTGCCAAGTTCGAATCCGGGGAAGCATAAGGCCCTGTCCCGAGGCAAGCAGCGACGTACCCCGGTGATGAACTTGTCGGTGCCCTGCTCAGCAGGTGACGACTGTCCTTTCACCACAACCGTCGCTTTCGACGACAATGAAACCAAAGAGGTTGACTGTAGAAGTTACTTGGGCGGGAAGATCGATGAACGACCTGTTCGGTTCTGGCTGGGAGGCACGCCATATCAGGTCGAGGCCGTGCTCGATCAGCGACGACGCACTCACGAAATTGGATGACGCGCGATGTCGAGCAATAGCTTCTCCAACTCCTCAATTTCTGTTCGGATACCGCCCCGCGAATTCCACCACTGGTCGGGATCGAAGGCCGAATAGCGGGCGGCGCAAACCTTGACTGTCGCTTCGTGACCCTTCATGGAGCGATGAAGCACTCGGCGGAGGCGGCGCGAGTGATCGGGAGTGCCCACTACCACCACAGAGCGGAACCGCTGCTCATCGCACCAGCGAGCAAGTACAGGGCCTTCATCCTCGGTGCCGGTTACGTAGGTGGGAATTTGCTCGACATTCACAACCCCCAGAGCCCTCAGTTGTCGAACATATCGGGTGGTCTTATTTTCGTATGGGATACCGCGACGGGTGAACTCCTGTTCAACGGCATCCGGGGCGTAGGCAAAGACTGCGACTCGCGTGGCCATGCCGCTGTGAACGAGATCGGCAGCTTCAAGTACTGGGGGCCCATCGCCTTCGCCCGAAACAACAATAATGTCAGCGGACCCGACGCGCTCATTAACCACTAGCATCCTCCCGGCGGCCCGCAGAATCGAACGTCGAATTGCAGGCACAGCAATGCTGGCAACGGCCAAGAACACGACCACCAGCGCGAATCGACGTCGCAGCCGACCAGCAATCATTGTCTGGATGATATCTGATGAGGAGCCCTAAAACCCAAGCCGGGGAGAATGGCGAGAAAGAAGCTCCGGGCCAAGCGCTCCAGTTGGCCTTTTGACCGTTGGCAGCATGTACCTTGGGTATCTACCGTCATGCTGCCCCTAGCACCAAACTGGGGGGGATGAGCCGTCCCCCCGACCATGCAGTCATGGAACGTTGGCTTGCGGTTCCGTGGCTGGCGATGCACAGAACAGGGCCCAGGGAAATCTACTCAAAACATCTAGGGAAAGTAGCGGTCGCTTTGCTTCTTGTGGCCGCTCTCGCTTTCCTGGCCGGTTGCCAAGGCATCAGCGCCGGTGCTTCCGTCCAAGTGCAAACCGGCACTCTGTCCATGACAAATGGGACTCTGAATTTCGGCAGTGTCGCGGCGGGCAGCAGTGAAACTCTCTCGGCCACCGTGACGAATTCCGGACCGGGCACAGTCACTATAAGCAGCGTTACCTTCTCGACCAAGTATTTTTCTCTGAACTCGCCCAGCCTTCCGCTATCCCTCGCTGAGGGACAAAGCACCCAGGTCAGCGTCACGTTCGCACCCAACGCGGCGGGAACTTTCAGCGCCACGGCCACTATCACCAGCAACGCCTCCAACACTGCGACAGTTAACCTCTTGGGGACTGGAACGGGAACGGAAACCGCCGGGGAGTTGACACCCAGTCCGACCAGTCTCGGCTTTGGCAGCGTGACGGTGGGGTCCGACCCGTCGTTGTCCGAGACCGTCACCAACACCGGCGGCTCGAGCGTCACGATTTCTCAGGTGGCGATCAGCGGCAGCGGATTCACACTGAGTGGGATTACGGCTCCTGTGACCTTGACCGCCGGCCAGAGCACCAGCTTCAGTGTCGCGTTTGCGCCCACGTCTACGGGAAGTGCCAGCGGCAACGTTACCATCACGTCCAACGCTTCCAACTCGACGCTGACTATCCCACTCTCCGGAACAGGCACGGCGGCGGCAGCTGGGCAACTCGCCGTGAGTCCAACCACCCTCGGTGTGGGCAACGTAGTCGTCGGCACCAGCGGAACCGCATCCGGCACGCTAACCGCCAGTGGTGCGAGCGTGACGGTTACGGCCGCCAGCACCAACGACGAGTCGGTATTTAGCGTCAGCGGTCTCTCGTTGCCGGTGACCATTCCGGCGGGTGAGAGTGTTCCTTTCACCGTCACTTTCAGTCCGGCCACCACGGGCGCGGCGAGCGCGACCCTCACCTTTACCAGCAACGCTGCCCCCTCCACCACAACCGAAGCGCTGACAGGAACTGGAACGGCTGCTCCCACCCACACGGTCAGCCTGTCGTGGGACGCGAGCACGTCACCGGACATCTCGGGCTATAACATCTATCGCTCGCCCTATTCGGGTTCGTGCGGGACCTACGCGAAGATCAACTCAGCGCTGATAACCACCACGGTCTACACCGACTCGGCGGTGACGGACGGCGACGCATACTGCTACGCGGCCACGGCCGTGAATTCCAGCGAAGAAGAAAGCGGTTACTCCAACATCGTCTCCAACGTTCAAATCCCCGCGCAATAGTACGGAACTGATACCACGCATTTGCTGCTTCCCCGGATCCACGCAGGAATCCTTGCCACCCGCACTCGTACAAAGGCTGATGCCATGAATCACCATCTCGCGCGTCAAGAAAGGTAGCCCCAGTTCTTCAGGATCTGGCGAGATTCCGTTGATCGTTCTATTTCGGGACTTCAAACGCGAAGGTTTGCAGCCTACTAGAGGTTTCTAAACCCGCGGCATCTACCGATAGTCAATTCGTCGCACCACGATAGATCATGAAGCTTTCTTTCCCCCTTCTCCTGATCCTACTTGTGGCTCAATGTCCAGCATCAACGGTCGCTATCACTACTACCAGCTTGCCGAACGGCATTGCTGAAACAACCTATTCCGCGGCTATCGCCGCTGGCGGAGGATGCAAACCGTACAAGTGGGCGATCGTGTCCGGAGATCTGCCGGCTGGTGTGGCCGCGAAAACCTCGAACACCACGGCGTCTCTCGAACTGACTGGAGACCCGACCACAGCCGCCTCCTATTCTTTCACCGTCTCCGTCACCGGGTGCGGTGGGCACGTCTCGACGGCGTCATACACGATTGTCATCCAGGTTGCAGCCGACCACGTCGTGGACCTGAGTTGGGATGCTTCCACCTCAAGTGACGTTATAGGCTACAACGTGTATCGCGCAGCCTATTCGACTTCGACGAACTCGTGCGGTTCCTACTTGAAGATCAACTCGGCACTAATTACCACCACCGCTTACACAGATGCGGCAGTGACGGACGGCGACGCTTACTGCTACGCGGCCACGGCCGTGAATTCCAGCGAGGAAGAAAGCGGCCACTCCAACATCGTCTCCGACGTTCAAATCCCCGCGCCGTAGTCGCAAAACGGAGACGGACGGAAAACAATTCTGGTCGTCTCGACGGATACCGCAAGTAGCCGTTCACTTGGACGGCTTGAGCAACTAAGCAAACTCCTCATTGGTTAAGGCATGACCCACATTCCTGAAAGGCTGTCGTTGGCGACAGATTCTTGTCCCTCAGGACAGAATGGTTGGCAGCCGCTTCTCCAGTCAACTGGACGAGCAGCGTAAGGTCACACTCCTTCGTCTTCGAGCCAGCCCATCTGGTTCCACGAACTCTCAGGGATGAGTTGCAGGAGTCGCGCACGGCGGTTACGGGATACTACGTGGATTCGAACAACGTCGGTCACGGCGCACTCTGACATCGGGATAGTTGAGAGAATCAAGAGTGTCAATGACTCACTCCTGCGAAACATAGCGGCTCGTGGACAACAGATGGACGACTTCCTTGTAAGGCTGGAAAAACAAGTCTGGGCTGTATGGCTGCCAGTCATCGCAAGTGCTGCATTAGCGCTAGGATTCTTTTTAGGAACGTGGCTTGCCAGCGTGCCTAAAGTAGCGTCGGGGACGCCAGGTATCGATACACAGCAGCTGCCAATCGAGACAGCTCCTCAGCCGCAAGTCATTCCGCAGCGAAGCGGAAAGCGCCATGGAGTCGAGTGTTGAGAAATCTGAAGTGTTAGTTTAGATTTCTCATCGCGCTTGTAATTGATCAAACCTCCTGCACAGAGACAGATCGCAGATGGTCTAGTCTTGGCCAACCAGGCGTGCTTCTTCGTACCAAGTCGAGCAAGTCTTGCTTATTAAGATATAATGCCGTATCCTTTAATAGCGCGGACGCTTATTAAAGGAACCCTTCATAACGCGAGTGGTCACTGGAAACAAGTCGAGGCTAGGGACCTACGTCACAACCACGGTCACTGGAGAGTCAGTGCGGGCCTTCATCCCGCCAGGGCTACCGCCCAACCCGCCTGTGGAATTGGCGGGCCTGTACCAGCCTCTTGACCGAGCCAACCAGGCATTAGGCCGACTCGATGGCCTGACCACGTTGCTCGAGATCGCATTGAGACGATAGGACGAGCAGCATCTTCGAACTCTAGCACTGTAAGCCGGAAGGACGAGTCTTTCTAGTCTGCACGCGGGACGGTGGCCAGTTCCCATTGATATTGACTGACCAAGGAGTTTTATCCTTCATTGGTTGCTCCTCGCGCTTGAACTCGCGATGCTACAGACGATGACATTCTGGCGAGTTGGTTCAAGTACTCATCCAGGCCCATCCCGTGAGCATTTGCCAATCGGCTCAGCGAATCATAGGTTGTGCCTTCGCCACTTTCAATGCGGCGTACCTGTCTGTCAGAAAGCCCAGGAATGTCAGATTGCTTGAGACCTTTTTCCAAACGCAGCATTGCAATAGCCCTTCCATACTGTTGGTGATGGAGGGCTTTAGCTTCGAGAGCCTTTCTACTGGCCACTGGATCGATTGCAACACGAATCGCATCCAGATCAAGATGAATATCGGGCTCAGCCCAATGGAGATAACTGCCATCTTCGTCGATCGTGAACCTGGATCGCATTGATTCCGGCAGAGACTTCAATGCAGCGATCTTGTCAAATGTGACTTCGTACTGCTGAAGCGCACAGGAAGTAACAAAAAGGCGATCATCCGCAACCTTAGCGTCAGCAATCAGCTGTTCTTGTGCTCCATTGGCCCAAGCTCGGAGAACGCGGCCAGGCATGATCAGATCCGAATGCACCAATGTATTTCGTAGAGTTCTTAGACCGGCTCGCTCAAAGAGTTGAGGAATCCAGTATGCATTCATGTCATCTCGTACGAACAAGGCTCGAAGCTGATGACGACGGTTGGCGAGAGAAACAAACTCGGCAACTTCTGGAAGAGCGGTTGCTAAAACAAGCACAAAAACATTTCGCGCACTTTCAGCAGTCTGACGATGTGGCTCTTGAAGAACGCGAATCCCCTTTCGATGCGGGATAGCTTCTCGACTGTTGACATAGTGGGCAAGGACCGTAATGTCAGGCTCAGTCATTGTATTCATTTCGATGTGCATACTTTGTTCTCCCATTCCAGTAAGAGAGCTGCCCGGTACATGAGCACGGCTTCGAGAATTACAGCTCGATCACCTGAGCTAGGTCCCTTCCGGCCCCACTTAATCTCAAAGGCCAAATTCCCACTGGTGCACTCCAGGAACCAGACTCTAATTTCCCATTGTCCGCGCCTCTTAGCGTGCAAATGGGGTGGTATATGGTCTGATGAATTGAACCAGACGTCGATACCTGGCAGCACAAAAGCGTCAATCTTCCCCAAGTCTGTCCTCGAGTTTCGGACTTCTCTAACACCTGTACACAAGATACCGCATACCGGACATTAAGTCAATCACTATTGAGTCGTCATTGTCCTGTTCTGTACGGCCCCGAGTCGCATTTGTTAAGTCAATCTTTATCAAATACTTACAAGATAGCATCATGCGTCAGCAACGTATGAATTGAGAGCCAATTTCAACCCCGATGTCTTTGGCTCTGCAAGTTTTGATGTGATCGCACATTGAGGAGCGCTCGCTCGTGAGCTGTGCGAATGCAGCATCGTCTATCGCGAACACCAATACCGCCACGGACCATCGAGAAGTGTCTGGCGAGTGACCGCATTCGTCATCGACACGGTCATCAGCAAATATTGCAATCACACGCTCCTGCATCGGCAGAGCATGATTCTGGAAAGGGACCTAGGTTTGGAAATCAGCCGCGCGACGTTGGACGGCTGGGTCCTGAAAGTCGGCGAGTTGCTGATCCCGATGGTCGCGGCAATGAGACGAGAGTTGATTAGCGGAAGTTACGTTCAAGCGGATGAAACCCCAGTCGATGTGCAGACACGCGAGGGCCGAGGTAAGAACCACCAAGCGTACCTCTGGCAATACAGTCGCCCTGGAGGATCGGTGGTGTTCGACTTCCGCTTGCGTCGCGGACGTGAGGGACCGAAGCGGTTCCTGGGACGGTTCGAAGGTATTCTCCAAACTGACGGTTATACAGCATACGACCAGATCGGCGGGCCGAGAATGGTGCATGCCGCTTGTTGGGCGCATGTAAGAAGACAGTTTTTCGAGGCAGTGCAGGTAAATCCACGAGACCCGGTTGCGACTCCGATTGTGGCCCGGATGGACGAACTGTTTGCCATCGATGCGGAAGCTCGCCGCAAAGCGCTGACTATTGCGGCGCGCCATATCCGGCGTCAGGAAACGGCCAAGCCCCTGCTCGATGATATCCGCAGCAAGATCGAGGCAGCGCAGTCCGCCGCTTTGCCATCCAGCGCACTCAGCAAGGCTTGCCAGTACGATCACGCTTTGGAAAAAGCTCACCCGCTTCTTGGAGTATCCCGAATTAGAGCTAAGTACTAACCTGGCGGAGAACTCTATGCGTCCGGTAGCTCTTGGTCGAAAGAATTGGTTGCACATCGGCAGCCCACAAGCGGGACCGAAGGTTGCGGCGATTCTCTCGGTCGCGGAAAGCTGCCGTCGGCTGCAAGTCCCGGTGCGCGATTACTTTTCCACGATTCTCCCTGGGCTTGCCGATCTCCCGATCAGGTGCCTTCCAGACCTTACTCCCGCAGCGTGGGCCGCTTAACTTTAATAAACTCAAGGACCGGAGTGCTAGCGTAAGTGATTTTGCGACCACAACCCCATAGTTTCCCGTTTGCTGACCATCCTGGGCCTGCTCGGGTTACTTGGTCAAGAGGGCGTTTGCCGTTCCCAACCAGAGCCGCGCTAGCTCACGAGTCTGGGTTTGTCTGTCGACCGCATCAACACGCTCCCGAATCTCCCCAACTAGACCAAGCAGGCCAAACCAGGACCTTACAAACTCATCCTTTGGACTGGCTTACGGAACACTATTGCCATTAGCTGCTTTTCGTGCAATCAATTCAAAACCTTTCGCGCCGGCGCTTTTCTCCAAGGCCAGGAGCCGAGCGCGACCAGCGGCGTGATTTGGCCCTATCATCTGAATCTGACCCAGCGCGAGAGAGGCCTCCAGTTGCAATCGAAAAAGACCTAGGTTACGCGCTCGGGTCAGCGCTTCTTTAGCAGTGGTTTCCGCTCCGCCCAGGTTTTTCTCGGCTGCCATAACGTAGGCATGAACAAGAGTCACAGGGATTCGAACGGTTACATCCTGGCTCTTTTCCGAAAGCCGGACCGCTTCGGCAATGGCTGCGCGCGCCTCGTCTACCTTTCCTTGTCGAAGAAGGGCTCGGGATAACATCGATTGTGCGAAGATCTCCTCATCAGCGTACGCATCCGCGCGAAACACTTCGACCGCCGCACGGCTGAGTTGTTCGGCCTCGGTTCCGCTGCCCGAATCGCAATCCAATTCCGCCAGCGCCAGGCGAGTCTCGGCGGCGTCGCTTTTGTTTCCAAGTTCCTCTTGCGAGGAGAGTGCCTGAACGTAGGCCTCACGTGCTTTATCCGCTTCCGCCTGTTGTCGCAATGCCTGCCCAACTTTAACGAGCGTGGAAGCGTAAAGGACCTTTCCGCCAGCCTCGCGCATGGTCGTCAATTCCTGCTGATACATCTGGAGAGCCCCGGCAACATCCCCCTCTTCTAACAATACGTCTCCGATCGCCCCCTGCGCCTGCGCGGCAGAAACCCGATGTCCTACTTCGTTCGACAACTCGAAGGTCTTCTGGAAATGGTTGAGTGCGTCCTGCAGTTTCCCTTGGGCGCGCAACATGATGCCGG
>Ga0187781_10004307_pt1 | contig 10624 bp, 12 predicted proteins | sample 0715_SJ02_MP02_2_FD_132447 | JGI IMG/M metagenome (GOLD analysis project Ga0187781, IMG submission 132447) | Tropical peat soil microbial communities from peatlands in Department of Meta, Colombia - 0715_SJ02_MP02_20_MG | ecosystem: Environmental > Terrestrial > Soil > Wetlands > Peat | place...
CACCCGACGCCTCAGTGGCAGCAACACTATTGAAAGCGCAAAGCAATAATACGCCCGCAATTGTCAAACTTAGCAATATATTTTTTACATTCATATGTATTTGTGCAGCCATTTTTGATTATTTCCTGTAATTTCTGCGATAGTCATAAATTTTTAGGTAATTTTAGGTTAATCATTATCCATTGCTGGCAGTTAACCACTTAATGGAGCAGAAGCACTATCGGCACTCCTACAGCAAGTATGTAAAGGTTATAAACTTCCCTAAACCTATCGAAGTTGCCACTATTGTTGCTAATACCAAACCCACGTGAATCGCCCCCCCGTGGTTATATTCTATAAAGTTAAAGTATCTGCCTTATAAGTAGCTATCACTCGTCACCCATTACTTTTATCTTTTGTTGATAGATTATGGATTGATACATTCATCTACTGTAAATTGGTGCAAGGAGAAAGTATGCGTCGAGGGTTCGAACCTTCATATAAAACTAGGCTGAATAGATAATAAACAGCGCTTGCAATAGGGGGGCGTAAGGTTTAATTTTTTATCATTGAGAAGGTTGCGGAAAAGATGCTGTACATTATAAACTCCAACACGTTTGATTGGATTCGCGTAGACCTCTTTAATGAAAGAATGCCTGCTTCTCTCCTTCCAACTTAAAGCCGTAACATCGTCTTCATTCTAGCTTACACTGTCATTAGACCGACCGAGAATGTTATTGAGGGCGTTCACTAGCGAATAAAATATGCTTTCTTATAAGTGGTAGGTGGGGCGCAAGGAACAGAAGCTTCGGGTTCGCTACAAGTAAACGTCTTGCGCTCCGAAGTGACAAGATTTCAATAGCGCTCATCTGCGGTTTAAGATCTTTAAATAGCCGTATAAGCTCGTTGTGCCCGTCGTCAGATAGTTCTCTTCTAAATTCTTTTATTTTATACATACCTTTATGTATTTTACCAAATGAGGTGTGCCACCTCGTTTCGTGCTCCTTGAGGACCCGAACTGATGAATCGTTTTGGTGCACGGCTTTCTGAGCGACTTCTCCTGCTATGGCGCCTCCCCCGATGGCGGTTGGAATTCCCCCACCAGAACTTGGCTCGGTGTGACGCGCCGCGTCGCCGATGAGCATCAATCCGTTGCTCACGATGTTCTTAAGTGCATCACTTACGGGAACTCCTCCCATCACTAGTTCCACTGGTTGCCCCTCAGGAACGTTTTTTGATACAAACTCGTTGAGGTAGTCTATGGGCATTTTTCGGTGTAATTTGCTCCCGATCACGCCAAGCCCTACATTTGCTGCCCTCTTGCTTTTCGGAAATATCCAGGCGTAGCAGCCGGGAGCCTGCGAGCCTGTATAAATATCCAAAAAATTTTCTGTCACATCAATGTTGGTCATAAGGTACTGAACACAGCTCCCGATGTCCTTGAGTTTGAGGGTGGTGTTGATCCCGCCCGCCGTCCGACCTGTGATTCCACTCCGTCTGCGCCGATAACCACCTTTGAGCGGACCTCTAAGTCCTCGCCAAGCCTGTTGAGCTTAACGCCCTTTACTGCGCCGTCTTCTATAATAAGCCCTGTTGCACGGGTGCGTACCATGACGTGCGCTCCTGCCCGCGCCGCGTCCTTCGCCAGCTCCCTGTCGAAGATTTTGCGTTCCAAACCATATCCGAGCACCCCTTCCATTCCTAGCGCCTCTCCTGACAATTCAAGCATTGTGCCATCAGGAGCGATATACCGGATTCCATTGATCTCGCTTGCAATCCATTTTTTATTAAGCTGGATATATTTGGACGCATTCAAGAATTGGTCTTTGGGAACGAACTCAGCGCATCGCACCGGCGCCCCAATCTCCTGACGCTTCTCGATCAATAAAACGTCGCACTCTTCAGCAGCGGTCCGCGCCGCGATAGAATCGCCTGGTTCCGCCCCGACCACGATGACATCGTACTCTTCCCTCATAATTCTCTCTGCCGTTACTTTAAATTTGATAAATATTTCAAGCGTCTATATTAAAGGTTGCGTGGCTACAAAGTGTTGCAACAGCTTGCAATAATTTTTCGAAATTTGTTATTTTAACCGAGAGAGAACGCCGCGCGAAGGCTTAGTATAACAAAAAATCGGAGAGGCAATTGCATCGGCTCATGTTTTGATGCCGTACCCTCGAGTAACACATATAGTTTACCCGTTGACGCATACAAACACAGCTAGCTAATCAATAGCAAGTAGACGTATTTGGTTAACCGTTGGCTTTGTTGAGTGGAGTTTCTAGCTAACAAAAGATTCTTTTATTGCAAAGTATTAAACGTATAAGACATGTTACAGAATGTAATAGACCTCTATACGCTGACAGCATATACGGGGTTCGTCACGTTAGCCTCTTTTTTAATCGCAGCTCCCGTCATTCTTCTCTCGAAGGGAACAATCAAGACGGCGATTAAATGGCACTATAGTGTAGCAATGTTTGCTCTCATCATAGGCATAGTTCACGGGGCATTGGGCGCATACACCTTCTTCGCGTGAAATGCCACACGATGATCACAGTTATCCGCTTGTCTACCAGCATTGGTAGCTTTACTCATCCATAAATCATGATCGACGGAAGCCCCCTTTTTATACCTAACTAACCTCGGAAACAATTGGTGAAATAAAAATGAAACGCAATAAAAAAGAAGAAGAACTTAGTTATCAGGGATTGCGAAGGGACTTTGCACAATATGCAAGACAGAGTGACGTTTGGTTTTGTAATGCTGGGAGCTTCAAACGAACATCAGAATTGTTATTAAAACAACAGGAAGTCGACGATCAAGAATTCGGGGAGCGAAGAGAGAGATTAGAAAAACACGTAAAAGCCGGCGGACCAGTTAATGACCCGCTTGGAATACATCCACCCATCCTACGTGGAACAATCGCTTTTTCTATAGCTATGGCAATTGAACTACAACTGAAGGCGACATTAATAGCAGCATCTCCAATAGAATTAGTAACGGAATATGGTCTCGATGATGAGATTACACATCACAACATTCAAAAATTAGTCCAAATGGTAAACAGTTGTCGGAGAGATGCGATCCCACTTGAAGGCAAAGCAAAACTAGTAGATTACAAGCTATTTGAGAAGCTTAAATTGATTATCGAATGTGGCAAATACGGTTTTCCAAAAGACCCTTGCGAATATCGTAATTCGTCGAATTAGATATTGGATATGAAAATATAGGCATGGTGACACTGTTAAATAACGAGATCATTTCATGTAATAAACTGTATGATGAGCTCGACCGCTTTTACAGATCAATAGTGTATCCCTCGCGGCTGTAAATTATTTCAAGATTTGTTATCAGTCCCAACCATTAGCCCTTCTCATCTGAGTTAAATACGCTAACTTACACCGGTATTTTTCCCAGCCCGGCATCTTTCGACCTTTTGGTTTCGTCTTCACATACTCTGAGCAAACGCATACAGAGCCTGCGTGTACGCCTCGTGCTCTTCATCGGCGGCTTCAAATATCGCCTGACGCAGACGTTCAAATGTCTTCTTATGCATGCCTTTCGGCCTGTCCATGTCATGGGCCATATAACAAGCGTCGTCATTCTAAAGGCTTGGTGAGGTGGCCCGTGAGTACTGGAACAACGTCCTCGGACGGATGGTCAGGATCATGGAATATTTCCTGCGAAGCAACCTGTGGATCAATCAGTTCAGCTGCTGGATTCTCGAAACTGAGATTTCGCACATAACGCCGATGTGCGCCGCTTGACACTTGCAGCCGTATTCGGTGACCGGTCTCGAATCGACATGCGGTTGCCGACAGGTCGACTTCAATGTGGATTGTTCCATCATCGATCATCTCGTGGTCGCAGATGGGAAACCGAGCGACGCCATTAGTGATGTTTAGCGATTTTCCTCGATGCGTCACGTTACACAATCTGATGAAGAACTCGATCGTCCTTGCCGTGGTCCGTACGAGTAGTCGGACCCGAGGAACGCCGACCGCGTCGAGCGGCTCCGAAAGGGGCGCAGTCGTGAATGTCAGGACATCAGAGCGGCGCTCAAGCTCTCGATTGTCAACTTGGCCTGAACCGTCGTACAACAGCGCGCCGCCTACTGAAGGCGTGTGGTCGGCTGGGTCATATCTGTACTTGGTTGGCGCATCCGATCGGGTCGCCGCTGAGGGCGAAAGTCGACCCGCCCTAGTAAGAAAAAGGTGCTGATCCTGCGACTGCGGGGGCCATTCGTCGAAATCACACCATTTTTGAGGTCCAATGACCTAAACGTATACGGGCTTCGACCGAAGAGACATCCAGTCATCCGTGGCGGCTGCATTGAACCAATGCATCGTCTCGCTGTATCCCGCTCGAATGGCATCCGTTGATCGGTGAGACCAGGGGCCGATCGTGAGATATGGCCTTTTTCCGGCCCTAAAGGGACTCACGTAGTCGTTAAGCTGTGGGTCGAGAAAGAAGTCGTACCATCCGCCTATTAGATGGATCGGGACTTCGACGCTCCCGACAGTGCTCGAATGGTCAGCCAGCTGCCAGAGCGCATCATCGGGGTGTGGACTTTGTAGGACCTGTTGGAAGAATGGATAAGGCTTCCCCGTGGCGATCGTGTCTGCTTCGGTCAGGGGAAGATGCGCTGACGCCTTTGCAACTCTTCGTCGTCGGCGAGCCAACGCGGTATAGAGCCTGCCTGTCGGCCGGTACCGAATGCTCTGTAGGTACACCCAATTCAATAAGTTGGCCAGACCGACGGTTCCTTGCGGCCGAAATATGTCATAAACACGCGAAGCAGCGTTCTGGATGACCAGACAGGACAACATGCCTTCAGGCGCTCAGCAGCAAGCGCCCATTCTGCATAAGCCGGGTAACTAAACCCGAACATGAGGACGTGGCCCCTGTACCAGGATTGCTCGATGATCCATTTGAGCGTGTCAGCCCCATCTTCGGCATCGGACTGGAATGGTAAGAACACTCCGCCAGAACCAAAGGTGTCACGACAGCGCTGACTCACCACCTGGTAACCACGCAGCGTGAGGCTACGCTCCATCAATCCGCTCATCGCCCCGCTCCATCAATCCGCCGATCGCCCGTCGTCCGTATGGAGTACGCATCAGAACTACCGGCAGAGGCGAGGCGCTTTACGGTTGATATAAATCTGTGAGCAAATCCACGCCATCTCATATGTGCATCGGCACGTCGCGCGTCTCGGTGACCTGCCCTTGTGTGGTTGGCCCCATTCCGAAGTAACGCCCCGCGATCTTGGCAATCCAGCCGTTTACCACTCCCAACTTATCTCTCCGCCTGAGGACGCTATTACACTTCACTGGATGTAACTGCGCGCTCATCCTCGCTCACGCTCAGCATCCGCCTCCTTATTAAGTCAATATGTTGAATGTGCCAATATTTGCTCAATTCAAGTGAATATTCCGCCTTTCTGTGTGTAATCAGACGGTTGCCTGGATCTTGACTGCGCTTCCATTAGTACTTTTGGCTTTGTTGGAATTTCACGCGTTTTTTACACGAGCACGTAATTGGGGAAAACGTATGGTCAAGTCGTTACGAAGTTAATGATGTACGTAGCTCCGAAAATGGCGCTGATACCGAGACCTTTAAGTAAAAAGTCCGCACGCGTCATGCTCTCGTCAAGCACTCGTGGAAACTGCAGTGACAGTATCGTGGCAAAGAGAAGCACAAACACAGGTTGTAGGGATGAAAGCGCACTAATGAGAGCTATTGGCCCGAGACTAATTGCATAGCTGGAAGACGCGATAGCGATATATGACATTACCTGTTCCACTATAAGTACCATTCCAATGCGCTTGGTAGCGGTTTTGTACGCCTGAATGAGATCATTTCTGAAACTTTTGAGGGTTACCATTTGACAAAATGCGAGAAACATCCCAACCTGCACCAAAATGAAAATGGTATAAAAGTCGTTGAATGAGTAGAGAAACTTCAACATGATGCTATATGCTGCTATCAAAAGATCCGACAGCAAAAGGAGGTAAAATGCCATGGATAACCGCACACCTTTCCCCAGCTTTATCGAGAATAGCGTCCCTCCAAGAACTAACAAAGCAAACGCGATGTAGTTTTGCGTCTTCAACGTTTCATTGAGGATGATGCTGGAGAGCCCGAGCACAAAGATCGGGGTCAATTGTATCAGAGGAACGACGCGCGAAACCTCTTCTATAGTCAGCGCTTTGTAATATGGCAAGTTACTGTAAATGCGTAGAAATCCTACAATTATCGTCAGCGCGATTACATATGCGGGAAGGGGTGTGAGTCCAAAAAATGGAATGGTTATAATGGGTATGAGGCTTGCACCACTTAATATCATGACGTATGCTGAAGGGGTAACTGAGTAGCCAGAAACGACTATTTTGTCAATGATGTTGGTGGTGGAAATTAAAATGAGTGAGAAAATTACAAAATAAAACCATTCCGGGAGCATAATTCCACGTTTATTATCGAGTTATACAAATTTCATAGATGTTTGTATTGGTAAATCTTTTGAGATGCTATTCACTTAATAAAAGAGTCATAAAAGCACAAAATGATGGGGGCGCATCGGCAGCCCTTTCGCGAGATCAACTGATAGAAGGTTGACGAATACCGGGCGAATGGGCTATCGTGGTAGGCCGTTTCAAGGATGACGGACATTCCCTACAACACACTGCTGGCTGCAAAGGCACGAAGAGCGGAAAAAGAAGTATCAGAATAAACATATGCACACGAATCTCGGCCTATTCCTTCGAATTGACGAGAGCCACCCGCGGGGTTCGCCTGGTTCCAATCTGGCCTCCAACGTTGCCTGCCTGATGTAGTTAATGCGCCACCCACCTGGAATAGCTCCTTTATCTGGGCCTGTGTCACCCGCCGCGGCCCATAGTCTCCCTCTTTCAATTTATCGAAATAAGGCATAAGGTCTTTCAATTTATCAAAATCAGGAAAAAAATCTTTCAATTTACTGAAATCTGGTAACGTCGTCAATTCACTTATACAGAGCATAAAGTACGTCCCTCCACAGTTCATGGCAGTCGCGAGGTTATCGACAAAAAGAGGGCGCTCTTCGAAGTTCAACGAGTGGAACATCCCTGAGTCGATGACGGTATCGAACGTTCTCCCCAGTGTGTGCAGCTCTAATACGTTCGACACAAGAAACGTTGCTGTCAGATGACGCTGTGCGGCTTTTTCTTGTGCCTTCTGGATGGCAGTAGGGGCAAAATCGACTCCCCGCACGTCGTGCCCGCTTTCTGCTAAATACAGAGCATTCTCCCCTGTGCCACATCTGACATCGAGTACCGATCCAACGATTTCTCCTGCCTGTTTTAATTGTACGTACTCTTTCTGAGAGCGTCCGATGTCCCACGGAGCTTCGCCGTGGTAAATCGATTCTAAGAAGTCCATTGTTATACCCTCTTCTTCCTTTTGTTCACGCATTGCGTCTCAACTCGTTTTGACGCATCTTCTATTATATGTCAAGATATTTTTTCTAGTGTTTAAGCGATTCATCAAAATAAGATGATGCGTCATTCTTGGCGCCCTAAGATATCGAGGCACACTCCTTTATAGAACCACGCTTGTTTATCGTCCGGATCAATCTTGAGCGCCTTATCATAGCACACTATCGCTTCTTCGTAGCGCTCTAAGTTTATAAGACACAACCCTTTATCGTTCCACGCATCTTTAAAATTTGGATCAATCTTGAGCACCTTATCAAAATAAGGAAGCGCTTCAGCGTAGCGTCCCAGGTTCATAAGGCTTGATCCCTTATTATTCCACTCAATCGCTTGTTCAGCCTCAGCGAGCATTAAACACTCATTTATTCTAGTCAAACGATAGGCGTTGTCCTCATATCCTGTGGTAATATCTGCGATATCCGATGATTTTACGCATCAAGTATAAAATTGTGGCTTTTCTACTTTTGCGAGTGCATTTTTTGTTTTTGTGGACGCGTTCACTTTTTTCTATAAATGCCACTGAAGAATTACTGATAGGGGCCATCTTCTCATCTCTCTGCGATATGGTTCTTAGAATATTCGAAAGAAAGCGTGCTATTGGTTCATACGTCCGAGCTGTCATTTTACAATTAATTGTCCACAATTTGCGTTTTATTGTAATTTTATGAAATGATATTACTGGCTTCGTGATGGCTATTTACTCTCTTAAAGGAGCCTTTTGTCCTCGCTGCGCAAGATATACTAACTCCTTTTGATGTGCTCTTGGCGACTGCGAAATCTTATCAAAATCGTAACCATAATTCGATAATTCTATCGTGTTGACTGAAAACTCTTCTTCAATGTACTGGTCACATAGTTCAGCTCGTGCCGTCCAGTCGAACCTAACCGCCCATGCCTTTAATATTCCAGTGCGCGTCGTTCTTCCATCGATTTCTTGCGCTACATTAGATAGCGAGCGTTGACTACCCAGATTTAAAAAAATGCAAAACGCGCGATATGCAGTAACGGTTTCATCTGGCAATCTCTGCCACGGCTTCTTTCCATTTCCTCTCATTTAGCCTCGCGTGTTTTTATAATTGGAGTCAAACGTGTGCCGGCATCGAGTGTCTGGATCGACAATGACAATCGGTACGTGATCAATTGCCAAAGCAATCTAAAAAGATAATTCACGAAATTTTTGTGTAACACCAGAATAGACTGGACAGAATATGCCACTGACTGAGTAGAAACCTGAGCTGGGATACAGAAACATAGTTTTTAACACCTCAGTATTAGCTTTATCATGAAGGGGCCGCAGTCCGAGCCGTGTCCACTGAATAAAACGACGATTTGGTACTACTGGGACAGTTTGAGTGGAAATATAGCTATTGATAAAGCAAATTTTGTCCGCATTGTGTTAAATTTCTCTTCTATCCTTACCATCTGACGTCGAAACACGAAATCTCATCAAAATCGCTTCCTTTATATCACAAAATGTAACTGATACGAAATGGCGTCGATCTCCGAAGGCCGCAACAGCTGTTGGGGCATTCAAACATTCAGACGAGGACAGGCTATTTGAAATTTTTAGGAAAAAGATCTGCGAGAGGAGTATAACAAGATAAAATTTTAATAAATTACATTGCGTTAGTATCACTTCACAAACCTACAATAAAAACGCATCCCGAACGCATTTAAGCCCATCCAGTGTCAGTCGCACCGCTACGGTTTCGGCGCCTAAAGTGCGGGTTACTTCGATACAGCGCTTTGTTTCCCAATAGTCGAGGAAACTGTCAATCTCATCGTCAGTGTACCCCCACTTTTTGCCGATCGTATAGACGTCCATTTCCCATATGGTTGGGTCACCACCTAAATGAAAGTATAGTTGCTGCAGGAACTCATCGTTTGAATTGATGGCGCTCATATTCTATGCACCTTTTATAATACTCACCGTCTGAGACTCCTATGTCTCTTTTTGGTCTTAATAGCTTCGGAAAAAGGAAAAGAGAGCGAAACCTTGATGTCGTGAATGGTACTCCCCAGAAAACGTACCGCAGGCTGCTTCGGCTTCTAAATTCTATTCTCAGTCTAGTTTGCCTTCTTAATTACTGTTGTACAGCTAGCTTGCTGTTATTGCAAGCACATCGCTAAAACATGGGGCGTATTGAGCGTCGCCCCCGAACTCATACCTGAACGACCATGAGTCCTTTCGACCTGCAGAAAGACCACCATCAATAAAAGAGCCATCTGCATTCGTCGTTACGTACCAGCCACCCGGAACCCACTCACCGTCTTTATTTTGCAATTCATAGTATACCACTTTATTACCTAGACCGGTACTGCCAGAGGTCAGTGTTCCAGTGATGTTAAACTCCTTTCCAATCGTTACTTTTTTGGGATAATTAATAATTGCTATGCTCGTCGACGGCACGGCGTTGACATGTGGTACAGACGTGGCGGCAGCAGCAAACGATACCCCCATGACTACTGAAATCACGACTGATACAAGTGCGGCAATTGTTTTATTCACTTGTTTCATCTCCTTTCTACGCTTTTAATCAGATTGTCAAACATCTATTTGTGTCATAGAAATTTATACTTATATATAAACACATTTGACCTCCCATCAAGGTAATCAAAATGTTGGGTGAATTGATATGCGAAGGAAAAGGCAAGACGATAGGCATGCGAGTGCTTGACGACGATGGCACGATGGAGACTACCTTTCAGGGAGAAGGCACGCTAGCGCGACTCAATAGTGTCGTAGAAATGAGGTCGTTTAATATCTATCTTGCATGATTCAAGCCTTATGCGTGGTTATTAGCTATTAGGCTTAACTGGGCATTGTTAGGTAGATATGCAGACCGAGAATAAGACTTACTGTCCATACCCCGAGTGCCGCCACATCACCGCTACCCGATTATGTGGCATTTTCACTCGGTTCCTGATGCCGAGACTGATATAAACCCACAACCCAATGAGCACGAGTCCAAACGAGTTGTTTATGAGCTCCTCGGGATAGAAAAACGGTTGAGACGGCACGTTTTCAATAATTCACTTTACATTAAACTGTTGGATATAATCCGGTAGGAATAAGAAGTCGGAGGCACCGCGCGTTATACCCTGAAAAAGGTTTGGTGTTCTGTACGTTGCTTTTTTTGTCAATATTATGGTCTTAACCGGCCGCACACACC
>Ga0187781_10004308_pt1 | contig 10622 bp, 5 predicted proteins | sample 0715_SJ02_MP02_2_FD_132447 | JGI IMG/M metagenome (GOLD analysis project Ga0187781, IMG submission 132447) | Tropical peat soil microbial communities from peatlands in Department of Meta, Colombia - 0715_SJ02_MP02_20_MG | ecosystem: Environmental > Terrestrial > Soil > Wetlands > Peat | place...
CTTGCCGTCCTTCGCGGGAGCGTAGTCGGAATCGAGCGCCAGCGCTCGGTCGAAGCTCGTCTGGGCGTCCGTGGGCCGACCGGTCGCGAGGAGGGCGAGCCCCCGGCTCGTCCACGCCTGCTTGCTGGCGGGGTCGGCCTCGCTGGCGCGCTCGTAGAACGCGAGGGACTCGTTCGGGTGTTCCATGCGTTCCGCGACGAAGCCGGCGCGCATCAGTACCTCCACGTTCGCGGGTTGGAGGGCGAGGGCATGGGCGAACGAGGAGGCCGCGTCGGGCCACGCTTGCCGGGCGACCGCGAGTTCGCCCGCGCGTACCCAGAGCGGCACGCTCTTCGGGAGCGACTTGACCGCATCCCGGATCGCATCGCTCGCGGTATCCATCTGCCCCACGCCCGTATAGGCCTCGGCGAGGAGCAGGTAGAGCGACTCCTGGGGAGGGACCTGAGGAATCGCGGCCCGCAGGAACTCGACCGCCTCGGCGTGCTTCCCTTCCTCGAGCATCGACCGGCCGATACCGGCGAGAGCGACCGGCGACTTCGGGTCGCGTTGGCGTACCTCCTCGTAGGCGCCACGCGCCTCGGCGGGGCGCTCGAGGGCCCCGAGGATCTCGGCCCGGAGTAGCAGCGCCCCGAGGCTGGCGGAGGAACCCGGGGGTACGGACTTCATGCCGTCGTCCAGCACTTCGAGGGCGAGGTCCGGCCGGCCCGCGGTCAAGCGGAGACGCGCGCGGCGCGTCGCGATCTCGAGCTTCATCATCGGGTCGAGGGCCGCGGCCTTCTCGTAGGCCTCGTTGGCTTCCTCGGTCTTGCCGAGTGCGGCGGCGAGGTCCCCCCGTTCGAGATGGAGCGTCGCGTCCTGCGCTTCCGGCGTCGTGGTGGCGAGGAGACGCGCGAGCGTCTCGTACGCCTCCTTCGTCTCCTTCGCGTCCCGGTCGAGCCGAAACATCTCGAGGAGGGCGGGCCCATTGTCCGGCTCGAGGAGGAGAATCGCCTTCAACGAGTAGAGGACCTCATTGGTCCTTCCGAGCGCTCGGAACGCGTCGGCCCGGGCCTTCCACGCGGCCAGGTCGTTCGGGTCCTCCTTGAGGAGCGGGTCCACCATCTGGACCGCCTCGGGGTACTGGCCCGCGAGAAACAGGGTTTCGGAGAGCGCGAGCCGTCCGTGCCGGCTCTTCGGGTCGACATCGAGCCCCCGTCGGTAGTAGCTGATCGCGTCCGCGTACGCCCCTTGGGCCCGGAGCGCCTCAGCCACCTCGAAATACGCGTGTGGGTCCCCGTGCGCGGCCTGGACGGCCTGCTGGAGCGCGGCGAGCGCCTCGCTCCGATGACCGGACCGAAGCAGCAGTTGGCCCTTCTTACGAAGGAAGAGCGGGTTGTTGGCCTCGCGCCGCAGCAACACATCGAGCAGTTGGAGCGCCCGTGCGTCCTGGCCGACTTCCGCGAACACCTCGGCCGCGCCCCAGAGCAGGTCCGCGTCCTCAAGGCCGCCTCCGATCGCGCGGCCGTACGCCTCGATCGCTTCGGTGTAGCGGCCGGTCTCTCGGAGCGCGTGCCCAAGCTCCTTCAGGATGTCGTGGCGCAGATGATTGGACTCTCGGGCGAGGAACGACTCGTACGCTCGTATCGCCCGGTCCGAGTCGTTCACGAGCCGGGAGGCCCGGGCGATCCCCAAGTCGCTGATGTCGGCGACCTCCGAATCGGTGGAGGCCCGCTCGTAGGACACGAGCGCCGTCCGGGCGGCCTGGTCCCGCTCCGCGGAGCCTTCGGGGCGGTCGTAGGCCAACGAAAGGTAGAGGTTTCCGCGCTCAACGGCCACGTCGGTTCGGGTCGGGTCGAGTCGGAACAGTTCATCGAGGACCGGAGCGAGTTGGGTCGGGTCGTCAGTCCGGGCCACCACCTCCTTCTTCTCGAGGAGGTATGGAAGCTCCCCGGGGTGCGAGTCGAGGAGAGCGTCGTACGCCCGCGCCGCCCCCCCCACGTCGCCCGTCGCGGCTAGCGTCCGCGCGAGCTCGAGCTGGGCTTCGAGGTCCGACGGTTCCTCGGCGATCACCGCCTCCGCGAACTCCCGAATGGCATCGGAATTCCGCTGCTCGCGTGCGAGGTCGAGTGCCTTGCGCAGCTCCGAGAGCGCGTGGGGATGGACCTTGAGGAGCCGGCGGTAGGCTTCGAGCGCCGCGTCCGTGTGACCGTTGGCGAGCTCAAGTTCGGCGACGCCGCGGAGGGCCTCGAGGTTCTCCGGCTGGACCTCGAGGATCGCCCGACACGCGGAGAGCGCCGGGTCCACTCGGTCAAGGCGGAGGGCGAGGTCGCGCAGATCGAGAAGGTTCTGGAGGTTGCGGGGGTCGATCTGCACGATCCGCTCGCGGGCCACCAGCGCGAGGTCGGGGGACGACGCTTCGGAGAGGTGGGCGAGTTCCATCAGCGCGCTCGCTTCGGGCGCCGACGTTCCCTCGACGATCGCCTTGGCGATCGGGATCGCCTCCTCCTCCCGACCTAGTTGGAAGAGGATGTGCGCCCTCAGGAGAGCCGTCCGGGCGTCATCCGGACGGGCGGTGCGAACCTTATCGAGCGGCGTGAGAGCTTCCGAGAGGTTTCCGACCGCGACCAGGAGCTCGGCCCGCGCGAATTGGAGGTCAAGGTCGTCCGGGTTCGCCTTGAGCAACTCATCGCACGCGGTGAGGGCAGGGAGTTCACCGCCGAGCGCCCGGGCCAGCGAGAGCTTCTTTCTCAGGGCCACCGAATTCCCGGGAGCGAGCTTGAGCGCCCGGTCGACATACTGCATCGACGAGGCGTCGAGGTCCTGCGCCTTGAGGTAGGAGTCGACGGCGTCATCGATCCGCCCGAGCAGTCGGAGCGTGTCGGCCCGCGTCGCCCAGAGCCCCTTGTCATGGGGATTCGCTTCGAGCGCCCGCTCGACGAGGGTGAGCACCTCGGGAAGGTTCTCGTTCTGAGCCAGCAGAATGAGCGCTTTATCGTGGAGGAGCGAAGCGGCTCCCGGTGTGAGTTCGAGGCCGAGGTCCGCGGCCCGGAGCGCGAGCTCGGGCTGGGACGCCCGGTAGAACGCCATCGCGGCCTCGTGCAGCATCGGGGCCACCTCCGTGACATCGGGGAGCAGCTCCTGCTGCCGCTGTTCGGCGGCCGCGAGGAACACCTTGAGGGCGTTCGTGTACCGAGTCCGGTCGGGGCGACCCTCGGCGTCCTGGGCGGCCCGGTACCGGGCCCGGACATCCTCGATCGCGGACGTCGCCGTCCCGGAGTCGGCCGACTCGCCTTCCGGCATCTGGGTTCGCAGACGGCCGTGACGTCATAAATACGTTCGGCCTCGACGCGAACCGGACCCTCTCGCGGCGGCGGCCGAGCACCGGTCGGCCGCCCGATAGGGAGATGGAGAAGATGCGCGGACCCGGTGAGCGAAAGTCGATCTTCGACCCGGTCCACGGGACGATCCAGGTCGATGGACCGGCCCTCGCATTGATTGGCACGGGCGAATTCCAGCGACTGTGGGGTATCCGTCAGACGGGTTTCGCCCACCTCGTGTTTCCGGGCGCCAACCACACGCGCCTTGAGCACTCGCTCGGAACATTCTGGGTCGCTGGCCAGATGGCGGACCGCCTGGGGCTCGAAGGAGGGGCGCGGCGTCGGGTCACCGCGGCGGCGCTGCTGCACGACCTCGGCCACGGACCATTTTCCCATACTCTCGACGGCCCGATGCAGGAGGTCCTCAGCATGAGCCACGAGGGCATCTCGCGAGCTCGCATCGAGGGCACCGACCCGTACTGGCCCCCGGAACACGCCGAGATCCCTCGGCTGCTCGAGCGGCACGGACTTCACCCGAGCGAGGTAGCGAACCTGGTGGACCCAGCGCGGGGGACGCCCGGGTCGCAACTCGAGCGCGCAATTCTCCACGGCGCGATCGACGCCGACCGGATCGATTACCTCCAGCGCGACGCTCACTACACCGGCGTGGGTCACGGGGCGGTCGACGCGGGCCGTCTCCTCGAGACGATCCGGGCGGCCGAGGGCCGCGTGGTCTTCGCGGAGAAGGGCCGGAGCGCGGTGGAGGGATTTCTGGTCGGACGGGCTCTGATGTACTCCACGGTCTACTATCACAAGACGGTCCGCGCCGCGGAGATGATGGCCCAGGCGGCGGTCGAGCGCCAAGCCGGCTTTCCCGAGGCCGCTCGGGAGCAATTCCGGGGCACCGACGCGGACCTCCTGGTCCGGCTTCAGGGCGGGGAAGGCGTGAGCCGCGATCTGGCTCAGGCGCTGCTCGCGCGCCGGCTCTACAAACGGGCGTTCGGATGGCGCACCGTCAGCGGTTCCGCCCGGGCCGGATGGTCCCGGCTACTTCGCCACGCGGCCGAGCGTCGGGGGACGGAAGACGACGTCGCCCGGTCGCTCCACGCTCCTCCCGGTTCCGTGCTCATCGACCTCGCCGGACTCGAGCCGCGTCGAGTGAAGGGCGACAGCTGGGCCACCGTGCGGGTCTTCCGCGACGGTCGACCCGTTTACCCGTTCCGCGCACCGGGGCCATGGCAGTCGCTCGCCGCCCGAGCGCCGGCGGAATGGGCCGTCAGCGTCTACGTGGCCCCTCGATTCCGCACGGCGGCCGCCCGGTGGCTCGCGCGAGGACCCCGTACCATCCCGTAAGGAACAGCCCGAGGGCCGGCGCGACCCTTTCAGCCGAGAACGATTCCCTGGTCGTTGATCACGAACGGCCGGCGCTCAGGGTCGTGAGCACAGCCTCGCATGCGGACGATCTTGATCTGCCGAACCGACCGGTCCCCGACCCACTTGCGCGTGAGCAGGATCTCCCCCCGTGTCAGCACCTCTTCGGGCGTGAGGATGCCGGGGTCGCTCGGCGTCGCGGTGATGAGCGTGGTCACCTCCGCCTCGGAAAGGAACCGGAGCAACGACTGGATCTCGGTGCGTTCCGCCTGCGGGTCGAGCGACGACTTCACCGCGAACCGGCGGATCGAAGTGATCGAGTCGACCAACACCCGGCGGAAGGGCCGTCCGGACATTTGCTGACGAAGCTTGAGCTGGATTCCCTGGATCGCGATGTCCTCGCCCTCGCTGGTGCGCTTGACCTCCGGAGAAACGTCTCGCATCGCTTTGAGGTCGTTCATCGCGCGGATCTCTTGAACGGCCACGTTGCGTCGAATGCCACGCAGCCCGGGGTTGGCATCGAGCGTCTTGACGCCCGATAGGTCCCAGCTCATCGAACGAACGTTTTCGACGATCTCGCTCGGCGGCTCGTCGACCGCCACGAGCAGGACCTCCTCGCCGCGACGGAGCCCTTCGAGCAGGAACGTGAGGCCGAGCAGCGTTTTCCCGCTCCCCGTTCCCCCGGTCACGAGATAGGGCCGACCGGGCCGGAGCCCGCCGCCGAGCATGCGGTCGAGACCCGGGATTCCCGTCGGTACTCGCGTGTCCACCCAGTCGTCCTCGGGCATGGCTCAGCCCTCCGGGCGCGGCGAAGCGTCGGGGTCGTCTGCGGACTTCGAATCTACGGGCGGTTCCATGAGCGCCCCAGGGGGAACCGGCTCCACTGTCGCCGAGACGACCGGTGGAGCCTTCCGTTTCCGTGGCGAGCGACGGCGCATTCTCATCGCGACTGGGCCCCTACCGCTCGCTTCGGTTGGGGCCGATGGAGGGGACACAGGGACAGTGACGGCTACCGGGGGAGGCGGCGACTTAGCCTCCGGCTCTCGGGGCGCGGGCGACTTGGTGTGGCCCGAGACGCGTTTGGCACCCGAGGTGGCGGCGCCGCGGCGACGCTTCTTGGCGGCTGCCGCGGGAGCGGCGCGAACAGCAATCGGGGCGGGATGCGGGGTGGGGGACCGACCCGCCGGCTGGGCCGGGGTCGTCGGACGGGCGGACGGGGGCGACGGGGCGGGCCACACGGGCGTGGCCGTACTCGGGAGCGGCGGCGGTCCGGCCTTCGTGGACCGCGGCCGCACCGCGGGTTCGGGTGCCGGAGGAATTGTTCCGGCGCCAAGCAACGGACGCGGCTTGGGAGGTGCGGGGAGTCGTGACCGCGGCCGCGCAGGCGGTGCCGGTTCAGGCTCCGGTGCCGATGGCGCCGGCTCAGCAATTGGTGGCTGGGGCGTCGGGGAAGACTCGGCTGGGAGCGACGCAGGCGCGGGCGGCGGGATTTCCGGAGTGGGTGGAGCGACCTCGGTTGGGGGCTCCGGCACCGGGGCTACGGTTGGCGCCTCGATGACGGTCGGTTCCGGTGGAGCGGGCGACGGCGGCTCGACCTTCGGCGGCTCGGCTTCGACGCGGGGCGGGGGTGCTTCCATCGGCTCGGAAGGAGTAGCCGGTTCCGGCGGAGCGACCGCCTCGGGAGGAGTTGCGATGGATGGCTGAGCCGCAGGAGCCAGTGACTCGGGTTGGGCCATGGCGACGGCGGGAGCGGGCGCGGGGGGAGCCTCCTCGTGTGGCGCGACCGGCACCGGGGGCGTCGGCATGACCGGGGGAGGAGCCATGACCGGGAGCGGCAACAAGGAGAGGAGGGCGCCGAGTTGCACTTGGAGGGCCGAGGCCGGAGGGAGGCTCGTGGGCGGAACCCCCGCACGAACCGAGTCCGCCCGCGCGAGCAGGCGTTGGAGAGCGGCCTGCACAATCGGGTCGGCGGTTCCTGCGGCACTGTAGGCCCGGCTCAGTTGGTCCACGAGACCGATGACGAGCGACGACACACGGGAGAGGTGGGCTTGCGCTTGGTCCGGCCGCCCATCGATTGTGGCGGCGAGCGCGGCGGCGATCTCGCTGCGCGCCGGGCCGACGTCGGCACCGATCAAGATGAGGTCACGGACCTCGTCCATGAGGGGCGTGACCGGCGAGGCGATGGGTGCGGGGGGCGCCGTGGCAACGGGCACGACCAGCCGGGGCACGATGGGCTCGATGATCTGCCGTGTGTCGCGAGAGATCGTCACGTCGAGGTTGATGTCGATGCCCTGGGGCCCGATGCGGTAGGGGTGCAGTCGGACGTCGTGGGAACTGCCGCGGAACTTCTCGACGCCGACGGCCCGGACGGTCAGCCCATCGAGCTCCCATCGGAATAGACGGATCTCGCCGCGCGCCAGCATTCGCTCGGGGGTCTCGACGTCCTCCAGCGGGGCCTCCACCGTGATGAGCGTGGTCACCCGCAGGTCGGAGATGAAGCGCAGGAGCGACTGCGCACCGCCGACCGGTTCGAAGCCCTTCATGCAGAAGTACTGCAACGCGGTGAGCGAGTCGATCACGAGACGCGTGTACCCCTTGCGAACGATCTCGGTCCTAAGCATCTGTTCGAGCGCCGTGAGCGTGACCTCGACGCTCGCGAGCTCGGGGCTTTGGCGAATATGCGGGGAAACCTGCGCAAACGGGATGGCGGTCCGGACCGAGGCGATGTCCTTGAACGGCGCCCGCTCGTAGCGCATGATGTCGGGGATCGCGTCGAACACTTCGATGCGGCCGAGCTCCGGATCGAGCCCGTGGTGATTGACGCGCGCCTCGTTCGGCGGCTCTTCGAGCGTTACCAGCAACACCCGCTCGTGCCGCCGAATGCCCTCGCAGAGGAATTGGATGGCGAGCGTCGTCTTGCCGACGCCCGAGGGTCCGACGATGAGGTACGGCCGGTGGGCGACCAGTCCCCCTTCCAGCATGCGGTCGAGCGATGGAATGCCCGTGGAGACACGGGCTTCCGCCGGATGGGCGACCACGCCCTCCCCCGCCATCCCGGAACCCTCTTTCGCCGCTCGCTCGGAGCGGACGTCGTAATCATGGCGAGACGGCCTTCATCAACTTTCCCCGGAGTCGAAGATACACTCCCGCGCGGCCGCAAGAGATATCTTCCGCTGGTTTCCCTCGCCGGTAATGCCGCCCAAGCCCTCGGAAGGGACAGCCCGAATGCGGGCCCTCGCCGCGGCGTTGCCGGAAAACCTGGTCGCAGGCTATCGCTCCGGCGTGGAGCTCGCTCGCCCCCTCCCCGGGGATGATGTCAGGGTCGTGGCCGTGGGCATGGGCGGATCGGCCATCGCCTTCGACCTAGCCCGAGGGACGGTCGAGGCGGAGAGCCGGGCTACGCTCTCGGTCGTGCGATCTCCCGACCTTCCCCGGTCGGTCGACGGGCGCACGGAGGTGTTCGTGGCGAGCTACTCCGGGAATACCTGGGAGAGCCTGGTCGCGTACGACGCGGCAGGACGGGCCGGTGCCCGTCGCACGGTCGTCACGTCGGGTGGTGCGCTTCTCGAACGGGCCGAGCGGGATGGAGTGCCGATCCTACCGCTCCCGCCCGGTCTCCCACCCCGCTCGGCGGTCGGCCAGATGCTGGGCGGGGTGCTCGGCCTGCTCGACTCCTCCTTTCCCGAATCCCTCGAGACTCGAGTCGCCAGCGCTGCCGAGGCGACCCGTGAGCGGATCCGGCAATATGCTCGCGCCCGTGGTCCCGCGGCCGCGCTCGCGAAGAAAGTGGGCCACCGCCTCCCGTTCATCTACGCCGAACAGTCGTTCGTCGCGCTCGCCCGCCGATGGAAGACCCAGGTCGAGGAAAATGCCAAACGCCCGGCCGTGTTCGACGAGGTTCCCGAGCTGTTTCACAACGCGATCGTGGGTTGGGACGCGATCTCGGGCCGTGACGCTTCGAAGTACATCGCGTTCCTGTTGGAGTGGTCCGGGGAGTCGCCGCCCGTTCGGAAGAGCTTCGAGTACTTGGCTCGGCTGCTTCGTTCGAAAGGAGTGGCCGCGGCACGGATCTCCCTCGACGCCGACGACCGGCTCGAGGCGATGGTGGGCGGCATCGCCTTGGGTGACCACGTGAGCTTGTTCTTGGCGGACCAGGGGAATGTCGATCCCTTCCCCGTCGACGCGATCACCCGGCTCAAGTCGGCGGTCGGGAACCCGGCCGACGCAGGGCCCGCGTGACTCGCGGCCCGTCGTCCCGCAGGGTCGGCCCTCGGTCTCGGGAAAGGCTCAAGTGACGGCAGGTCTGCGGACGGTCCGGGTGCTGAGGTAGCCTAGCTTGGCCAAGGCGCCAGATTCGAGATCTGGTGATGCGTTTGCATCGCGGGAGTTCAAAGGACGCCCGGGAACCCTCCCCGACGCCAGGAAATCTCCCCCTCAGCGCCTCTCCCCGCTCCTTCCGAGTGGACGTCGAGGTCGTCCGCTCCGGCCGAGCGCGGCGGACTCACTACGACGTGCCCGCGGGCACGCTTGTGCGCGTGGTCGTCCGACGGGCCGGGGAGTCGCCGGAAGGCTGCGCGGTCCTGGAGGGGGAAACTCCGCTACCCCTCGACACGCCCATCGACCGACCGCTCCGGCTCACGGTAGTCCCGACCTTTTCGGGCGGTTGACGCCGAGAGAGGACGTTCGTCGTTCGAGAGCAAGGGGCTGACGAAAGGAATTAAGGGCGCGCGCTCCGTCGGTGGGAAGGATAAGGAACGCACTGTGCCCGCCAGCTGTCCAATCTGCGAGCAGCCGATTGCATCCACCGCGCTCCACTGTTCGGTCTGCGGGTTTCCGACCGGACTCGCAATCGAGGGTCTCCGTTCCAACGACACGGGCGACGCCGCCCCGGCGGCCTCGGCGGACAACGCGCCGGCCGTGGCCCCGAGCCCGACGCCCGTGCGGAAGGAGCTCACTCCGGAAGAGGACCTCAACGCGGCGATCAGCCGGGACCTTCGGTCCAAGATGGAAAGCGTGGCCGACCTCGGTCGCGGGGCTCCGGACCTGACGAACGACTTGTGCCAGGCGGCCCTCAGCGAGGCGGACGGCCGTGCCGCCGAGGCTCTCGGCATCCTGAGGTCGGCCCAGGGACGGCTCGAGACCGAGACCGACGAGCTGCTCCGCCGCCGGCTGGCCGAGCTCGGCGAGCGGCGCGAGGCGCTCGAGCGTACCGGGGCGCGGATCGCCATCGGCGAGGACCTGCGTGCCGCGCAGGAGTCGACCGAGACGGGGGAACGAGAGGACGCGGTCCGGAGGGTCATCGCCGCCGAACGCCGCCTCGCGCAATTCGAGTCCGATTGGCGGGGGCTCCAGGGCTTGCTCGCGGAGGTCGAGGGATTGCGGAGCGAAGCGGCCGAACTCGGCATCCCGCTCGGCGAGATCTCGAGCGAGGTCGAGGAGATCCGCGAGAAGCTGCGGGCCCCGAATCTTACCGAGCAGCTGCTCGACACTCTCGGTCAGGACGCCGCCCAAACGCTGATGTTGCTCCACGAAGCAGTTCCGAGTGCGCTCCACGAGGAGCTCGAGCGCGCGGAGAAGGCGATCGACCGGTATCCGGAAGACCACGTGCCGAGCGCGGTCGCCAAGCGGCTCCACCTCGAAGCGACGCGTCACCTTAAGAAGGGGCGGCTCACCGAGGCGGTCCGGAGCGTGCAGGAGCTGCGTAAGGAACTCGCCGATCTCGAGGTCGCGGCGGCGGCCTCGGTCGCCGCGCGCGCGCCTCCGCCCAGGGTAGTCCCCGAAACCGAGGACGAGATGCTCGACCGCTTGCTGAAGAAGGCGTGGTCGCTCGCGGCGCGCGTCCGAACGCTGCCGGCCGACAGCGAGGTCGCCCACGACGCCGCGGTCCAGATCCGCGAAGCGACCGAATTCCTCCGGTCCCGCATGCTCAAGGAGGCCGACCTCACCCTCACGCGA
>Ga0187781_10004309_pt1 | contig 10622 bp, 7 predicted proteins | sample 0715_SJ02_MP02_2_FD_132447 | JGI IMG/M metagenome (GOLD analysis project Ga0187781, IMG submission 132447) | Tropical peat soil microbial communities from peatlands in Department of Meta, Colombia - 0715_SJ02_MP02_20_MG | ecosystem: Environmental > Terrestrial > Soil > Wetlands > Peat | place...
CCAAGTGGCAGCGACTGCCACCAGCTTTGGCCTGCCTCGGCCAAGCGGTCGATCCACGCCAATGCCGCGGGTCCCAAATCGCCGATGCCGTACGGGGAGGGCAGCGAGGTAACGTGCAGCAGCAAGCCGGAGGCACGATATCCTGCACGGAACGGCGGCAGACTGTAACTCTGGTGCATCATGCTTGTCCCTTCGAGGCATTCAGCGTGTTGTTCACAATTCTCCCGTCTTCTGTGAGACTGGCCAAGAGCTTTGTCTAGTATCCTCGCATTCACGAAAAGAAGCTACCCCGGCAGGACGCCTCGCACTCGGCGACGGCAATTAGACTCCACCCCTCCGACCCCTTTGGCCGTCTTCTGGCCCAGGCTATTTGGGCAGCCCTTTTTAGATACCCCACCCGGAGGAAATGGTTGCAGGAATTATTTCGGGCCAAGAGCGCACCAAGAATGCTGTTGGGCTGTAATCATTCGCAATCGAAGCCGTTAAGTCGGGGCGCCCAGATTTGAACTGGGGACCTCTTGGTCCCGAACCAAGCGCGCTACCAGGCTACGCTACGCCCCGGAAAAGCAGGTATCAGGTCCCTGCTGTCTCAGCGGGAACTCATTCTGATACCTGAAACCTGACATCCCAAACCTGGTTTTTGGTCGGAAAGGCCAGATTTGATCTGGCGACCCCCCTTGCACCCAAACGCATCCCGTACCAATGTAACAGTGTACCACAACTCGGTCACATCCGCTACCAGTGAGCCTCTCGTGCAGGTATGTAGAGAATGTGCCGGCCCCATAAGCAAAGGAACAATGAGGCATGGTCGGCAGCTTAAGTGTCTCGCTTAAAAAACTGATGATGGATCCGCTTGAGCCCCGTTTCGAGATGAGTCTCATCAAAAATCATCATCACGCTATTCGGTGAAGAACCCTGGGAAATCAGATCCAGCCGCAAATCGGAAACAGCTCTCAAGGCCAAAGCCGCTATACCCGGCTGCTGGATCAGTCCCTGCCCCACCAGGCAAATAGATGCTTTTCCCCGCTCAATTTCCACCGTACCCAGACGATGCAATTCTGGAAGAAATCGCTCAAACGGAAGGTTGGCGTCCAGTGCCAGTCGGCAGTGCAGCGATGAGATGGCTGTCAAATCGGGTGTGAGGCGGTGCCGGTCTAAAACCTCAAGCACCCCTTTCATGAATTCTGAAATCGGCTTCTGACGGTTCGAGACGATGTGAAGTAACGCCAAACCGCGCTTGAAGGCGATGGAGCGCACGCCTTGAGGAGGTGTCACCGCGCTTTCTTGAATGACTGTCCCCGCGTCTTGCGGGCGCCAGGAATCAAGGATTTGGACAGGGATGCGCTCCTGGGCCGCCGGCCAAACTGCCTGCGGGTGCAGCAATTTGGCGCCAAAGTAGGTCAGCTCCGCCATTTCATCGCAGGTGGCCATTGGAATCGTCTGCGCATCGGGAATAACGGCGGGATCGGCGCTCATCAAGCCAGGCACATCCTTCCAAATCTGAATAGTCGTCACATCCAAAGCCGCCCCCACGAAGGCAGCTGTGAAATCAGATCCTTCAAAGCCCAGGGTAGTCGTTGCCCCCGCCAGGGTCGCCCCGATATATCCTTGCATTACCGGCGTGCTGCCTCGCTCCAGCTCGGGAAGCAAAGCGGCGAGAATTCGAGCTCGCGCGGTTTCCTCAATCGGCTCCGCGGCAGTGAAATGATCATCGGTAATCATGAGCGTCCGTGAATCCAGCAACTGCACCTTCACCCCACGAGACTCCAGCCCAGCGGCAAGTATGGCCGAGGAAAGCAGCTCGCCGTAAGCAGCTATGGCATCCTGGCTGCGCGGAGAGAATTCTTTCAAAATGGAAAGGCCCTTAGCCAAGTCATGCATTTCGCTGAAATATCGTGCCATGAGGGAAAACACAGGAGAGTTGCTGTGATCCTCGACTAGCTGCGAGAGGGCGGCATGATGATCCGCCTCGAGGGCTGCCAACTGTTCAAGCGCCTCGGCTGTTTTGCCTTCCGCGGCCAAGGCTCCCACGGCGAGCAGCTTGCGTGTGGTCTTTCCCATGGCGGAAACAACGATCACTGGGCTCAAGGGTAAGTGATCCTGGATGATTTTGATTACCTGCTGGATGGATACTGCATCCTTGACTGAACTGCCTCCAAACTTCATGACAATCATGGGTTCACCAGAAAGTGAGAACTCCAAGAATCGAAGACTCCACAACTATACCCTCAAACCCTGGGCTTCTCGCAAGGATCATTCTGAGTCAAAGCCAAACCGCGGCCCGCATCACTTTGGCTGCATCCCTCTGACCGACAATGGTCTTATGCGTGAAATGGATAGGATTGTGACGTTCCAAGCGCTGGTTATGGCGTCTGCGGCGTTCTCGAGTATGCTCACGGTTGGCCATGGAATCTCACCGACCAATGACATGCCGCTATACCGCTGAATGTTAGCGTCTCGAAGAGCTTCTCCGCGCATGGGATAGGGAAGGGTCGCTCTCAAACGGTAATCGGCGAACGGTGGCCAGCGGGCAAGATCGGCTTGCCAAATCCTCAAATGCCGACACACCCCTAACTCGCTGAATCCGAATGTCCTCCCGTACTTTGGTGACCCGTACCAGCGGGCTATATGCTGCTGAGAAGGTTTGGAGGGAAGATCATGTGGAACAACGCTCGAAGAGGACATTAGGCTCTTCGGAACGCGAGGTACAAGGAAGCACATGAAGGTTCTCTCAATTCTGGGTACTCGACCCGAAGCTATAAAGATGGCCCCTGTAATCAAGGAGTTGGAGAGGCATCCGGACTCTATCGAAGCAAAGGTCTGCGTGACCGGGCAACATCGGCAAATGCTCGACCAGATGCTTGCCCTGTTTAACGTGAAGTACGACTACGACCTCAACCTCATGCAACGGAACCAATCGCTTTCGAGGCTCACCGCGCGCGCTTTTGAGGAACTGGACGCTATCTTCGCCAGGGAACAACCGGATTGGATACTTGTCCAGGGCGATACTACCACGGCCATGGTCGCGAGCTTGGTAGCTTTCTATCATCGTCTAAAGGTAGGCCATGTCGAGGCGGGTCTGAGAACCTACGACAGGTCTCAGCCCTTTCCCGAAGAGATCAATCGAGTCATTGTGGATAGGCTCGCGGATCTTTACTTTGCTCCCACCGAGCGTGCGCGGCGCGCACTTCTTCAGGAAAGCGTTGACGATAAGTCCATTCGCGTGACCGGCAACACAGTGGTGGACGCGCTCGATTCGGTTGCTTCCAGAGTTCCCGGCGAGCGCACATGGGCGCTGCTCGAGAAAATTGGTATTGCTGAGGCTGACAGCCTCCGGAATGATGCTCAGAATCAACGAGTCATTCTTGTGACAGCCCACCGACGTGAGAACTTCGGCCTGCCTCTCACGCAGATTTGCACGGCGGTGCAAAAACTTGCTTTGCGAGAAAAAGACCGAGTTCGAATCTTATTCCCTGTACATCTCAACCCCAATGTGCAGGATGCGGTACAGTCCACTTTGGCGGGAATGGCCAACGTATGCCTTCTCGATCCCTTGGACTATGAGGCTTTGGTTCACATCCTTAAGCGGACGTACCTTGTTTTGACGGATTCGGGTGGCCTGCAGGAAGAGGCTCCCAGCTTCGGTGTGCCGGTTCTGGTTCTGCGGGATACCACAGAGCGGCCGGAGGCCGTAGAAGCAGGCACGGCACGCTTGGTAGGTTCTGATTCCGACCGCATCCTTGCCGAGACGAGTCGGCTTCTTCATGACGAGAAAGCTTACCGCTCAATGTCGCGTCAGGCGAACCCGTTTGGGGATGGAAGAGCGAGCCAAAGAATTGTTCAAGCGCTGCTGGATACCGAAAACGTACAACTGTGTCCTGAAAAGGAGCAGGAAGCAGCCTTGGCACTTGCTTCGGGGGATTGCGGCTAATCCATGATTATGCGGGAGGGAGGTATCTTTCAGGCCCTCTCCACTGAGCTCAGTGGAGGGCATGCATCGGATGCAAGTGAATGTTGGCGCGCCTAGAAAGCATTATCGTGTTTAGAACCTTCCTCTTTTTGACTTCCATCGTCGCCCTTTGCTTCCTGATTAGCGGTCTCGATGACCTTTTCATTGATCTTTATTACTGGTGCCGAGAACTCTACCGGGGATTCTTCAAAAGAAACAAAATACGGTCCATAACCAAACAGGAGCTCGATGCCATCCCGGAGAAATGGGCTGCGGTATTTATCCCTGCCTGGCAGGAACAGGCTGTCATTCAGAAGATGCTCCTTAATTCTCTCCAAAGCTTTGATTATGAGAACTTCGACATTTTTCTAGGGACGTATCCCAACGATGAGCCCACCCGGTTGAAGGCGGCACAGGTCAGGGAGCGAGACCGGCGAGTTCAAATCGTAGTCTGCCCTCATCCCGGGCCGACCAACAAAGCCGACTGCTTGAATTGGGTTTACCAGGGCATGCTTCTGGCCGAACGTGAAAAAGGAATCCGGTATGAGATCATTGTTTTGCACGACTCGGAAGACGTCGTTCATCCCCTCGAACTGAAGCTCTACAACTGCCTTATTCCCCGCAAGGATATGGTTCAAGTTCCGGTCGTCCCACTCGAGATGCCGGCCCAATATCTGACTGCCGGGACCTACCTTGACGAGTTTGCGGAGAATCACTCCAAAGACCTCCTGGTTCGGGAACGCGTAAGTCACATGATTCCCTCCGCGGGAGTGGGGACAGGGGTGAGCCGGCGGGCGCTGGAAGAACTAGCAGCCAGGCACACCAATGAACCTTTCAGCACCAAGAGCGTGACTGAGGATTACGAATTTGGCATCCGCGTGGCCCAGCTCCAATTGGAGGGCATTTTTGCGAAGTTTCGAGTTGTGCGGACCCAAAGCGTCAAGCGAGGTATTTGGCGAAAAAGGGAGGAACTCCGGGAAGTCCGGGAGCTTGTGGCGACGCGCGAGTTCTTCCCCGATCGGATGGCTCTTGCCGTGCGCCAGAAGTCACGTTGGATCCTTGGTATCGCCTTGCAGGGATGGAAGAACATCGGCTGGCCAAAGGGGTTCTGGCGGAAGTACATGTTGTTCCGCGATCGGAAATCGCTGGGGACCAACCTGATCAACATGCTTGGATACGCGACCTTGGTCTACTGGTTTATCGTCTCTCTCGCCGGCCCAGGCCTGCCCTCATCCTTGCTAAACCACTACCATTGGGTCGCTTATGTAATCGTCGCGGACACGATCTTGATGTTCCATCGCTGGCTGCAAAGATTTGTTGCGGTGAAGAGCATTGCTGATACCAAGCAGGCATTTCTTTCCATTCCTCGCTCGGTGTTGCTCAATTTCATCAACTTCGCGGCCACGATGGTAGCTATAAAGCAGTTTCTGTCCTCCGAGTTGACCGGTAAACGCGTCGTGTGGGCTAAGACCTCACACGCCTATCCGGACGCCGAGCAACTTCGCGAATACCGGCGCAAGCTCGGCGATCTCCTGCTCGAGAATCGTCTCATTACCGTTGCGCAACTCCGCCATGCGCTCGAGGACCAGCGAGCTGGCGGAGGCAAGCTCGGCTCGTTATTGGTCCAACGCGGGTACCTCGCGGAAGAAGATCTGGTAAGCGCACTAGGTCGCCAACTTCGAGTCCCGTCTTGTGAAATTGATCTTCGCGCCATCGACACCTCAGTGTTGGAGAAGCTCCCGCAGGCCGATGCTGAAGCGCTCCAGGTGCTCCCGCTTCGCAGTTTGGGTGGATACCTGGAAGTGGCAACCACGACACCATCCGACGAAAACCTTAAAAGACGTCTAGAGGGACTCTTCGAATCTCCCGTGAAGTTTATTCTCGCCGGTGAAAAAGATCTTCAGTTCATGATCCCTCGCGCGTATCTGCGTCGGGCCTCCCCGAAGCAGCCACTACTGGGTGAAACGTTGCTCGCCGCGGGCCTGATTACGGACGAGGATCTCCGCAAGGCCTTAAAAGCACAGAAGGCCGCTGGTCGAAAACTTGGAGAAGTCCTGCAAGACATGAACCTGGTCACTCCGGAAGCAATTCAGGAATGCCTGAGCGCATCATGCGTTCTATGCGCACAAAATGGAGGGTTTTAAGCCAAAATCGTATGATTAGATTTCGACTCCAATGGGCGTTGATTCCTGGTCTCATTTTGAGTTGGAGCCTTGCGACAAGCCATGGACTCGCCCAGGCTGATCCCGTCTTGCCGTCCGCGCTGGCTCAGCAGGCTTACGACCAGCTTTCCAAGAAGAACTACGCCGCAGCGATTGACCTCTTCCGAAAAGCCCTCGAAGGTGACGCTGACAACGTCTCCTTGCGTAAAGATCTCGGCTATACCTACCTGCAGCAGGGATCGTTGTCCAGCGCCGCAGCAGAATTCGAAACAATTGAGAAGGCCCATCCGGACGACTTTAATAATGCGTTGGAATTGGGATTTCTTCACAACCAGATGGCGCGGAACGACCTTGCTAAAAAGGACTTTGAATTGGCGGCCAAAAGCCCCGACCCTTCCATTTCCAGCCGGGCGGCCAAGGCTCTGGAGAACATCCGAGCCGATGAGCAGTGGAAACTGAAGGATCAAGGATACCGGCTGCTCCAAGAGGGACACCGGTCCGAAGCCATACGTGCTTTCGAGGAGGCTTATCGCCAGAACCCGCAGGACTATGCCGCGGCGATGCAGTTGGGTTATCTATATCAAGACGAGGGGCAGATCGAGCAGGCCCGCGGGATTTTTCGCGCCGCCACAGAAAGTCCTGACCCGAAGGTCGCCAGCCAGGCATTTTCCGCATTGCGCTCGGTGGGGGGCGCCCACGGGCTGTGGTTCAGTTCAATCTATTTCGCGCCTTTCTATGCGAGCCGCTTCAGTGATGAGATCAATTCTATCGATGCCAAGGTGGGAATCCGGCCCAGTCGCTACTTCCAACCCTACATCGGACTGCGGATGAACCGGGACACGCGATCGGAAACGGGTCGGCTGCCCATCATTCTTGCCGATGATACAGCCGTATTCGCCCTTGGGGTCCAGAGCCAGCCCTTCGGGCCCAACTCGGCGATCTACGCGGAAGCAGGCACAGCCGTGAGCTTGCTCAATCACCCTCCAGCGGGACGAGCGATTCCCGACTACCGAGTCGGAATGGATTGGTTCCGCCCCTGGGGTCTGAGCTTGGTGGAAGCAAGCCGCCAGATGTCACGGAAATTGGCGCCCTTCGGCGAAGGCTACTTCGACACGGCCTTTTACAGCCGTTATGGCGACAACATCATCGGGCTCTTGCAGGGGAAAGAAGGTCTGACCCTTCCCTTAAAGCGACTCTTACCGGTCCAGGCTTTCGCAGCCGCGAACGTCGTCAAAGACTCTCGGGGCGACTTTTATAATAATATTATCGAGATTGGGCCGGGGTTCCGCTTCGCTCCGTTTCGAAGGATGCCTGCATTCCAGATCCAGGCACAGTACCTTCGCGGCTACTATACAATCAGAGGCCGGCGAACTGTTAATCCTTACGGACCCAATTACGACGACTGCCGCATCTTCGTGATTTGGCAAAGGTAAAGAGGAGTTGGGCGCCGTTGGGTCACGCAAGATATGAACCGTCTCACCTTCGCTCTAGTTTTCTCCACCGCTTTGTTCTGTGGAATCCCAGGGATATCGGTTGCTGCTGTGAAGCCTTCCTCAACCGCTCCCCCTATTCTCCCTCATGGTGTGGGGTCGATTCTGGTTCTCGTCGATCGTCTTCCCGGAAAAGAGGAATTTGTGGAAGCGCGTGCGGAGCAAGTCGCCATTGCGCTCCGATACTTCACTACACAAACCTCGTGGGAGTATGTTGATTCAGCGCCGCCTGAGAAAGTCGAATCAGCCTTTGCGGTCGTCTATCTCGGCTTCAATGGAAAAGATCCGCTCTCGCTGGAGTCGTTAGCCCGCCTGCGTTTGGCACACCGTCTGGTTGTATCGCGGTACCATCTTGCCAAGTTACGCGAGGCGCGAATCGCCTTCAGGAACACGCAAGGCGGCCGTGACATCGCGGTGCCGCAGAATACAACGCTGCGTTACAAAGGGCAAAGTTTCCCCGCCGGATTGCCCGATTTCGTGGCTTTCGAAGCACGCAGGCATGCGCACATCCTCGCAAACTATGATGTCACAACCCCGGCCAACTCAACCTTGCCATACATCGTTCGTGATGGCCACGCTCTGTTTGTAAATGGCGATATTTCATTCTATGCGGGTGATGAAGCGCTGCGCGGGGCGATGCTCACTGCGTGTGACGCAATTTCAACGTTCCTCGGCGCCAAACCGTTACCGAAGCGCCCCTTGGCAATGCTGCGACTTGAAGATGTGTCGGCACTCACACCCCCGGCGCGGTTGGATGCTATCGTTCGGTACTTGTCGGCGGAGCACGTCCCTTACGGCCTAGCTCTCATTCCGAAGGTCCGCGTGAAAGGCAGGGTCATTCCACCGTTGCAAGACAATCGCGAGTTGCTCAACGTGCTCCATTGGGCGGAGGGCCACGGCGCGACCATCATTCTGCATGGTCTGAATCACTGTTGTTCGTCTATTGACGCTGAGGGCTATGAGTTTTGGGACGCCGATCACCGCGCGCCGCTGGCTAACGATTCCGCTGAGTGGATGCGTTCGACCGTTAGGGAGGCAGAGTCGGCGGCAACCGCCTTGGGCGTGCATCCCCTGCTCTGGGAAACTCCCCACTACGCAGCCTCTCCCGCCGACTACGCCGTCGTCTCGGAATTCTTTGGCACAGCGTGGGAGTTGCGTGCCCCTGTGGGCTGGTTGCCCTGGGTACTTAGGCGAGACCAATACGGCGCGTTGCTGTTGCCGGAGAATCTCGGGTACGTGTCTCTGGATGGGACAAAAACCGTTTATGATCAACTTGAACGGGCCAAAGAGCTCCTGGTGTGCCGGAGCTGTATTGCAGCCGGGTTCTTGCACCCATCGACAATTCCAATTGACGATGTGCACAAGTATGTCGAAGGTCTGCACGCTCTCGGCTATTCGTTTGTCGATCCGGCTCAGCTCGTTCACAAATATGCCGCCCCCAACCGGTAGTTCGTTCAACCCAGCCGAACCGTCGTCGAGAGCAGCCAATGGCAAAGCCTTCACCGTCGAGGAGTGCCCAGAGGTTCCCTGCCACCCGGCGTGGAGAGCGGGCCGCCTCTTGATAAGGTGACAAGCCTTCCGCCACTAATCCCGGATTCTCAGAGAGGGCAAGCCCACTCGTCAGGGCTTTACTGCCTCACCACCCCAAAAGGAATTGCCGGTAAGGTCCCGAGCGGCGAGGGGCGGGCCGCCCCGGGCCGTGGGTTCGCGGGAGGCGGCAACGCCGACGCGTCCACCATCAAGTTGCCTTGCATACCTGGCGAAGCCTGGGCGGCATCAGCATGGAGGCGAATGACGACAGTGCCATACGCATCCGTGGTCTGCTGGAGGGTGATGCCTGGGGGTGGGTCGTTCAACGCCAGTTGCACTCGGGAGGCAAGCCAAGGTGGAACTCCAACCCGGACTTGCGCCGTGCCGTCGGCGGGGATCTTAACGGAGATCGGCCATCGACCTGAAATCCCGGTGGAAAAAGGTAGGGTGGAAAGAGGTTGACAGGTTGTCAGCGCTGCGCTATAAATTTCTTATCGCCAGGGTTGCTTCAACATTTCAGGGGGTCCTCAATGGCTTCCACGCGCCGGGACTTTCTTAAGATCAGCACGGTTGGGGGGGTGGCTGCGTCGATATTGGGTTTCGACTTGGCGCCTGCCTATGCCGAGATGCGCGCTTTGAAAATTGCCCGCGCCTCGGAGACGCGCTCCACTTGCCCGTATTGCTCCGTAAGCTGCGGGGTCATCATCTATACACAAGGTGATGGCGCAAAGAATGTAACCCCTTCCGTGGTCCATGTGGAGGGCGATCCGGACCATCCCATCAATCGCGGCACGCTCTGCCCCAAGGGCTCCTCGCTCCAGCAGGACATCCTCAATTCGCGCCGTCTGCTCAAACCGCAAGTGCGCCGGCCCGGCTCCGACCACTGGGAGGATATTTCCTGGGACGACGCCATCGATGAAATCGGAGATTGGGTGAAGAAGACTCGCGATGCCACCCTCGTAGGGAAAGACGCGCAAGGCCACACCGTGAATCGCTGTGAAGGAATCGCGTGGACGGGCGGTTGCACGGACACCAACGAGTTCAATTACCTGGTCGTCAAAACCATGAGGAGTCTGGGCCTGTGTTACATCGAGAACCAGGCCCGGGTTTGACACGGCCCCACGGTCTCAAGTTTGGGACCTACCTTCGGGCGCGGGGCGATGACCAACGGCTGGATCGACATCAAGAATACCGACATGATGTTGATCGAGGGTGGGAATCCAGCCGAGAACCATCCCTGCGGCTTCAAATGGGCGATTGAAGCCAAGCGCAATCGCAACGCCAAGATGATCGTGGTTGACCCACGATTCACGCGCACGGCGGCGGTGGCCGACCTTCACCTCCAGATTCGCACGGGCACGGATATCGCTTTCCTGGGCGGGCTGATCCACTACGCCATCGAGAACAACCGCATTGCTAAAGACTATTTGGTGAATTTCACCAACGCCGCCTTCATCATCAAAGACGGCTTCAAGCTTCCCGAGGACGGGC
>Ga0187781_10004310_pt1 | contig 10622 bp, 10 predicted proteins | sample 0715_SJ02_MP02_2_FD_132447 | JGI IMG/M metagenome (GOLD analysis project Ga0187781, IMG submission 132447) | Tropical peat soil microbial communities from peatlands in Department of Meta, Colombia - 0715_SJ02_MP02_20_MG | ecosystem: Environmental > Terrestrial > Soil > Wetlands > Peat | place...
CTCCAAATTCCTCCTGGTCGGAATGATGCAGGGCGCTTACAGGGTCTTTCGCGACGCGGAGACGAAGGAGGAAAGACTCATCCTCCCATTGGGATCTCTTCCGCGAGGGACTCCGGCTTCAGGGGCCGGATCGATCATCTCGGGGCAGGCAATTCCGGTCCGTCAATTCCAAAGGGATGTTTCAGCCTCGCTCAGTAGTCCATTGACCATCCCGCGCGGCACGGCTATCGCTGTCGCTGTCAAGTCCACGCACTTTGCGGGCGCGGGGCGCATGGACGTTAGGGGAAGAACCACCTCCGACCTTTTTCCCAACTCAGGCTTGGTGATTCCCGCGGGCAGTGCCGTCTCGGGAAAGGCGGAGCGAATTGGGAGTTCCTGGAAGATCTCCTGGACTGAGGTCTCGATTGGTGGGAAGCAGGTGCTGCTTTCGGCCCGAAGCACGGAGCCTGCTCTGGCGCCTTTGCCGGGCCGAGTCCTTGTGGTGAACGTGAGGTGAGGATGCTGAAAGGAAACAGATGCTTTCGAGTTCGCCGCAAGGTCTTGTTCGCACTGGCGGGAGGTGTGGCGCTGCTGGGCGCTATATTGGCGTTTGCCTACACCACCTATCAGAATGATGTTGGGGAGGTTCCCCCAACCCACACATCCCCAGAAATCCCGGGGGTCGCAGTCCCTTCTCGGTGGCCTAATGCCTCCTTCACCTGGGTGTTGGATAACCCCGGCACACCCCCGATGAACGTTGACACCACCGATGGCACAAATCCACTTCCCCTCAAGACGGTCCTTATTAACTCCTCGGGCGCCTGGGCCACCAGCGCGCTGAATGGACAACAGTTGACGAATCTTAGCGTCTCAAATGGGATTGACGTCGCAAATCTGCCAAACCCGCAGATCGATTGCACGAACGTTGTCACCTTTAATGACAATAACCCCGCTGACTTTCCTACCGGAACTGAATCCGTGGCGTTTACTACCGTAACCACCGACTACGTGAGGGTCGGGCCGCCGCAGACGCCGGGGACCGTTTACACTTTTACGGAGTGCAACAACCAGGTAACCATAACCACCACTTCACCCGCCATCATCTTTGACGCGGACATCGCCTTCAACCCTAACGTTCCTTTCTCCACTTCCACTCCACCCCTCGCGAATTACGTTGACTTGCAATCCGTTGCCACCCACGAATTCGGCCACGCCCTGGGACTTGACCATAGTGGCATCGCCCACGCCGTGATGTTTCCCGTTGGGGACACCTCCGAAAGCCAGCAGCGTAGCCTTTCCACCGACGACCTCATCGGCATTTCTTTTCTCTACCCGTCGTCCAACTTTACCAGCTACCTGGGCTCAATTTCAGGACAGGTCTTCTTCCCCAACGTGGGCGGTATCTATGCGGCGCATGTGGTAGCGATCGACGCCAATACGGGTAATGTCGTCTTGGACGGCCTTACCAATACGGACGGCACTTACAAGTTATTTGTTCCGCCGGGTAGCTATAACGTGCTTGTCCTACCCCTAGCCCCGGACGATTATCACGGCATCTACTCCCTAAGCGATTTCTCCGGTTGGACGTGCGGCTACGATGAGAGCGCGCCGCCTTGCTGTGACACTGGCACTAGCCAATGCCTCGGCGCACCCCTTACGAATCCAACTAACTTCACGGGGAAGTTCTATTGACCGTCTTGCCTTGGAGCCCGGCAGCCGAGCTTGCACACCTGCCGCCTTGAACCCTGTATGGCTAAAGGATAAAGGCTAGAATCTCAACGGATGCAGCCATCCGTTTGCCTGCTGGGTGGGGTGTATACTGGTAAAGGAAAATGGGGTAGGAGATCGAAAGCTATGAACATGAAAAGATTAATCCATGGTGTTCTGCACTTTTCGGTTTGTCTCCTGGCGTTGGGGGCCTGCGCTATGGCGCAGAGTCAGCCCGCCCCTACCCAAAAGCCCAACGAATTGGTTGTGGGCAAGCTGATTTACGTTGAGTCCATGCCTGATGGTCTCGACCAGTGGATCGTTGACTTCCTGCGCCGCTGGGGGAAATACAAGATTACGAGCAATCCGGAGGGCGTGGACTTGGTCATCGAGCCCGTCAATCCTGGCCAGGACCTTCGGCTGGAGACGCGAGCGGGCATCGCTCAACCCAAAGGCTCAGACCGGCCGCATTTGCCCATCTCGAGGGGAAAACGCAACGAACCCCTGCCCTCCTCGATCAGCGTAATGAGCTGGGTGTCGAGCCAGTCTGTCTGGCAGGCTGAAATCCTGGATCGAAAACCGAAGAAAGAGGAAGCCGACCTGCCTGCGGGCCCGAAGACGAAGATCTTTACTCACGCCCTGACCTCCGACCAGATTGCTCAGAAGGTTGTAGCAAAGCTGAGGGAATACGAAGAGGGTCTGGAGAAATCGGGTGGGGGAAAGAATTAAAATGAGAGTTGCCATTACCGGCGCGGCGGGGTTGTTCGGCCATGCGCTGGCGGCTGCTTTCTCCTCCCGGCACAAGGTTTTCCCGCTGACGCGAGCGGATGCAGACATCACGGACGCCGTGTCGGTGCGCTCCCTCCTGGAACGAATCCGTCCGGAGGTGGTGGTCCACCCTGCGGGGATTCCTGATTTGGATGTCGCTGAAGCTGACCCCGAGCGCGCTTATCTGGTGAACGTCGAGGGGACCAGGCACGTATGGGAGGCGGCGCGCTCGGTTGAAGGTCAGGTCGTCTATATTTCTACGGATGCTGTCTTCAACGGACTGAACTCGAGGCCCTATATCGAATCCGATCCGCCTGACCCGATCACGGTCTACGGAAAGACCAAACTGGCTGGAGAAGCCATCGTGCAAGCCTTGCCGGAGCATTGGATCTTCCGTGTCTCCGTGCTGTTTGGACCTGGCAAGACGAATTTCGTCGAAAAAGGCCTGCGCAAAATCGCCGCCGGCGAGCACTACATCGTGGCAGCCGACCAGGAGGCTTGTGCAACTTACACGCTCGATGCTGCTTACAAGATAATGGAGGTTGTCGAAGCCCGGCGCTATGGTCTCTACCATCTGGCCAATCAGGGAGCGTGCACGCGCTATGAACTCGCGCGGCGCGCCGCCGAGTTGGCCGGAATGGCCCCTGCCAAAGTAGTCGGTGTTCCCGCCGAACGCATGGGGCGTCGAGCCCCCAGGCTGAAATGCGCGGTCATGGAAATGGCTGCGCTCAGGGCCGCAGGATTCTCACTGCCACGGCCTTGGCCAGAAGCGTTGGCGGACTACCTTCGCACTATCTCCATCTAGCCGGTCGTCGCCGCAGCCCGCCTAATGCGTGAAAATCGCGTTCAGCTTATGCGAAGCAGGCCCTTGTGGGGACCCCCGCGCAACCACGCGGTTTCCCTCTACAACGTCGACCCCGCGGGCGGATGAGATGAGGACGACTGCGGGGAATGTGAATCGGGAGGGGAGGGTGAGAAGCCCAAGAGGGAACGGAGTCGGTCCCAGAGCTCTTGCATCACCCGCTGTCGGGGGATGTAAGGCCAATGATTCTTCTTGATCATCTCCATGGTCTGTGGGTCGGAGACGTCGCCGGTGATGACCAGAACCTTCCCAACCAAACTGGGGCGAAGATTCTTCAGGGCCGAGACCGCTTCTGTAACGGGCATTTCAGAGCAGCGGAGATCCAGAAGGACCGCGTCAAAGTCTCGCTTCTCAATCATTGCCAGTGCCTGACTCGTGCTGGGAACAATATCGCCTTCGCACCGCAGTCCCGCCAGGAGTACGCAGAGGACGTTGCGGATGGAGGGTTCGTCCTCGATGATGAGAACGGTGCGAAGCTCGCGACTTTCGTTCAAGGATCCCCTCTTGCGCAGCTTGCAATCGTCTTCGCGCGCCGCCAAGCGTTTGCCGTTATGCAGGACGGAGCAGGGCTCCTCCCAGGGCCGAACCCCCTTATTCCTAACGGTTCGGCTGCGTCTCTGACCCGCTACGAAGCTGGACAAAACCAGACTGGCTTACTCAGTCAGAATCTTCCCGGCGCTTTTCAGCAACGAGCTAGTGCAATGCCGATTAACGCACTAATCAATCTCGCAGTCAAGAGCATTAAGCAAGGGCAGTCCGTGATTCTGAGCTGAGACGGTCGAAGACCGCTACCGTGATGTCACAAAACAGGCGCAGGGTAACGCCGACATCATGTGGAACGTTATGGTTCAGAAGATGGCGTGGAGAATTCCAAATCGTGTCCGGGGAGGATTCGGGCCCGCATAGCGAGTATGCGTGCCCGGTCTTCTTGGTACTGCTTCCGGTGGTGGGGAATCATGGTCAAAACCTTTTCGTCGTGCGAGCGGCTGAGCAGGGCGTCGCCAGCGATGACGGTGCGCTGTGTCTCCCCGTGAACAATTACAGAAGCGTGGCCGGGAACGTGTCCGGAAGTGACAAGGCACTCCAGCTCATCCGGCAGGGCGTACTTTTCGATCCAGCGGAATTGGGATGCGTCCCCTATTCGTTTGGGATCCCACCACCGGAGGGCCAACTTCCTGAGCCTGCCCATCATTTCTTCGGCTTGCTCGTAGTCAAGGGTTTCAGGATAGTATTTCAAGACAAGCCTTTTCCAATTCTGTTGATCCAGCAAATCAGAATAGACAGCTCGGCACCAGTCATGGGATTCCTGGGAGCCGAAGATTTCGCTACCCGAAAACAGCACGTTGTTTAATACATGGTCGATATGGAAATGAGAGTTGATGACGGTTTGAATGTCTGTAGGCCTCAGGCCGCGAAGTTGCAACGCCTTGACTATCGCGTGCGCCTCATGAGGCATTCCGGTGTCCACAATGACGTGATGGCGTTCGTTGGAGAGTAACACGCAGGTCGCCCCATGCCAGCTCCCGGGCAACAATACATCCACCCTCCACTTGCAGTTTTGCATTCGACACCTTTATCCGAGCTTCCAACCGCATTTTAACTGATTTCATCCTCCACAATCCAACGTCTTAGCCGGAGAATGTCGGCGGCGCGCGCCACCCCGATGGGCGTCGTCTTCCCGTCCTGATTGACCACCACCACATTTTCGACGTTGTGGAGCACCATTTGCCGCGTTACTTCATCCACGCTCTGTCCGGGCTGGGCCAAGATGTAGTCTTGGCGAAAGATGTCCTGAACTTTCAAGTCGGAATCACAGCCTTTCAGAAGGTCGTGGGCCTCAATAATCCCCTCCAGATGCCCGTCTTTTGCCACCACGGGGATCACCCCAGTCGACTCCATAGTCACTTCGCGGCTCACTCTTCTCACGTCGTCATCGGGTCTGACCGTTGTGAAACTCTTCCGCATGACCTGGTCAATCCGGGCGCGCATAAAGACCGGTACCCAATAATCCTGCCGGACGAGCAGACCGCGTTTGACGAGCTTGCCGGTCATAATGGATTCGGCGCTGAAAAGACGCACGAAGCCGTCGGATACGGCGCAGCAAGCTATCAGGGGAAGCAAGGCATTCGGATTTCGGCTCAGCTCGAAAAGGAAGACGATGGAGGTAAACGGCGCGCGGGCGATGCCGCCAAAAACGGCAGCCATCGCCACCAGTGAGTAAAAGGCGGGATCGCTCACGAAACTGGGAAAGAAGTGATGCCAGATCTGCGCATAGACTGCTCCGATTCCTCCGCCGACGATCAGAGAAGGAGCGAAAACACCCCCGGTGGTCCCCGAGCCGAGCGAGATGACGAGGGCCCAGAGTTTCGCCACGGAAACACCCAGCAGGCTTCCCGTGGTAAGGCGGTCGTTCAGCATGTCGCGAATCGTGTCGTAGCCCGTGCCAAAGACTTGGGGATAGAAGTACCCGATCACTCCGAGCAGGAGAGCGCCGAAAACCGGCGCCCAGATCAGGCGCGGCTTAAGCGGGAAGTGATTGTCGAATAAATCCTCCAGCCGGAACAGGACGCGGATCATGGCAATGCCGATAAGGCCTGTGATCAGCCCCATCAGGGCGAAGAGCCAAAGTTCTTGCATGCTTTTCAAAGCGAAGGCCGGCGTGGGAAACAGCGGCGCCCAGCCTCGGAAATGGACCGCTACGGCCGTGGCCACTACGGAAGAGATGGCCACGGGGATAAAGGAGCGCGCCCGAAATTCGAAGAGAAGCAACTCGATGGCCACCAAGATGCCCGCCAAGGGCGCCAGGAATGTGGCCGCCATCCCGGCGGCAGCACCCGAAGCCAGTAGGACTCGGCGCTGGTAAGGCGTCAACTTTGTCATCCGGCCGAGAATCGAGCCAAAGGCCGCTCCGGTTTGAATGATGGGACCTTCTGCTCCGAAAGGTCCACCCGTCCCTATGGCAAAGGCCGTGGCCAATGGCTTCAAGATCCCGACGCGCGTCCGGACTTGGCTCTTTCCCACTAAAACGGCTTCCATGGCTTCGGGGATCCCATGCCCTTTCAGCGTAGGTTCCCAGAAGTAAACCATCATGCCCACCAACAAGCCGCCGATGGGAGGTATCAGAATGACCCATGCGCCCAGGTGGTGATGAACCGGATAAGTAACAACAAACGACCACTTCCCGTAGAAGAAGACGTTTGTGAAGAGATAAATGAGCTCCAGCAACGCTTGGGCCACCAGGCCCCCGATTAATCCCACCACGATGGCGAGCACAGAGGTCATCGCCACGTCCGGTTCGAGGGCCTTGCCGAATTCCTTGAACCATACGGTACGAGTGCTGGATGGCGATCGCGCCTCAGCCATTGGTGTAATCAGGCTCCTTTATCCGGCTCGATAAACTGCGGCTTGGCGTTGACGGCCTTGCTAAGATCAAACTGAACCCGTTGAAGTTCTTCCAGGTGGAGGCTGGCGAGGTTGTTCAAGGCGATGGCACCACGCCGCGTAAGCCGCACGCGCACGAAGCGGCGGTCGCGCCCGCGCTGGTCCTTGTGGAGTAACCCTTTGCGGCAAGCCCGTTGCACGAGGCCCACCACGGCGTTGTGGCGTTCCTGTAAGAACTCGGCTAATTCGCTGATGGTGGCCCAGCCGCGGCCGGTGTATCCCGCAACTCCTAGCAGCAGGACGTATTGCTGGGGTGTCAGACCGTGCGCACGCGTGGCCCTTTCGCTAAAACGAAGAAAGCGTCGAAGATAGTAGCGGAACCAGGCAAGGCGGCGAACTATAAGGGCTTTCGCTGACTGCCGCCTGAGTGATGAACTAGGAGTCTTCATGTCACCGAATTATATCACATTGTGACTTAGATTTCTTGCATTCCCCTCCTTGCAGCGCTGGTCCCTCGCCGGGCCACTCCATCAAGGCTTATCTCAGCGCCTATGGAGCGTCAGGTTCGGCTAATCAATGTCAACCTCCGTAAGGTCGAGCCCGCTCCCATTATTCGCCCACCTTCGCGATTTTCGAAAGTGGCAGATCGCGGGAAGACCCGCCGGCCTGGACCTCGTCGTCGCCGGGTACAACCTCCCAGGCGTCTATGTGGGGGTTGAAGATCGAACGGCAGTGGGGATCCAAGGCCAGCGTGACACTTTTGACTACACCTGGCGCAAGTCGAACCTTATCCCAGGCGACCGACCGCTTCGGGGGTTCCCCTGCTCTGGGGGGGCAACGAGACGTAAACCTCCGCCATCTCCGCCTCCCCCGGCCACCCATATAAGACTCTCTGGTTTCGCAACCTTGCCACCGGATAGTGTCCAAGTCCTTGTCATGGTTATAGTTCCGCTTCCTGAGGGTCCGTGCCAGTCGTCTTCTTAGGACCGAGTGCTCAAATTCGCCAAAAGCATATGGCGAAAGGCAACAAGGGACAAACGAAATGAAAGGGAAAGGAAGGAGGAAGCAAGTAACCCAAGTTCCCTCAAGCTACCTGCTTCCCCAGGTAGTCATTAGAGTTGAGTTATTTAAATAGACGTAAAAATGGCGAAAAAAGTTGCATGGCACAGACTATTTGTCTTAATAAATGGGAAAAGGTCGCACGATTGCTCTGCAATCATAGTAGCGCAAGTACTTAGAAGAAACCCTCCCTTTATCCCTTTCTCCCCTTCACCCCAGAAGTCTGCGTGAGCGCCTCCGCCCCTCGGGTTAAGTGCAATTTCAGGTCAAATTCAAACCGGCCCATCGGACCCCCTAAATCGGGGAGTGGGCCCGACGCCGTTTTCGCCAGCCTGTCAGCCTACGGGGACGGGCCTTCGGCCCCCAAAAGGCATCCGACGCTCAGCGCAGCCGGCAGCCCGCAAGGGGGGCGAAGGGGCCTCAACCTGGCTGGGTTACCTCGTCATCCCAGCCTTTCACAGAGACTCCACTTGGGGAAGCGAACCAGAACTGGGGGAGCGCGGAGCGGCATGGAGTCCGCCAGCGAGCTCGTGGAGTTGCGGCCTTTAGACTTCGGCTCGCATTGAGCTACGCAGAACCCTGGAGGTATTGTCAGATTGTCAAAATCCTGTCCAGCGAATGTTTCACACCTGGATAACGCGTAGCGGCGCCTCGGCATCATAGATGCGGACGTGCTTCACAGAAAATCTCTTTCCCCACCCTTTGCTCAGCTCTTCAATTGGTGAGGCGAATGACGGCAAGCGTGGGGCGTCGAGGTTGGAGGAGATAATCATGCGAATTCAGCGAATCGTTGCACCGTGGTTTTCACTTCTGTTTTTGACTTGCTCCTCGGCCATCGCGCAGGACCCTCCGCCGCGCTTTGAAGTTTTCGCCGAAGGCGGTGGCTCTTTTTTGAATAATGGTGCGACTCAGATATTCGTCGCAGTACCAGTTTGCCTACCACCCTTGATTTGCCCCCCTCCGCCCGTGGAAGGCTCCGTGACGAGTTCCTTCTCGAAGACGGGGCGTCTCTTTACCGGTGGGCGCTTCCGCTTCACGCGCCATGACGCCATCGAAGCAAGCTATTCTTATAGCCCCAACCACTTCTCACTTCGGCAGCCAACGCAGTCTCTCGGCTCGGCGTATAATCGGGTCAATTTCGTCTCCTTCAACTACGTCCGCTATCTCTGGCTCAGGACGCGCGTGCAGCCGTTCGCCACTGCCGGGGTGGGAACCAATCGCTTCAGTGGGCCGGCGTCTGCTTCTGCCGTCGTTTCAGGCTTGGTCGGCGCGGACAACGGTTGGCAGTTCGCCTGGAATTACGGAGCCGGGGCTGACGTCGTGCTGCAACGCCACCTTGCCTTGCGACTGGAACTCCGGGATTATGTGACTGGACAGCCCAGCCTCATCATCGGGACTAGTCACAATATTGTTCCCAGCGCCGGGATTGTTTTCCGCTTTAAGTGAGAATCCGAGAATTCTTCTCCCGGCTCCTCAAAGTATGGAATAATCCCAAGCGGGATTATTTTCCATGCGGTCTGGCTTGGTTGCGCGGGCCCCCGGTTTTGGGGACCGCGGTTTTTGCTTAGGCCTTTGGGCAAGCCGAGGAGACCAAAAGAGGGATCCGCGCTACTCAGCACGGATTCATTCACAGGAGGAACTATCGTGCAAAGACGAAGCTTCTTTGCTTCATCCCTTGCTGCTTCCGCGCTCGCTGTAAACGCATCCACTGCCTCGCTTCGCGGCGATCAGGGGGCTGCGACGGGAGGAGGTCGCGACTACTACGAGCTTCGGCGTTACCACCTGCTCCGGGGGCCGCAAGTCAAACTGGCTGACGATTTCTTCCGGGAGGCGTTGGTGCCGGGGTTAAACCGCTTGGGAATCGGCTCCGTTGGGGTCTTTAATATCGAGATCGGTCCTGCTAGTCCCTCGATCTACGTGCTGATCCCCAGTCCGTCGCTCGAGACCCTCGTCACCCTTGAGTCTCGCCTTAATCGAGACGCCGACTATCTTACCGCCGGGACTGCCTTCTTGAATGCGACCGCCGCCCAGCCTCCATTTGTGAGACTCGAAAGTTCGCTGATGGTCGCCTTTGAGGGCATGCCCCGGCTCAAAGTCCCACCTGCGGCCGCCGAGCACCGCCCGCGGATGTTCGAGCTGAGAACTTACGAAAGCCCTACCCCTCAAGACCATGTGCGCAAGGTTGAGATGTTCAACAGCGGTGAATTCGACGTTTTCGAAAAGGCGGGATTCTGGCAGGTCTTTTACGGCGACACGCTCATCGGCTCGCGCTTACCCAACCTGACCTACATGCTCTGCTTTGATGACCTCGCGGACCGAAACAGGAAATGGCAGGCCTTCCGCGCGGCTCCGGAATGGAGGAAGCTCTCCAGTTCGCCGAGATACGCCTTTGAGGAAATCGTCTCCAACATCACGAACACGATCCTGACCCCGGCCGCGTATTCACAGATCTAGAGAGTAGGGGAGAGGCCTCGCCTCGCCACTACTGTGGACTCCCTCTTTCGTGCGAATGACGGCGGAGGGCTTGCCAGGCTATGCGCTTCTAAGGCGAAAAATCGGGTTGATTCCCGCTGCCCTGGCCATCAGTTCCCGCTCTTCTTGGTTTGTGACAGGCGCAAACTTTTGGCCGATATCCATTCCCAGCCGAAAGTATCGCTCATCGCCAGGAGGGATTGCTGCGGTGATCGGCTGGGAAAGCGTCCAGCGAAAGCCAAGAGCGGCCTCGTGGGGAAAATCCGCGGGTTCATACCAACATTTATCGTGGGGGTGATCCCTTCTCATGGACTCCGGCCAGGCGGTCTTAGCCATGCCCTTTATGGCCATGATCCCCATTCCCTTGTGCTGCGCGCGCTCGATGACCTGAGGC
>Ga0187781_10004311_pt1 | contig 10619 bp, 6 predicted proteins | sample 0715_SJ02_MP02_2_FD_132447 | JGI IMG/M metagenome (GOLD analysis project Ga0187781, IMG submission 132447) | Tropical peat soil microbial communities from peatlands in Department of Meta, Colombia - 0715_SJ02_MP02_20_MG | ecosystem: Environmental > Terrestrial > Soil > Wetlands > Peat | place...
ACATCCGCAACTTCATGAATAATCCATATGATTTTGGAATTGTTCGTCTCTTCCGCTTTGATTTGTGCGTAGACGTCGGAGATGCTGGGCGCCTGCGCCGTCATGGGAATCGCGGCCAGCAATACGCAGCACAACACAACCGAAACAACTTTTCCCACAGTTCCCCCTAAAGTCCTCGGGATTCTTCAACTTCGGTTCGCGTCGCCCGCAAATATACGCTCGGCTGCTTTGCCGCGCAAATTCACGGTGACTGCCGCAAGGAACGCGTGACCGCGCAGTTCCGCGTGGAGATGTTCAACGTCTTCAACCGCATCAACCTGGCGCAACCGCTTGCAAACCTCGGTTTCGGTTCCTCCTTCGGCGTAAGCACCTCAACCATCGGAGTCTCCTACGGCGCGCCTGGCATCGGCTCCGGCGAACCGTACAACACACAGCTCGCGCTGAAGATCATTTTCTAGGAACCTTTCAAACAATCCATGAGCCGGGCCATGTGAGGTCGGCTCATGGTTTAACAAGAACCCGATTCAACCGCAACACCTTCCATTATTACCCGCGGTCGGGACAGCGAATCCTTAATAAGGTCTGCTGCAACGGAAGACGAAAAAACCAAAATTGACAAGGTTTTCGGGATGGAATAAAGTGCCGCCGCACCATTCCTCAGGTTCCCTATGCATGAAGGAGGAAACATGAAGCCCAGGAACATTTCGGCATTCACGCTACTCGCCACTTCGTTTATCTGGTTGCTGACCTGGCCTGGTATTGCTGGCGCTCAGTCGCGTCCGCAGCTAAAACCCATTCCCCAGCGGAGGGGTTTTGACCGCGCTGCCGCACTTTCCTCCGACAAGCGCTCGGAGTGGCAGCCGCTAACGAACCAAGCACCATCGGCCAATGGCATCCAAATCATGATTCAATCGACGGACGGGGCAATCCTCGTACAGTCATATGACGGGCAAACCTGGATGAAACTGACTCCGGATGACAAGGGCAGCTATATCAACGGCACTTGGACGACACTCGCCTCGGAACCCGTTGCCCGCCTGTATTTTGCCTCTCAAATCATGCCGGATGGCAGGTTATTCGTGGCCGGAGGTGAGTACAGCGGCCCAGGCTTGTTGCCCAATTGGTCGAACACCGGGGAAATCTACGATCCACTGGCCAACAAATGGACTCCCATTACTGAGTATCCCAACCAGCCCGGTTGCCCTTACATCTATTACTTTTCTGGAAACACCACGAGTGCAAGCGCCAAGATTACCGGGATTTATCCCTATACGACCGGCCTTTTCGTGGGCGAGGGAGTTTTCGGCTCTGGGATTCCAAACGGGGCAACCATCGTGAGTGTTGACTCGTCTACCCAGATCACCATATCCGCCGCCGCGACGCAGACGGTCTCCGCCGACGTCGTTGTTCTCTCCGCGTACTATCAGCTAACTGGGTGCCTGGGGGATGATCCCTCAATACTCCTCTCGAGCAAGAAAATTCTGGTGGGTGATTTGGTTAACCCCAACACGTATATCTACGATGCTGCCTTGAACGCTTGGACTCCCTCGGGAACAAAGGTTTACCCAGACCAGAGCGATGAAGAAGGTTGGACGAGGACCAGCGAGGGGACGATCGTCAACTACGACCTTTTCTACAGCATTGCCACCAATGGCAGCTATGCCGAAAAGTACAATCCCGCGACCGGGATGTGGACCGGAATCAGCCCATCGGATGGCACGGCCAAGGGAACGATTCCCCAGTTGAGCAGCACCACGCTGGGTTATGAACTTGGCGCTTCCCTCCGATTACAGGACGGGCGGGTCTTAGAGATTGGGGCGACCCAGCATAACGCCCTTTATAACCCCGCCACGAATACCTGGGCGGCCGGACCGGACACCACCGGCACGCTCAATGGAATCCCCTCTCCCTTTGGCTCCGACGATGGCCCCGCGGCCATTTTGCCTAACGGCCATGTGATCTTTGCGGCCGATGCCGGAGTCTCCGGATTCACCTCTTCCGGCAACATCACCGCCGGCTCCTCCGTTATTAGCGGCATTCCTTCCACCGCCATCCTGCAGGTTTTCTGGAACGTGAACGGGGCGGGAATCCCAGGTGGGTCATATATCGTGAGTGTGGACTCGCCCAGCCAGGTCACGATCAGCAATCCGGCCACCGCTACGATCACCGGGGATGCCATCAGTTGGGGAGGCACCTACAGCCTTCCAACCGAACTATTTGATTTTGATCCCTGGACGAATGCGATTATCCAGGTCACTTCGGCTCTTCCTGACGGCAACCTTCCCTACGAAGGCTCGTATCCCACGCGCATGCTGATTCTTCCGACAGGACAGTTGATGTTTTCCGACGGCAGTGCTCAGCTCTGGGTGTACACGTCATCGGGACAGCCCAATCCGCTGCTGCAGCCACTCATCACGAATGTCAGCTATGTGGGTGACGGCCAGTTTAGGCTTGCAGGATTTCAGCTCGATGGGCAATCTGCGGGCGCTGCCTATGGCGACGACGACCAGATGGACTCTAACTATCCGATCATTCGCATGGTCAACTGCAAGGGCGATGTCTTTTACGCTCGGACTTTTGACTGGAGCAAAATCGCCGTGGGTGATGGAACCGGATACGAGACCGTCGACTTCACGCTGAATCCCGCGGTGACTCCCGGCGATTACGCCCTCATCGCGAGTGGCGCAGGAATCTCTTCGTTTCCCACCTTCATTCACATATCAGAGAAAGAGGTAAAGGGGAGACACTGATTCGGGTGCAGGATCGCGAGTCAGTCAGTGGCTAGCAGAATGACAAAACATATGGCCCTTAATACTGAATCAAACGGCTTCTTTCATTCCATTTCGGCGATCCTAGAAAGCCTCTGCATTGTTTGTTCGTCAAGAGTTCACCAAGGCAGTCTTCTCCGGCGCTGGCCTTTTAGCCATCCCGAAGGTTCTGCCCACCGATCCGGTCTCCTTCCGCGCGGGCAGCAAGGAGGAACCTCGTGAAGCGAAGCTGTTTCAAGAAACCCTAGTCGAAGTTCTATCTGCAGGACTTCACGGTACGAGGCCATCGCTACCAAGCGTCAGCCCAGGAGACAAAGTCACTTAGGGCACTTCAAGTGCGAGTCTGAAACTGGCTTCAGGAATGGAAAGAACCCATCCACTTCCAACCAAGCCTGTTGTTCTCCACGAGTTTTGCGGATCGTTTTCTCGATTGGATTAACAATGCCAGACTCGAAGAGAAAAACCAGGAAGTTTTACCATAACGGCTGGCGGCTCAGCTGGTTCCAGATATTGATAACGATGAAAAAAGAAAACAAAGCTGAACTGGCGATACCCTCTCGACAAACTCGGATCTTCTGCACCGCTCTACGGCTTCTGCTGCCGGGATTGATGGTTTTATCGACCCTGGCCACACCCGGGTTCGCGGAGGAAGAGAAAACGCACCACCCTCTGGATGCTCTCACGACGCAAGAGTATTGGACAGTTCACGATATCCTCAGGGAAAGCAGAAACTGGACCGACAAGACTCTGGTCGCGAGCCTTCTCCTGCACGAGCCTCCCAAAGACAAGGTGTTGACCTGGAAAACCGGTGACTCCATCCCTCGCGAAGCCGACGTAATTCTTGAAGACCAGGGTAAAACAATTGAAGTTCGCGTCAATATCTCAGAGCATAAACTTGAATTTTGGAAGGATGTCTCCGGAGTCCAGGCTCCCATCACCCAGACGGAACTGGATACCATGAGCGATGTGGTCATTCGAGACCCTCGTGTCGTCGCTGCACTGAGGTCTCGCGGCATTACTGATTTTTCGAGCGTCCGGTGTGAGCCGATCCCGCTTACATTTCGAGTCTTTCCGGAACAGGCGGATCATCGCATCGGCTACGGCGATTGCATGGATTCGCACGGCGTGTACCATCCGTGGGGACGCATCGTCGAAGGCCTCTACGTCGTAACCGATGTAGCCAATCAGAAGGTTCTGAGCGTCATTGACCGTGGCGCGGTGCCTTTTCCAAAAGGCGATATCAACTTTGAGGAGGCCGCTGCGACTCCGCGCCCCGGCACTCAGCCTTTGCTGGTGACGCAGCCGCTCGGTTCCGGATACAAGATCGAAAACGGAGAAGTAGTGTGGCAAAACTGGCATTTCCGCTTCCGTCTCGATCCGCGAGTTGGGGCGGTTGTGAATCTAGTGCGCTATCAGGACGGAGAGAAATTGCGCTCCGTCATGTACGAAGGGGGATTGTCGGAAATGTACGTCCCCTACATGCATCCCGATCCCGGCTGGAATTGGCGTGCTTTTCTTGACGCGGGAGAATTTCTTCTCGGCGGATTGATCAAGCCCCTTGGCGCGGACGATTGTCCCGCTCACGCGCAGTTTTTCACGGGCGTTGTGCCTTCGGACCGGGGAACACCGGTCCTCGAGCCGCAACTCGCCTGCCTGTTTGAACACGCAACCGACAGCCCCGCCTGGCGGCATTTGGAAAACGGCTTGATCAGTGCTCGTCCCAGCCGCGAACTCGTTCTCCGCACCGCGGCGGTAGCAGGAAACTACGACTACTTACTGGACTGGATTTTCCAGCAGGACGGGACGATCCGGGTGGCCGTCGGCGCCACGGGCATTGTCGAGACCATGGGCGTCAAGGAGGCTAGCCTTCCTCCCATGAAAGAAGGTGCGTCCGGTCTAGCGAACGGTACGCTGGTAGCTCCGAATTTGCTTGCCGTAAATCATGACCACTTCTTTTCCTACCGCCTTGACCTCGATGTCGATGGACCCAACAACAGCTTTATGGTCGATCATCTTGTGCCAGAACAGATTTCGGGGCAGGCACGGAAGAACATCTGGGGAGTTGATTCATGGATCGCGAAAACCGAGAAGGACGGGATCATCGACATCGACCTGCACCGCCCCGGCATGTGGCTTTTTGTCAATCCACTGCACCCGGGAAGTCTGGGATATCCAAGCGCCTATGAAGTGATGCCCGGGCAGGTGACGGTTTCCATCACTTCTCCGGATGACCCCGCACAAGCGGAGGGCGCATTTTCCGAACACCAAATGTGGGTAACGCCCTACAATCCGGATGAGATTTACGCAGCGGGGACCTACGTCACCCGCAACAAAGAAATCGACGGTCTGCCCATCTGGACACAAGCCAACCGCCCCATCGAGAACACGGACATTGTTGGCTGGTACACCTTAGGTTTCCATCATGTCGTGCGTCTGGAAGATTGGCCAATCATGCCTACGTTATGGCACGAATTTCTGATCCGGCCCGTAAATTTCTTTGACCAGAACCCGGTCCTTACGTTGCCGCACCAGCCCTAGCAGCAGGACGACGAGGAAATTCTCTTGGAAGAAAGCAAACAGGCACCGCGCTGGATTTCGGGCATCGAACCGTCAAAGGAATTGCTTTCCGCGACCGGTACCCAGATATTGGAAATCGAGTGCCGGCAACAGCCTGGTCGGCTTCGGGAATTGATTCAGGCATATGGCAGCGACCCCGCGATTCGTGAGCCTCTGGCGAAACTCCGTACTCTGGCCGCGAGACAAGGCCCCGTACTTTTCATCGGCATGGGTGCTTCCTTTTGTTCATCGATCAGCGGGTCAGTGTTTCTTCAATCTCACGGAAGGCTTTCGTTTACCGCAGATGCAGGTGAATGGTTGCACTACGCGCTGCCGGCGTGGAGCAAAGCCGCACTTTCCATTTTGCTTACCACCTCCGGCGAGAGCGCCGAGGTGGTAGAACTGTTCAAGCGCGGTGAAAACAGAGCGCTTGGATTGATCTGCAACAATCCCGCGAGCACCTGCTGGAATCTGGCCGAGAACAGGCTGCCCATTCTTGCTGGGCCGGAATATGGCAACGCGACCAAGACGTACACTAACGCCACTGCGGCGGCCATCATTCTTGCCGCTGAATTCTCCGGGATTCCGTGGGAAAAAGACGCAACCCAGGCGGCGGAAGTTTTTGCAGCAAGCTTTAGCCCAGTATTCGCGATTCGCAGCGATCTTGAAGAATTTTGCCGCGGCGCTGCCAACATAGAGGTGATCGGCCGCGGAGCCGCTTACGGCGGTGCCATTATGGGTGCGCTTTGCATTCGCGAAATGAGTGGTCTCCGCGCCGCCGCCCACACCGGAGCTGGTTTCAAGCACGGGCCGAATCTGGATGTGGATTCGACGCATGTCGCAATTATTTTTGCGTTCGGGCGGGCGGCCGGGCTGGGCGTCAAACTCGCCGAGGAATGCAATCGGCGCGGTGGCAGAGTCGTACTCGTTTCCACGGAAGAACAGAAAGCCACCAATATCTTGTTCCCGGTAAGGATTGATGCTGTACCGGAACCGTGGGAGGGAATCACGTCGCTGCTGGTGCCAGAGGCGCTTACCCTCGCAATGGTGGAAAGAACCGGTACGCGCTTGCCACCACGTTTTCAGTACGGGGTCATGGAGCAGTAGGTTTTCGAATTTTCAGGGCTCGGAGGAAAGCCGTGTCCAATCCCGTGGACTTTTCACAAATACGCGTAAACCGTAGCTTTCTCTTGCGGGTTTCCTTTATCGCGGGGCTAGGCGGCATTCTGTATGGCTATGACATGGGTATCATCGCTGCCGCATTGATCTTCGTGCGCCAGTCTTTCGCCCTTGCAACCCGTATGCAGGAAGTCGTGGTCAGCATCGTGCTCGTGGGCGCCATGGCCGGCGCTATCGTTGGCGGCTCCATTGCGGATCGAATCGGCAGGCGCGCTACGCTGCTTTGGGGTGGCGGGCTGTTTATCATCGGGTCGATCGTGGCTCCGCTGTCTCCCAATGCTTTCACGCTGATCTTTGCCCGTTGCTTGCTTGGATTGGCCATCGGCTTCACGTCGGTAACAGCTCCCGTGTTCATATCCGAGCTTGCGCCTCCACAGTCGCGCGGGAGGCTCATCAGCCTTTACCAATTCGCCCTCACTCTGGGCATTGCGCTGGCAGACCTTGTGGGCTACTGGCTCGCGGAACAACAGGCATGGAGGCTCATGTTCGGCCTTGGCGCTGCTCCGGCAGCTTTGTTCCTCATCCTCGTGCTGACTCTTCCCGAGAGCCCACGCTGGTTATTCGCCCAGAACCGACTGGCCGATGCGCAGACCGTCTTAATGAGCTACACAGATGAAACGGGCTCTAGAGTCCTAATGGAAGACATTCGTGCAGCGGTTGAAGCAAAGGTGGACAAGCGCTGGAGCGCCTTATGGAGTCCTGCCGCTCGCGGCGCGCTTCTGATTGCAGTTGGCTTTACCGTGCTGCAACAAGTGAGCGGCATCAACACAATTATCTACTATGGACCGCAAATCTTCGCTCTTGCCGGAATCACCTCCAATAAGAATGCGATCTTCGCAACCCTGATCGTTGCAGCTACCAACATGGTAGCCACCGTCATTGCGTTTTTCCTGGTTGACCGCCTCGGGCGCAAGCCGCTCCTTTACGCGGGGATCGGTGGAATGACGACGTCTCTGTTCGTGCTTGCTTATGCCTTTCGTGAAAATAATCTCGGTCCATCACTCGGCCACATCGCAACCGTATGCCTAGTAGCCTATATCGCCTGCTTCGCCTTCAGTATGGGACCGATCGCGTGGATTCTTGTCTCCGAAGTTTTCCCGTTGCAGGTGCGGGCGCGTGGGGTTGCCGCGGCGACGTTGGGTTCAGGTGCTTCGAACTTCCTGGTATCGCTCACGTTTCTGTCGCTCATCAAGGCCGCGGGAAATACGGTGACATTCGCGATTTATGGAGTCTTCTGCATTTTGACACTCCTGTTCGTGCACTACATCGTTCCCGAAACCAAGGGAAGAGAACTGGAGAGCATCAGCATCAAGCAGGGTGCGGTCGCGCATTGAGAAAAAAGCAGCGGAAAACCAGCAACTGTGAAGAAATCTCAAGGAGCAAAACGCATTTGTCTACATCCGAGCACGGCTACGTCGTCGCTGTAGATATAGGTGGAAGCAATTTACGGTTGGCGCTCGCAGATATGAATGGGACGATTGCGGCCCGGTGGCTTTCTTCAACCGCAGGAAGCCGTAACGCTGACCAGATCATCAACCTAATTCGCCGCGGGATCGACCATCTTTTGGAGGAAACTTCCACGCCGCGCGCGGCATTGCGGGCGATCGGGGCGGGAGCACCCGGCGTAACCAACGTAGATGATGGCATCGTAATCGTGACTTCCTACCTTCTTGGCTGGCGGGACGTTCCCTTGCGCAAATTGCTCCAATCGGCGTTCCAAATTCCTGCGGCGGTAGACAACGATGTGAACTTGGCGGCGATCGGGGAGTTTTCCTCTGGTGCGGCAAAAGGCATCAGCCATTTCGTTTTTCTTGCTATCGGGACAGGCATTGGTGCCGGGATTGTATTGAACAGTCATCCGTTCCGTGGCCAGGGATGGTCGGCTGGCGAGATTGGCTACATGCTTGTGCCGGGCATACGCGATCATGTACGAACCAGCGGAAAACCGGGCGCGCTGGAGAGCATGATCGGCGGCGAGGGAATCAAAGCAGAATGGCAACGTCAGTGGAGCCCCGAAGGTACCGCTCTTCGAATAGATTCGACGCCAACTGAGATTTTCGATGGCGCTCTACGTGGTGATCTGGCAGCCCGCAACCTGCTCGGGCAGACGGCACGCTTATTGGCATCAGCCATCTACAACGTGTCGTTGGTCTTGAATTGCACGCTTTTCGTGCTCGGAGGCGGAGTCGGTACCCATCCAGCCCTGGTTGCCGCGACTCAACAAGTGCTCGATCAGTGGACGGAGCGTGAGCCCCTCCGGGTCGTCAGCAGCACGCTGGGCCCGGAAGCGCAGTTGATTGGCGGCATTCGTATGGCGCTCTCCGCCGCCCTTTCCCGATCTGACCTCGCATTCAGCTGATAATTTGCGCCGTTGCCAAACCTTATGGACGTGATCTTGCGAAATCAGTTCGTCCAACGTCGTTGGAAACAGCGTGTGTTGCCCGCGCGCTTCCCCTTGAATGTAGGCCAAAGAAATGTCCTCGCTTCCGCGAGGGCATCTTCTCATAACCTGTTAGTGAATCCTAGTTAGAGTTTCGTAACCGCCTCAGACGCCGTCCCCTGCTCCAGACCTCATTCCCGGCTAGCTATGAGTGCACCAAACTTCAACTCAAAGGCACGTGTGTCATTCAATACTGTCTCACCTTGTGGGTTCACCCCAGCGGCGTAGCAAATAGGGGTTACGACACCTTTTGCGACACACCCAAAAACCACACTCTCGGCAAGTCACTGAACACCTGGCAAGTCGGAGAAAGTGAGTTCTCTTGGCCAGTCAATCGGCCGTCAGTCAACCCTTTCTTTATAGATCCCCTGTTCTGCGTTGCAGTCTCTTCCCTACTGCTTCTTTTTTTCATCCCTCTTGTTGTCTGGTTTGGGCGGTGGAGACTGCTTCTTCTCGGCGTCTTTGTGTTCCTGCTCCTGCTCCTGTTGCAGCTGCTTTTGCTCTTGCTGATGCTTCTGCTGGAGCTGTTCGAGTTGCTGCTGGTGTTGCTGAGCGAGCTGCTGTGCAGCCTGCTGCCTCTTCGCCTCATCCGCCTGCTGTTGTTGCGACTTCTGCCTCTCTTGTTCCTGCTGCTGTTCCAGTTGCTGGCGTTCGGCGTCTTGCTTCGCATGCAGATCCGCGATTTGCTGCTGATGTTGTTGTTCGAGCTGCTCGTTCACGGGACGAGCGGTGGGAGGATGAGCGGCGTTGTTACTAGGCATTACGGCGTTTGCTGGCGGCCGATTGTTGTTTGCTGCTGGCTGCGGGGGTGTGGGAGTCGGTCCAGGAGGTCGATTTGCACTGTTGTTGCCGGCAGCTCGATTGTTTGACGCCACACGCATTTGCGCTGGCTTTGCCGGTGGCGCAACCTTCACTTGCGCGACAGCCGCCTGAGTTCGTGCGGGCGCAATTTGACGAACTTGCGCTGCCGACAGTGGCCTCCCGCCGTTCGCCTGAATGGCGGCTTGGCGTTGCGCGAACGATGGCGGCCGTGGAGGCGGCGGCGTTTTTGCCACGATAGCGCGAGCCTGCACTGCAGCCGGCGGCTTCACATCGGCTGTTGGACGCCCACCCAGAACCGCCTCACGCTGTGGAACCGTCGGTGGCGTCATCGCGACAACGGGGGCGGAAGCCACTTCTCGCACATTCACCGCGACGACATTTCTCGCCACTGGCTGGCCCGAACTGAAAGCTTGCGTCGAGGTCGCCACTACGGCTCCCTGCACGCGCTGGTTCACGTACGTAATGTTCGTCACGTTCACTGTCTTATTCACCACCACCGTCGTGTAGTAATTGTTGATCACCGTGGTATTCACAGTCGTGTTCGAAATGTTCACGTTCGTTACGTAATTCCGGCTCACGGGATATGACGGCACGTACACTTCGCGTGGGCCAAGGGGGAACCAGCCGACGCTCGGGCCGCCGACGCCAACCCATGCCACCAGCGCCGGCGCGTAGACCGGCCTAACATAGACTATGCCGGGAGAATAGACCGCTGGGCGAGGCGGAACTGGCACCCATCCCCACGTTCCGTTCACGAAGACCCACCGCCCGTAGTGGAATGGCGCAAATCCCCATTGCGCGTCATCCACCCACGTGTAGCCCCAGGGCGCCACATAATCCCAGTGTCCATAGTG
>Ga0187781_10004313_pt1 | contig 10617 bp, 8 predicted proteins | sample 0715_SJ02_MP02_2_FD_132447 | JGI IMG/M metagenome (GOLD analysis project Ga0187781, IMG submission 132447) | Tropical peat soil microbial communities from peatlands in Department of Meta, Colombia - 0715_SJ02_MP02_20_MG | ecosystem: Environmental > Terrestrial > Soil > Wetlands > Peat | place...
AATTCTGCGCACCGCGCCGGAAATGCGGGAGGTGATCGCGAAAAACCCGTTTGCCGAACGGAAAGACATCGAACCCAGCAAGCTTCTGGTGACGTTTCTAGCCGAAGAGTTAAGCCCCGAAGCGCAGCAGCATTTGGAGGCAATCAAGGCCGGCCCGGAAGAGATCAAAGCGCGGGCGCGGGAGCTGTACGTTTATTTTCCGAATGGAGTGGGTCGATCGAAATTACCGCCGATGATGGATCGCGTCCTAAAAAAGAGTGGAACGGCAAGGAACTGGAACAGCGTCACGACGATGCTGGAAATGGCGGAACAAATCCTGTCCTGAGAGAAACTCGAGGTTTTGAGCCAGCCTCCGAAAGAGGGCATGGCTACTCACCTGTGCCGCTTCGGCGTTTTCATCAGTCCGCGGGGGCCGCACAAGGCAATTTTGTTCCGTCTACAAGGGCATGGCACTTTGCACCACAAAGTACTTGACAGGATTTCTTCCCTCAGGTATAAAGCTCTCATGACCTGCACAGGTCCAGCGCGCTCACGGCGTCCCAGGCCAGCGCCCTTGCACACCCACGCCATCGACGATCTGCGCTTCATCCGTGAGACCATGGAAAGCGCCGCTTCGTTCACCGCTGTTCCGGGATGGGGCGTGGTGGCGATCGGGATTACGGCCTTGGCCTCCGCCCTCATTGCCTCGCTCCGCCCGCAAGTGGCGTGGTGGGTAGGGGTTTGGGGGCTGGAAGCTCTGTGCGCTTTTGCGGTGGGCGCGTCGGCTGTCTTCTGGAAGGCGCGGAAGGTGCAGACGCCACTGTTTTCAAGGCCCGGCCGAAAATTCGTACTGGGCTTGTCGCCCCCCATGGTGGCGGCGGCAGTGCTCAGCATGGTGATTTTCCGCGCCGGGGTGTTTACTCTGCTGCCGGGTGTCTGGCTACTGCTTTACGGCGCCGGTGTGGTGACGGCAGGGGCATATTCGGTAAAAGTCGTTCCCATCATGGGTCTGTGCTTCATGTTCGCCGGGATCGCGGCACTGCTCTGCCCTCCCGCCTGGGCCAACGCCATCATGGCGGCGGGTTTCGGAGGGCTGCACATCCTCTTCGGGACGATTATTGCAAGGAGGTACGGTGGCTAGACAGATTTCCAATGCTGCGGCCCGCGCTGCCGGCGCCAGCCGGCTGCTGCGGGAAGCGCAGCGCTTGCGTACCAAAACCTCGCTGGGCGCGCCCCCCGAGCTGGACCGCCTGATTCACGAACGCATCCGGCTGGGCATGGTGAGCGCTCTGGCGGTAAACGAGTCGCTCAGCTTCAACGATCTCAAGAAATTGCTGAGGACGACGGATGGGAACTTAAGCGTACACGCGCGCCGGCTCGAGGAAGCGGACTATGTCGTCTGCGAAAAGTACTTCGTGGGCCGCCTGCCGAAAACCGTTTACCGGCTCACCCCGACCGGCCAGCGGGCGCTGGAGCGCTACCTGGACCACATGGAAGCGCTGATCGAGTCGATGCGGCCGCGTTAATCCGCGGACGAAATTTTTTTGAGCGGGTGCTTTGTATGATAAAGTCCTTTGAACAGCACAGCGCCGATGCGACCCTGGTGCTTTCTCCTGCCCCGGCCGGACGGCCCCAAGCGCCACCTCTACATCAAAACGAGGAGAGAAGCGAAACTCACCACAAGATTCATGCGGCCATCATTATGGACGGAAGCGGGCGCTGGGCAGAGGAGCAGGGCCTCGCGCGCAGCACGGGACATCGCGCGGGAGTTGCCGCGGTTCGCCGCGCTGTCCAAGCCGCGCCCGGGCTGGGGATCGGGACGCTGACGCTGCACGCTTTCTCTTCCGATAACTGGCAACGCCCAGCGCGCGAAGTCCGGGAGCTTATGCTCATATTCGAGCAGTTCCTGCGCTCATCGGTGGCAGAGTGGGTGGGCACTGGAGTGAGGGTCAGCGTGTTCGGCCGGCGCGATCGGCTGGAGCCCTCGCTGGCCGCCGCGATCGACGCTGCCGAAGCCGCGACGCGTGGTGGGCTGCGGCTGCACCTGCGGCTGGCCATTGACTATTCGGCCCGCACGGCTATTCTGTGTGCCGCGCGAGCGCTGGCCCACTCTGGAGCAGCCACGCCCGCAGAGTTTGCGCGACTGCTCGCCGCTCGCGACCACCATCGGGCGCCGGCCGGCAGCGCTCAAGTCCGGAATGTAGCGCCCGGGCTTGCCACGGGCCACGCCTCCCCAGCGGGCGGCCCGCCTTTCGATTCGGGATCCTACGCGCCGGTTCCCGAGCTCGATCTGCTGATCCGCACTGGCGGCGAACAGCGCTTGAGCGACTTCATGCTTTGGGAGTGCGCCTACGCCGAACTGGTCTTTACGGATCGCAGGTGGCCGGACTTTGACGCCGCCGACCTCGCGGCGGCAATCCGCGAATTCCATTCCCGCCATCGCCGCTTCGGGCGCGTTCAGGAGAGCGTCCACGCCGCAGAGTGTCACCGGTAGCGATTGACGAACGCCGATTGCCGATTAACAGCGGACTGATTTCCCAATGGGCGTTCTCAATCGACAATCGAAATTCGGCAATTCAAGGGGAGGAGCTTCGACGATGCCGAGTAGGGGCCGTCTGGAACTAAGTGTACTTGGAATGGCAGTAGTTATGGGTATTCTTGCGGACGCGCTCCTGCGCGCAATTCCCTGGGGCGTCAACTTTTTCATTTGGATGGCAGCGCTTTCTGCCGTCATTGCGTTCCACTCGCGCGCAAGGCAGGAAACTCTCTCGGGAGCAGGCCGCTGGCTGCCCGCGCTAGGCCCTCTATTCGCCCTGGGCTTCGTTTGGAGAGATTCCCTCCCCTTAAACATGCTGAGCCTTCTGGCGGCGCTTACCGGGCTTTCCCTCATCATCCTGCGGGCGCAAGCGGTGCGGATTGGGCGGGCGGGCCTTTTCGAGTACGGATTGGGGGCAGCGGTCGCGGGGCTCAATGCTGCCTTCGGCTTGCTACCGCTGTTGTTCGGCGAGGCCGAGTGGAAGAAGCTGCTTGGCGCGCGATGGTCGCAGCGCGCGATGGCGGTGGCGCGCGGAATTCTTTTCGCTCTTCCCTGCCTCCTTATATTTGGCGGGCTATTCATGGGGGCGGACGCGGTGTTCAACCATATCATCAGGAACACCTTCCGCCTGAATTTCCAGCAAGTATTTACCCACTTCTTTGTCGCGGCCTTCTTTGCTTGGTCTACCGCTGGATACCTGCGCGGCATGATCTGGGGAAAAGAAATCGCAGCTATCGAAGAGAAACGCCTTCCGTCCGTATCGTTGGGCGCGATCGAGGGCGCCGTGGCGCTGGGTGCGCTCGACCTTCTCTTCCTTGCCTTCGTCGTCGTGCAGATCCGTTACTTCTTTGGCGGCGCCGCCCTCGTCCAGGCCACTACCGGGCTGACCTATGCAGAATACGCGCGGCGCGGTTTCTTCCAGCTCTTCGACGTGGCTGTGCTTGTGCTTCCGCTTCTCCTTGTGGTGCACTGGTTGATGGCTCAGCGAGGTCCTGAGGGTGAGCGGGTGTTCAGGGTTCTGGCTGCCGTCCAAATCCTGCTGCTGTTCGTGATCATGAGCTCCGCCTTCGAGCGCATGCGTCTCTACCAGGCGGAGTATGGCCTCACGGAGCAGCGCTTGTATGCCACCGCGTTTATGGGCTGGCTTGCGGTGGTGTTCCTCTGGTTCGCCATGACCGTTCTGAGCGGGCATCGTGAGCGTTTTGCCTTCGGAGCGATGGTGGCGGGTTTCGCATTGGTCATTTTCCTGAATGTGCTCGATCCGGACGCGCTCATTGCTCGCACCAATCTCGCGCGCGCCAGGGCAGGGCGCTCTTTTGACCTTCGCTATGCAATCCGGCTCAGCGCGGACGCCGTGCCGGGAATTGTAGCGGCCCTCCCGGACTTAAACCCGCAAGACCGCTGTGCCGCAGCATCCGAGATCCTTAGACGCTGGTCGCCCTCCCATCCCTCCGACTGGCGCTCCTGGAACCTGGCGCGCGCCAGGTCCGCGGAGGTGGTGTGGGAGAATATGGGAAGTCTAAAGGCCATGCATGGCATGCTGTGCCCCTCGGCGGAAGCAGACAGGCACCGCTGACCCCGCCTCTGCGCACGGGGGGAAATGCACCAGTTAGTCAACCGCCGACTACTCCGCCCTCTTCTATCATATGCACTGGCTGGGTCGCGGCGTCAGGTTTCCTGCCGGCGAGCACGAACACAGCCTGTGCGCCGGCGACGACCTCGGAAGCGATTCTACCCTTGGCGTCAACAAGTACAGCCATGGGCGTACCGTTTGCGCCAAAGGCAGGACTGGCCTGAAAGTGCGTGTCGAGCAACACCGGCGAGCGCAGATTCATGGCCCGGTTCGCTTCAACCGTTCCCGTCGAAACCACTAGAAGCTTAGCGGCGCCTGCAGGCGGGTCGGCCTCCCAAGCCTTCAGGTCATTAAGCATTTGCTGGCAGAAACCACAGCTAGGATTCCAAAACAGGAGTAGGGTCTTGCGTCCTCGGAAATCGGTCAAGGTTATGGTCCTGCCGTTGAGATCATTTAGCTTTAGTGGCGGCGCGGGGTTGCCTATTTTGACCGCTAGCGGGCGCGACATAGGGTGGCTTCCATTTCCATTCTGCCCGTTTGCTGACCCCGTCGCACCCTGAGCCGCTGGTCGGGTGGGATCAGTAACTATATGGGACACTAGGGTCCTGATGGCATCCCCACCCTGTGCAACCGGACTCCCTACCGAGCCATCAACCCGTACCAACACGGCAGCCGGGGTCCCCCAGGCGCGGTAGCTCTCAGCCACCTCGCGTTTCCGCTGAAGCAGCACCTGCCTCACGCCGTGCGCTTTGCTTTTAGCACGATTATCCTCAGCCGTGCCTTCGCTGAGCAAGGCCACGGTCAAGGAGGCGGCATGCTCCCTCTGCCAACGACTAATCTCTGGCATCAATTCCAGGCACGGGCCGCAGTTGGGGTCGGTAAAGATAAGTAGGGTCGGTTTCCCTGCGGCCACGAGAGCCTTCAGACTGGCGGTTTCACCGTGAAGGCCGTTGAGGTGGAAGCCGGGAGCTGGGGTGCCGATGGGCAGCCCCACGAAGGGCGTGGAGGGATCTCGAGGTGCGCCCGGAAGGGTGAAAAATCTTGATTCCATCGTTTCAAGCCGCAGCAGGATACGTCCCTGTTGGCGCATGATCTGCAGAAGGAGAGCAGCCTCTGCGGCTAACATCGCGAAGGCCGCACACCCGCCAAGCAGAGCGACGCGCTGAGCAGTACTCACATCACCAAACCAAGCGACGACACTCGGACCGGGATGGCGTCGGCCACCCCACGCCACGAAACCGGCAAGCAAGGCGAGCACCGCGTTGCGAATAAAAGTCGACCAACCGGCGGGGGCTGAGTAAATCTGACCAAAGCAGTGGCATTCCGGCTTGCGTCCGCGCGCCAGATTGATCCCAATGCCCACCAAGAAGACCACCAGCAGGCAAAAGGAACCTATTGCGCCTAGCCAAACTGATGCTACCGGCAGCAAGGCTGCTGCCACAATCAGTTCGACGACTGGGAGCAGGATACCCAAGGGAACAGCGAGCCAGCCTGGCACGCCGAAGTCGACAAGCGCTCTACGCGACCCCGCGCGATCTGCAAGCTTTGCCCATCCAGCCACCACGAAGACGGCAGCCAGTACTAGCCTCGCAGCAAGAATGGCGCCAGGCATGGTCACCTCGTTCACTTTATAGGTGGGGCCTGACCGCAAACGAACGGGCCGCCCTCGGTAAGCGTGTAGCAGATTTCGCCCGACTTGCAGCACTGCTTGTTGCAGCACACCGCGTTTTTATCGGGGCAGCAGATCGTTGCGTAGGGTCCACCGGACACGGGCCCGGAGCACTTGTATTGGCCCGGCGGGCACGTAACTGTCTGACAGCTTCCATCAACGCAGCTAAGACCGGGCGGGCAGCAGACCTTACCGCATGCCCTCTCGTTCGGGCAACAATCGCAGCCGATCATTTGTCCGTCCAGGCATAGGTCGACGCACTTTCCGCCGCAGCAGGACTGTTCTGCCTGGCAGCAAACGTCACCACAAACATACCGGTCGGCACAACAAGTCTTGGCCGAGGGCATGTTGGCGACGGGGAGGCACTTCTGGCCATTGGGGCAGCAGACCTCTACGTACGATCCTCCTCCGCAACAATACGTGTCCTTCGGGCAACAGGTGTGGTTACACGAAACGGGCTTCGTGTTAGCCTCAACTTGCGGGCAGCAGATACCCTCGGTTGAGCACGCTTGGCCCTCGGGACAGCAGACGCCGGCGCACACCGCTCGATCCGTGGTGCAGCAAACGTTGTCTTTGCAGATAAACCCGGGAGGACAGCAACCGCCCGCGCACACGAAAACATTCGAAGCGCAACAAAGATCCTGCGTAGGAGTGCACTGCTGACCCTGGTCGCAACAACCCCCATTTGGGCAGCCCACCGGGCAGCAAGCGCCTCCATCCTGATCGCACTTGTTCAGGCATATGGCTCCGATGGCTGCGCAACCAGCGGCCGCGGCTGCCTCGCAAGCTCCAGCGCCAAAAAGCGTAAAAATGCAGCCAACCCCGGCGCCGGTTTCGCAAATCCCGTAATCCACCGCGCAGTTGTTTTGGCAATCTTGGCACGCTTGGCCGCCTACCTGGGGAGGAGCAGGATCGGGAAGTGCCGCCGCCGGCATTGCCGACGGTTCACCCCCGACAGCGACGGGCTCGGGCGACGCCCACGGCGACACGAAGCCTGACGTCGCCGGTGCCAGAGTCAGACCCAGCGGCGAGAGGCGCTTCAACTTCCTGGCAAAAGCCAAAGTCTTGCGGCTAGCTGCAACTTGGTTCGAGGCGGGTACGCGCCAGCTTCCGCCCGCAGTAGAGGCACGGCCAGTTGCTTCCTGTCCGCAAGAGGATATGTCGTCCTTCGCCTTCTGTCTAATTGCGTTAAGGGCTTGCTCGAGGGCAGCGTTGAGCGAAATAGCCGGGGGCGGATTGCCGTCCGCGAACTTTATCGAATTAGCGTCGATCCCGACCGGAAACTGCAAAGTCCGGCGACCGTCGATAGTTCCTTGGGTCACCTTGCCGTCGCTTGTGAACGTCGCCTCCTGAATACCGTGAAACGCAGTGCCGTAAGTAACCTTAACGTCGACCGAACTTCCGTGCGACTGTTTGTCGATCCGAAGCAGGAGATCACTGCCAAGCGTTATCGATCTTGTGCTCTTTATTTGTGGCGCTTGACCCCTTTGAGCCGGGTGGGTGAATGTGATTTGCGAAACATCGGTGAGGAGTTTCCCCTCGACTGTGCTTTGAACGGCGTGCCTCATCGTCGACTGTTTTGCGCCGGCATCGTATTCAACTGTGCACGGCCCCCTCTTCTCGGTCGTAACCGGAGGTCGGGGTGCGCCCGGTTCGAAAGGACTACCCACTGCCACGCCCTCGGCTAGACCGTCTAGTCCGCCGGCAACCGAGAGGCCTGCTAAGCCTGCCTGGAGGGTCCCCTTCAAAATGCCCCGTCGCGACAATGCCCCACGTGCCATTCCCTTCACCAAATCATCAAACCAATGTTCCATGAGTCGGCTACCCTCCGCACTGGTTGGTTGTCAGACAAGCACCTTCGGGATACCCACTAGAACCACGGTTTCTCTTTTTGCCCTTGGCTGACCGGCAGTACACCCTAGTATGGTCGGAATCTACGCCAAACATATGACACTTGTCAAGCATTTTCTTGCTAATTGTCTGCCTCGGCAACCCAACCGCTTTCATCCAGGAAATAGCCTACTAGAAAACCACGACCAACGAGCATCGATCCTGTGCGAAGCCAAGCGTTTACCAACGCACTTGCCTGGTAAGTTAGAATTGGTCAGCCAACCCTAGCCGCACCTCTAAGTGATTGAAAAATCGGTGGCCTGGCCGGTCAGTTTCGACATAACTGGGGGCATAGACGTCTATCGCGTTCCCGTGAACCAGCCCGCTGCTACGGACATTTCGCTGACGGTGAACTGGCCGGCTCTCCTGGAACTTGTTCCACGCCAGAGCAGCGAAGTTGGTGCGTGAGAATATCCCCAGCCTGAAGGCTATGCAATGCCCCTCGGCGGCAGCATACAGCCACCCCTGGCCCCGCCCCCGAGAGCACCCGTCGGCCAGCGCAGACTCCTGCTCTTTAGAGCGCCGGCCTGCATTGCTCCTAGAAGCAACTCCCTCCGCTCGCAACGCATCTCCCGTGCAATGCATCGTGCCTTCTTGGCAACCATCCGCTTCGGCTCGTATACCCTCGCCCTAGCCGTGGTGGCAACACTCATTTGCACACGTTCGGCGTGTGGCCAGAGCCCTGCGAACGCGAGCCCTTCTCAACGCCAAGCTGATAGAGAAAATTACAAGCTCACTGTGCGCTCGAACTTGGTTGTTCTGCCGACGCGGGTTGAGACAAGGAAGGGAGAGACCATTTATGGACTGAAGGCGGAGCAGTTCATAGTTGAAGACAATGGCGTCCGCCAGTCCGTGGAGGTTGATGAAGACCCTGAATCCCACGGCTTGTCCCTCGTGGTGGCGGTACAATGCAGCCGGTCTGCGCCTGCGGAATTCGGCAAGCTCAAGGGCCTCAGCACCATGATTGATGAAATGGTCGGCGACGTCCCGCACGAAGTGGCGGTGCTCGCATATGGCGAAAGGCCTCGCGTGCTTGACGACTTTTCCCCAAATCCTGAAGCTGTTCCTTTGGCCCTGTCGAAGCTCAAGCCCTGCGGCGACCAACATGCCGTTTCTATCGATGCAGTTTCTTTCGCCATCCACATGCTGCGGCTCCGACAGAATCATTACCGGCGCGCCATCCTCCTGGTCAGCGAAACGCGCGACCACGGGAGTCGCGCCAACCTGGGCGAAGTGGTTGCCGAGCTCGGAGTCACTGACACCGTGATTTATTCGATCGCATTTTCCCCAGGCCGAGATGATTTCATCCGCGGTCTCCGCTATGACCATGGTGAGTCACAAGCCCCCGTTTTCGCCGCTCCGCCATCCTCCTCCGGCCCACCGGCCTGTGCAGACTCGGGCTCATCCTCGGCTGCCGAGACCGCGCCCTTGAACACAGAGCCTCCGCCGGTTTGGGATCTGCCTCCGGAAGTGCAAATGATAGCTAATGCCCTCAAGTCGAACGCCGCGTCGCAACTCGCTCGTCTCTCCGGCGGCAAGTACATCAACTTCAGGACGCAAAGGGGCTTTGAGCAGGGCTTGCAGCGCGTCGCGAGCCAGATCCATGATTATTACGTGCTCAGCTTCAAGCCCTCTGCCGGCCCTGACATGAGCCTTCATACCCTGCGCGTCCGGGTCGTGGGTTATCCCGACGCCGTGATACAGACTCGAAGATCCTATTGGTCGGGAATTTTCGAGTCTCCAACAGGGGACGGTCGTTAAAGACATTCTCCTACAGGTGCAGGGTAGCCGTAGCTGGCTATCGTGCTTCACGCCGGTGTCGAGGCTGTGATTCCCCGATTGTCGCGGGAATCAGCGCGTAGTGCGCGAGAATACCTTCAGTGTATTGGAGTGAGGTGACGACATGAGGCGATGGCTGAAATGGGCGGGATTCGGATTGGGGGTAATCTTGGTTTCGGCGGCACTGTTTGTAGCCGGCGAAACGGCACTCATCAAGCTTCCCGGCCAAGAAATGACTCCAGCGGGGTACCGGCAAGGCACCTCCTTGTACGTGACGATCCGGGACGGTACAGAGATCGCCGTAACTGTGCTGTTGCCGCCCGATTTGAAAGCGGGGGAGCGAATCCCGGCGCTGATGCGGACCACACGTTACTGGCGCGGTCCACAAATTGGGTGGGGACTACGTCTCATGATGGCCTTGCACCAATTGCGCGCGTCGGACCTCATCGACAAACAGCGGGCATATTTCAATGGGCGGCGATTCGCGGTGGTGTTGGTAGATGCGCGGGGCAGTGGGGCCTCGGGCGGGAAGCGCGTAGTGGAGTACTCGCCTGCCGAAGTTGCCGATATAGGCGAGGTGGCGGCCTGGATCGCGCGGCAAGCATGGTCAAACGGGCGCGTGGGGACGTTTGGAGTTTCCTATGACGGCAATACCGCGGAACTGGCTGCCGCCGCAAACCAACCGGCCATCAGTGCCGTAATGCCCCTCTACGATGATTTCGACACGCAGGCGTTGATCCAGCCGGGCGGCGTTGCCCTGCGCGGTTTTGTCCAGCAGTGGAGCGATCTCGTGGCCGGGCTGGATCGCGATGACGTGTGTGGTGCGGACCAGGTTCAAGGGTGGAGTTGCTGGAAGGAGCGACAGATGATACCCGGAGTACGGCGAGTCGATGCCGATCCCGATGGGAAACGGCTGGCGCAACTAGTGAAAGAGCACCATAACATAAACGTGGCGGCAGCGGTTGGCAAGGTTGAATTCCGAGACGACGCACTGGACACGGAGATCGGCCCTATTCGTTTTGGAGATATCAGTCCCTACGGGTTGCGCAAACAGATCGAAGCGTCGGGAGTGCCCATGATGGTGTGGTGCGGCTGGCTGGATGCCAATCCGTGCGAAGGAGCGCTGATCCGGTACCGAACCTTTTCGAACCCGCAGGTGGTAGTGATTGGCGCGCTCTCGCATGGAGGGAG
>Ga0187781_10004314_pt1 | contig 10617 bp, 6 predicted proteins | sample 0715_SJ02_MP02_2_FD_132447 | JGI IMG/M metagenome (GOLD analysis project Ga0187781, IMG submission 132447) | Tropical peat soil microbial communities from peatlands in Department of Meta, Colombia - 0715_SJ02_MP02_20_MG | ecosystem: Environmental > Terrestrial > Soil > Wetlands > Peat | place...
GTTATTGACCGACGCAATGAGAAACAGGTGACTGGGTCCAAGCTGGCCCTGAATCCTTGGGAAACAAGCATACTTGAGTTTCGATGACAAGTTGGCTGGTTCGCAACGCCAGCTCAGCTTAATCCTTCCGGCGCTGAATCGCTTCGAAGTATGCAGGAAGGCAGAATCCGCCTATCGGAGGGCAGATCATCAATACAAGCGCGATGCCTCAATCCCTGAATGGCGTGGTTGGCATGCCGCGCGGCGCGGGCTCGGGAGCAATCTGTACCGTTTGGGAGTTCCCGAGATCGTCATTCAGCGAATACTGAGGCATGCGAATGTCAGCACCACGGCCACTTACTACATCACGACTGCGGCTGATGACGTGCGGGACGCGATGACAAAGCTTGAAAATCGAATCGCTGAGCCGGATGACGCTCAATCGGACACCTCCGGGACAGTAACCTCCCGACAGCCGAATGTCAGCACCAAGCTTCAATAGCAGATAAGTGGTTTAGAATGCCGGAAGTAGAAGGTGGCAGGCGTGGAGGGACTCGAACCCCCGACCCACGGATTAGAAATCCGTTGCTCTATCCGCCTGAGCTACACGCCCGCGGGCATCTACAATTGGATAATATCGACCGCGCCGGTCCAAGTCAAATGAATGGATGCTTCGTTTCGTCATAAGCCACGTCATTCCCGTGAAGGCGGGAATCCATTTGGCCGAGATGGGCCCCCGCTTTCGCGGGGGTGACGACGGCTATGACTTTCATTTCCACGCGTTGGGCGCGGGCTCACGTGCACTCAGCATGACAGCTTGCGCGTGGCGTGTTTCACCTATTTGCGTATCGCGCCACTCGACCCTGGAGCATGCGATGTTGAAGGCGGCAGCTTAGCAAAAGCACCTGTTAATATATAGGAGTGGATATTGTTGGAATTGCGGGGTGGCATTTTCAACATCCTGTTAAGAAGCCGGAGGCAGGATCCTTTACTCGTTGGCCTTTGACTCTGGACTTCACGACTGTGGCGAATGTACACGCTGGCCAAGTAGGTTCAAGGAGGGCAAGATATGGGTACCGTGGTGATTGAAAAGCAGGATTTCCCCATGATGATCGGCGGAGAGTGGGTGCGGACGGACGCGCGGCGCACGATCCGTCTCCCCTACGATGGGACGCCGGTCGGAGAGACTTACGAGGCAGACGCGGTGACGGCGGAGCGGGCTGTCTCGGCGGCGCACGCGGGAGCGTCGGCGATGGCTGGGCTTACCCAGTACGAGCGAGGTCAGCTCCTTGAACGCATGCGCCAATTGCTGGAGCGCGATGCCCAGGAGTTTGCTCTGCTGGTTTGCTATGAAACCGGAAAGCCGATTCGCGAAGCGCGGCTCGAGGTCGAACGCGGCCAACAAACCCTGCTCGCTTCCGCTGACGCTGCCCGGCGCCTGAGGGGAGAAGTGATTCCGATGGAGGCGGCTCCCATTGGAAAAGGGCGATGGGCCATGACCGTGCGCGAGCCGTTGGGTGTCATTGGCGCTATTACTCCGTTCAACTTTCCCTTAAACCTGGCTCTGCACAAGATCGGCCCTGCCCTGGCGGCGGGCAACAGCGTGGTGCACAAGCCTTCCGGGAACACTCCGCTCAGCGCGCTGCGTCTGGCCCGCTTGATTCAGGAGGCGGGCGCACCGGCGGGCGCTTACAACGTCGTCACCGGACCGGGAGGGAGATTGGGGCCGCAACTCATCAACGATCCGCGGGTGGCGATGATTACGTTCACAGGCAGCGTCCCGGTGGGAGCACAGATCCGCGCGCAAAGCGGCCTGCGCCGCGTAACCCTCGAGTTGGGCTCGAATTCCTCGGTCATCCTCGAGCCCGATTGCGATCTGGACACGATGATTCCGCGTTGTGTAACAGGGAGCTTCTCGCATTCCGGGCAAGTCTGTATATCCGTGCAGAATATCTACGTCCATGAAGCCATTGAGAAGACCTTCACCGAGCGTTTCGTCGCGGCCACGCAGAAACTCAAGATGGGCCATCCCCTCGAGGAGAGCACGGATGTTTCCTCTTTGATTACGCAGGGCGAGGCGGAACGGGTGGAAGTGTGGATTGGGCGCGCCCGTTCTCGTGGAGGACGCGTGATCACTGGAGGGAAGCGACAGGGCGCCACACTTGAGCCGACCATCCTCGCGAATGTGTCCCCCGACCTGGAAATCTGCTGTCGTGAGGTCTTTGGGCCCGTAGTGGTTCTGCATACCTACCGGTTGCTCGAAGAGGCCATCGCTCGCGTGAATGCCGGCGAGTACGGGTTGCAGGCCGGGATCTGCACGCGCGACATCGGAAGAGCCTTTCAGGCGGCACGGCAATTATGCGTGGGAGGCGTGATTGTGAATGATGTCCCCGCCTATCGCGCCGACCATATGCCTTATGGCGGAGTCAAGAACAGTGGAGTCGGCCGCGAAGGCCCGCATTTCGCCATAGAAGAGATGACCGAGTTGAAGTTGATTTGCTGGCGGGGATGATGCAGCGGCGAGTTTAATTCGCCATGGGACAGGTGGAGCGCACTGTACGTTAGGGCGAGAGGGTCGTCGCGTTGTGAGAAGTCGCGTGTTGAGACTAGTTCGTTGGCTTTTTTTGTTCTGACTTGTGCCCGAGCTTCTTGAATTCCCCACCGATTCCTTTGCCTATTTTGCCCACTCCTTTGGCTGTGCCTTCAGTTGTATTTTTGCCGAAGCCGACGGCTCCTTTGCCTAATGACGCCCTGGCGCCGGCCACATTTCCGTGCGCCAGGTTTCTGACGCTACCGGCAGTGCCCTCAGCCAGGTCTCCCGTACCCTTGGCCACTCCCTTCCCAATGTCCTCGCCGCCTTTTCCCATTTCTTTTCAGCACCAGCTTAAGAGGGAGCCAAGTTCTTGAGGTCCTCCCCGGCGGAGATGCCGTAAGGACTCTATATGCGGCTCCATCAGGCTGCTGGAAAGCCCTCTGGGTGTGTCATTCCGAGGAGTACCCATGGGCTTGCAGCCCACCCGAGTAGATGAAAATCGGCTCGAGGCGCCATTGTACAATTTGCACCGCGCGGAAAGGTGAAGGCCGTCCGCAGCGCTGGGTGAGGCGAGATCGTTGAGGAGTTTGGCCCGGAACGAGCGTTTTTGAACCCATAAATGTGTCGCCACCCTTTCCGCCCCGGCGGGAAGGGTGGTAGCGCGCGGGGGAGCGTCATGTGTATACCTGAAGAATAACTGTGCAGCACCACAACCGCTGTGTAAGGACGGCGGCCGAGGGGCAAAACGCGGCGACCTTGAAATTCGGTGCAAGGAGGTTGAAGATGGCTCGAGGGCAGTTAGCTGATTGAACCGGGCTAGCTCCTGACGTGAGGGTCAGTCAAGATGAAATTACCAAATCATCCTGGGCTGGCGGTTCCTGCCGGCGAGGCTTGGCATACTTTACATGTAGAGGGGCGCCCCCGATTACTGTGCGCGGCGTCTGTCTGCTTGGTCGTCACGATTCTCTTATGTTTCGCTCGCAGTCCCGTCTTTGCCGAAGAGCCCCATCTCGCCTCAGTCATCCTTATTTCGGTTGACACCTTGCGCGCCGACCATCTCGGTTGCTATGGTTATCGTGCGCTCCCAACTCCGCACATCGACGCGATGGAGGAGGGGGCCACTCAGTTTTTTAACGTCAACTCTCAGGTCCCGCTGACTTTACCATCGCACGTATCTCTTCTTACCTCCACCTACCCTTTTTCGAATGGCGTGGAAGACAATGGGGGCATCCTTGCGCAGGGAGCGGTAACGCTTGCGAGCCTTCTGAGATTTCGGGGATACCGAACGGCGGCGTTCATAGGGGGATTCCCTCTTGACCGCAGATTTGGGTTGGAGCAGGGTTTCGACTTCTACGATAGCCCCTTCAACTTGAGCAGCCAGCAGGACCTCGACCAGGATGAAGTTAAACGTCCCGCCGGGGAAGTGACACAAGCCGCCCGTCAATGGTTGCAGGAGAATTCCGACCATCCGTTTTTCCTATTCCTGCATCTGTACGACCTGCACAAACCTTACAGCCTTACGCCGGAGATGCGCGATCGATTCCGCGACCGGGAGTACGATGCCGTGCTGAGCTACGTCGATGCGGCTTTGGGGGACTTCTGGAGGTTTCTCGCGGCCAAGGGCCTGGTCGATAAGAGCCTGATTATCTTCCTTTCGGACCATGGCGAAAGTCTGGGCGAGCACGGCGAGCGGACCCACGGCTATTTCATCTACGAAAGCACGCTCCGGGTACCGCTGATCATTCACTGGCCTCGCGGGACCAGCCACTTCCCCTCCCGTGTCGACTTCTCCACAGGTCTGATTGATGTTGCGCCCACCGTCCTGCAGTTCCTCGGCGTCCCCGCACCCCCTCAATTCCAGGGGCGGAGTTTATTCGAGATGTTGGATGGGAAGACACCGCCGGCGCCTCGCGAGGTTTACAGTGAAAGTCTATACGCGCATTACCATTACGGTTGTGCGGCGTTGCGCAGCTTGCGGTTAGGAGAATACATATACATCAACGCGCCTGAGCCAGAATTATACGATCTCGCCAACGATCCCGATGAACGGTTCAATCTTTACGCGCGCATGGCCTCATTGGATCTCGCATACCGCGAGCGCCTGCAAAAACTACGCTCGCGCTTTTCCTCCTCCAGCCACGCGCAACCCAGCGCGGTCACCCCTGATGTCGCTCGCGCTCTGAGTTCCCTCGGTTACGTGGCCTCCTCGAGCAGCCATGCTGCTGAAGCTGACTTGGGGCCTGATCCCAAAGCGCGGGTCGATGATTATCTGAAGACGGAGGAGGCAGTAACGCTGTCGTTTGCAGGACAATTGTTGCAATCGGTGGAATTGCTGAAAGGGGTTCTGGCCAAGGACCCCAATCTTATCGACACGCGCAATCTATTGGCACTGTTCGAACAGAGGCTGGGCCGCCAGCAGGAAGCTGCCGAAGACTTCCGCAAGGTATTGGAGCGCGACCCAACTAACCTTTTGGCCCATTACAATCTGGGGGTTCAGTATTTTCGCCTTAATCGACTCGATGACGCGGCCAGAGAGCTTCAAGCGACCCTCGCCATCGGGTCACCTCGAGGAGCGGCCGTCGCGCAGCTCACTCAGCCTTCCGAGGAAATGCTGGCAAAAATCTGGCTGGAGAAAAGCGACGTGGCGCGAGCCCGCGAGCAGTATAACCATCTGTTGACGGTGTTCCCTCGGGACTTTGCGGCATACTACAACCTGGGGTGGATTGCCTCTGAAGAGAAAAACTGGGAGGAAGCGACGCGACGGCTCCGTGCCGCGCTGGAAATTGAGCCGAACAATGCTCGCGCGCATAACGCGCTGGGGACGATCTATCTCCAGCAAGGTGAGTTTGACCAAGCCGGCGCTGAGTTCGGCGCGGCCATCAGGCTGGATCCCAAGTTCGCGCAGGCGTATTACGATCTCGGCATGACGCTGAGCAGGATGAACAAGAGAGAAGAGGCCGCTCGCGAGTTCAAGAAAGCGCTGGAAATTGACCCCAAGTTTCTCGCGGCGCAAAGGGCCCTGGACGAATTGAGGCATGGCAAGTAGGCAGCGGGGAAAGCGCGGACTTTATCCCATCGCGGCAGATTCCTGCGGTTTGGATCCGTCCCAGAGCGTAATCAGCAAGGTGCTTCCCAAAACCAATAGACCACCCACGATGGCCATGAGCGTCAGCCTCTCTCCCAGCCAAATCGCCGCAATGGGAACCCCGAAGAATGTGATGAGATAGTTCGAAAGGGCCGCCTGAATCGCATCCAGGATCTTCAGCGCCTTCAGGAACAGCACCATGGAAAGATAATTGTGGAAGAAGGTCAGCAGAATAAGCCCGATCCAGGTGCGCAGGGTGAATTGCGCGATATGGCTGAAAACCCCGCGCTCTTGTGCCAAGATGAGAGGAGTCATCACGACGAACATGGCGACGTAAGTATAGAAAAGCATCTCCATGGGCGAGTACCGCTCCAGCACCTTTTTCCCGTAGGAATTGTAAAAAGCGCTCCCCAGCGTGCCGAGAAGAACCAATAGGTTCCCATAGAGGTAACTTGTCCCGAAATTGAGGCCGCGCAGGTCGAGGCCCGAACACATCAGCACGCCGGCAATGGCCAGCAGGAAACTCGCCCATCGCCCCCAGTTCATGCGCTCGTGCAGAAAAATGATGGCCAGAACCGCGGTGGAAACCGGCAACGTCAACATCAAGAGCGCCGCGTTGCTGGCCAGCGACATGCGCGTACCCCAGGTGATGAATACCTGTCCAGGAAAAACTCCCACCAGCGCCAGAACGAAGAAAAGAAGAATGTCCTTTCGGGATCGTCCCTTTCCTTTGTAGGTGTCGCGATTTTCTGCGCGAATGAGCGGATAAAGCATGAGGGTGGCCAAGGTCATGGGTCCCCAGACCGTCACCAAAGGACCCACCTGATCTTGCACCAGCTTGACGCATGTGAATTGCAGAGCCCACATCAAATTGCAACTGAAGAGCAGCAGCCAGGAACGCATGTGCGGTTCGCCTTTTCAACCTTTCGACTTTGCGATCGGCATGATGGAGCGGCAGGGTTAGCCCGCGGCTTTCCAGATCAGCAGCTTAAATCGCCTATGAGACCGGCTCCGCCGCCCTATCTGCATTGTATTTAGTGTTCGATGGCAGCGTAAAGCCGCCGCTACGCCTCGCGGTGGGGCTTCTGCGAATATTTCTGCGCCAGGGCACGAATGTCGTAACTGAAATCCAGGAAGCGTTTCTCCCAGCGCCGCGCCTCTTGAGGAGTGTATTTGTAGAAGCCCTGAGCATTGGCGACTCCGAGGGCACCGCCGCCCACCACTTTGCGCATCAACTCCGGCACCTCCTTCGTGCAGCATAAATCCGGCAGCAGATGCTCCATCACCCGCATGTAGGCGGGCACGCCGGTGAGATCCATGAAGCGGAAGGGCCCGGCGAGCGTAATCCAGTAGCCGAAGTCGTTCCGCAAAGAACGATCCACATCTTCGATCGTAGCATAGCCCGATTCGACCAGATAAAAGGCCTCGCGCAAGAGGGCATACATGCAGCGGTTGGTCAGAAACCCGCGAACGTCACGCCGGACAATGGAAGGCTCCTTCCCCCAGCGCTCCGCCAACGCCTGTGCGCGCTCGACAAAGCGCAGGTCTGTCTGATCGCCGCAGATGATTTCCATGAAACGCAGGACGTGCGCCGGTTCACCCCAGTGGATGCCCATGAATCTCTCAGGATGGCCAGCGCCCTTTTGCAGCAAAGTCACTGGAAGCGCGGAAGTGTTGCTGCCGATGATTGTCTCCGGCGAAACCACCGCTTCAATTTTCCGGAACACCTCATACTTCACCTGCAAATCTTCCAGCACGGTCTCAATCACCACTTGGCAGTCGCGAAGGTCCGCAAAGTCTTCCGTGACGCGCAGGTTCTTGACCACCCGCGCCGGGTCGGCAGAAAGCAATTTCTCGTGTTTCATCTGGCGGAGAAGAGACTGCAAATGACGGCGGGTATTGCGACGCCTGGAAAGACTGCGCGTCACGCCGACGACCGGATGTCCGGCAGCCAGCAGGCAGGCTATGATGCTGTTTCCCATCAACCCCAGGCCCACCACCCCGGCAGGGATATCCGCCGCTTTCTCGATTCGGATGCTCGTCCGGGAAGCTTTCCTTGTCCCTTTCCCAGATGTCATGTTCATCGCCTCCCATTTCCGTCGCTTATTTCCGTTTTGTGACTACGTCGATCGCTTCAAGAATAACGCCATTATCCGAAATAGGCGGTCCGAAATCATTAACCCATCCTGGATCGCCCCCTCGGAAACCTGTCGTCCCTTTCAAGCGGACCTCCTTGATCACCTTGCCCGGCCGCGGATTGACCCACTCGAAGGCGAAGAAAGTGATGGGATTGCTTTCCGACCCGCCGACCGGCACGGCATCGGCGCCGTAGGCATAGTCACGCGAAGAATCGCGCTTTTCCCAGTTCCACTCCGTGATATTGGCGCCGTATCGGATGGGAATGGTCACGACAAATCCGTCTTCGTAGACCACTTCGTACCATCCAAGCATGTCCGCAGTGTCCTCCTGGTCCCAGATCAATCGGAACGACTCCTTGTTCGTCGCAGGCTTGGCGGCAGCGTGCAGGAAAATCAGGCTGGTCGCATCCTCCCCCACCTGGATATCTGCCTCCTTCGGCAAACCGCTGCTTTCCTTGCCGTTGGCCGCCACCAGAATCGCCATCTTCTCCCCCGACTCACTAAGATCAAAGGATACCTTGCCGAGCGAGACCGCCCCTGCCTTCATGCCGCTGAGATCAACCCCGAGCTTCGGCTCGGTGGATCCCATATTGAAACTGCCTTTGAGATTCACTCTCGCAAAGGACGTCTCAGTCTGGCTGGGTGGTAGTTGCCCCTCCAGCCTGATCCGGATTTCAGGAAGCATCGTCTGGATGAGACCCGAGAGTTCCTTGCCGTCGATGACCTTGCCGGTCCAGAGTATGTTGCTGCAGCCGATCAGGGCTGCCATCAGATCCTTGCCAAAGCCGGTTTCGTTGGTGGCGAACCAGGCGGACGGCGCGCCGCCGATGATCGTGGAGCGCTTGCTCCGACGTTCGTAATCCCGGATGCTGGGCGTGAAGTTTCCATAAATCTGCCGGAACCGCATCTGGTCGAGTTGGGCTTCGCTCTGTTCCGCGTTTCTTTCATCCCAGAACCAGTTGAAGATCAGGGTGTCTTTCGGAATCAGCCGCTCCACTTGCTGGGGGGTCATGCCGCCGGCGGCGTAATACTTCCAGCCGTCGGAGGTGCGGTTCTCCTGCAAGCCCACGCCGCGAACGCCCTGAAGCAGCATATCACCCCAGATAGCGAGTTGAATGCCCTTCGCGGCGAGGTGATCGTGAATCTTCTTAACGTCTTCACCGTAGCGCTCACCGATGTCCTTGTTTCCGCACAGCGGACAGAGACCGATGGGAGCGAACAGTTCATCGTGCCCGGCGTGAATCATCTTGGGCTTCAAGAGATCGATGTATTCATCATAGACAGCGAAGAGCAGTTCGTAGCTTTTCGGATTGGAAGGACAGTAGGTGTCGGGCCACTTCTCACCAGGCACCTCCGCGAGGTCCTTATGCATGGTCAGGAGGTAGTAGCTATGAGTGAACGAGGGAAGCTCAGGAACCAGTTCGATGTGATTCCGCCTCACCCAGCGCGCCAGATCAGCCACCTCCTCCTTCTCCAGAAAACCTCCGTCCGCTGTGTCCTGGTGAGACGAATTCTGTATGAGTTCGTGTACGGGCCCCGGAGGGTAGTTACGACGGGTATAGTTGGTGTCGCGGGTGAATTCCAGCCAGCCGGAGTTTAACTCGGGGTGGCTGTCGAGCCGCATGCTGGCGTTCATCTCCATAATCAGCGTGTTGTATTTATAGAGGGCCACGAAGTCGCGGATGAACCGTTTGAAGAAGGGGATATGATCGCGTCCAGGAAGATAAAGTTTGACACCGCGAAAGGGCTTGTCGGGCCAATCGCGGATGCGCACGCCCGGGAGTTGCAATTGCCCGGCTTCCCTCAAGACTAGCTGGCGCAAGGACTGCAAACCATAGAAGGCCCCGCGATCATCGCTCCCCCCAATCAAGACCAGGTTGGGGGAAACCTGAAGGACATAGCCTTCGGCACCAGGATTTTGGGCGCTCAATTCGATGCGGTTCTGCGCACAATACTCTTTCACTAAGGGGTTGGCGACGGACCCCATGAGAATCAACCGCTTCCGCGCGTCGATTCGAATCAGGCGTTCGGTTTTGAGAAACACCGCGAATCGGTCGGCGAGTTCATCGGTCAGAAAATGCGCCAGCAGCATGTCCTCCTGCGACGCTCGGGATGGAATGGCAATCGCAACCTGACTATCCAGGACGAACCTGCTCCCTGTGACAATGAGTTCTTTCGGCGGAGGGAAAATCAGCGACGCGACAGAATCAGACAATGCCAGGCATGGGACCGCCTGCGCAGCGATGCAGAGGGCAGCCACAAAAAGACTGCGGGCTGTTTTCATGACGATGATATCCTCCCGAGACCGGTAAACCATGAGAATTGACTGCTCTCCTTCGCTAAGGAGCGGTGGAGGTGGTTGGTCGATGTCTGCGCCGCTACCCACCACCCCTGGCCCCCGCTCAGCGATAAGGAGGGGAGCTATTTTCAGAACAGAGATTTCGGCCCCTAGGCGGCGTTGTCTCGCGCCATCCGGAAGACTCTCCGGGCATTGTCCCCGTACACTTTCTTGAGAACTTGGTCCGGCAGGGCCAATCCATAAAGCAGCCAGTGGTAAGAGAAACCGCCGCTGCTTGCATCGAGTCCCATCTCCCATCCGTAAAAGTGCTCGTCCTGGCTTTCAAGTATCCGGAAGGTGATGCGGAACATTTGGCGCGTGTAGGCCATGTCGGTCCCGTAGAGCACGCGGTCGGGGTGGCGTTGGATAAACCGGCCCGCGAATCGCGCAATGGGAGACATCTCCGCAAACCGGGCGCCCAGGTCCACAAAGAGGTTGGGATTGCGATCCAGCATTTGTCCCAGACGTGTCAGGTCATACTCGAGGTTGGCGATGTGGCAGGCAATGAACGTCGTCCTGGGATGTTTGGCTACCGCGCGCTCGA
>Ga0187781_10004315_pt1 | contig 10615 bp, 10 predicted proteins | sample 0715_SJ02_MP02_2_FD_132447 | JGI IMG/M metagenome (GOLD analysis project Ga0187781, IMG submission 132447) | Tropical peat soil microbial communities from peatlands in Department of Meta, Colombia - 0715_SJ02_MP02_20_MG | ecosystem: Environmental > Terrestrial > Soil > Wetlands > Peat | place...
AAAATTGCTTCGTGTTCCCCGCACCGGCGCGTTGCTCTTGTGTCTTGACCGCCTGCCGCGCAGCGAAGAAAACCTAGTTTTGGTCTATTACCTCTTTATTACGTATTACGGACGAACCAAAGCACTAGTCCGAGAGAACTATACGCGCGGAGATGCAATTTGGTAACGCGCGGCTCTGTCCAAGACACTTTGAGAATCGCCTGGCGGCCACCCACACGCTGGTCGCAGCGCCGCAGCGTTTCGCTCTCAACATTGCACTTCTCATGGCACCGGCGCTTGGCGCTGTTGCCTTCGCATGAAAGGCTCGCGACTACGGCAAAGGCCAAGCCAGGGCTTGCGAGACGAAATCTTGGGGCAACGAATTTTTTCTTCGAAGCCCATTTGTGCTGCGCTCTTGAAGTGCTTGGTTGTTGATGCGGAATTTCCGCCCAAAACCCGATCTGCCCGGTTTGCTCCGCGTGCTTGCAATCTTTTTGTCCCGGTCAATGTGGCTAAACGATCGCACGGACACTCTCCTGTTTTGATGTTCTACTATCGTTACCCTTTATTTTGAGAAATTCGTGGGGTCGCGCATGGCTGAGCAAACTGCATTAATCACGGGTGCTTCCTCGGGAATTGGACGAGAACTCGCAACGATCTTTGCGCAACATGGCCACCCGGTTGTTTTGGTTGCTCGTAGCATGAACAGGCTCGAGGAACTGGCGCAAGAACTGCATGCGAACTTCCGGGTACCCGCATTTGCTATCACAGCCGATCTGGCGCAAGCCGATGCGCCGGGCAAGCTTGCGGAGGAACTTCGGCGGCGCGACCTGAGCGTCGATATCCTTGTGAACAACGCCGGTTTTGCTTTGCGAGGCCGCTTCGCGCAGCTCGACCTGCAGCGGCAGCTCGATATGATTCAGGTGAACGTCGCTGCGGTCACGCACCTGACGCGAATTTTTCTACCGGCCATGATTCAGCGCAACCGTGGCGGCGTAATGAACATTGCATCGACGGCCGCTTTTCAGGCCGGTCCTCTGATGGCGATTTATTACGCATCGAAGGCCTTCGTGCTCTCCTTCACGGAGGCCTTGCATGAAGAAGTTGCCGGTACGGCATTGCGCGTGACCTGCCTTTGCCCCGGTCCTACAGAAACCGGGTTTGCCGCGGTCGCCGGAGCGGAAAACTCCAATTTGTTCAAGCGAGGCGCCGGTCGCCCTGATTTGGTCGCGAAGACTGGATACGAAGCGCTGCAGAAGAATCAAGTGATTGCAATCCCCGGCCTCATGAACAACATGATGGTGCTCGGAGGCAAATTGGGTCCGCGGAGCATGACCCGTAGGATCGCGATGACGCTTAACCAATAGCGTCTGGCGCTCGCCCGTTCCAGGGTAAAGGCAAACACCACAGAAAAGGGCCAAAGTTGTTCCTCGCCGGCTCTTGTCGGTTGCGACCCAGATCAAGTTGGAGTGCTGGCAAAGAAAACGCGCCCAGGTCAGACGCGGCCTCACGGTTTTGGGCCTGTGGTGGCAATCCGAACCATCCATAGGGATTGGCGCTTGGCCCCGATGTACATATAATGTCCATGTACACGAAAGGCGGCCGGAGGCACCCCTATGCCATCTGCAACGCAACGCATCGTCGTTCAAACGACACCGCAAGAAAAGAAAGCGATTGCCGCCAAAGCCAAGAGGCTTGCACTGCCGATATCGGAATTGATGCGGCGGGGCGCCTTTGCCTACGAGTCCAAGGAAAACGACGCGGAGCTAGCGGCGTTAGCCGACGCTGCAAAAGCATCCGCCGTCCGCTCCGGCGCCGCAATTGATCATGCGCTGTCGTTTATCGAGGCCAGCAACAAGCGCATCGCAGCTCTCGAAGCCAAAGCGCTAGCGAAAGCGGCGCGAAAGGCCGCCTAATGAGCCTACCGGAAAAGATCTGGGATGCGCTCTCGGCGATGATCAAGCTCGAGGACAAGGTCTCCCGCCAGGCAGAGGCAATGAAGTTGCAGCAACAAAAGATCGAAGAGCTCACCGGCCGTGTCATCCGCTTGGAGGCTCAGCTCGAACTGCTGGTTGGTTCGGCCATGGTCAAGCGGCTCAAGGGCAACTGACCACAAAAAAAAGCAAGCAGCCCGAGTGTTAGCCTGCGTGAAAGGCTCTTGCGCCTTCACGGCGGGGCGCTACGGGCCGCGCTGCACCTACAGGCGAATCCAGGTGGTTTTTAGCTCGGTGTACTTTTCCAGGGCGTGCAACGACTTGTCGCGGCCATTGCCGCTTTGCTTGTAGCCGCCAAAGGGAACGGTGATATCGTCCTCGTCATACTGGTTCACGTGCACCGTGCCGGCGCGCAATCCGCGTGCGACCCGGTGTGCACGCGCAAGATTGGTCGTCCACACAGCGGCCTGTAAACCATAGGTGCTGGCATTAGCGCGTGCCAGCGCTTCTTCTTCCGTCCGGAACCGGATCACCGACAGCACGGGACCGAAGATTTCCTCCCGAGCAATCGTCATTTCATTTCCGACGTGATCGAAGACGGTTGGTGCGATATAGCATCCGCCCTGCAGTGGGTGCACGCGCTCACCGCCTGTCAGAATTCGCGCACCCTCCTTGCGACCGGCTTCGATGTAGCGCAGCACGGTTCCGACCTGACCCTCATCGACCAGCGCGCCCATCGGCGTCTCGGGCATCAAAGGGTTGCCCGGCGCCCACTCTCTGGATTGCGCCACAATGCGAGCAACAAAGTCGTCGGCGATGGATTCTTCTAGCAAAAGACGAGTGGGTGCATTGCACGACTCGCCTTGATTGTAAAAAACGCCGGTCGCTGCCGTGACCGCGGCGCGGTCCAGATCATCGAAATCGGCAAACACGATATTGGCCGACTTGCCACCGAGTTCGTTAAACACACGTTTTAAGTTGGAGCGCCCTGCGTACTCGAGCATGCGCCGGCCAACCCGCGTTGAGCCGGTAAAGCCCACGGCATCCACATCCATATGCAGGGCAAGCGCCTCGCCCGCCTCGGGTCCAAGGCCTGGGACAACATTCAAGACGCCTTCGGGCAAGCCGGCCTCCAGCGCCAATTCGCCCAAGCGCAGTGCCGTAAAGGGTGATTTTTCCGAGGGCTTTAGCACCACGCTGTTTCCGGCTGCTAAGGCGGGACCCAGTTTCCATGCGGCCATGAGCATGGGATAGTTCCAGGGAACGATGGCGCCAATGACCCCCATCGGTTCGCGCGTGATCATGGCGACCGCGCCCGGCCCAGTGGGCGCGATCTCACCATAGACCTTATCGACCGCCTCGGCATACCACTGGATGCAGCGCGCGGCCGCGGGCACATCCACCGCCATGCTGTCGCGGATGGGTTTGCCAACGTCCAGCGTCTCCATGAGCGCCAATTCCTCACGCGCGGCCAGCATGGCTTCCGCGAACCGCCGAAGCACCTTTTTGCGAGCAACCGGTGGCTGCAGCGCCCAGCGACCATCTTCAAAAGCGTTCCTTGCGCTGCGCACCGCGGCGTCGATATCCGGTGCCTGGCCGCGGGCAACCATGGCCAGAACCCGGCCATCGATCGGCGAGCGTTTTTCAAATGTATCTGCCGTAACGCTGGGCACGCGATGCCCATCAATGAGTGCTCGGCCATCGATCCGCAGTTGGTTGGATCGTTCCTGCCAGTCGACGGCAGCTTGCGTTTTCGTCTTCATGCGACCCCCTTGATCATTCTTGCTTTGCTTGTGGCGACTGCGGCCGCGCGGGCTCGCCCGCCTGCAAAGTGCCAACTGCATAGACCTTTCGAACGCGCGTCAGGTTCTCCCAAACACCGATAAATCCGCCGGGCACCACAAACGTCGCGCCCGGTGCAAACTCCTGCGCCCTGCCCTCGGCGTCGGTCAGCCGCACTCGGCCCTCGATGATGGTGCAAAGTTCTTCTTCTCGCGGGCCATATTGCACGTGCCAAGAGCCGATCTCGCCCTGCCAGATGCCGGCATGAAACTGCCCCGTAGGGTCGCTGTAGTGATTCCACGTTATCTGCTGTGGATCGCCCGAAATGATTCGCTCGGCAGCAGGCCGCGAAGCCTCGGGCACGGTCCTCTGCTGCGCAAAGCTGATGACCTGCGGGCGTGTTCGATCACCTTTTGCGTCCGAAGTCATTGCGCCGTCGCCGCCAAGATGGCCTCACGATACGCCGCCGCCTGCGCCTGCGCACGGCGGCGCTCCTGACGCACCAAAACGAAACTTGCGATCGTGACCCCGATTCCGACCAGCAAAACGGTGATGGTTGCAACCGCGTTAACAGTGGGGTCAAGTCCCAGGCGGGCACGCGAGAAAATCAGCACCGGCAGCGTTGTCGATCCCGGAGCGTTAAGAAACTGCGTCGTGACCACGTCGTCCAGCGAGATCGTAAAAGTCAACAGCCATGCCGCAGCCAGCGATTGCGAAATTGCCGGCAAAGTTACCAAGAAAAAGACCTGGAAGGGGCGACAACCCAGGTTCATTGCGGCCTCTTCCGTCGAGCGATCGACCGTCGATAAGCGCGCCTGAATGACGACCGCCGCGTACGCGGTGCAAATCGAGGTGTGCCCGATCCACACGGTCAATAGCCCGCGCAGCGACAGGCCTCCGAATAGCTGTTCGCAGGCGACAAAAAACAAGAGCAAGGACAACCCGGTGATGACCTCTGGGACAACCAGCGGAGCGTTAATGTGCGCGATAAATGCCGTGCGTCCGACAAAGCGCTGGTAGCGCACAATCGCAAAGGCCGCCAGTGTGCCCAGTATCACCGAGGCGCTCGCCGCGGCAAATGCGACTTTGAGCGAAATTCCCACTGCCGAAATGATTTGGTCGTCGGTAAAGATGGCGTAATACCAGCGCAGGGAAAAGCCCGTCCAAAGACTGGCCATCTTCGATTCATTAAAGGAGAAAACGATCAGCGTTACGATCGGTAGATACAAAAAGACGTAGCCGGCAATCAGCCAGTACCGCCCCAGGCGCCCAATCATCGCAGCCTCGTATCGTGCTGGTAGCGATTAAACAGCACGAGCGGCAAGAGAATCAGTCCGACCATGCTCACCGCCACGGCCGCGGCCATCGGCCAGTCGACGTTGTTGAAGAATTCATCCCACAGTACGCGCGCGATCATCAGCGTTCGTGGCCCCCCGAGCAGCTCGGGTATCACGTACTCGCCGACCGTAGGGATGAATACCAGCATCGAACCGGCAATGATGCCGGCCTTTGACAGCGGCACGGTGATCAGCCAAAAGGCCTTCGAAGGCGTCGCGCCCAGGTCTCCCGCAGCCTCGAGCAAACTCGGGTCAGCCTTTACCAAGGTTCCGTACAAAGGCAGGATCATGAACGGCAGGTAGGTGTACACCATGCCGATCGTCATGGAAAAGGGCGTGTACATCATCTTGATGGGGTCATCGATCCAGCGCAGCCACAGCAGCAGATTGTTGAACACGCCATGGTCATCGAGCAGTCCCTTCCACGCGTAGATGCGCAGCAAGTAGGAGGTCCAAAATGGAAGCGACACGAGCATGACCAGTATCGGCCGCAGCGTCGGTCGGGCGCGGCTCATGAAATACGCGAAGGGATAGCCGATGAAAAGACAGATCACGGTCGTGATGGCCGCAAACCGGATCGACGAAATATAAGTGTCTAGATAGATCGGGTCGCTTGCGAGGAACAGGTAATCGGCGACTTTCAAGCGCAGCGTCAGTGTCCCGTCGGCGAAGTCAAATAAATTCTTAAACCCCACTCCCTCGGTTTCCGAAACGCTGATTTTCAGAACGACAAAAAATGGCAGGGAAAAGAACAGCAGCAAGAACAGGTACGGAACACCGATGACGAACTTACGGCCCCAATTGCGGGGCAACCAGCGTAGCAGCACGCTTCGTCCCTCGCTCGCCGCACTCTCCCGGCTGCGGGCAACCGCTACAGCATCGCTCATGGTTGCCTTCGCGCCCCGGTCAGTTGATCAGCACGACAAGAGCGTCGGGACTGCATGAGGCATACACCTGTGTGCCCACCGTGATCGCCTGTCCATGGCGCTCGGCGTTCGGCACTGACACTTGTAAGCGCGTGCCATCGCGCAGCGCAACGCGGTACAGCGAGGTCGCGCCGAAGTAGGCGCTTTCCACGACATTGCCCTGCAGACAGTTCACATCCGTGCGCGCTGGCGCTTGCGTGTCGATGTCGATCTTTTCGGGTCGCAGCGCCACGCTCAAGCGCTGCCCCTTCACGCCCGTGATTCCGTGGCCAATGTAAAAGCGCCCCACCGGCGTCTCGATCACACAATGGTCGACCTCGTCCTCAGTAAGCACCCCGTCAAAAAGATTGACCGTCCCGATGAAATCCGCGACAAACCGCGAGGTCGGCGTCTCGTAGATCTCCCGCGGCGCTCCCACCTGCACCAGGCGCCCCGCGCTCATCACCGCGATACGATCGGCCATCGTCATGGCCTCCTCCTGGTCATGCGTCACAAGCACGCAGGTAACACCAACTTTTTTGATGATGCTGTGCAGTTCGAACTGCGTCTGCTCGCGCAGCTTGCGATCGAGCGCGCCCAGCGGTTCGTCGAGCAGCAGCAGTCGCGGCTCCAAAGCAAGGCTACGAGCCAATGCGACGCGCTGCTGCTGACCACCCGAGAGCTGATGGGGTTTACGCAAAGCGAAAGGCTTCAGTTGCACCAGCGCAAGCATGCGATCAACTTGGGCAGCGATTTGATCGCGGGGCTGGCCATGGCGCTTGAGTCCAAAAGCGATGTTCTCCCAAACGTTCAAGTGGGGAAACAGCGCATAAGATTGAAACATCATGTTGATCGGGCGCTCGTACGGACGCAGACCCGAGATCTCCTGGCCGTCCAGGTAAATGGAGCCAGCGGTGGGCGACTCAAAGCCCGCGAGCACGCGCAACAGAGTCGACTTGCCGCAACCCGAAGAGCCCAGCAGGGCAAAGATCTCGCCCTTACGAATTGCCACCGTGACGTCATCGACCGCGGCGATTTCCCCGAAGCGTTTGGTCAGGCGTTCGACGCGCAAAAATTGCGCATCGTCGACCCCGGGCGGTCCGGACGGAGACGCGGCCCGCGTCACCGTCGCACTGGCAAGGACGCTCATTCGCCGGTCTTAAATGCGGTAAACAGGCGGGTCCGCACGCGCAGCATGTCGTCCGGAATTGCTTCGGGTGGCGCCACGCGTGCCAGCTCCTCAGGTTTAAAAAATACCGAGCTCGAATTGCGCACATCGGGGTTCAGCAGCTTGTCGGCCGCGCGAACCGGGTTGGCGTGCAGCACCTTGTTGACGATGCCTGCTTGCACCTGCGGACGGTAAATGTAGCTGATCCACTTGTAGGCGTTCTCGACGTGGGGTGCGTCGACCGGCATCGCCATGGTGTCAAAAAACATGTACGCGCCGGTTTTGGGAACCAGCGCCACGATCTTTTGCCCGTTATGCGCCTCTTTGGCCCGTTGCCCTGCGATTGCGATATCGCCAGACCAGCCAAAGACGGCACACAGCGACCCATCAGCGAGGCCGTTGATGTAGCCCGAGGAAGAAAATAACGTGACGTACGGACGCATCGCCTTGAGCATTTTGGCGGCAGCCTCGTAATCGGCCCGGTCATGGCTAAAGCCGGGGCGTCCAATGTAGTGCAAGGCCGCGGGGAAGACCTCATCGCCCGAGTCCAGCAGTGAAAGGCCACAGGACTTCAGACGACTGGCGTATTCAGGTTTGAAGATCAGGTCCCAGGCATTTTCCGGCATGGGCAACGACCCAAGAGCCGCTTTGACCTTATCGACGTTGATGCCCACCGTCGACAGACCCCACAGCCAGGGCACGACGTAATTGTTTCCAGGGTCATTGGCCGACACGGCCAGCTCCCCCATCAACCAAGGATCAAGATTTCCGTAGGTCGTGATCTTGCTCTTGTCGAGTTTGAGCAAGAGATGGCCTTCGATCTGCCGCTTGGCCCAATGCGACGAAGGCACGACGATGTCGTAGCCCGTGTGACCTGCGCGCAACTTCGCGTACAGCGCTTCGTTCGAATCGAAGGTGTCATAGTTGACCTTGATGCCAGTTTCCTTTTCGAAATCGCGGATGGTGGTATCGCCGATGTAGTCCGACCAGTTGTAGACGTTGAGCACCTTGGAATCGTCGGCCGCCCAGGCCAACGCAGCCATCGCGCTCAGGCACGTCAGCAGCGCAGCGGCGCTTGCCCATCGCAGCGCAGGTTGCGCTAGCGCCAAGACGAGCCAGCCGCGAGCCAAGGCCGCCGCGCAACTATCCCCCGACCTCATCCCCATGAATTGCCTCGCTCCTTGCGCAAACCCGCAATTACACTACACATGCAACAAGAGGTGCTCTCGTTCCCACGAACTAATCACCTTCATGAATTCATCGTATTCGAGCTCCTTGACCAGCCGATATATGGTGACAAAGCGCTTGCCAAGAACCTCTGCTAATTCGGGCGAATCTGCCAGGCTTTGCAACGCGTCCGAGAGGCTGCGGGGCAGTTGACGCTCGCTGTGGTAGGCGCTACCGCCGGATTCTTCCGTGGGTTGGATCTTTTGTGTCATGCCCAAGTAGCCGCACGCCAAGGTTGCAGCCGTCGCGACATAGGGGTTGGCATCGGCACCGATCACGCGGTTTTCGACGCGGCGCCCAGCCGGGTTGGCGCGCGGCACCCGTATACCAACGGTGCGATTATCGCGTCCCCACCGAACATTGATCGGCGCTCCGCTACTGCGCACGAGGCGCCGGTAGGAATTCACATAAGGTGCAAAAAACGCCATCGCCGCGGGCAAGTATCTTTGCAGTCCGCCGATGTAATAGCCGAAGGCCTCGGTCGGGGAACCATCGGCATTGGAAAAGATATTGCGGCCGGTTTCGCGATCGACCACGCTCTGATGGATATGCATGGCACTGCCCGGCTCGTTGGACATCGGTTTGGCCATGAAAGTCGCGTACATGTGGTGGCGAAGGGCCGCCTCGCGCAGCGTGCGTTTGAAATAAAAGACCCGATCTGCTAGGTCCAACGGATCGCCATGCAGAAAATTGACTTCCATCTGCCCGGCACCCATCTCGTGGATCAGCGTATCGACCTCCAGCCCCATGACCTCGCACCACTTGTAGATGTCCTCAAAGAGCGGATCAAACTCGTTGACGGCATCGATGCTGTAGTGCTGGCGGCTTGTCTCGGCGCGGCCACTACGCCCTACCGGCGAGGCAAGCGGGATGTCCGGATCGGTGTTTTGCGCGATCAGATAAAACTCGAGCTCGGGCGCAACCACGGCAGCCAAGCCCTTATCAAAATACAGCTGACGAACGTGGCGCAACACGGAGCGCGGCGCAAAGTCGACCAAGCGCCCATCGGCGAAGTAGCAATCGTGAATGATCTGCGCCGTGCGTGCCGGCTCCGGTACCCAAGGAACCATGCACGCCGTCGTGGGGTCGGCCAGTAGCTCCATGTCAAAGTCATTGTCTGAAATGATCTCGGAATATTCCGCCGACTCGGGAGCTTCGCCGGTTACGGTCATGCCCAGCACGGATTCGGCCAGGCGCATCCCACGGTCCTGGGTGAATCGTGTCCGCGGCAGGATCTTGCCCCGGGCTACGCCGGTGAGGTCGGGCACCAAGCATTCAACCTCGTCAACGTGGTTAGCATCAAACCAGCGTTCGAGATCCGCATGAGAAAAATTGTCACGTATCGCCATAGCAAGGCGCGGCGCATCGTTGCAAGGCCACGCATCTGTTGAAATAGGGTTGGGTCGGTCGGTTCAGCGCCGGATCGCGTTCGCGCGCGCGACCGACGAATCGGCTGCGATCGCAATTAGAGTTAGATAATGTCCATTTCTTGGTGAGACAAAACATAATCACGCCGCGCGCGGCAGCGTTGACGTCTGAGCGCTGCGGCTGCGCTCGAGCCGGTACGCACGGCAGGCTTCCCCAAATGCGCGGAATATGCGCACCGAAACCGGATTTTCGAGAACCTTCCACTCCGGGTGCCATTGAAGGCCGAGAGAAAACCCCGGATGCGCCGCCACTCGCACAGCTTCAATGATGTGATCGGGCGCCACGGCTTCGGCGATCAGACCGGGCGCCAGGATATCGATTCCCTGGCCGTGCAGCGAGTTAACCGTTATTTGGCGCGCACCGACAATCTGTTCAAGCCGGCTGCCGGCCATGATTTGCACTTCGTGTGCCGGTCCGTACTGTTCTTCCAGGTCGGTGCTGTCGGCTTCACGATGATCGCTTTTTCCGGGCACCTCGTGGATCGCCTGGTGCAACGATCCGCCCATCGCGACGTTGACCTCCTGCAATCCGCGACAGATGGCAAGTAGCGGCATACCGCGCGCGATGGCCATGTGCACCAAAGGCAAGGTCACCGAATCGCGTTCCACATCGAGAGGCAACGCCGGATCGCGAAGATCCTGACCAAAATGCGAGGGGTGCACGTTAGCCGGGGAGCCGGTCAACAAAATTCCATCGGCCAGCTCCAGGTAGGGTTCAAATTCGCTCGCCCCTCCCGATGGCACTATCAGCGGCAGACACTCGGAACCCAGACGCACGGCATCGGCGTACTTGCGCCCCAACGCGTAGTAAAGGTGACCGCCGATCAATCGGTTGTCACAAGGAATCATGACGTAG
>Ga0187781_10004316_pt1 | contig 10615 bp, 6 predicted proteins | sample 0715_SJ02_MP02_2_FD_132447 | JGI IMG/M metagenome (GOLD analysis project Ga0187781, IMG submission 132447) | Tropical peat soil microbial communities from peatlands in Department of Meta, Colombia - 0715_SJ02_MP02_20_MG | ecosystem: Environmental > Terrestrial > Soil > Wetlands > Peat | place...
GATCGCCGAGCGGCGCGTCGCGCTGCTCATCGATCCCAAGATGAGCGGACTCGCACCGTTCCTCGCGCCCGAGAGCGGCGTCAACTCCGGCTTCATGCTGGCGCAGGTGACCGCCGCGGCGCTCGTGGCCGAGAACCGCATGCTGTGCCACCCGGCGAGCGTCGACAGCATCCCCACCTCCGCCAATCAGGAGGATCACGTCAGCATGGCGGCGCACGGCGCGCGGCGCCTGACCGGCATGACGCGCAACACCCTCACGGTCGCCGCCATCGAGTTCCTCGCGGCCGCGCAGGGTATCGACTTCCGCGCGCCGCTTCGGACCTCCCCGAGGCTCAGCCGCGCACACGGTGCGCTGCGGCTCAAGGTGCCGTTCGCCAAGAGCGATCGCCTGCTGTCGCTCGATGTCGAGGAGGCGATACAGACCGTGCGGCTGCCCGAGGTGCAGTCGCTGGCGCGGTCGCTATTGCCGAGTTATCGGTAGATTCGTCAGGCGAACTGGGCGGATTTCTCCGGCGCCTTGTCGGAGTCGTCGGGGCTGCCGCCTTCCGACCCGCCTCCCTGCTGCTCGCGCTTGATGCGCTCGTAGATTTCCTCGCGGTGAACGGCGACGTGCTTCGGCGCGTTGATGCCGACGCGGACCTGGTTTCCCTTCACCCCGAGAACCGTGATGGTCACGTCGTCGCCGATCATTACCGTCTCGCCGACCCGTCGCGTGAGAATCAGCATCTATTGACCCCCAAATTTATAGTTCATTCTCTATGGCTGCGACATTGACCCGAGCCAAGAGGCCTCCGTGCGCACCGCGGAAGGGTACGCGGAAATCGCGCAGAAGAAAAATTTTGCCGCGTCGCAATACCGCTCGCGATTGAACTTTCCCGCCATGCAAAAACCCGTGGGCAAACCCGTACTAGGCGGCTTCACTTAAGCAGTCGTTCAATAGCAGCCGCCGCCTCGGCCGCACCCGGCCCGGTGAGCACATGCGCCACCCCGGGCGCGGGCAATGCCACGCCGCGCAGTCCGAGCTCGCGAACCGCACGGGCGTCGATCTGTCCGGTATCGAACATAGTGAGGCGCAGGCGGCCCCCCGCCGCTTCCACCGCACGCACGTTGGCGCGCCCCCCGAGCGCGGCCAGCAGGCGCCCCGCATCCACGCCGCTGCCCGCTCCGGCCGCGGCTGCAGGCCGGATGTCGGATGGCGCCGGCACGGCCGGCGCAGCGCCGCCACCGGCGCCCGAGGTGCGCAGCACCGCGCGCATCTCCCCGGCCAGCTGATCCGCCACCGGGCCGACCACCACCTGAAGCGCGTCGGGTCCCGGGCGAACGAGACCCGCCGCGCCCAGCCGCTTCAGTGCCGCCGCATCGACCGCGCCCTGGTTCGCGACCCGCAGCCGCAGCCTCGTGGCGCAGGCATCGAGCGCGACGATGTTCGCGGCCCCGCCGAGGGCCGTGAGGTAATCGGTCGCACGCTGCGCCGGCGCCAGCGGTGCGGCCGGCATGCTCTCGCCTGCGTCACGCCCCGGCGTACGCAGGTCGAACCGGACGATACATAAGCGAAACAGGAAGTAATAAAGCGCGAAATACAGCGCGCCCACCGGCAGCAGCAGCAGCGGCCGCGTCGCCCGGTTGAAATTCAGCACATAGTCAAAGAGTCCCGCCGAGAAGCTGAAGCCGAGGTGCACGTTGAGCGCGCGCATGATGATGAAGGCAGCCCCGGTGAGCAGCGCGTGCACGGCATAGAGCGCCGGGGCGAGGAAGATGAAGGTGAACTCGATCGGCTCGGTCACTCCCGTGAGGATCGAAGTGAGCGCGATCGAGCCGAGCAGCCCCCCGACGATGCGGCGCCGCTCGGGGAGCGCGGTGTGATACATGGCGAGGCACGCGGCCGGCAGCCCGAACATCATCACGGGAAAGAATCCCGACATGAAAGCGCCCGCGGTCGGGTCGCCGGCGAAGAAGCGCTTCAGATCGCCCGTCGTGCCGTGGTAGTCCCCGAGCAGGAACCAGGCGATGTTGTTGATGATGTGGTGCAGCCCGGTGACGATCAGCACGCGGTTGAGGACTCCGTAGGCGAACAGGCCGAAGGCGCCGGCGTGCAGCACGGACTGGCTCAATACGTCCATGCCGCCCTCGAGGCGCTGCCACTCCATGCCGAACACCAGCGCCAACCCCAGGCCCGCGAGTCCGCTCACGATCGGCACGAAGCGCCGCCCGCCGAAGAAGCTCAGGTAGCTCGGCAGCGTGATGTTGAAGAAGCGGTTATAGAGCGCGCCGGCGATGAGGCCCGACAGGATCCCCACCGGCACGCTGAGCTTCGCGAGCTCCCTGGCCTTGTAGGCGGCGACGCCGAGATCACGCGCCCGGCCGGTGAGGTCCGCGAGCGCGCCCTCGGGGACGCTGATCAGCACCTCGGCGCCCTTGGTCGCGACCAGGTAGGCGACCACGGCGGCGAGCCCGGCGGCGCCGTGATTCTCGCGCGCCAGCCCCACCGCGACGCCGGCGGCAAACAGCAGGCCGAGGTTATCGAAGATCGCGCCACCGGCCGCGGCCATCGAGGCGGAGTTGAGGAGATCGGGCTGGCCGAGGCGCAGCAGCAGCCCGGCGATCGGCAGCACCGCAATCGGCAGCATCAGCGCGCCGCCGACCCGCTGCAGGCTCGCGAGCAGCCCCTTCATCGCAACGCCTCGGCGCTCGCGCCGAGCGCTCGTTGCGCGAGCGCACGCACCGCCGCCGCATCGGCCGCGGCCAGCGCCGCCCCGGCGAGTGCGCGGCACTCGGCGACGGTCACGCGGCTTAAGGTTGCCTTGAGCTGCGGAATCACCGCGCCGACCGCCGAGAGCTCGTGCACGCCTAAGCCCACCAGGATCGGCGCCGCGAGGGGCTCGGAGGCGAGCCCCCCGCACACCGCCACCATCCGCCCCCGGACAGCCGCCGCCCGCGCGGCCGCCTCGATCAGCTTGAGCACCGCCGGATGCAGCGCATCGAGCCGGGCAGCGAGCTGCGGGTGGCCGCGATCCATGGCGAGCGTGTACTGGGTGAGATCGTTGGTGCCGATCGAGAAAAAGTCCGCCACCGCGACCAGGTGGTCCGCGAGCACGGCCGAGGCGGGGGTCTCGATCATGACGCCGACCTCGATCGTCTGCTTCACGGCGAGCTGCCCGCGCAGCCCATCGAGCACCGCGCGCACGGCCGCGACCTCGGCCGCCTCAGTGATCATGGGCAGGAGGATCCGGCACGGCTCGAGCGGCCGCACGCCGAGTATGGCGCGCAGCTGCGTCTCGAGCAGCGGCGGGTTGGCGAGGCTGGTGCGCACGCCGCGAAGTCCCAGCGCCGGGTTCTCCTCCGGCGGCTGCGGCAGGTAGGCGATCGGCTTGTCGCCGCCCGCATCGAGCGTGCGGATGGTGAGCGGGCGTCCACCGAGCGCGTCCGCGATCTTCTGATAAGCGGCGGTTTGCTCGAGCTCATCGGGCGGCGAGTCGCGCTCGAGAAACAGGAACTCGGTGCGCAGCAGTCCGCAGCCTTCGGCGCCGTTGCGCACCGCGGCCTGCGCCTCTGCGGCCGAGCCGACGTTGGCGAACACCTCGATGCGCGTACCGTCGGCGGTACGGCACTCGCGCTGGGCAGCCGCGCGCTCCGCGGCGAGGTGCTCGCGCTGGGTCTTGAGCGTGGCGCGCGCCGCCGCGACCCGCGCCGGCGGCGGCGCCACCTCGAGCGCGCCGCGCTCGGCGTCCAGCACCAGCTCGGTGCCATCGCGCAGCGCGAGCACTGCGGGCCCGAGCGCCACCAGCGCCGGAATCCCCATCGCCGCGGCGATGATCGAGACGTGCGAGGTCGCCCCGCCCGCCGCCGTCGCAAGCCCCGCGACGCGTGCGGCATCGAGCGCCACCAGCTGGGACGGCAGCAGCTCGCGCGCGATCACGATCGCATCCGCCGGCAGCTCGGTCGCGGCCGCCGGGCCTGCGCCGGTGAGCGCGAGCAGCAGCTGAGTCTCGAGGTCGAGGAGATCGTCCACCCGCTCGCGCAGGCGCGGGTCCGTGAGCGTGCCGAGCTGGGCGGCGGCGGCGCGCACCGCCTCGCGCCAGGCGAAGCCCGCGCTCCTGCCCTGAGCGATGCTGACGCGCGTCGCGGCGAGCAGCTCCGGGTCCTCGAGGAGCTCGAGGTGCGCCGCGGCGATCTCACCCGCCGCCCGCGCCGCTGCCCCATCGCCCGTCGCCGCGGCGCGGCGCTCGAGCCGGGCGTGCACCGCAGCGCGTGCGCGGTCGAAGGCTTGGCTTTCGTGCGCAGCTCCCGCGCCTGTCTCGGCGACGGCGATCTCGGGGCGGCGCAGATGAAGTGCCGTGCCAACCGCGAGGCCGCGGCTCGCGATGACGCCGGCAAGCTCACCACCCGGTGCGGGAGCGGCGTCGACGCGGGTGTCGGCGGCCGGGGTCGCGGCCACGGCCCTGGCAGGGCCCGCGGGCGCAGTTGCCTTGCGGGGAGCGGCGGCTTCAGCGCCCAGCACGGCCGCGAGCGCGCTCACCGCGAGCGCTGCATCGGGCCCGCTGGCGCGGATCTCGACCTCGTCGCCGTGCCGCGCCTCGAGCGCCATGAGCGCCACCGTGCTGCGTGCGTTGGCCTCGCGGCCGCGTAACGCCAGGCGCACGTCGGCGGCCAGGCTCTTCAGTGAGGCGGCGAGCAGGGCCGCGGGGCGCGCATGAATGCCGTGCTCGAAGCCTACGGTCGCCCGCCGCACCGTGGCCTCTGCCAGGGAGGCGCCGGCAATGGCGGCGGCGGCTCGCTCCGGCGCCAGGTCCATGAGGCGATCGCCGACCTTGAGCTCGCGCCCCTCGACGCGCCGCACGATGCGAAAGCCGCTGTCGGCGGTCACGATGACCGGCGTCAGGAGGCTCGGGGCGCGGCGCGCCAGCAGATCGAGGTCGAAGGTAAGCAGCACATCGCCCGTGCGCACGCGTGCACCTTGGGCGGCAGAGAGCGTGAACCCCTCGCCCTTGAGGTTCACGGTGTCGATGCCGACGTGCATGAGGATCTGGCAGCCGCCCGCGGTGCGCAGCGTCACCGCGTGGCGCGAGGCAGCGATGAGCAGCAGCTCGCCGTCGCACGGGGCGTGCAGCCGCCCGGCGGTCGGATCGATGGCGATGCCGTCGCCCATCATGCGCGAGGCGAACACCTCATCGGGCGCCTCATCGAGCGGCGTGCTCCAGCCTGCGAGCGGTGCCGCCAGCTCGATCGACCCCGCCTCGGGCGACATCGTCGGGTCACTCATTGCCCGAGCTGCACCCAGTCGATCGTCCACAGAGGATCGAGCGTGCGCTGCGCGAAGCGAAAGCACAGCGAGTGCGCGCCGCTTTGCCGCGCGAGCGTGGCGGCCGGCAGCACGGTCACGGCATCGTTGCCCGCGGCCGGCGCGAGCGGCAGCACCGCCACCGGTGCGCCGTCGCAGCGATCGAGGCGCACTTCGAGCTCACCGGCCGGCGTGCGGGGCGGATTCAAGTGAATGGATTCGACGTCCTTGCCGAGCTGAAAGTTGAACGGTACCTGGCCCACGGCGGCCGTGATCGAGGCGGCCTGCGTCAGGTCCGTCGCGGGCAGTATCCAGCAGGGATCCATGATGTCGACCAGGAAGACGGCGCGCGGACCTTCGAGCGGGGCGTCGTCCTCGAGGTTGAGGACCAGCTTCTCCGAGCAGGTCTTCAGATCCTGGCTGAAATGGCGCTGGTAAGCCCCGACGCTGCGGGGAGGCGCAAACACGTCCTCGGAATAGCGGACGCCGAGTGCGCGATAGCGCTCGAACTCGGCGGCGAGCCGCGCCTCGAAGCTTTCCCAGTCGATGCGCGAGGCGCCCGACCAGGCCACCTCGGCGAGCGCCGCCGCGCGCGGCCACGTCATGTAGGAAGCGTCGGCCTCGGTGCGTACGTGCTCGGTCCAGAGGTTCGCCTGCACGCCGAGCACGTGACTCTGGTCGTGAGCGAGCGATCCGGGCAGAGGATCGAAGCGATAGACGTCCTGGAGCGAGATGACCGTGCCGCGTCCCGCCGGCTCCGCGGGCGTGGGCCCCTGACGGTTGTCGAGATAGAGCGTCGGCGCGGGCGACAGCACCGTGTCGTGCCCGCGGGCGGCGGCCGTGATCGCGCCCTCGACGCCGCGCCACGACATGACGGCGGCATCCGGCGGCACGCCGCCCTCGAGGATCTCGTCCCAGCCGATCTGGCGGCGGCCGTGAGCGGCGAGGTACTTGCCGATGCGGGCAGTGAAGTAGCCCTGCAACGCATCCTCGCTCGGCACGCCGAGCTCGCGCATGCGCGCCTGGATGCGAGGTGAGGCACGCCACTGGTCCTTCACCGCCTCATCACCCCCGGTGTGGATGTACTCGCCGGGAAAGAGAGCCATGAGCTCCTCGAGCACGTTGTCGATGAAGGTGAAGGTCGGCTCGTCGACGTTGAAGAGATTGGGATAGACCCCCCAGTCGGAGGGCACCGTGGTGGGCGGTTTCTCGAGGACGCCGAGCTGCGGATAGGCCACGATCGCCGCGGTCGCGTGCCCCGGCATGTCGAACTCCGGAACGATCGTGATGTTGCGCGCCGCGGCGTGCGCCACGATGCGCCGCACGTCCGCCTGCGTGTAATAGCCGCCGTAGAGGCGCGGCCGCCCGGTGGCGGGATCGATGTCCTCGCGCGCCGCCGCGCCCGCCGGCACGCGCCACCCGCCGACCTGGGTCAGGCGCGGGTAGCGCCGGATCTCGACCCGCCAGCCCTGATCGTCGGTCAGGTGCCAGTCGAGCACGTTGAGCTTGTGCAGCGCCATCCAGTCGAGGTAGCGCAGCACGAACCCGGGGGATTGGAAATGGCGCGCGGAGTCGAGCATCAGACCGCGCCAGCGAAATCGCGGCGTGTCCTCGATACGCACCGCGGGGAGCGCCACGGCGCCCTCGTTGAGCGGCTGCGCGCTCGCGAGCTGCCAGAGCGTCACGGCCCCATAGAAAAGACCGCGCACGGTGCGCGCCGAGACCACCACCCGCTCAGGCGACACCTCGAGCCGGTAACTCTCGGGACTTGGGCCCGGCGCCGCCGGATCGAGCGTGAAGCGAATCCCACCGCCCGGGGCGCCAGCGTCGTCCCGCGCACGCGCCTTGAGCTCGAGTCCGTGGCTCGTGCGCAGCAGCCCGGCGAAATACGCCGCGACGCGCCGCACCCCGGAATCCTGCGCGCTGCCGATCGCAACGCCCTCCCGAAGGCTGAAGGCGCCGGCCTGCGGCATCACCTCGGCGGGCATCGGAATGACATCGGCAGGCGGCGTGTGCGGATCGGCGACGGCGGCCGTCGCGGCCACGGCGCCGAGCAGCACTGTGGCGACCCGTGCCGGAGCGGTCAGCCGCGGCCGCATCACTTGGCGGTCTTCAGGCGCTGCGCGATCTGCTCGCGCAGCCGCGCGGCGTCGGCCGGCGTCAGAGCCCCGAGGAGCCCATGGCGGTGCGGCGGGATGTGGGCGGTGACCCCGGCCTGGTCACCGAAGACGTAATGCTCGAACAGCGAGCGCCAGGCCGCACGCGCTTCCTGCGGCAGCGAGCGCAGGTTCAGCATCGAGACCAGCAGCCCGTCGAATCCCGAGAGCGCGCCGACCGCGGCGCCGCCCTGCACGTGCCACCAGTAGTTCACCAGCAGATTGAACGGATCGAGCGACTCGACGTGATGCCACCAGAGCGGCGGGATGTAGATGGCATCCCCGGGGGCAAGCACCGCGCTCTGGGCCGCCGCGAGCGCGGCACGAAACTTCGGGAAGCGCTCGAAGTCCGGCTGGTGGAGCCTGACGAGCGACATCGGCGCCCCGGTGGGCGCGAAATCGAGCGGTCCGATGTAGAGATTCGCGATCTGCTCCGGGGGAAAGAGCGTGAAGCGCCGCCGCCCGCTCACCACACAGCCGATGTTGTGCCACTCATCGAGATGCGTGGGAGTCGTGATCGCGTTGCCGAGCCAGATGCGTGGCTGCACGGCGGCATCGAGCAGGGGAAGCGGGTTGTCGGCGGTGAAGCCTGGCAGGCACTGGGGGATCAGCGCGCTCTGCACCGCCACCGCCGGCGGACGCGCGAAGCCTGCGTAGCGCAGCACCTGCTCGGCCACCGAGCTGATCGAGAGCCGGTTGCGCACGAAGTTGAAGCCGGTCATTCCCTCGTTATAGAAGATGCGTCCTTCGACCTCGGGTGGCGTCATGATCGCGTCCACCGGCGAGCCGTTGTCGAGACGGCGCAGGTAGTCGACGATCGCGGGCGGGGAGCTGCGCCCGAGCGCAACGCTGCGCCAGTTCCCGACCAGGCCGCGCAGCACCGCGGGCTGCCACGAGGTGAGCACCTCGTGGCGGATGGCCTCATCGCTCAGGCCGCGGAACTCGCGCATCGGCGCCGGACTCGGGTGGCTGCCGGATGTCGCGTGCATCGGATGCACCTCGGCCGCGCGGTGGGGCATCAGAAGAAGTAGACCTGGAGCGAGGGCCCGGTGCGGCGCGGCGCGATGTGGCCGAGCGCCGCGCGGTGATCCGGGTAATTGGCGGAGCTGCGCTCGATCAGGTCGTCTATCTCGCCCATCCGGTAGATGCCTTCGCGCTCATTCGGCCGGCGCAATTGCCCGCGATCGGGAAAGATGCCCATGCCGGCCATGATGGCGTACCAGGAGAACACCGGGTAGCCCTTGCCGAGCAGCTGCTGGCCGACCGGGGCGGCAATCCCCTTGCCGGACATCCACTGCGCGTACAGCTGCTTGAGCTCGTCCGACAGGTTCATGTTGGCGGCATTCGCGCGCCAGTACTCGGTGTCCTCGCGGCTGTTGGTCTTGTAGTGCGTGACGATGTAATCGCGGGTGCCCTCGAAGTGCGCGTTGACCCGCTCGTTGAAGCGCTGGTGGGCCGCCTCGCTCAAGTCGCCCTTCTCCAGGAACTCGACGAAGGTGGCCGCCGTCTGCTGGATGAAGAGCAGCGCGGTCGCCTCGAGCGGCTCGATGAACCCCTGCGCGAGCCCGACGGCGAGGCAGTTCCTGTTCCAGTGGCGGGTGACCCGCCCGATCCTCATCTTGAGGTGCCGCGCCTCGACGTCCGACTCGAGCAGCCCGAGGTGGCGGCGCAGCTCGGTCTCCGCCTCGTCCTTGGTGCAGAAGCTGCTCGAGTAGACATAGCCGTTGCCGTAGCGGCTGGTGAGCGGAATCCTCCACGCCCAGCCGTGCCGCAGCGCGGTCGACACCGTCTCCGAGGGGATCGCCCCGTCGATCGGCGTCGGCAGCGCCACCGCGGCGTCGTTGAAGAGATTGCCGGAGAAGCTCACGTACGGGGTGTGCAGCGCCTTCTCGATCAGCAGTGCCGAGAAGCCGCTGCAGTCGACGAACAGATCCGCGGCGATGGTCTCGCCCTCGCGGGTGCTCACGGAGGCGATCGAGCCGTCGGCGGCCAGGTTCGCCTGGGTCACGTGGCAGCTGTGGTAGCGCACTCCGCGCTCGAGCGCTTTGCGGTGCAGAAATTGCCCGAGCAGCGCCGCATCGAAGTGATACCCATGCCAGATGTCGAAGGGAAAGCTCTCGGGGGCCTTCGGGGCGCGGCAGCGCTCGGCGAGGTGCGCTGCGATGAAGAAGCGGTCGGGGTGGGCATGCACGTCGGCGCCGTTGACGCGCGCATCCACGTTGTGGATGAACTGCTTCAGCGTCAGGTTGTCGAGCATCGAGGCGAACGGGTGGAAGTAGCGCTCGAAGCCCGGCCTGGTCGACCAGCCGTCGAAGGTGATGCCGCACTTGTAGGTCGCATGGCAGGCGGGCATCCACTCCGACTCTTCGATCCCGAGGCTGTCGAAGAAGCCGCGCAGCCACGGGGTCGAGCCCTCGCCGACGCCGATGATGCCGACCGCCGGCGACTCGAGCAGGGTGATCTCGACGCCGCGCTCGATGAAGGAACGCGCCAGGATGAGCGCCGTCATCCAGCCGGCAGTGCCGCCGCCGACGATGACGATGCGCCGCACGGGAGCCAGGCCCGCCGTTGGGTTGCGACCGGTGCTCTGGTCGTAGGAATGGTTGAACAGCGTGGCGGTGGTCATGACGTCCGTCTGCGCAGGCCGCGGGTGACAGCTCCCCGGGGCACGTTACTCGCCCCGTGCCGCACCCGCCAACCCCGCCCCGGGGACGGGCGGCATCGCGCCGCCCGTCCCGTGCTTCTCAGGCAGTCCTCAGAACTTGAAGCGCAGGTTCAGGTAGTACTGCGAGCCGTTCTTGTAGAACGCGCGCGGCTGATCCTCATTCAGCGCGTAGTACTTGAGCGTCGGATTGTTGAGGTTCAGCCCGTCCAGCGTGATGGTGAACTGGTCATTGACCGCATAGCCGAGCGAGGCGGCCAGCGTGCCGATGTCGTCCTGGAAGAACGCCGTGCTGCGATCGAGTCCGCTGTAGAACGCCGAGCGGAAGTTCCAGGCCACCCGCGCCGTGAACTTCGCCGTCTCGTAATACGCCATCACGTTGTAGGTGTTCTTCGAAGTACCGACCAGGTTGTCCCCGGTCCCGCTGGCGCCGGTGACGTTCGAGGTCTGCACCCCGTCCGCGTAGGTGTAGTTGGCCTGGATGCCGAAGTTCTCGGTGATCGGCTGCTGATAGTTGAC
>Ga0187781_10004317_pt1 | contig 10614 bp, 13 predicted proteins | sample 0715_SJ02_MP02_2_FD_132447 | JGI IMG/M metagenome (GOLD analysis project Ga0187781, IMG submission 132447) | Tropical peat soil microbial communities from peatlands in Department of Meta, Colombia - 0715_SJ02_MP02_20_MG | ecosystem: Environmental > Terrestrial > Soil > Wetlands > Peat | place...
ACCACGGGGTGACGGAACCCGTGCCCAGCTGAGCCGAAGGATACCTCGGTCAAGCCACTGAACTTCCGCCCCGTATCTTGGCCTACCCGGTCTATACCCCAACGGGGCAGGACCCATCTATGAAAGCAAGAGCGGAAGGACGTAGCGAAGGGAATCGGAGCAAGGAACCGGCAGAATACCCCATGTGGTATCCTTGGTTCCTTCGGGGCGAAGCGGACCCATTCTTCCTTCGAGGAGAACCGACGGAACATTCCGCCAACCCGAGCGAGTCCACGCTCGCGGTTCGGCCGCGGATGGCGGTGCCATTTTCGGAACCGGAGGACGCATCAGCGGCTTCGTCCGTCAGTCAATCGGCCTGGTCACCATGGAGGCGGCGACCAACGCTCGGCTAGTTGGTCACGAATCTAGTTGGAGGAGGAATCATGGAGAGTTCGAAGGGGGCCGGTCGCAGCCGGCCGAGAGGAATCGGGCTAGTGGTGCTGTTTGTCGTCTTGATCGTGGTCGCGTTGGCAACCGCGGTCCTGGTACCGCTGGCTCAGGGTCAATCGGTGAGTTGGTCGAACTTCGTGAACTCGTATGACTGGCTGGTCGCCGCGATGATCATCATTCTGGTCATTGCTCTCGCCCTGTACGCCACTCACCAGACCCTCGGATACCCCGAGGGCCGACGTGAACGCCGGCGCCGCCGGCGTGGGCTTGACGAGACGCGCGTGTCCTCGCCGGGGCACGACACCGCGGTCGCTATCGCTCGAGAGCGTTACGCCCGTGGGGAGATCTCGTCTCAGCAGTTCGGTCAGATTCTCAACGGGCTGGGGGAAACTCCCGACGCACGCACGGGCCGCTGAGTCGGGACCTGGGTGGGTCGCATCGGGAGCGTCTCTCGTCCAGTGAGGGTCTCTCAGCCTTGGCGGTACCCCGATCGGTTGTGTTCCGGTGTCACGCATTCCATGGAAGCGGACGAGGCGAGGCGGGCACTCGGGGCCCAGGGAGAACGGAAGCATCCGCCGTGGTCGTCGTTCAATCGGGACCTCTCGCGCCTGCTGGCGTTGAGCGACGGCATCTTCGCCTTCGCCATGACACTCCTGGTTCTCGGCCTCGTCGTTCCCGCAGGATTTGGGTCGAAGTCCGACGTGGTCGCCTATCTGAAGGGCCTCTGGCCGGACTTCCTGGCCTACCTGCTTGGGTTCCTCGTGATCTCTCTGTATTGGCGGCAGCACGGACAGGTGTTTCGTTATATCGTGAGTTTCGACTGGACGATTTCCAACCTGAACGTACTCTTCCTACTGTTCGTGGCCATGATGCCCTTCTTGACCATCCTTTTGGCAGCCGCCGGCCAGTCGGTCTTCGTCGTTTGGTTGTACGCTGGGATCCAAGTCTCCGCCGGGCTCACACTGTTCGCGATGTGGACGTACGCCGCCGGCTCGAACCGACATGTCGACTCGACGCTCCCTCGAACCTGGGTTGCGTTCGTATCTCGGTCGGGGCTCATCGCTCCGGTGCTGTTCGCGGCATCTGCGCCGCTCGCGCTCTGGAACCCGTACGCGAGCGAGGCCGCTTGGTTCGGAATCCTTCCTATCATCTCGTTGTACCGGTACCGTGCCCGACGCGATGGCAGATCCGAAATCAATCCCCTTAGCCTGAAGTCTAACCGCCCCAGTGGTCGGTGAGCAACTCCGTCCGACCCGCGCACCCTGTTGGGACATCGCCGGCCCCGACCTTCCGATGAGGCCGCCACAGTGTTCACCGCCGCTCCAGTATCGAGAGGCTTGACGTGAGACGAAATGCCCCTTGGCCGTCAGTGCGCGGATTTGAACCCCCCGGGGGTTCGAAGACCCCCTCCGACACTCGTGCCCGTCGAGATGAAGTGGTGGAACCCTTCGATACACCCGGCGACTCACTTGGATGCCTTTCCAGCGGCGCCTGCTGTCTTCAGGGCACTCTCGATGCGTTCCGTGAGCCACGACGGAACGAGCAAGGTTGAATGACCGTACCAGAGCCTGACCTGGCTCACGTCCGGGAGATGGGCCACGCGAGCCGCCAAGAGGTCGAGCTCCGAGGACGCCGGAGCGGTGACGATCAAGTACAAGCTCACCGACTCGCTTTTCGGATCGGCGAGACGGAGACCCCAGGACGGAATCGACTCCGGATGCATCGCTCGGATGTCCCGGATGGTCCGTTCTCGCAGCTCCGGCCGGTCGACGGTCGCCGAAAGAACGGCCAACGTCCGGAAGAAACGGGACCAATCCCAGACCGGATCGAAGATGATCGCCCCCTCGTCCAGCAGGGAGTCGTATCGGCGGGAGGTCGTTCGCAGGGATTGACCGATTTCCGCGGCTAGCTCGGCGAGCTTCGCTTCCGGTCTCTTCCGAAGTGCGAGAACCAACCGCCAATCCGCACGAGACATCCGACGCGAGCACGAGGGGAACTCGAACAACCACTCTGGACCGACTTCCCGAACTCCCTCGATTCCTTGGAACTGCTTCAGGCGTCGCTCGCTTTGCGAGCTCGACTCGACGAAGTAGACCGCCAGGAGGGTCGTACGGGCCGGCTCGATCTGGACGATCCCGTCGATCAGGCTCAGAGGACGGACCGCCTTCTCCTGGGCGATCGAGGTTCCGAACTCGAGATGGCGCGCCGCCAGGCGGCCGCCCAGCAGCCCGGGGTTCGGAAGCACATCGAAGCCCATCAGAAACCCCTGCGAACGCCACATCTTCAAGCGACGGCGGACGGTGGCAGGACCCACGCCCAAGCGTCGCGCGATCCGTTCCGGGGAGTTCCGGGGGTCGAATCCGATGAGCGCGCGTCCCTCGTCGACCCAGGAACGCAAGATGGCGACGTCAAGTGTCTCCGACGTCTCGCCCGGGTCTCCGCGCGAAGGACGGCCCCGGTCACTCTCTCCCAGTGGACGAGACGAGGAGGACATGCCCGGTCCTATCCCTCCGGCATAGGCCACTCGAGTGGATCCAACGAACCCCAATCCATTCGATCCGGGCTATCGCGGCCACTCCTCTTCAACATTCGATATCGATCACTCCGTGGCGGAAGTGTCCGGTTTTGGACCCGGGTCGTCCGATTTCGCACCCGGGTTGAGCGTGGACTTTGAGCGACCCATCGCGCTCTATGCTCCGTGACGCCGAAACGCTCCCACACTCGAGAGAACTCGCCCGAGAATCGTCCCATGACGTCGACGCGCATCGCGGTGGTCGGGGTGGCCCTTCTCGTGCTGCTGGGATCGGCCGGCTTTGTGGTGCTCGCGGGGACGGCGCTACCCGCCGCCGTCCACGTATCGGGCTCGAAAGCGACCCACAACCTGCACACGCTGTTTATCGGGAAGACCCTGGCCTCCAACCAGCCGAGCCCGTACTGCAACTTCGCAAGCTACTTTGGAACGGGGAGCACCCCCTACATCCTCCTGTGCTACACGCCGGCGGACCTCAAGGTCGCCTACAACTTCCCCACGAACCTCAACGGCTCGGGTCAGACCGTTGTCATCGTGGACGCCTTCGGCTATCCCGAAGTCCAGGCGGACCTGAACACCTTTGACGCCATGTTCGGATTACCCTACACCGAGATTCAGGTCGTTTGCCAAGGTGGTGTATGTCCGGTCTTCAACATGAACGACCCGGACCAGGTCGGTTGGAGCAACGAGATCGCCGAGGACGTACAGACGGTCCACTCTCTCGCCCCCGGCGCGCATATCGTCCTCTTCGTAGCGACCTCCGACGACGACCTGACGCTCGAGCAAGCGGCCCTCGAGGCTGTCCAAATGTTCCCTCACAGCATCATCTCCCAGAGCTGGGGTGACCCGGAACTCGACATGCTCCAGGGGACATGTTTCGACGACACCGACAACCCCACCGGTGACTGCAGCCCGGCCTACGTTCAGGAGACGCTCGCGACGGGCGAGCAGGCGTACCGGTTGGCAGCCCAAGAAGGTACGACGGTGTTCGCCTCTGCGGGCGACTGGGGAGCGGACAACTCCGGTCTGTGCTACGCGTTCCCGAGCCCCTGCGGCTTCACTTCTGCGAACCCGATCTATCCTTCGTCCTCGCCGTGGGTCACCGCCGTGGGGGGCACGATGGGAGACCCGTACTACTACCTCGATTCCATCCCGAATTGTGGCTCCGCCAAGGTCTGTTCCGTCGGTCTCGTAAAGTTCCTGAATACCCCCTCCTGTCAGCTCAACGTCCTGGTACCGACGCCGCCGGTCGCGTGCACCGCGGTGGGGTACGGCGGCGAGCAGGTCTGGAATGAGCCTCAGTACGATTTCGCGGGAGGCGGAGCTCCAAGCCTACTCTTCGGCACCCCGTGGTATCAGAGCGGACTGGGCCTCTCGGCTCGAACCACTCCGGACGTATCGGCCGACGCGGCCGCTTCCGGAGGGGGCTACATGTACTCGAGTTCTGTGCCCTCGCAGGCCGGGTGGAGCGAATCGATCGGCACGAGCTTCGGTTCACCGGAGTGGTCCGCGATTGCCGCTCTCGCAGACCAGTACGCCGCCGAGCACCGCCTGGGTCCGATCGGATTCGTCAATCCAGCGCTCTACCTTATCGGCGAGATCCCGGTGCTCTACCACCTCGCGTTCCATGATATCACGGTCGGCAACAACACGGCTGCGGGTAGCTCGGTTGGGTACGATGCAGGCCCGGGCTGGGACGATGCAACCGGCTGGGGAACGCCCAACGTAGCCAACCTCGTACCGTTGCTCGCGCTACTCTCGTAGGTCGAGAGGTCGGAAGTTCGTCCTCGCCCCTACGAGGAGAGACCAACCGTTTCCAAGGTGGGTGGAACAATCCTTGCACCATTCTACTGATCTGGCCCTACTTTCTGAGGGAAGACTGCGAGTCCGCAAGTGGAAGTAGAATGTGCAATTCGCTCATACTACGATAGAATTCGAGTGATGGACGACTATCATCGAGCGAGTGGCCACGCGCGAACTCCTCACTAATCTGCTTCATCCGCCCCTCTTCGACCACCTTCATCCAGTTGAAGACCTTACGGCGAACGTAACGTCCTCCCGGGATGGTCGCGAGCTCCAATCCCAATCGGACAGGATCCTCCGAAGCGTGCCGTTCAACACATGCGAAGTACTCTTCTCCGTCTTTGAGAAGGCGGATGCTCCCGTAGAACCGTCGACCCTTGATGGACGGCAGTTTCGCTTCCAAGGCATCAAAAGCGGCCTTCGGCCCCGCACCCTTCATGTCGGCTCGCACCCGGAGAACTTCGACACTTTGACGCTCCACGATCGTGTCCATACGCACCAAGGGGCGGACTAGACCACAGCGCATAAACGACCGCGAGAGGTCTTGAAACGCCTTGACCCGAAACCCCGAGCAACGATTCCCTGTATCGGTTGGCCCGGGGTGCAACAATCGTTTCAGTTACCCAAGCGAGCCGATTGCACGGGGCACCTGAAATGTGTTTCGACTAGGGGCTGCCCGTACGTCTTGACACCGACGGATGGCTGTCGTACGCGCGACACAGTCGGGACCAAAGGACCAGGCTCTTCTCGACCTTCACGGCACGAATCTTCCGACACTCCGGGCACTCGCTCTGCCAGATCGACTTCTGCCGCCTCGAGGACGTGGCGACGACGTGACGGGGACAGAGATTCCACACTGCCAGAACGTCTTCCAGTGCATCGAGTTCCGGGTTGGTTACCTCGACAGTGAGGCGCATTGCCACGGTAGGGGGATACTTACTAAACAGTCGCGTTCGCAGGCATGAACCCTTCGAATACTTAAATAAGGTAGACCACATATTCACCTTAGACTTGGTCGTTCCCATGCCCAACGTCACGATGGCGGTTCCCGAGGACCTACACCGGCAAATGCGGGCCCACCCCGAGATAAGGTGGGCTGAAATCGCTCGATCAGCGTTCCGTAGGCAACTCCGAAGTCTCGACCTGTACGACCGTCTGTTGTCCGGCTCAAGATTGACCGAGCGGGATGCGGTTGAGCTGGGCCGCGAGATTCGTCTGCGCGCCGCGAAACGAAAGAAGTGACGACGAAGGTCGTGGTCGACGCAAGCGTCCTTGTCGCTTGCGCGATCTCCGACGGGAGGGCCCGACATGCTCTACTCTCGGCGAGCTCGGTGGACTTCGTTGCCCCCGCGTTCATTCAGGACGAGTTTAGGCGTCATCTCCCCAAGATCATCGCCCTTTCGGGAATCGCTCCGCCGATCCTCTCGGCTCTGTCGGAGGACCTCTTCGATCTCATCCGAATTGTCTCGCGTGAGGGTTATGTCGACTGTCTCGCAAAGGCAAGGGCGCTGGTCGAAGAAGCGGACGCGCGGGGCGATGAAGATTACGTCGCGCTAGCAACGGTGCTTGACGCGCCGATCTGGACCTATGACAAGGACTTTCGGCGGATCAAAGGCATCCGGGTGATTTCCCGGGAGGATATCGAGCGAATGGTCTCGGACCTCCCGTAGTTCTCGATGGAACCCCTGTGCTCGCGGCCGGACATGTCCAAGGCCGGCGGTGGGTGCAAACCGGATCGCAACCGCGAGCAGGTCCACCGACGTAGCACCCGACCTGGATGTGAACCGCTCGGCCATGCCCCCGGCGCGGTTTACTCACCAGCGTCGCATTCTTCGCGCGCCAAGCTGTGATTCGAATCTGCGACCGGCCGATAGAATAGCACGCTAGGGTGCCCGCGACAATATCAGAGTGAGGGCGGGTCCGTAGGCCTCAGCGACACGTTCGACACTGGCACTCGCTAGTGGTTCCAGCTTGAGGAGGTACCGTGCGATTCCGAGACCCAGGAGCTGGGAGACGATGAGGCCGATTGCGATCTTGTCCTGCTGGCTGCGGTCACGCGCCTGCAGGCGGATCGGTGCTTCCTCCGACCAGATTTGGGTCAGGAGCGGGCGCAAGTGAGACCCGGCGATCGCTCCCTGAAAGAAGGCTTCGAAGGACATTCCGGAGGAGCGGGACTCGCACTGCTCGAGAAACGCCTTGACCAGGGCGGTCCCGAACCTCGGAGAGGTCGGCGAGCCTAACGATCGAAGGTCGAGGAACGTCTTCAGTCCCTCACTTCCCATCTCGTAGAAGAGTTTCTCCTTGGATCCAAAGTAGTAGAAGATGAGCGCCTGATCGACCCCCGCACGTTCGGCAATCGTTCTGAGGGTAGGTGCCCGACGGCCTGCGTGGGCAAAGGATTCCTTGGCCGCCCGAATGATCGCAGCGCGGGCGTCTCCGTCGGCCTTCCGTCGGCGACCGCGCTTTCGGGATGCGGGCATAACGGTTCGAACGAATTAATTCAGCAATACTTGAAATAACCCACTTCCGATGAATCACCCGGGCCGGTTCAGAAGCCGGGCCAGCTCGCTGTGTGAGGTCGCGAATGTCCGACACAATCCCGCTGGGACGATCCTCCGTCCGAATCTCTCCCCTCGGTGTCGGTACCATGTCGTGGAGCGGTGAGGAGGGCAGGGGGGCATACGGTGGGACGCGACCTGCCGACGAGGCGGCTGCCTTCCGGGCGAGCCTAGACTCGGGAGTTACCCTGTTCGACACGATGGGCATGTACAGCCGTGGGAAGTGCGAACGCCGGGTGGGCGAACTCTCCCGCGGAACGAGCGCCGTCATCGCTACGAAGTTCCTGCCCAGTCGTTTGGTCCCGCCGGCCTTTCCCTATCCGCCGAGCCACCTCCCGAAGCTGCTCGACGCAGCCCTCGCGCGCTTGGGCCGGTCCAGCATCGACGTCTATCAGCTACGATTGTTCGGCCTCGTCCCGATCAGAGCATGGATGAACCGGCTCGCGGACGCCGTAGAATCGGGCAAAGTGCGGGCTGTCGGCGTATCCGGCTTCACGGAAGAGAAGCTTAGGGTGGCCCATGCCGCCCTCGAGGCCCGCGGAATCCCGCTAGCATCGATCCAGAATCAATACTCGCTGCTCGATCGTCGCCCCGAGTTCGATGGTGTCCTCAACGCGTGCAGCGAGCTGGGGGTCACCCTGATCGCATTCAGTCCGCTCGCCTTGGGGGCGCTCTCGGGAAAGTATGGACCCGGTCATCCTCCCGCGGACATGCTTCGACGCCGCATGGCCGGACCGTTCCGGGCAAGTCGAGTTGCCTCCACGCTCCAAGTGACCGAGAAGCTGGCCGCCATCGGGAAGTCCCACGGGAAGTCGGTGCCCCAGGTTGCGTTGCGTTACCTCATCGAGCAAGGGGCTGTTCCGATTCCAGGGGCCAAGAACGAGAAACAGGCACGGGATAACGCGGGCGCCCTGACGTTCTCTCTCTCCGGTACCGAAATGGACGAGCTACGGGAGGCGACGGTTGGCTTCGTGCGGAAACGGACCGTCTCCGGGCCAGCCGCTTCGGTCGCTTAGGGTAAAGTAGTAGTTGGAGCACCGCTGCATGGAGCCCGATTACAGCGAACCACTGACGAGGACGTTGACGGCGATCTGAACCGATAGGGGATGTCCCCCTCCGGTTTTGATTTTCGGAACCATTTTGACCGGGGCCGGTTCGGGTGTTTCGTAGGGAGCGCGTGAAAGGGACTCGCCCCCCACCGTGCCCCGCGCCGGGAGCCCCCTATCGCGATTGTTGTCGCCGCGCGATTCGGTAGGTGAGATGGGTCACTCCGGGTGCTTCGATCACTCTGTGCTGCCGGAGGTGGACGTGAGTCAGTAGCGCGCTATCGAAAAGTCGAACGCCGGCACCGAGGAACTCCGACACGAGGTGGATGTTGATCTCATCCACCAAGCCCGCTTCGATGTACTGTTTCGCGACGCCCGCGCCACCGCAGATGGCGACGTCCCTTCCCTTCGCCGTGGTCTTGGCAAGCCGCAGCGCCGCGGTGGCTCCCCCGGTCACGAAGTGGAAGGTCGTGCCTCCCTCGCATCTCAACGGTTCGCGCGGGTGATGCGTTAGCACGAAGACCGGAAGGTGGAAGGGCGGATCATCTCCCCACCACCCATTCCACGCCGGGGTGCGCCACGGTCCGGGGCCCCCGCCAAACATATTGCGTCCCATGATCAGGGCGCCGACGTTCGTGTCTTCATCCAGGATCACCTTCGAACTCGCGTTAGTGATCCCACCCTTCAGACCCGCGGCATTCCGCCAAGCCGACAGCTCCCGCATCCAAGCGTGAAGGAGTTCCCCGTGAATCCCTAGGGGATGCCGTCGGCTCTGGCTTCTCCCCGCGACAAAGCCGTCCAACGACATGGACGCGCTGTAGGTCAGCTTGGGGTTGCTCTCCGCCTTGTTGGCTTTGCTCATCCTCTACCTCCCATCGGTCGTCGGCTTCCTGAGGAATTGATCCAGCCGGTCCAGTGTGGAACGCACGCCGTTCTGAATGCTGGCGGCCGTCATACGTTCCGGATCGGGCGGCGAGGGAAAATCGGTCCGAAGGGTGACGCGGGTGCCGTCGTCGGTGTCCTCGAACAGCGCCGTCTCGACCAGGCGAAGCCCGGGGAACCTATCGAACTCCAACGTTCGGACCAGCCGGACTTCCGGAATGAGCTCCAAGATAGTGCCTACCCAGAGATGGACCTCGCCACTCGGACCAAGAAGGCGGATGCGAAACCGACCGCCCGCGTGGGCCTCCATTGATTCTACGAACGTCCTCCAGCCTGTCGGTCCCCACCACCGCTCGATCAACCGAGGGGTGATGAATGCGGCGAACACCCGATTGCGCGGGGCTCGGTAGCGTCGGACGGCGACGATTTCGGTGTCGGATGGGAGTGAGATCAGCGTCTCACCTGCGGACGAGGCTTCCCGTTCGCCCGACTCGTGCCTCATTTAGACCGCCACCTCGTCCGGAGATTCTTGAGCGGAGGGCTCGAATTCTCCTTTAGCACGCCCTCCAATCGGTCGAAGCTCTGCTCCCAGAGCATGCGGTACTGGGTCAACCACCCGAAGGCCTCGGCGAGCGGCCGCACGTTGAGATGACGGGTACGAAACCTCCAATCGGGAGTCACCGATACTAGTCCCGCCCTTTCCAACATTCGCAAGTGTCGGGAAATCGTGGGTAGACTGAGCCCGTAAGGGCCGGCCAGCTCTTGAACACCGGCGTCGTGCCGTGCAAGGCGCTCCAAGATACTCCGTCGCACGGGGTGGGCGAGCGCGGCGAAAATCGCGTCGTACTTCTTCGACGGCTCCCAGGCCATGGTCCTAACCCCACAATTCTCGGGGATTATTTAGCATTTTAGCTAAATGAGCGTCGGTTCCTGCTGAGCCAGAGACGGCCCTGGACCGAGTTGGTCTCGTAGATCATGCTGTTCGCAGGAGGTACGCTCCGCCACGAACGCGAACGATTCGCCCGATAGCCCCCTCCCGAGTAGGTTTGTGCAATAATGCGCGAACCGGGTGACCTTGGGATGTGGATTCGAACCCCCGGGGGGTGCGCAAACCCCCTCCGACAGTTCTGGTCGGGTTCTTGCTCTGTGCCTACTTCCGTTGCCGGGCGTGGGAGGGTTGACCGTCGGCGGTCTCCGGAAGGAACCGTCGGCCGGGGAGCTCGAAAAGGGTCTCTTCCCGGACCCCCGGAATTCAGATAGGGGTTCGATACTACCCCGCACCGTGCTCGAGGGGGAACGGCGGCTGTCCGCCGTGATGCTCACCGACCTGGTCGGCTACACGGCGCTCACGCAACGGGACGAAGCT
>Ga0187781_10004319_pt1 | contig 10608 bp, 7 predicted proteins | sample 0715_SJ02_MP02_2_FD_132447 | JGI IMG/M metagenome (GOLD analysis project Ga0187781, IMG submission 132447) | Tropical peat soil microbial communities from peatlands in Department of Meta, Colombia - 0715_SJ02_MP02_20_MG | ecosystem: Environmental > Terrestrial > Soil > Wetlands > Peat | place...
CACGAATCCCGGCGTTTCGTAGACGAGCTCACGATAGAAGGCGCGGCTGCTCGAGGCGAGCTCCTGGGCGTACTTTTCCCACTCGGGAATCCGCTGGGTCTCGACACCCCGGAAGTGGAGGAGATGCGCGTGCAGGACCGCGGTGACGAGTTGCTCGAGGTTGCGTTCGGCAATAGCCGGATTGGCATATTTGAGAGAGATGACCTCGCCTTGTTCAGTGATTCGAAGCCTCCCTCCGGGGGCCGCGAAGGGTTGTGACTCGATGCTGCGGTGCGATTGTCCTCCTCCACGGTCGATGGTCCCGCCTTTGCCGTGAAACAAGCTCAGGCGAACGCCCCATTTCTCCGCTACTAAGGCCAGTCTCTTCTGCGCCCGGAAAAGCGCCCAGTTCGCGGCAACATAACCACCGTCTTTGACCGAGTCGGAATACCCTAGCATGACCTCCTGGAATTGCTTGCGAGATTTCAGGATGCGTCGATAGAGAGGGTCGGCGAACAGTTCCTGCATGATCCCCGGGCCGGCTTCGAGATCGTCCAGGGTCTCAAACAGGGGAATGACGTCAAACGAAGAGTGCGGCTCGCCCTTGCGGACTTCCACCAAGCCGGCTTCGCGCCCTAGCATTAAAACATCCCAGACGTCAGCCACGCGGGCTGACATGCTCAATATATAGCGATGCGCCGCTGCCTCGCCGTCGCGAGTTTGAATCTCCTTGAGCGCTGAAAACTCTTCCAAAACGCGGCGCGTCGGCGCTGAGAGGCCGCTGTGCTGAAGACCCCTGGTAGCGTGGACCCCCGGCCCGCCGCCCGAAGGCTCCGGGCCGCAGGGCGGTGTTGCGGTCCGCGGCTCTTGAAGAAGTTTTTTTATAGAAAGTACACGCGCTTCGAGCGGCTGGGAAGGAAGCCCCTGCTTGCGCAAAAGCTCGGCAGCGGCGGCGCGGGTAGCTCCGGAATGGGTTCGAAAATCGAGGCTTGCGCCGTGAAAGCCAAAAACCTGCGAAGCTACGCGCAGCCTGCGGGCTCCGAGTTTAGAGATACGTGGACTGGGATGGTGGGCCAAGAGGCGCTCGAGCTGCCGAAGATCGCTAGTAAACTCTTCTGGAAAGCTATAGGCGCCGCAGGCGCGATTCGCCGTTTGCTCCAGTCTCCACATCATGGCGCGCAGCTTACGTCGATAGAGTTCGCTGGGCTGGTCGACTTCCCGAAAGGCGCGCGTGGCAGGGAAGCGGCGCATCAGGCGCTCCAGATCGCGCTTGATTTCCGGAACATGACGCCCGGGAAATGATGCCAAGCCCAACATGCGCTGGCAACGCTCGTGGTAATAACGCAGAATGCTCCACCGGACTTGTGCGGCGGCTTCTTTACTCGTAGCGGGGGTGATGTTGGGGTTGCCGTCCCGGTCTGTGCCGACCCACGAGCCAAAACTCAGAAAGGGACGAGGTTCGGGAAGGTCGGGACCATAACGACCAAGCTCATCGCAGAATTTCTCCCAAAAACTTCCTGCCAAGTCGTAAATGGTGCGCTCGAGGTAGAAGCGCGCGTTCTCGCTCTCGATTTCAGGCGTAACCGGCGTTTCACGCACCTCATCGGTGAGCCACAGAGCCTCGATCCAAGGGTCAATAGCCTGCGCTGCCGCGGCATCCAGCATTCCCGGGTCCCCGTGCAACGCCTCGAGCGTTCTTGCGATGCGCAGAATATGATTGAGGACGCTGCGGCGCTTCGCTTCCGTAGGGTGAGCCGTAAGAACCGGCTCGACGTGCATGGCTCGAAGCAGGCGCTTGAGGTGGGACAGGGGAACTTGCTGGCGCCGTAGCTCGTTGAATGTCAGCCGCAATGACATGGGCGCACCCGCTTCCTGGGCGGCGTAAGCGCGCAGGCGGCGAACCCGTTCCCGTTCCTCACAAAGATTAACGAGATGAAAGAAGAGACTGAAAGCGTGGGCGACCTCGGTAGCTCGACGGCTCGAGAGTTCGCGGACGGCCGACTCCTTGAGCTCTAGAAGCTTAGGGTCCGGTTTCTTTCGGATCTGTTTGGCGAGCTTGCGTAGACGCTCGATCGCCTCGAAGGTCTTTGCTCCACACTGCTCCTGCACAATCGCCCCCAGGCGGGTGGTAAGGAATCGCACTTCCTGACGCAGCGGTTCGTTCATCGGAGCAAAGGTGTCAGGTGCCGGGCCTACGCCTGTCGAAGGGATTCGGGCCGAAGGCAGGTGTCAGGCGCCAGGTGGACACGCCATCCTTGAGAAATATGCGGCCCATGGCCCCAAGCCCTATTGCCAGACCCGTTTTCTTCAGACTCGTAGCCCTGCTTATGCACCTACGAATAGTATGCACCACAGAGGACACGGAGAACACGAAGAAAAACCTGGTGGGTGTTCTCTGTAACCTCTGTGGTCCCTGTGGTGGCTTCGTCTGGGTTACTCTCGACTATCGACTTGCTCAAGCCCCTTCGCCGAGCAGCGGTTCAAGCGCCTTCCGTAGCGCCTCGAGGTGGGGCTCGACGCGAAGTCTCTGGCTGCTTTCCTGAACTTCCGTGCGGTGACGCATAATGTACTCGGTGTCCTTCAGTTGGTTGCCAGTTAGAACACAGACAATATCTGCGTGCCAGGGGATCTTCCCGGCGCGCACTAACTTACGAACTCCGGCGATAGTAGCGGCGGAGGCAGGCTCGCATCCTACGCCGTCTTCCGCCAGCATAGTCTTTGCTTCAAAGATCTCCCTATCGGTGACCGATTCCGTGAATCCTCCGCACCACTCGAGCACGCGTTGGGCCTTCTTCCAATTGGCGGGATGCCCAATGCGAATCGCGGTAGCCTCGGTTTCGGGTTTATCCACCGGAGTCAGATCCTTCAAGCCGCCAGTCAGCATTTGATGGAAGGGGCTGGCGCCCGCCGCCTGCACCACGACAACCCGCGGCACCTTTTCGATGAACCCAAGCTCTTTCAACTCCCGCAGGCCCTTACCGATGGCGGAGACGTTGCCGAGATTCCCGCCCGGAACCACAATGTAGTCGGGAGGCCGCCAGGCACGTTGCTCGAGCATCTCCGCCACAATAGTCTTCTGTCCCTCGATGCGGAACGGGTTCACGGAGTTCACAAGGTAAAGGTCCAATTCCACCGCGATCTCCCTCAGCAGCCTGAAAGCCTCATCGAAAGAATCGCCCACCTCAACCACCAATGAGCCGAAATCCAAGGCCTGGGCGAGTTTGGCCGCGGAGATTTGTCGGTAAGGCACAAAGAGCAATGCCTTCATGCCGGCGCGAGCCGCATAGGCGGCCATGGAGGAGGACGTATTGCCGGTAGACGCGCAAGCCACCCTGCGAATCCCGCGCGAGGCCGCCCGCGTGATGCAGGCAGTCATCCCCAGGTCCTTAAAGGACCCGGTGGGGTTGTTGCCCTGGTGCTTGATGGTTAAATGGACGGGGCCTGCCCACCATCCAGTGCGGCGGGTCCCCACTAGGGGCGTCGAGCCCTCCGAGAGCGAGATAATCCGGTCGCCCGGTTCGATGAAAGGGATCAACTCGCGGAAGCGCCACACCCCGCTCCGGTCGATAGGTTCGCCACTCAAACGCCGCTGATGCCACTCCCGCCGCAGGGCTTCGGGATCGAAGCTCTCGAGCTCGTATTTCACCTCCAGAAGCCCGCCACAATGAGCGCAGGCGTGCGCATCCTTCTTAGGATTCTGCTTGCGCCGGCAAGCTTCCTCGATGCATTGGAGGTAGGCGAACATACTCAGTTGACAGTTTTAAGTCGTCGGTTGTCAGTAAGAAGGGGCTAGGGGCTGGGGACTAGGGGCTAGAATACCTCAGACCTTTCCTCCTCACTCCTGACTCCCGAATCCTAAAGCTTGAATTCTTCGTGAATCGCCTTCACGGCTTCCTTTACGTCCGCGGACTTCACGGCAAACGAGATGCTCAGTTCGGAAGATCCCTGAGCGATGGCAATGATGTTAATACCCCGCCGTCCCAACGCACCGAAAGCACGCCCGGCGACGCCTGGCGTGCCTTTCATGTTTTCACCAACAGCCACGACGATGGCCACATGGGGCATAACCTCTACCGCCACAGATTGGTCGTGAATGATTTCCAGCTCAAATGCTTTCTCGAGCTTGGCTTTCGTCCGTCTCAATTCTGCATCGTGGACGGCGAGGCAAAGCACGTTTTCGGCCGAGGATTGAGTCACAATGAGGGTGGTGATGTCTTCCACGCTGAGGCAAGTGAAAACTCGGCTGGCCAACTGGGCGAAGCTCAGCCGGTCCCCTCCACTGACCATGATAAGGCTGGCTTTGCTCAAGGAGGTGATGGCCTTCACGCCCGGCGGGCCGTCCGACGCGGAAGGGACGATCCGGGTTCCCGGGCAGGAAGGGTTAAAGCTGTTCTTGATCCAGACCGGAATCTTCTTCTTCATGACCGGCTGAATGGTTTTAGGGTGGAGCACCTTGGCCCCGAAGAAAGAGAGTTCGATGGCTTCCCGGTAGGAGATGCCGGGAATGATCCGCGCCTCCGGGACCAGGCGGGGGTCAGCCGTCATCACGCCATCCACATCAGTCCAGATCCACACTTCCTCGGCATCCAGCGCTGCCCCAATAATAGTGCCGCTGAAATCCGATCCGCCCCTGCCCAGCGTGGTGCAGACCCCTTCGGGAGTCGCGCCTCGAAATCCGGTAATGACGGGAATGACCCCGCGCCTCCGAAGCGGAGCCAGGCGCTGGCGCGTCTTGGCGCTGGTTTCCTCGAATAGGGGAGAGGCGTTGCCAAAGTTCTCGTCCGTGACTATGAGTTCGGTGGCGTCCACGGCCTCCGACGCTATGCCCAAGGAGCGAAGGATGGCCGCCAATAGATTTGCGGACATCACCTCGCCCAGGCTCGAGAGAGTATCCATGGCGCGGGGAGTAACTTCCCGAACCAAGGAGAAACCCGAACATAGATTCTCGAAGTTACCGACCTGGGCGGCTAAGCGAGGCAGCACGAAAGATTGTTCGGCAGCCGAGAGAAGCAGGTCGGCGACCTCGCGGTGCCGCCGTGCCAACTCCCGCCGAACGTTCTTCCAGTGCTCGCCGTCCCCGGTGCTGGCCTCCGTGGCGGCGCGAATGAGCATGTCCGTCACTCCCCCCATGGCCGAAACCACTACTGCCAACTCGGCGTGTTGAGCATGCTCGGCCACCAGCTTGGCGACGTTCTGCATCCGCTCGGCGTTCCCCACCGAAGTCCCGCCGAACTTCATGACGACGAGTGGCCGCTTGCTTTTTGCAGAAGGCGCTGCTTCTTTGACCATGGTCCGTTCCTTGCTCCCTCCTTACCGGAAAAGGGGTTCGGGGCTGGTGCCGGCAAAATCAGCACCCCAGCCAGCCGTTTTGCCCTCCTTAGCCAACCGAAGGAATCACCCAGTTTGTGTAGCCCCCGTTTTGCTCGCCCACTCGCCGGCGTTCTCTCGTGATAACTCCGATAGGCTTCCAATAAGTCGTTCTAAAGTCAAGGGGAAAGTGCGGGAGGCGAAAGGGGGCGACGCGAGTTCGGACAGCTATGGCGAGTTATGGCACAGTGCCCACCCGGGCTCGCTCCCCAAAGCATGGGCGCCACCCCGTCGGGGCATCCCTGACCGATTCGCATGTCCGCGGCTCACTTACCCCTCGTTACTTCGCTGCCGGGCGTGCGTATGAGTTGTCCGCACTTGCGACAGTGTCTCCGCCGCCGAGCGTTCAGTGCCCCGCAGGCTGGACAAACGACGTACATGGCGCGCGCGAACAGATTTGTGAGCACCCAGGCACCTCCCAGGATAGTGATGGCAAGCGCGAAATTGAGCAGGGTGGACCTCATGGCCCGTCAGAGAAGTGACCGGTGACCAGTGAAAAGCCGTGGAGGCAGTGAGTGGTGACATCTAACAAGTCGAAGTGCTCGTTCTTGCGGCTCGTCCCGCCGCGGCGGGTCGCTCGTCATGGCTCGTGGGTTCTGGCCGAGCGGACGGCTTCGATGAACTTTCGGGCATGGGCCACTACCACCTCCAGCTTTCCTTCTTTGAGAACTTTCACGTTCACCAGTTCTCCCCCCACCGCTACTGCTGCTGCCCCGGCCTTGATGAATTCCGGTGTGGTTTCAAGATTGACTCCACCGGTGGGGATGAAATCGATCTGCGGGAACGGGCCTTTGAGCGCCTTGATGTAACTGGGCCCACCCACCGGCCCGCAAGGGAAGATTTTCACCATGTCAGCGCCTGACTGCCATGCCAAAACCACTTCCGTGGGCGTGAGGGCGCCGGGGAAACAGGCCTTGCCATGGCGGCGCGCCACCTCAATGACCTGGAGGTTGAGAGAAGGTGAGACGATGAACTCCGCCCCAGCCAGCAGCGCTGCCTGGCAACTCTTAGGATCGAGGATCGTCCCCGCGCCCAGCAGCACCTTGTCCCCAAACTTCCCCGCTACGATTTCCATGACACGGATGGCGTTGGGAACGGTCATAGTGATTTCGGCAATGCCTATCCCTCCTTCGACAATGGCTTCCGCAGCACGCAGGGCGTCGCTGGCTGAGGGCGCACGGACAATAGGAATAAGACCAACTTCTCGAATGAGCGCCAGGGTCTTTTCTTTTGTCCAAGGCATTTGTCTCTCCTCAAATATAGGGGCTAGGGACTGGGCGCCGGTAGAGGTTAAAGTGTAAAGGGTAAATGCTAAGATCGGCAGAGCCTCTGCCCTTTAGCCTTAAGCCTTGGCGATCCGCAAGAGTCCGTTCCCAGTCCCTAACCCCTATCGTGCCACTCTCAGGCTCGCGCCCTTGAGCAGGCCCTCCACTTCCTGGAGCGTTGTCCAGTTGAAATCGCCAGGGACGGAATGCTTCAAGGCGCCGAATGCATTTCCGTAGCGGAGGGCGTCAGCGTAGGACTTTTTCGTCAAATAGCCATAGATGAATCCGGCGCTGAAGGCATCGCCCGCGCCCAGGCGGTCCACAACTTCCAATTCGTACTTTACATCGTCGAAATACTGGCCATCGGCGTAGGCAATGGCTGTCCAGGTGTTCCGCCAAACCAGCGGGTTTTCTCGCAAGGTAATGGCAACGGCCTTGAACTTGAACTTCTCCTGAAGTTGGCGCGCCACGTCCTTGTAACTCTCGCCGGAGACTTCCGCAAAGCCTTTGTCATCGCCCAGGCTGAAGGCGCCAATCTTGAAGACGACCTTAGTATCCTCCTCCGTGGTCATCAACACGTCCACAAACTCCATCATCGGCTCCTGCACGGCCTGCGCTTTGTCGGGCGGCCAGAGCTTGCTGCGGTAATTCAGATCGTAGCTTACGGTGACTCCAGCCTGCTTTGCTGCCTTCAGGGCCTCGAGCGCGACGGCGGCCGCCGAATCGCTGAGGGCAGGTGTGATGCCGCTGGTGTGAAACCACCTCGCTCCCTGGAGCACTCTTCCCCAATCGATTTCGTCCGGCTTCACTGCGCTGATGGCGGAGAACGCCCTATCGTAGAGCACCGAACTAGCTCTGGGCGCTGCCCCGAATTCGAGGAAATAAAGCCCCACTCTTCCCTCCTCGCTCCAGATCAGGTTGGAGGTGTCCACCCCAGCTTGGCGGACTCGGTTCTCGATCAGCTTTCCCAGCGCGTTGTTGGGGAGGCGCGACACCCAGGTGCTTCGCAAGCCCAAACGGCTGACGCCCACGGCGACATTCAACTCGCCACCACCGATTCGCAAGTCCAATGAGGTGGCTTGCTCGAGTCTTTCGAAATGCGGCGGCGAAAGACGAACCATGGCTTCGCCAAAGGTCACAACATCAAACATCGTTTAGCTCCACAAAAGCCTAGTTTTATTCGGTCCCCGGGTCTTGGTACACCCGAATTCGCCCTTTTTGAACGATCCAGAGTTTTCCCGCCGGGTCTTCGCGTAACAACGCTCCTATCAGCGTTTCAACAGTTTCCAGGAGATCAACAGGCGAGGGTTTACGCGGTAGACGAAGAACTGCGATCCCTGCATACTCCTTCGGTGGAAATAGTAACGGGTTCCCGTAATCGAGATCGAGCGTGACCAAGCACCGGCCCTAGCTGCGGCAAGCTTGGATCAGGCCCTCGTCCGTGGCCGCGCACAGTCGCTGGTCTGGCACTGTTTGCACATCGTGGCTGCGGTGGCGGAGAAGCGCCTGCACCCGCCGGCCGAGGTTCTCGTCGAGCTTGAGCTTCATGGCTGGGTTTCCATGGGAATCTCAACAAAGCGCTCGCGCGACATCTCAGCGCCGTAAGCAATACAGGCGAGAATATCAGCTTCCTCAAGCCCAGGGTACTCTGCCAGGAGTTCGCTCTGGGTCACTCCGCTGGCCAGGTAGTCCAGAATCAGCGACACCCATATGCGATGGCCCCGGATACAGGGCTTCCCGAAACAAACTTGGGGATTAATCGTAATGCGGGAAAGCAGTTCTTCTCGTGTCATGTCTGACAGTTTCCTCCTCCCTTGCATTATACCGCGACGAACATCCCGCCTCTTCCCGATTTCAGTTCAAAACCATGCGCGCGCTTTGTAGCGGCGATATTCATCCCTAAATGCCTGTTCAATCCCTTTTCCTCCTTTCTTGCCCGAAGGATTTGCAGGGAATAGATGAGAACAAAGCACAGTAACGGAATCAGTTTGCCCAAAGCGATAAACAAGCCCAAGAAGGCTATTCCACCTTTCTGGCCTGCGGTCGTATGCTAAAAGAATGTCCGAGCTGAACCCTTGCAAGGATGGATAAGGCGAAACCAGCAATTGCCACCCCTAGCCCAATGAAGTAATGGGCGCTCCACGGTTCGTGGAACACAACGAACAATGCAAAGGCAAGGAAGATGAAGATATCAGTCCAATAGAGTATTTTCACGAGCCATGTTTCACGGGGCGGCCCTGCGGCCGCAAGGTAGCCAAAGCGCTCCAATGCTTACGCCACTCTGATCTTACACGGTTACGAGTGCGCAATTCACAATTTACTATTCACCGCTCGCCATTCATAATGTTTTATTAGGTTCTCGCCAACATCCTAGGGGGCATACCGTGCGTGACATTCGCAAAGTGGCATTGTTGGGCGCCGGCACCATGGGGTCTCGTATCGCCGCGCATCTTGCCAATGCTTCCATTCCATCGGTTCTTCTCGATATCGTTCCCCGCGAGCTTACACGTGCGGAGCAAGCCCAAGGCCTGACGCTCGGCCACGCCAAGGTTCGCAACCGCTTGGCGCAAGCCGGACTCGAAGCAGCGCTGAAGTCGCGGCCGGCGGCGTTTTTCGTTCCGGAAGCGGCTGGCATGATCGCCCTCGGCAACTTCGAGGACAACCTGGCTTGGCTCAGAGATTGCGACTGGATCATCGAAGCCGTGACGGAAGACCGGAGCATCAAACGCGCCTTGCTGGAAAGGGTGGCGGCAGTGCGCACGCCCGGCACAGTGGTGAGTTCCAACACCTCAGGCATAAGCATTGCGAGCATTATCCAAGGCTTCGGGGAGGAGTTGCGGCAGCACTTTCTAGGCACGCACTTCTTCAATCCTCCTCGCTACCTGAAGTTGCTGGAGATCATCCCTACCCCTGCGACGTTGCCGGAGGTTGTTGAGGGCATCTCGAGCTTCGCCGATGTGGTGCTGGGCAAGGGGATCGTCATTGCCAAGGACACGCCCAATTTCATTGCCAACCGCATCGCGACGTTCACAACCCTCCAGGCCCTGCGAGTCATGCAGGAGGATGGCTACACGATTGAGGAGATCGATGCTCTCACCGGCCCTGCCTTGGGCTTGCCGAAATCCGCCACCTTCCGAACGCTGGATATCGTGGGGCTCGACGTTCTGGGGCACGTGGTAAAAAACCTTTGGGAGACTTTGCCCCGCGACGAGCGGCACGACCTCTTCCAGCTTCCGGGTTTTATCGAGGAGATGATACGGCGCGGGGTGCTGGGAGATAAGACGGGGAGCGGTTTTTATAAGAAAGTAAAGGGCGAGGGAGACGAGGGAGAGAGCGAAATCCTGACGTTGGATCTCACGACCTTCGATTATCGCGAGCACCAGAAGCCAAGGCTCGCTTCGCTTGAGATGGCGCGCAATATGGAGGACACGCGGGAGCGGGTTGGAACGCTCAGCCAGTCACCTGACCGCTCCGGGCAGTTCTATCAGAAACTCCTTTTCGACACGTTCCACTACGCCGCAATGCGCGTGCCCGAGATTTCGGACGACATCGTTTCCATTGATAACGCCATGAAATGGGGTTTCAACTGGGAGTGCGGCGTTTTCGAGCTTTGGGACGCTGTGGGGATCGAGAGGGTCATCGGGGCCTGGAAGAAGGCCGGGCGGTCGACGCCACTCCTGGTAGAAAAACTCCTCGCCTCCGGGAAGAAGAGCTTTTATGCCTCATGCGACGGCGCTCGAAGCTATTTCGATTTCGCGAGTGGCGCGCACCGCGATATCCCAGAAAAGCCGGGCGTGCTGCTGCTGCCCTCGCTCAAAGCCCGCAAAAAAGAAATCCGCAAGAATGCCGGCGCAAGCCTTATTGACCTTGGCGAGGGTGTGGTTTGCCTTGAGTTCCATTCCAAGATGAACACCATTGGGCCTGACGCGGTGGAGATGATTCATGCCGGGCTGAAGAGCTTGAACGAGGGCTTTGAGGCCATGGTGATCGGGAACCA
>Ga0187781_10004320_pt1 | contig 10603 bp, 9 predicted proteins | sample 0715_SJ02_MP02_2_FD_132447 | JGI IMG/M metagenome (GOLD analysis project Ga0187781, IMG submission 132447) | Tropical peat soil microbial communities from peatlands in Department of Meta, Colombia - 0715_SJ02_MP02_20_MG | ecosystem: Environmental > Terrestrial > Soil > Wetlands > Peat | place...
CCATTGTCGTAACGGACCGCGGCTCGCGGCACAACCAATGCTCCACGCCGGTCGCGTACCTGGATTCGTACCTCGACGTTCACGTTTGGCAGCAGCTCCAGCTTGTCGTTGTCCACTGAGCAGAGCACTTCACCGACGCTCCGTGTTCCCCGCGGCACCACTTGCTTCGGCACCATTTCCGTGCGGCCCGTCCATGTCTGACCCGGCTTCGCATCCCAGGTCACCTGAACCACCTGGTTCGGTTCGAGCCATCCCAGGTCAGGCTCGTCCACGAACGCGCGCACTCGCACGTGTCTCAAGTCCGCCATCTCCGCGAGCGTGTCTCCGACTTTCACGTAATCGCCCGCGCGAACCGGCAGGGAATAGAGTGTACCGTCCGATGGCGCGACTATTGTTGCCGAGCGGACTTTTTCCTCGAGCGCTTGCACCTGTTCTCTCGCTTGCTGCTCGCGAAAACTTGCCCCCTCAACATCTCGCGTGGCACGCTCCGCAAGAGCCGCGCTTTTCTGTTGCAACGTCTGCAAGTTTGCCCTTGCCTGTGCGAGCGCCGCCTGGTTCTGCGCCAATTCGTCCTGAGTAGCCGCCTGCTTGGCCACGAGTTCCTTAAGCGACTTTTCTGTTCGCTCCAGATTCGCCACGTTCACCTTTGCTTTTTCCAGATCTCCATGAATCTGGGCGACTTCGTCCGGAGCCCCTCCTGCGCGGGCATTTTTCAACTCCGCCAGCGCGGCCAGCAGGCTCGCTTGAGCCTGAGCCAATTGCGCGCGAATATCTGCTGCATCCAGGGAAAGGATCAGCTGCCCCTTGCGGACGGCCTGTCCTTCATTGACCTCGACCTTCTGCACAAATGTCGGGAATTGGGCCCGTGCAATCGTCGGGGCAATCGGCTCGACTTTTCCATTGCTTGAGATCGAGGCGCTCAGGTCTTCACGCCCCACCTGCGTCACAGGCACTGAGGGCACTTGTCCCCGGTTGGCGAGCGACACCACCACCAGCACCACTAGCCCCGCAGCTAGACCCACAGCTATCCATTTTCTCTTCCCGTTTTCTGCCATGATTAGCCGCGCCTCGGCGCGCAGCCAGCCCCCTGGGTCCTAAAATTGTAACAGACCCTCCCATCGCTTGCTTGACCAAAGACCCACCACCGCCCCAAATCACACATAAATGGGATGCGGAGCCTCTTCAAAAGGGTGGGACGGGTTCCAGCCGGTCCGTCTGCAGTTCCTTTGTTTTGAGCCTGGCATCAAGTCAGGCTTAGACTATAGGGAGCGTGATAGAATTCCATCATGACCGAGCCGCAACAATCGCAACACTCGGACCACACGGCCACAAAAACGGGGGAAAAACCTCCCGTACTGATTCATCGCGTCTGCATCGGCTGCAACAATATGTTCGAAGTCACCATGGATCATATTGACGCCAAACATTGCCCCGCCTGCCACAAAGGCTGACCAACCTGCTCGAGTTTGGCTAAAATATCGCTGCTTTTCTATGTCCCCTGTTGAGGCTCGCGGTGAAAATCTACAACGAGCACATCACGCTACAATCCCAAAAACCACGCCAGGTCTTCAACATCACTTCTCAAGTGAAGGCGGCTCTAGACAAGAGCGCCTTTCGCGACGGCATCATCCTTGTATCCTCCCTGCACTCCAATTCCGCCGTGATCGTCAATGACGATGAGCCGGGCCTACTCGAAGACCTGGACGCGTGGCTCATGCAGATCGCTCCCACCAGCGGGTCTTTCAAACACGCGGGGCATTTCGAAAGCAGCTCCGCGATTCACTTCCAAAGCCTTCTTCTCCACCATCAGGTGATCGTGGCATTCACGGAAGCGCGACTCGAACTCGGCCCCTGGCAAGCCATCCTATTTGTCGAACTTGATGGCTTACGCCCGAAGCGCATACTCGTCAAAGTTATGGGTGAGTGAAGATTACTTGTCAGGGCGGGGCTTATCGTCTGGAACGGCCACGGGCATCCACAAAGGCATGTCGGGTCTGCGATCTCCGCGCCATGGCGCTTGCGGGTTGTGTAAGATGTTGTTGAAACTCGAATACCGAATCATAATTTGATGAGCTCTGACCCACTTATCTACGTTCACGATCTCTGTAAAGACTTTCGGACATTCCACCGCCGCGAAGGTGTCTGGGGCTCGATTCAGAATCTTTTCGTCCGCGATTACAAGACGGTCGCCGCGGTGGACCGGGTGAGCTTCTCCATAGATCGCGGCGAAATGGTCGGGTACATCGGCCCCAATGGCGCGGGCAAGTCCACCAGCATCAAGATGCTCACCGGCATCCTCGTTCCCACGAGCGGTGAAATCCGAGTGAACCGGTACGTTCCCCACCGCCAGCGCCGCCAGTACGTCAAAACGATCGGCGTTGTCTTCGGGCAGCGCACGCAGCTCTGGTGGGACATCGCCGTCATCGAGTCCTTCAAGTTGTTGCGGCGCATCTACGACGTCTCGCAGCATGACTTCGACGCTCGCATGGAGCGATTCGACGAAATCCTAAATATTCGCGACTACCTGCACACGCCCGTGCGCAAACTTTCGCTTGGCGAGCGCATGCGCTGCGATCTGGCCGCCGCGCTGCTCCACAATCCCCCGCTCCTATTTCTCGATGAGCCCACGATCGGTCTCGATGTCGTCGCCAAGGACCACATCCGCCATTTTCTGCGCGCCATCAACCGTGAGTTCCGGACCACTGTTCTCCTCACCACGCATGACCTCGACGATATCGAGGAACTTTGCCGGCGCATCATGATCATTGATCACGGCCGCGTTCTCTATGACGGTCCGCTTGCCGACCTGAAACAGCGTCTGCTGCGCACAAAGCAAATCAAATTTGCATTGAAGGACCGCGAGCAGGTAGCCGCCATTCAAACGTTCTGCCGCAATGGACTCGAAGCGGAGCAGGTGGACGAGCTCACCTACCGAATCCGCTTCGACCGCCTGAAAGTCTCGACCTCCGACCTGATCCGCGAACTGCTGGCCAACGTCGAAGTCCGCGACCTGCTGATCGAAGATGAGCCAATCGAAGAAATCGTCAAGCGCATCTACGCCGGCCAGGCTCACCTCGAAGTTTCGGTTTGAAGATCGCAGCTCGCGCCTTCCCTGCGCTTCTTCGCCATTTTCCCTTTGCCAATTTCTGTTTCACTGCGCTGCTTGCAATTGCAGCTCGACCAGTCTCACTTCGCTCGAAAACGCTCCCGTCGCCCGCGAATAGCTCACGAAAATCAACTGGCCTCCGTTGGCGTCATATTCCGAGTGCGTATGCGCGTCGTACACATTACCGCTCGTTGGTTGCATCGCGGTGAATGCTACAACTTCCTTCGACCACGGCCCTTCCGGATTGGGCGACGTGCGAATCATCACGTCCTGCGAAAACGGCAGACTGTAAACCGCGATAAATTGCTGCAAATAATTGTTGAAGGAAACGCTCACGATACTCGACCCGGTGAACACCGATACCGCATCTTGTACGTTCGGCGACCAGTTGCCGTTGCCCGCATAGAACATCCACGCGCCGGGATCCGCCACGTTGCCCGGCGCCACTTTCCCCAGTCGGCAACCTTCGTCGGAGCCGTTATCTGTGATTTGACAGCCGTATATGAACATCGTTCCGTTGACTACTATTGATGCCGTCCCAAAGCTCGGATCGCTCTGGCCGAACATCAGGTCCGGGTGATTGGCCACAATCGGTGGATTGAAGACCGGCCGTTGCGGCTGACCCGAAAAATTCTGCCATGTCGCGACGGAGGTGCCGTACCCTTGAAAATTGAACGCGCCCGGCTGCGCGAATACCACCATGTAAAAGACGTAGGCGATATTGCTCGCCGGATCCACGACCATGGACGCCGGCCACAACGCCCACCTTGCGCCACACGGCTGAATCTGGCAGGGATTCCCGTTGTGGGCCTGGTTGAATGATTGTTCCGCCGAGGTCTCTTGCAGAATCATGGATGGCGCGTTCGCGGAATCGAGCCGCTCTTGAAATCCGGTTATTCCATCCTGCGCGTTCAAGTCCGTCGTAAACGACCAAGAGTCGCTGATTAGCGTCCTGCCCTCGGCGTTCGGGTTCGCCAGAAACGTATCGCCGTAAAGCCACACCGAGAAGCCATTGAAGAGAGCACTATAGGCCCCGTCCCGGCCTAATATGTCCGGATTTGTCGGAATCGGGCCGAGGTCAGTTACCTTGACAACGGTCAATTGGGGCGGGGCGCCAGGATTGGCCCTACCTCCGCAACCGCACACCCCGACCACCACCAGGGCAGCGATCAGGAAGAAAAGTCTGTGTCTTGAGCGAATGGTTTCGACTAAGTGAGATACAGTTTTTCCTGCGAATTGAGTGGGCTTCATCGGCCGAACTTTCCTTTCATTGCGCTGCTTGCGGATCCGGACTCTGCCTCCGGTGAGATGCCTGAACCCCGCCAATAGTGTGTCTAGGCCTTCGCCTCCGCGGGCCTCACCAAGCCGCGCTATAATGTTCGCTTGAAAGACTCTGATTCCATGCATTTTAATCCCCTGAACCAGCCAAATCTGTACACCTCCCGATTGCCTACGCCTCGGCTTCAAAGCTTTCTCTTCTCGCCTTCGCGCGTCTATCCATCATGGACCAGGCACAGGCCGCTCCGCTCGAAGGACAATTCTCGATGAGCGCCCTGCGCGACGCCGTGGTCCCGTATGCCGAATTTTCTCGCGTCGGCTTCGTCAATATCCTTGCCTTTCGGCTCCGCTATTTCACGGGCATCATCACTTATTTTCTGAACGTCACGGTTTATTACTTCATTTGGACAGCCGTCTTCCGCTCCGCCTCAACCATCGCGGGCTACAGCCTCCCGCAGATGATTACCTACATCAGCGTTGGTTGGATGATTCGCTCGTTTTATTGGAACACGATTGATCAGGAGATGGCCTACGAGGTGATCGAAGGCAAGATTGCCATGGACCTGATCAAGCCGGTCTCAATCCAATGGATGTGGATCTGCCGAGCTATGGGCGAATCGGCGTTTCGCCTGGGCTTGCTCACTTTGCCGACGGCAGTAGTCGTGGCACTGGTGTTTCCCGTAGAGCGTCCTTCGTCGCCTGAAAACTTCGCCCTGTTCATGCTGGGAGTGATCGGCAGCTTCTTCCTGATGGCGGCTATCAATTTCATGATCGGGACGTGCGCGATCCCGCTCAAATCCATCCTGGCGCTGATTCGCGCCAAGTACTGGCTGATCGAACTGCTCTCCGGCCTGCTGATCCCAATTTCATTCTTCCCGTCCGCGGCGCAGAGAGCGATGGCCTGGCTTCCCTTCGAACACATCGCCTACACGCCGCTCCAGATTTATCTCGGCAAACTCGATCGCGCCGCCGCTCTTCGCGCACTTGCGACGCAATGGCTTTGGGTGGTCATCCTTCTCGTGCTGGCAAATCTTTGGTGGAATCGCGCGTCGCGCAAGATCACGATTCACGGAGGGTAATTGGATTCCGCGGCATCGCCATCGGCTTTTGGCTGCTGGAGCAGAATTGATTTATGAATGGTAAAGAACAAATCGTCGCTCGGACGAACCAACCGCCGGGACTTCTGGCAGGCGCTCGCCGCCACGCCCTGCTCTTTGTGGAGTACTTCAGCCAATACGCCAAAGTACGCGTCAGCTACCGCGGCGATTTCTTCGTCAGCCTTTTCACCAGTTTTGCCGCCACAATTTTCAGCCTCTTCTTCGTCGTGATCCTATTCGAGAAGGCTCCACAGCTCGCCGGCTGGCGGTTCGAAGAAGTGATGTTCCTCTACGGCTTCTCATTGATTCCCTACGGCCTCTTCAACGTCATCAGCCTGAATCTCTACGATTTCGGCAACAACTACATCATCGAGGGAAAATTTGATCGTATCCTTCTGCGCCCTATTTCTTCGCTATTTCAAGTGCTCTTCGAAACTTTCCGCATTGAGTCGTTTCAGGAGGTCGCCACCGGGCTTTTCTGTCTTCTCTGGGCAGGCAAACGTTTGGGACTTGTCTGGACACCTGCCAAACTCGGCATGCTTCTTTTCTTCGGGATCTGCGCGGGAACTATCTACGTCTCAATCTTCCTGATGCTCAGCACGGTCTCTTTCTGGTTCGAGGATCGCATCGGTGTTCATCCACCCGTGTGGAATGTCATCGCATTTGGCCGCTATCCGCTCTCGATCTATAGCGGCATCGTCCAATTTTTCCTCTGCTGGATTGTTCCTTTCGGCCTCGCCTCGTTTTATCCGAGTGTCCGCCTCCTGGGCCGCAACGTCACTCCCGAGTACGCTCCTCTGGTCCCCGTCGTCGCCGCTGCGTTCCTCACACTTGCCATTTCCCTGTGGAATTTTGGCACTCGTCACTATTCTTCGACCGGCTCGTAGCTTAGCTGCCCAGAGCTCTTATACAGAACATCTGCTCACTCGAATCGGAACAAGCCCCCTTAACGACCCGTATGATTCATAGAGGCTCCATGCGCCGCTCTGTCACCATCGTCGTCCTTCTTCTCGCGGTGATTCCGCTCCTTGCGTCCTTTGTCGGCGCCTCCATCGGAGGGGGTATCCTCCATCCGGCACGCCTCAATCCCATGCGGCTCGAAGAGACCACCGCAACGCTTGAACGCACAGGCGCGAAAAAGCAGGAGTTCACGGTGCGTGCACCCGACGGCATCGAGCTGCTTGGCTGGAAGGTGCATCCGGCAGCACCGAATGGCGACTGGGTGCTGCTCTTTCATGGTGTCTCAGACAACCGCACGGGTGTCCTCGGTCATGCCGAGTTCCTGCTTCGTCGAAATTACGGTGTCGTCATGATGGATTCGCGCGACCACGGTGACAGCGGCGGCGACATGGCCACGTACGGCTGGAAGGAGCGGTACGTCGGCGTCGCCATCACGGATGCGCTATACGCAACCGAGAATGTCCGCCACTTGTACGCGCTCGGCGTTTCCATGGGCGGAGCCATCGCCTTGCAATCCGCGGCTGTCGAGCCGCGCATCCACGCCGTCGTTGCGGAGGACCCATTCGCCAATCTGCGCGAGGTGAGCTACGACTACGCCGGTCTCGAGGTGAGTTCGCTGCTTGGCAGGACGCTATTTCGCCCGGCGCCTATGGCGGCTATGCACTCTGTCGAGAAGGAAGGCGGATTCAAACCGGAAGACGTATCGTCTGAAAAAGCAGTCGCTGCTCGGACTTTCGCTGTTCTCGTCATCTGCGGCACTCGCGACCATCGCATTCCCTGCCGTCATGCCGAGCGCATCTACAAGGCAGCGATCGGACCGAAGGAATTGTGGGTGGTCCAGGGCGCCGGGCACGCCGCGGCGCTTGGCCAAGCTCCCGCCGAGTATGAATCGCACGTCGTCAGTCTGTTTGAGAGATATCCCTTGAAGCCCTGAGCCGGGTCTTACTTCTTTTCCTCGAAGGTGGACAACTTGCATTTCGCCAGTTTCTGTTTCGCTTTTTGCTCGCCCACCACACCCAGCCAAGGCCCCATAGTCAGGCTTCTTTGCTGTAAATAATACGTCTTCCCAGCCTCCAGAACGAGGCTGAGCAGGCTGACGTCACCCAGGATCTCGGAACAGAAGTAGTGAGGCCCGGGCTCGAGGGTGGCAGTGAAATACGCCTTTCCCTTGTTGATTCCAACCACCTTTCGATCCACGGCGAGCTTGGCGGGGTTAAGAGTGTCCGCGTTTTCCCAGCGGATCACATAGACCAGGGCTTTATCTGTCGGCACGGGCGGCTCCGGCCCAGCGTCCCGTGTTCTCACGGTGTATTTTCTATCGAGCTCCCCGCAGGCCATGGCTTCCAGTTGCTTCTTCGTGTTCTTCTTGCTGCGCCCAGGCTCTTGCGGATTCGAAGCCATCGCCGCAGTCAACAGCATTCCAGGCAGCAGCCCTAAGACTACTGCTGCGAGAATGGCCGCCAACGAGATGCGCATCGATTGTGGGATCCTCATCGGGCAACGCCTTCATCCTTCTTTGTTTCCAGTCTTCCATTCTCGCGCGGGGGAGGCGCAGCCAGCTTGGATGAGTCGATCAGGACGTCTTGATCCACATACGCGGTCACTTCCGTGCCTTTCTGCACGACCGCATCCTTCCCGGAGACGTAGTACACCAGATAGCCCGCACCCGTGAGGGCGCCCAAAACAGCGCCCGTAGGGGTCACACCTTTGCGATTGCCACCCTTCAGGTCCTGGACGAAGCGGAGCGGCGCCAGTTGCCCGCCCGTGAGACGGACCGTCTCGATCTTGAACTCCAGATCGCCTCCCTGCCCCATCGCCCCTTTCGGCAGCGCCTCCGTGACTGTGGCTTGCGCAAGGCTAGACTTCGCGATCACAAGAGAATCGCCTACACTTATGTCCTCGACGACCTCGAGATTTACCTTTTCACCAGCAATTACATTGGAAGAAGAAATCCTGCGCAGAAATCGCAGCCGGACCGGCGTGCCCGCCTTTAATATGAGTTTGGAGTCGGGGGCGGGCTCTGCTTTGGACTCGGCAGCTTGAGGCAGGGGTGGCTGAGGAGGGTTGGACGAAGGGTCCTGGGACTGGGTCTGCAAGGTAAAGGGGAATCCGTACAACTCCGGCGGGATGCAAGGCAGACAGATTGCTAGAGCGAGCACTGCGATGCTGTAGGGTTGAAGGAGGTCGCGACGCATAGCCGATTCCCGAGGGGGCAATTTTCGCGCCGATTAACCGCAGCGTCAAATTGAATTCGAGGTAAAGACGCAATAGGAACGAAATGCAGGACGCGGCTAAACGACTTTGAGGATGAGGAGGACGCGGTCGTCTTCGTGGGTGCCGCCGCGGGAGAACATGTCTACTTCGGTGAAGGTAGTCTTCACGATTTCGGCGGCGGGCAGGGCACGTTCCTTGGCGACAAGCTCCACGAGGCGCTTCTGGCCGTACTCCTCGTCCTGCGAATTCGACGCTTCCGTGATCCCATCCGTGCAGCCGACAAAAATATCGCCCTTTTCCATGCGCACGTAGCCACGCTCGTAGTGCTGGCTGGGAAATAATCCGACGACCATGCCGCCTTCGCGCAAGTAATCCACGGTTCCGTTCGCCCGCACTACAGCAGGCGGGACGTGCCCAGCGTTGACGTAATGCAGAGTCTGATGCGGTTGATCGAGGAGCGCAACGAACATGGTCATGAATTTCTGGCCGCGCGTATCAGCCAGGATCATGTCATTGAGCGAAGCCACCAGCCGCTCGAGAGAGTGGAGGTGAGCTATCAAGGCGTGTAGCGTGGCCTGGAGGTTGGCCATCACCATCGCTGATCCAACGCCTTTGCCTTCGACGTCGGCCACGACGGTCAGCAACGTGTCGGGGGCGAGCCGGATAAAATCGTAATAATCCCCGCCGACTTCGAGCGACGGGCGGTGCGAGACAGCGATATCGAAGCCGTCGATCTGCGGCGGATGCTCCGGCAGGAGCCCGAGCTGGATGCTTCGTGCGAGAGCAAGGTCGCGCTCCATGCGCTGCTTGTGGAGCAATTCGCGGTGAAGTTGCGCGTTCTCGAGCGCGAGAGCGACGTGGTCGGAAATGGCTCGCAGCATGGCCTCGTCCGCTTGCGTGAAGGCGCCCGATTTCTTGTTCAAGAGTTGCAGGACGCCGATGATCTCGCCGTCCTTATTGCGGATAGGCTGGCAGAGGAGTGAGCGCGTCCTGAAGCCGAGGCGTAAATCCACTTCCGACTCGAACCGGGGATCGGTGTAGGCATCGGCGAGATTCACGGTCTCGCCATGCTGCGCTACCCAGCCGGCGATGCCGCGAGTGACGGGCAGGCGGATTTCCTGCTGGTCAAGGCCAATGCCAACGAGAGACCAGATTTCGTTTCGTTCGTGGTCCACAAGGAAGACCGTGCCACGCTCAGCGCCAGTATGACGAGTGGTGAGTTGAAGGATGATGTTCAGGAGCTCGGCGAGGTCGAGGGTAGAGTTGAGCCGCTTGGTTGCCTCGACGATCGTTGAAAGCTCGATGACCGCATGGCGGCGCTCGCTGCTTTCGAGCGCTACTTCCGCGTAACGGCGGAAAAGCTCGAGCCACGCCGAGGTCTTTTCATCGAGCTTTCCCTTCGGACAGGCTTCGAGGACTCCGACCGGGGTTTTACCACGACCGAGGGGCCAGGTGTGGCTGCGGCCGTTGGAGGCGGCGGTGCTTTTTCCTTTGAGTAGCCCCAAAATGTGAGCCGGATTCGCCTTGGGCAATTCTCCGCTCTCTTGCCAGACAGAAAGCTCGCCATCCACCATGCGCCACAGCCGAGCGCCAACCAACCTTCCCGGCGCGGAGAGCGCGTGGACCATCTGCGCGGCGAGTTCACCCGGCTCCGCTTCGGGGTTCAGGGTTTCAAAGACGCGGCCGAGCGTCTCGAGCGGCGTGACCGTCGCAGGGGGAGAATCCTTGCGGGCTGGTTTGCGCTTCATGCCGGCTGCCCTTTGTACTGGACGACCAAAATCGTAATGTCATCGGACTGCGGGGCACCTTCCGTGAAAGCCTTCATCCCCTCGCGGATTGAGTCGCCCAGCTCCTCGACGGAATTGCCCTTGAAGTCCTCCATAATTTTTCGCAGCCGCGCTTCCTCGAATAATTCGTTGCGCGTGTTGGCCGCCTCCGAGACACCGTC
>Ga0187781_10004321_pt1 | contig 10602 bp, 9 predicted proteins | sample 0715_SJ02_MP02_2_FD_132447 | JGI IMG/M metagenome (GOLD analysis project Ga0187781, IMG submission 132447) | Tropical peat soil microbial communities from peatlands in Department of Meta, Colombia - 0715_SJ02_MP02_20_MG | ecosystem: Environmental > Terrestrial > Soil > Wetlands > Peat | place...
ATGAATCCGGTCCGCCGCAGATCCATGGTTTGCGCGACGTGAAAGCCCAGCAGCCGATCGTCGAGCGCCTGCGCCAGCGCGTTGAGACAGGCGATTTGCTTCGTCACGCTGATCGGCACGCTTTCGTCTTCGATGTCGCGCACGGTCAGGCCCACGCGCTTGAGGACCGGCGCCAGATCGAGTCCGGCGCTTCGCGCGTAGGCGCAGGCCAGACGCGTCATCAGCCCGGCGTAGCCGGGAATGGTGCTCAACCGCTTCGACGATGGGGTGCGGTCGCCCACAGGCAATCCCCCGTCCAACAAGCGAGCGATATGGCTTGCATTCGCAATCGGCCGGAGCGTACCGGGCAGTCTGATTTCGGCCCTCGGCCAATCATTAACAATAGCGGCTTCGCGATCTTTGACCAATGCCTTGCATTGTTACCCCGCGGCTGTCGTGAGGCCGCAGCTAATCTCAAATCCAGTCCTTCCATTTGAACCAGATTAGCGGCAACAGCGCGGTAATCACGATGGCGGCCAGGGCATAAGGGTAGCCCCAAGCCCAGTCATATTCCGGCATATTCTTGAAATTCATGCCGTAGATGCCCGCAACCAGCACCGGCGGGATGCCTACCACCGAGGCGATGGTCAGAACCTTCATGACCTCGTTCTGATCGATATTAATGATGCCGCCGGCGGCGTCCTGCAGGAGCTGCACGCGGCTGATCAGCCCCTCAGCATATTGCTCGAGCGACGCGATGTCGGAACTGACCACCTGCAATCGATTGGCAAGGTCTTGTGCAACCCACTCGCGACACCGATCGACTGTGAACTTTGCCATCCGGTCAAGGCAGACCAGAGTGTACTGCACGCGCGCCATGCGCTCGCTGATGCGGCCGGTACGAATCATAAGGCGCCGCAGCTTGGTGGTCTCGCGCGAAAGCTTGGTTTCTTTCGGGGCCTCGGGGCGGAAGATCAAATGCGAAGCGTCGTCGAGATCGCGGGCGCTCCCTTCGAGCAGATCGGCCATGCGGTCGACCGACACTTCCAGCAGGCGGACAAAGGCGTTAGCGGGATCCAGCTTTTCGCGTTGCCCCGCCTCGGCTATAACGACATCGAACGCCGTCAGCTTCTCGGGCCGCGTTGTCACAAGCACATTCTTCGACAGCACGAAGCCTGTTGGGACGACGATCCAGGGTTCGTTCTCCTTGGCCAAGATCAGCGGCGCGGTCATGTAAAGCGTGTTGCGATCGACGCGCAGGCGGCTTGTTGCCTGGATTTCAGCAACCTCGTCCTGCGTGGGCACGCGCAGACCAAACGCTTTCTGGACCGCCGCGCGTTCGTCCGCGCCCGGAGCGATCAGATCGATCCAGGCGGCTGTCTTCAGCACGGTAGCGTCAGGACGATGGCTCGGGTAGGCGCAGAGCATGAAGGCGTCCGACGAAAGCGTCGGGCGCGAATATGGATCAGCAAGTCCTGAATGGCGAATGGCAAATGGCGAATAGCGGAATGTAATTCTAACCCGCTGGAATCATTGAAAAAGCCGTTAATCGGGCGTTAAACGCGCGGCCCTATCCTGAATACTCCTTTCGGATGCGTGCCGGCGCCGAGCGCCATTTGCACGCCTGCTGTTACGAGTGCGGCATTAGGTCGAAGTCATGGCGTGCGGTTGCACCATTCGAAAGCTCCTTGCCGCGGTCGCTCTCGTTGTCTTCGCCTTCGGCTTTACGAACTCGGCGTCGTTGCGGGCGGAACCGCTCAAGGGGAGCGTCAAGGTCGATACCAGCGCCGGCTATGCGCGGCTTGTCTTCACTCTTCGCGACGACGTTGACGCCAACGTGCACGCCGCCGGTAACGTGCTGATTGTCAGCTTCTCGCAGCCGGTGCTTTTTCCCGTCGAGCCTATTGTCATGCAAGCGGCCGATTACGTCGGCGCCGCGCGGCGCGATCCCGACGGCCTGTCCATTCGCATGGCGCTGGCGCGCAAGGTGACGGTAAACTCCGTCAACACCGGCGACAAGTTTTTTGTCGATCTATTGCCCGACACCTGGAGCGGCGATCCACCCGGGCTGCCGCCGGAGGTGATCGCTGACTTGGCGCGGCGCGCGCGCGAGGCCAATCGGCTCGAGCGCCTCGCCCAGCAAAGTGGGCTTGAGAAGAAACCAGATCCGGTGCGCGTGCGCGTGGCGAGTCAGCCGACCTTCACGCGTTATGTCTTCGACATTCCGGAGCAGACCACTGTGGTGGCGGATCGCATCAAGGACGGGCTCACGCTGAAGTTCGACGCCCCAATCGCTTTCGATCTTGCCGACGCCGAGGCGGCCTTGCCGGCGACGGTCGGCGCGCTCACCACCGAGGTCCAGCAGGATTCCGCTTATGTCCGTTTTAGCTTTTTGAGCAAAGTCGATCTGCGAACGTTCCGCGACGGCAAAACTTATAACGTCGATATTGTTGACGATGAAAAAGCCGAGGACCGCGACGACGCGGCCATCAAACACGGCATGGCGGCAAGTCCGGGATCGGAAACCCGAACCGCGGAGAGGCCGGTGGTAGAAAGTGCGCCGGCAAGCATGCGAGCGCCGGCGGCAATTGCGGACGATCCCAACGTTGCACCTCCGGCAACAATCGCCGCGCCAGCGCCGGGAACGTCCGCTGCGCCAGCTAAGGCAGCCGCCTCCACGCCGCCGCCGCCCCCGGTGACTGCAAATCCGGCGGGGCCCGAACCTGCGAGTCCAAATCGGACGGTGCCCGAGGCGGCGAGCCCGCGTGCGGCCCTGGCCGACCCGGTCAAATCGAATCCGGTGCCGGCCATGCCGGCAATGCCAGGCCAAGGCCTGGTCGCGACCGCTGCCCGGCCGGCGGCGGATGCGCTGATGGCGCCGTACGCGGCACCGGCTGAACCGCCGCCCGTAGCGCCAAAGCCGATGGCGGATTCTGCGGTACCGCCCCAGGCGGCAAAGAGTGAAGCGCCCGACGCAGCGACAAAACCAGTAGCTGCAGAAACCGGCTCCGAAAAAACCCTCGCAGTTGCAATGTCACGCCAGGGTGCAGATCTGAAATTGTCCTTTCCGTTCATGACGCCTGTGGCGACGGCGATCTTCTACCGCGCCGACACGCTGTGGATCGTGTTCGATTCCGCGGCGGCGATCGACCTTTCCGCGCTGGAAGGCGAAGCGAGCCGCACCATCCGCGCCGCGGCATTCAGTCGCGAGGACGGCGCCGACGTGGTGCGCATTCGCCTCGACCGTCCGCACCTTGCAAGCATCGCTGCCGACGGACCGGGCTGGAGCGTGACCTTTGGCGATGCCGTTTTCGATCCGACGCGCGCACTCGATATCGCGCGCAACATGATTGGTCCCAACCGCGCCAGTGTGATCATTCCCTTCGAGGAGCCGCAGCAGCTGCACCGCATTCGCGATCCGGAGGCTGGCGACGATCTTCTTATCGTCACCGGTTTTGCGCCGGCGCGCGGCTTTATTAATGAGCAGGATTTCGTGGAATTCCGTGCGCTCTCCTCGACCCAGGGCATCGCTGTCGAGCCGCTCGCCGACGACATCAATATCGAGCTTGCCCCCGACAAGATCGTCGTCAGCCGTCCCGGGGGACTGACGCTGTCGGGTTCGCTGCAGAGCGTGCAGCGGGGCACCGCGCTGCATCCGGCGATGTTCGACGCCCAGCTCTGGGGACTGGACCGACAGTCGCCCTATGGCGAGCGGCAATCCAAGCTTGTTGCCGCCGCGGCTGACGCGCCGACACACAAGCGCCTGTTGCCGCGGCTCGATCTGGCGCGCTTCTACATGGCGCGCGATATGTATCCCGAAGCCAAGGGCGTGCTTGACGTCGCGCTCGCCGAGGACCATCCGGCGGCCGAGGACATTTCCGCCAATGTGCTGCGCGCCATCTCGGAAGTGATGATGAACAGGCCCGACGCTGCGCTCAAGGACTTGTCCAACCCGGCAATCGGCGACCAGCACGACGCGCCATTGTGGCGCGCGCTCGCTTTCTCATGTCAGGGCAAATGGGCGCAGGCGCGCGACGGCTTCAAGAATGCCGAGGCGACGGTGGCGACGCTGCCGATCGAATTGCAGCGCGTCACGCTGCGCAGCGAAATGCGCGCCGCTATCGAAGTCGGCGATTTTGCCGGCGCCGCCGACCATCTCAACGATCTCGAGACCATCGGACTGCCGCGCGAAGTGCAGCCAGCCGTCTCGGTGCTGATCGGGCGATTGGACGAAGGCATGGGGCGCAACGACGACGCGCTTGCCGCCTACCAGACGGCCGCAGATTCCTGGGACCGCCCGGCCGCCGCACAGGGACGGCTGCGCGAAGTGGCGTTGCGCTACGCGCTCGGGGAGGTCAAGCGCGCCGATGTCATATCCGAACTGGAGACGCTCACGACGATCTGGCGCGGCGACGAAACCGAAGTCGAGGCGTTGGCGCTGCTGGCGCGGCTTTACACCGAAGACGGCCGCTACCGCGATTCATTTTACGTCATGCGCAGCGCGGTGGCGGCGCGTCCGGATTCGGATATGACGCGCCGGATCCAGGAGGAAGCGGCGGCGACTTTCGAGACGCTGTTCCTCGGCGGCAAGGGCGACGCGCTGCCGGCCGTCGACGCGCTTGCCTTGTTCTATGATTTTCGCGACCTGACCCCGATCGGCCGCCGCGGCGATGAAATGATCCGGCGCCTGGCCGATAGACTGGTGTCGGTCGACTTGCTGGACCAGGCATCCGATCTGCTGCAGTACCAGGTCGATCACCGCCTGCAAGGAGCGGCGCGCGCGCAGGTCGCGACGCGTCTTGCGGTGATCTATCTGATGAACCGCAAAGCCGATCGGGCGCTGGCAACGTTGCGCGCCACGCGCGCCGGCGATCTCGCCAACGAACTGCGCAATCAGCGCCTGTTGCTGGAAGCGCGTGCGCTCTCCGATCTCGGCCGCCACGATCTGGCGCTCGAGGTGATTGCCAACCTTGACGGACGCGAGACGGTCCGCCTGCGCTCCGACATTTTGTGGGCGGCGCGGCGCTGGGCGAAATCGGCTGAGCAGATCGAGCTTTACTATGGCGACCGCTGGAAGGATTGGCAGTCTTTGAATGAAGTCGATCGCGCCGACATTTTGCGGGCCGCGATCGGCTATGCGCTTGGCGAGGACGCGCTTGGTTTGGGCCGCTTTCGGCAAAAATATGCGGCCAAAATGGCGCAGACGCCGGACGCGCATGCTTTCGAAATCGTTTCCGCGTCGCTCGGCACCGCCGGCGCGGAGTTTCGCGACATTGCCCGCGCGGCGGCTTCGGTCGATACGCTGGAGGGCTTCTTGCGCGATATCCAGGCGCGTTATCCGGACGCGAGCGCATTGCCGCCCCCCGCCAGCGCGCCGGTTTCCTCCGTCGCGCCCGACACCCGCCCTGCGGCACCATCGCCGCCAGCCGCGTCGCCGCCCGCGCGCGCGTCCGGGCGAACAGCGCAGCGGTGACGGACATCACGATGTGGAATCGGATTACTGCCCTAATCCAGATTCTTGATCGCTGATCTTACGTTCCGTAGCTTTGGATCAGCGAGCCGGCGACCAAGGTCCAGCCGTCGACCAATACGAAGAAAATCAACTTAAACGGCAGCGACACGACCACCGGCGGCAGCATCATCATGCCCATCGACATCAGCACCGAGGCGACGACGAGGTCGATGATCAAGAACGGCAGGAACAACAAAAATCCGATTTCGAACGCGCGCTTGAGCTCGGAGATCATGAAGGCGGGGACGAGCACGCGCATCGACAGGTCCTCCGGCTTTTGCGGCTTGTCGCCCGACATGTCGATAAACAATCGCAGATCCTTCTCGCGGACGTTTTTTTCCATGAAGCTGCGCAACGGCCCCGAGGCGCGGTCGAATGCCTCGTTGACGCTGATCTCGTTGGCAACGAGCGGCTTGACGCCAACGTCATAGACGCGGGTGAGCACGGGACCCATGACGAAAGCGGTGAGGAATAAAGCAAGCGAAATGACCACCGAATTGGGCGGCGAGGTCGCGGTGCCGAGCGCCGTGCGCAGTAATGACAGCACCACGACGATGCGGGTGAACGACGTCATCATCACCAGGATCGACGGCGCGAGTGATAGCACTGTCAACAGCGCGATCAGCTGGATGATGCGCTCATTCAGCCCGCCGCCGGCGGCGCCTTGGCCGAGATTGATGCTGATGTCCTGCGCGGCGAGCGGCGTCGCCGAAACGATCAGAGCCGCTACAGAAGCCGCCACCGTTTTGAAACGGACGCGGCGGCCCCAAATTGGTGTCATTTATCCGCTTTTGCCTGGCGGACGCCCTAACAAACTCGCCATCTCCTGTTCGAGTGTTTCATAGAGTTTGCCTTCCTTGCCCCTGCTGGGCACTTTGGCCTCGGGTTTGGCCTCGGTGCGTGCGGGTTTGGCTTCGGGCGGGCGGGCGGATCGCGGCGCCGATGCTGGCGGCGGCGGGGCCGGGGAGGCGGCTTCCGCCTCGATCGTCTCTTCGGGCGCCGGCGCAGTCGTTGCGCGCCCCGGCGTGGGCGAAGCCTGTGCTTCCGCCGGCTTTTCAGTGGCCTTAGGCTTGCGTAGTGCTGCTTCAAGCCGCTGCGCCATCTCGGCGAGGCTCTGATCGGCGACGTTGGGTGCTTCGGCTGTAGCAGTCTGCGCCGGTATTCGCGGTTCGGGCCGTTGTTCGACCGGGTGCGGCCGCGGCGGCGGAACGGAGCGGCCGCGCGGCGGCGGTGGGTGACTCACAAGATCGTCGGCAAGTGCGGTCAAGACCTCACGCTGCGGGCGGGGCGCCGGCGGACTCGCCGGCTCAGGCTGCAGCGGCCAAGAGCCGGCCGATCCGTTCGAGCCGAGTTCCGGCAGAGGAATGGCTCGAGGCTGCGCCTCAACGCCGCTTGACGGCCGCGCCCCCGGGGCGGCGCGTACGATGTTTGATTCAACGACAACGTCGGTCGGTCCCCCAACCATGACCAGATGCTCGACATTGTCGCGACGGATCAGAATGAGCCGGCGCCGTGCATCAACGCTGGCGTAATCGATCACCGCGAGACGCGGCTGGCGGCCGCGCGCCGCTCCGGCAAGCCGCGCGCTGCCGAACCGGCGAACCGCCCAGGCGGCGACGCCGATCAAGCCCAGCACGATGAGGAATGCCAGGAAGAAGCGCACCGCGAGTGGCATTTCCGTGCCGAACACGTCGAACATTATCGCCCTACTCCCCGTATCGTCGCCTACGGCCGGATCCCATTAGCTGGATCCCAATGGTTAACGGCGCCGGCAACATTTGCCGCGACGAATACTAACAAAGATTTAAAGTCCAGGGGCGTTTTCGCCCCCGTTCCCCGGGGTTCGAGCATTTCTATGGTAAACGGCGGTTTAATGGCAAAAGCCATGCTGTGACGGGGCTTAACCGGCCATTAACCATGCTCCCGGCAAAGTCTGCCCAGCACGAGGGGCAAACCGCCGATGCCGATCACCGACATTCCAATCCTGTCGATGCTGCGCACGCGCATGCAATGGCATCAGGAGCGCCAGCGCGTTCTCGCCGAGAACGTCGCCAATGCCGATACCCCGAACTATCGCCCGCGCGATCTGGCGCCGCCTAATTTCGCGCACGCGCTGCAAACCGCTTCGTTGTCGCTGGCGACCACCGATCGCAATCACATCGGCGGCGGCGGAGGCTCGCAATTCGCTGACGCCAGCGACCTGCACTACGAAATGCGTCCGCGCGGCAATGCGGTCAGTCACGAAGACGAAATGCTCAAGCTTGCCGGCAACCAGATGGATTACGACGCGGTGGCTTCGCTCTACACCCACAGCCTGACGCTGATCAAAACGGCGGTCGGCAAACCCTAAAAGCAATTTCCTGACGGGCGGAGACGACGACCGTGATGGACTTCATCAAATCGATCGCCATCGCCGCCAGCGGTATGCGCGCCCAGGCCGGCCGCATGCGCATCATTTCAGAGAACATCGCCAATGCCGATTCGACGGCGACGATACCCGGCGGCGATCCCTACCGTCGCCGGATTGTCACCTTTCGCAGCGAGCTCGATCGCGAGCTCGACGCGCATGTCGTCGCGCTCGGGCGCGTCGCCACCGACAGGTCGGACTTCATCGTGCGGCACGAGCCGGACAATCCGATGGCCGACGCCAGGGGCGACGTCAAATATCCGAATGTCAATTCGCTGATCGAAATGACCGATCTGCGCGACGCGCAGCGTTCCTATGAGGCCAATCTCAACGTCATCACCGCCACGCGCCGCATGCTCCAGCGCACCCTGGATATCCTCAAAACTTAAACTCGAGAGGGCCAACCATGCCGACACCAGCCGCTGCTGCCAATGCCTACGCCGCCCTCGCGCGCCTGCGCGAGCAAGCCGCCGATCCGGGTCATGACGGCGGCACGGGCGACGGCGGACCGAATTTCAGCGCGATCCTCAAGGATGCAATGGCGGGCGTGACCGACATAGGCCGCAAGTCGGATGCACAGGCGCAAGCGGTCGCCATGGGCAAGGCCAACATGATCGACGTCGTCACCGCGGTGGCGGAAAGCGAAACCGCGGTGCAGGCGCTGGTTTCGGTGCGCGACAAGGTCATCGCCGCTTACGAAGACATTCTGAAAATGCCGATCTGAGAAATCTCTGCGCGGGCGAGGAGTGGGAAAATGGAGCGGAAATGACCGGGCCGGAAGTGATGGACGTAGCGCGCGACGCGATCGTAACGCTTCTTCTCGTCGCGGCGCCGCTGATGCTGGTCGGCTTGATTGTCGGTGTCGCCGTATCGCTGCTGCAGGCGCTCACCCAAATCCAGGAGACGACGTTGGTGTTCGTGCCGAAGATCCTCGCCATCTTCCTGGCACTTTTGATCGCGCTGCCGTTCATGGCCGATGTGTTGCACGCGAACTTTTTGCGCATCGCCTCGCACATCACCAGCGGCTAAGCGGGGCTTGTCGCCGTGCACGTCGATTTATCCTTCCTGCCCGCGCTCGGCACCGCCTTTCTGCTGGTCTTCGCCCGGGCCGGCACCATGCTGATGCTGCTGCCGGGTTTGGGCGAGCAAAACATCTCCGCCCGCATGCGCCTGACCTTTGCGCTGGTGTTGGCCGCTATGCTGCTGCCGCTGCACCGGAATGCGTATCATATCGATCCGGGGTCGCTCGGCCCGGCTTTCGTGATGCTGGTCGAGGAAATTCTGATCGGCGCCATGCTCGGCATCACAGCGCGGCTGACCATTTCCGCGCTTGAGGTCGCGGGCTCGGTGATCGCTCAGCAGCTCGGTCTGGGCTTTGTCACCGCGGTGGACCCGACGCAAGGCGCGCAGGGCGCGATCATCGGCAATTTCCTGACGCTCCTTGGCATCACTTTGTTCTTCGCCACCGACATGCATCACCTGGTCATTGCCGCGCTCAACGACAGCTATAATCTGTTCGCGCCCGGCGAAATGCCGGCGACCGGCGATGCGGCGGCGCTTGTCACCAAGATTGTCTCCGGCGCTTTTCGCATCGGCATTCAGCTGTCGGCGCCTTTTCTCGTCTTCGGACTGTTGTTCAACATCGGGCTCGGCGTGCTGTCGCGGCTGATGCCGCAAATGCAGGTGTTCTTCGTGGCGCTGCCGCTGTCCATTTTGCTCGGACTTTTGTGTCTCGTGCTGGTGCTCGGCGCCATGATGGGCTTCTTCCTCGATTATGTCGGCGGCGTGATGCACGCGCTCGTCCCGCACGGGTGAACGCTTTGTCATGGCCGACGAACGCGACGCCAACGAACGAACAGAAGATCCGACCCCGAAACGACTTGAGGAGGCGGTCCGGCGCGGCGACGTCGTCAAGAGCGCGGAGGTCAACACCTGGTTCCTGATCGCCGGCGGCACGCTGGTGATTATGGTGTTCTCCGCGCCAATGGCGGCGAGTTTGCAGGCCACGTTTGCCGGCCTCCTGGCCAAGTCCTATGAAATTCGCACCGATGGTCCGGCGCTCGCCGCGCTGGTGCGGACGCTGGCGATGGACGTGATCGGCGCCTTCGGCATTCCGCTCCTTCTTCTCACTTTGGCCGCGCTCGTCGCCAACCTTGTGCAGCACCGCATCGTGTTCTCGACCGAGCCGGTCAAGCCGCAAGTGTCGCGGATTTCGCCGGCCGCCGGCATGGCGCGGCTGTTCTCACGCCAGGCGCTCGCGAATTTCGCCAAGGGTTTGGCGAAGCTGTGCGTCGTCGGTGCGGTGATGGCGGCCTTGCTGTGGCCGCAGCGCCACCGGCTCGGCAGCCTTGTCTCCAGCGATCCGGCGGCGATCCTGCCGTCCGCGCGCACGCTTTCCACGCACATGCTCGGCGCGGTGGTGGCGATCCTCGCCGTCGTCGCCACCGCCGACTATTTGTTTCAGTACCAGCAATGGTACGAACGGCAAAAAATGTCGCCGCGGGAAATGAAAGAGGAGTTCCGCCAGACCGAAGGCGATCCCATGGTCAAGGGCAAGCTCAGGCAATTGCGCAATACGCGGATGCGCAAGCGCATCATGGCGGCGGTGCCCAAGGCCTCGGTGGTCATCACCAACCCGACTCATTTCGCCGTTGCGCTGAAATACGAGCGCGGCATGAATGCGCCGGTTTGCGTCGCCAAGGGC
>Ga0187781_10004324_pt1 | contig 10601 bp, 7 predicted proteins | sample 0715_SJ02_MP02_2_FD_132447 | JGI IMG/M metagenome (GOLD analysis project Ga0187781, IMG submission 132447) | Tropical peat soil microbial communities from peatlands in Department of Meta, Colombia - 0715_SJ02_MP02_20_MG | ecosystem: Environmental > Terrestrial > Soil > Wetlands > Peat | place...
CTGGCGCCGGCTGGGTTTTCCCGAGATGTCGCTGGCCAATGCCACAGCCCGGGAGGACGGGCGTTACCACGGCAAACCTCTGCTGCTGCCGTTTGTGGTCGGCTGGCAGAATTACTCGCATCCGACTTTTGAGTGGATCATTCCGCCGCAAGACCCGCCCAATTGCTACGACGATTTCCTGCGCGCGCATGGTGAAGGTGTGCAGCACCTCGGAGTGCCGGTGGACAACCTGGAGAGTGCGCTGGAACGCTATGCGAAGCTCGGCTGGACGCCGGTGCAGAGCGGCGCGTGGGGCGATGTCGGCAAGCCCGGCTCCGGCCGCTACGCGTACATGGACACGGATGTACTCGGGGTCAGCGTGGAGTTGATCCACGCCATTCATTAGGCCCCCTATCACCCCTCTCCCCTCTTCGCTCCCCCCAGGGGAGTGGGAGGGCAGTTGGGGTGAGGGGTGTGTGACAAAACCCGGCTGATCCTATGTCCTGTATTCGTGCGCAGTTCGTATCGCGGTCCTGAGGTTTTCGATCGGCGTCTTCGAGCTGACCGTACAATCGGCGCCCAGAATTACATTCGCCGGAGCATCCGCGAGCACCTCGAGGGCGGCCTTTCTCACCTCCTCCGGGCTGCCCGTGCTCACCGTGCCGAGCCGGTTAAGCCCGCCCATAACCGGCCGTTTGAACATCTCAGCCGCCTGGCGCAGCGACAGGGGCTTGCCGTCCGCCGAGAGGGGAACGTTCACCACTTGCCCAGGATAGTCTCGAAAGCGCGGATAGAAATCGTCGTAGGAGCCTTCGTAGTCGCAGAGGTGCATGATGTTGTACGCAACCAGTTGCGAGACCTCTTTGTAGAGCAGCAGGTCGTACGTCTTGACGGTCCGATTGAAGAGCCCGCGATCCGCGATGCCGTTCGTCTCGCCTCCCTGCGTACACATGTAGAACCCGTCCACGCCCGCGCGCGACGCGGCCTGCACGAAGTTCAGGAGCGAGAGGGTGATGTTCTCCATCCCGCGGCAAACGGATTCGGCGTCCTGCTGGACATGCTCGAGCAGCAGTTGCCGCGGCACCGCCTGCTTGGCCATCTGATACGGCGAGTACAGCGTCTGGATGATCAGGGCCTCGGCCTTGGCCTCGCGGATCAAGCTCTTCAACAGATAAAGGGAGGGCTCGAACCACTTCTCGGGGTAGATGGGGATCCTGGCCCAGTCCTGCGGCGCCTGGATTTGATTCTCGGCGGGGAGAGTCTGTTCGTCGAACTGAATCTTGACAAAATCCATGCCGGTGGCGTGGAAGTAGTTGCGGTGCGCCTTCACGGCGGCGTCGCCCCGGACACCAAAGTGCATAAAGAAAGCGGCCGGAATGTAACCCGGCTTGGCCTGCAGGTTGAGCACTTCCTGCATGAGATCCCGCTTCGATTTCCAAGGCTTTGCCGACCGATCGCGCGCGGGCTGCGCGTCTTGCGTGCCTCCCGCTGCCGGCCCCTGCCGGGACAGGGCAGTCTTCATCCCAACCATCGACCCGAGCCAAGCCAGGGATGCTCCCTGGATGAGGTTTCTTCTGGTGAAAGCAGTCATGAGACGATCTTTCACAGCTCCACTCCGTTTGCTGAGCTTTATAGGACGGCATGAGTATATGCCCGCGGGCGCGGCCGGCACAACTTCGTTTTGAATTTGCGTCCGGCTCTCAGCCTGGTGGAGACTCCCCCTTAGGATGTGCGACGCACTTGCGCTGCCGGATGTCTGGGGCTAGAATCTTGGCGCTCCTAAACGTTCGTTAGGTCCGAAACTGCGCGCAGCGCCTTGGAGTGCGGCGGCTTGACGCCGCCTTGGGATCGAGACGGCCCGCCGAGCACCGAGGAGCGGCGGAAAGGCGGCGGCTGCAACTCACCTGGAGGAGGGACAGGATGTTGAATTTTCGGACGCAACCAAGGTGGGGCGCTAAGTTCGGTGGGTGGGCGATCATGATTGTTGTTGTGGGTTTTGGCTTGCAGCCTCTGCTCAGGGGTGACAATTCAGAAAGTCAAGGCAGGCGCTTCCGCTTGCCGCTCCGCGCGGAGGTTCAGGTTTTCAAGGGAAGCGGCCTCTGGCAAGCGGCCCAACTCGAGTGCGAGTTCTCAACCCGCGAGACGGCGATTGTGATCTGCGACATGTGGGACAAGCACTGGTGTACCGGCGCGGCAACGCGGGTGGACGAGTTGGCGCGCAGAATGGAGCCGGTGCTGGAAGCCTGCCGCGGCGCTGGCATTCTGATCATTCACGCGCCTTCGGATACGATGGAATTCTACAAGGGCTACCCTCAGCGCCGCGCGATGCTGCTCGTCTCCCCGGTGAATCCTCCGACAAGCTTGGGGCTCTCGTCGCCGGCGCTTCCCATCGACGATTCCGACCGAGGTTGTGAGAATCCTGAGGAGAAGGAGCACATCGCCTGGACGCGCGAGAACGCGCTGTTGTCCATGCACGCGAATGACCTCATCTCCGACAATGGCAGCGAGATTTACAGCCTGCTCGAGCAGCGGGGCATCAAGAATCTGCTCATCATGGGCGTCCATGCCAACATGTGCATTCTGAATCGCAGCTTCGCCATCAAACAGATGACCAATTGGGGGGTCCGATGCGTCCTGGTTCGCGACCTTACCGATGCCCAGTACAATCCCCGATCCTGGCCCTACGTCTCGCACGCTGAAGGGACCGAACTGGTCATCCAATATATCGAGAAGTACTGGTGCCCATCAGCGCTCAGCGGCGACCTGGTTAACGTGCTGCGGTAGTTGCGCGTAGGCCTACGGAATCTGTCATCCTGAGTGGGCATGGGCCTGCGGCCCACCCATAGAGATGAAAGTGAGAGGGAAGGTCGGGGCTTCAGCCCCGCCGCCCAACGCGCCCGATGGAGAGGGGGCTTTAGCCCCTGAAGCGAGGCGACTTCAGGGCCTAAGGGCCCTGCCTTTAGCCGGCCCCAAAGCGGCGTCGCTGAAGCCCCGCCCTTCCACAGCACTTTCAAGAGAACGGACTGCCCGGATTCTTCGCTTAACTCAGAATGACAAGCGTTGGGTCTAAAATCACAACCTAAGGGCTCGGGATGACAGCCGGTTGGTGTGCAAGACTATCCCGATGTCGTTCCACACCAGCCAGTGCGGGTTCAGCGTTTCGGCGCCGTGGCGCGTGTAAAATGCGCGCGCCACGGCGTTCGAAGGTTCCACGTCCACACATATTCGGACCGCCTTTTGTTCAACGAACCAACCTGCCAGCCGGCGCAGCAGTTGCGACGCTATGCCTGCGCCGCGTCGTTCCGGAACGACGTTGATCCACTCCAGTTCGCCGTCGCAGCCGTGGCGCTGCGTGAGATGGCCGGCGATAAACCCCACTACCGAACCTTGCTCCTCCGCGACATAACCAATTCGAGGCGGCAGCGCGCGTTGGGGATTGACTTCACCCGCGAGGTAACCGGTGATGCGGTTGGTCCAGTAGTCGAAGCTTCCCCATTCGCGAGCCCGGATTCGAGCCATGGCGGGGATATCGGCAGCTTGTGATGGCCTGTAGAGCACAGCGCTCACCATTGCGAGGATTCTATTGCGCTCGGTCGAGAGTGTCGTTGTAGGAATGTCGCGCCCATCCCTGGTAGTGCGGGCTCGGGTGATTCGCGTCGTCCAAGACCTTGAGCATCTGGGGCAAGAGGCCGTTGTAATCGGGGGTGCGCAGCGCGATCACCATCTTCGCAAGTTGCGGATCATTCAAGCCGTCGTAAGCCATGGTCAGGAACTTCTGGCTGGCGGTGCGGAGTTTTTCGGCCTTCCTCTCTACCGTATCTCCGTCGTTCGGGCTGCTCAGCTCATAGAGCATGAGGGTAAACCTCGGCAGCGACGACAGGAGCATTCTCCGCTGTGCAGCGTCGCCCTTCAAAAGTTTATTCTGAATGTCGGCATTGACCATCAAGCGCGCGGGCTCGGCTTCGGCGCGTACCGCTCGGTAAGCGTCTACCAGGTTGGGAAGGAAACTCAAGTTACCCGGTCCTTTGATCTCCGGCCGTTGTTGGGGTTCGATGTCGAGGTGGATTCCGTCGAATCGGTCGGTGGGGTGAGTGCGATTGAATTGCACGAATTCCTGAACGTGAATCAAGAGCTTTTCTCGATGTTCGCCCGGCTCGTCGGCATCTGTACTCGAGAGCAGAGCTTCCACGCGAATGTTCGATCGATGCAGGAGAGCGATGAGCCGCACGAGACGGCTTTCCATCGACGCGTCACCATGCGAAGCGAAGGCAACGTAGGCTTCGTTTACGCCCTGGGATTGACAAAAATGCAGCAGCCTTTCCGCTCCCTGCGGCGCCTCCAAGACCGACGCAGTCTTCCAAACCCACAGGCCGTGCGTCAGGGTGTTCTGCTGGCCAATGGCCGATACGCAGAACGCGCACGCGATCACTCCGCGGAAGACACCGAGTGCCAGAGTGCGAGCGATTCCCCTCGGTTTATTCATACCTCAACGCTACCACAGGATCGACCCTCGTGGCACGCCGGGCGGGTAGGTAACAGGCGAGCAGTGTCGTGGCCACCAGCACGACCGCGGCAGCGAGGTAGGTGACAGGGTCGGTGGAGCGAACGCCGAAGAGCAAGCCGGACAATACACGACTCACCGCGAGAGCGGCCACTAATCCAATACCCACGCCCACGAGACTCAGCCGCATACCCTGTTTCACCACCAGCTTCAGCACGTCTCGCCGTTCAGCTCCCAGCGCCAGGTGCACGCCGATTTCTCGCGTTCGCAGCCCTACGTAGTAAGCCACCACGCCGGACAATCCCACTGCCGCGAGCAGGAGCGCTAGCAGCCCGAACACCCCCAGGAGAGTCCCGGTGAAGCGCGGAACAAAGAGTGGAATTGACATGTACTGCGCCAGGGTCTCCGCGTCCAACACCGGCAGGTTCGCATCGAGCGCATGAATCGCGCGCTCGACCGTCGCCACCATGGGCCGCGGGTCGCCGGCCGTTTGCACCACCAGCGCCGCTTGCGCCTCGTAAACCTGGGAGAAAGGCCGGAACATGTATGGCTGATCCTCTTCCTGCAAGCTCCGATACTTGCCGGTGGCAACCACACCGACAATCTCCAGGCGTTGCCGCTTGCCATATGCGAGGCTGATCTGCTTCCCGACGGGGTCCTGGCCCGGCCAGTAACGCCGAGCCATCGCCTCATTGATGATGGCTACTCCCTGCGCAGCGTCGTTGTCCTGCCGGGTAAACTCGCGGCCGTGCAAAAGCGGGATTCCCATGGTGCGATAATATCCGGGCCCGACACCCACAAAACCGACGGAAATTCCAGGCTCGCCCGGGGGCGGCTGATAACCGTCGATGGTTACGGCTGTTGCCATGTTCGCGAATCCCAGAGGCAGGTGGTTCGCGACGCTTGCCGACTGGACGCCGGGCAATGCCCCGAGGTTGTCAATTAACTGGTTGTAAAACGCCCGGCCACTCGTTTCGGAATAGCCGAGAATGTCGAGGTCGAGCGTGATGACAAGGCGATTGTTGATTCGGAACCCCGAGTCGACGGAGCCGGCGCTCAGCAAGCTTCGCAAACAGAGGCCGGCGCCGATGAGCAAAACGGTGCAGACGGCCACCTGCCCCGTCACCAGCGCGTTGCGCAGGCGGCTCCTGCCTGGGCTGCCGGTGGTCTCGTCTTTCAATCTTGAAACCACGTCGACTCTCGAGCTCCGCAACGCGGGCGCGACGCCGAAGGCAAAGCCGGCGAGCAACGATACGGCAAGCGTGAAGGTGAGCACGCGCCAGTCCGCAGGCAGTTGAATGGTGACGAAGGAAAGCATGGCGGGCTTGAGCTTGAGCAGCAGCGGGCCGGCCAGAATGGAAAGCCCCAGCGCCACCGCGCCGGCGGCGAGTGAGAGCAGGGCGCTCTCCGTCAGCATTTGTCTAACGATTCGGCCTCTTGCGGCGCCCAGAGCGGAGCGGATGGCCATCTCGCGCGTGCGCCGCGACGCTCGTGCGAGCAGCAAGTTGGCCAGATTGGCACAGGCAATCAGCAGCACCAAACCTACCACCGTCATGAGAATGGCCACAAGCGGCCCGGCGGCTCCGCGAAAGTCCGGTGGAAGCCCAGTGACCGGTGTGATGGCCGCATCCCATCCCTTGTTGGTTTTGGGGAAGGCCTGCGCCAGTTGTTTCTCCAGGACGCTCATATCCGCTTGCACTTGTCCCGGCGTGGTACCCGGCTTGGGCCGGCCCGCGACGAAAAGCCAATAACCGTTGCGATTGCCCAGCAAGTCCATCTCGGGAGCGATTTGGCGCTGCATCATCATTGGGGCCCAGAAATCCGGTTCGGAAAGCGCTTCGATGCCGCTGAAACCGGCAGGCGCTACACCCACCACGCTGAAGCTGTTCCCATTGAGAGTTAGTGTCTTGCCGATGACCCCAAGGTCAGAACCCAAGTGTTGTTGCCAGAATCTGTGGTTGAGCACGACCACGGGGTTGCGCAAGGGAGCTTGATCCTCTTCGGGCAGAAACGCGCGTCCGAGAATTGGCCGCACCCCCAGAGTGAAGAAGAAATTCCCGGAGACCAGTTGCCCCATGATCAACTCTGCGCCGCCGCCGGTTCTCCAACTCACCCGCTCCGGGTCGCTGCTGTACGCCACAAGTCCGGAAAAGACTCGGTTATGGTCGCGGTAGTAGACGTAATCCGGGTAGCTGTGTTGCAGATATTGGCCATCGGGAAGGCGATTCCACACTGCCCGCAGTTTCTCCGGCGCGGCTACTACGGACGGCGGACGCAAGAGCAGCGCATTCACGTAGCTGAAGATGGTGGCATTGGCCCCAATGCCCAGCGCCAGCGTCAGCACCGCCACGGCCGCAAAGCTGGGACTCTTAGCCAACGTGCGCAGGCCGAAGCGGACGTCTTGCGTGAGGTGATCCCCCCAGAGCCAGCGGCCCGACTCGTAAAAGCGCTCCTGCGCGCGGGTGACGTTGCCGAAGGTGCGCCGCGCCGCAGCGCGGGCTTCTTCCTCGCTCAAGCCCTGCTCCTTGAGCCGTTCCACCTCGAGTTCGAGATGGGCCTGTATTTCCGCCGCGAAATCGCTGGGCTTGCGTTTTCGCCAGAACATCGTCTACCTCCGACAGCCAATTTTTTGGTGCTTCGCTGTAATAGCAGAGGCATCTTTCGCCGGGACCGGAAGGGCGGGGCTTCAGCCCCGCCGCTAATTGCGGCCGGAATTCAGGGGCTTTAGCCCCTGAAGCAGCCAAGGTTTCAGGGCCTAAAGGCCCCGCAGCCTGCCTCCCTGCGACGGCGGGGCTGAAGCCCCGCCCTTCCAAGCACCGTCAATAACTTGCCGCTTCAACTCGGCTAGGCACTAGCCACTAGGCACTAACCACTGCCTTACTCATATCTCAGCGCCACCATCGGATCGACTTTGGAGGCGCGCCGGGCAGGCAGGTAGGCGGCCAGTGCGGCGACGGCGATCATCGCCAACGCGGCGAAAACAATGGTCGCCGGATCGGTAGTTTTGAGTCCGAAGAGCACACTTGCAATCAGGCGCGCCGCGGCAAGCGAGACGGGAATTCCGATCGCCACGCCCAATGCGGCCAACGTCAAACTCTCGCGCATGACCATCCAAAGCACTCGAGAGGCTTCCGCTCCGAGCGCCATGCGGACGCCGATTTCATTGGTGCGCCGCGTCACGGCGTAGGCAGCGAGGCCGTAGATGCCAATGCAAGCCAACAAAGCTGCGAGCAGGCCGAAGAAAGAGGAGAGTTGCGCGACCACGCTTTGACTCGCCACAGAGCGGTTGACCTGCTCCACCAAAGTCCCCGTATATGCGACCGGGAGGCTATGGTCGATTTGTGAAACGGCACGCCGGACTTCTGCGATGATCGCCTCGGGGTCTCCCGAATAGCGAACCTCGAAATCGTTCAGATATTGAACTCGCTGGGTGTAGGGTAAATACGCAGCCGGGAAGGGGCGTTCCCGTAGATTCTCATGCTTGGCGTCTTTCACCACCCCGACTACTTCGATGTCGTTGCTGTGCTTAGGATCGCCACCAATCCCGAAGTGCTTCCCGATTGGCGAGCTTCCGGGGAGATACCAGCGTGCGAAGGTTTCGTTGATGACGGCGACTTTGGGCGAGGCGCCGGTATCCTGCTGGCCGAACACGCGACCCAGCAGAAGCGGGATTCCCATCGTGGCGAAGTAGCCGGGGCCGACAACGTTATAGCTGGCGCTCATATCGTCCTCGCGCGTCGGGGGACGCCCAGCTATCGAAACCGGATCGGTATTCTCGCCCTGGTCAAAAGTGAACCACGAAATGCTCTCCGCGCGGACTCCGGGAAGGGCGCTGACCCGCTGCTCGATTTGCTGATATAGGTTCACGACGCGCTGGTCCTCTTTGTAGCCGACGGCGGGCGGATCAATTCCAAACAACAGGACGTTTTCTTTATTGAATCCCGTGTCGACATGCGAGAGGTTCACCAGGGTGCGAAGGAACAAGCCGGCGCCGATCAAGAGCACCAGTGACAGCGCCACCTGCGATACGATCAACGACTTTGCGAGCCGTGTGCGGCTGGTCAAAGCAACTGAGCCTCTTGCTTCCTTCAAAGACGATCCTAAGGCGATGCGGGTGGCGCGCAGGGCCGGAGCGAGTCCGCAAAGGAGTGCCGTGGCCAATGAGACGAGGAGAGTAAAGCCCAGCACGCGCGCGTCCGAAGACACATTCAACGGTAAGGGTTGATCACCGTGGGGAACCATGGTGATAAGCACTTTGCCGGCCCACACGGCGAACACTATTCCCAAGAGCGCGCCTGCGAGGGCGAGCACCAGGCTCTCGGTGAGCATTTGGCGGACCAGTCGCCCTCGGCCCGCTCCAAGCGACATGCGCACCGCAATCTCGCGCTCGCGCCTTGTGGCGCGCGCCAGCAGCAAGTTGGCAAGGTTGGCGCAGACGATGAGTAGAACCAGCCCCACAACGGTCATCAGGATTTCGAGCGGAGTTTCGGCTCCGTAGCGAATGTGCGGGAGTCCATGTTTTATCGAAGTCAGTTCGATCTGAGCGTGCCGAAGGTCATCCTCTTGCTGCTTGGTGAGCTTCTGACCTGCATAATCGCGCCAGATCTGATTGGCCAACAGGTTCACGTTGGCTTGAGCCTGCCCCATCGTGACGCCAGCCTTCAGGCGGCCGAGGATATAGAGTGACTGGAACCATTTATCGTCCAGGCCGTTCCAGCCGGGCGAGATCTGCTTTTCCATCGAGAGGGGAATCCATACGTCGGGCGATTGGCCGACGGCTGTTCCGAAGAAGCCTGGAGGGGTGACGCCGACAATGGTGTAAACCGTCGAGACCAAGGTCACGGTCTTGCCGAGGATCGCAGGGTCGCGGCCAGACTGCCGATCCCACCAGGCGTAGCTGACCATGGCGATCGGGTGAGCGCCAGCAGGCTCATCCTCGGCCTGCGTGAACGCGCGCCCCAGCACCGGACTCACGCCCAGCATACGGAAATACGTTCCCGAGACCAACTGGACGTGCAGCATTTCCATTTCTGACTTGCCCCCTACCAGGCCGTGCATCCCTAATAGAAGACTCAGCATGGCGCTCAGGTCGGAGAACACCTGGTTCTTCTGCCGCACCTGGCGATAGAAGGCATACGAATAGAGTTCGGTCTCGGCGAAGTCGTCCGTGCTTCCTCCGGCCCTCCCTGTACCCAGCAGCACCAATTCTTCCGGCTTCTCCACGGGCAAGGGCCGCAGCAGCACGGCATTCAACAGGCTGAAGATCGCCGTGTTGGCGCCAATTCCGAGCGCCAGCGTGAGCACCGCAATGGCGGTGAAAGCGGGGTTCTTGCGCAGCGTGCGCAGGCCGAAGCGGAGGTCTTGCGTGAAGTGGTCCCACCAGAGCCAGCGGCCCGATTCGTAGAAGCGCTCCTCCGCCCGGGTGAGGTTGCCAAAGGCGCGCTGCGCCGCAGAGCGTGCTGCTTCTTCGCTCAAGCCCTGCGCTTTCAGCCGCTCCGTCTCGTGTTCGAGATGCGCTTCGATCTCCGCTGCGAAGTCACTCGCTTTGCGTTTTCGCCAGAACATCGCTGACCCCTTTCCCTGCGCGTAGCGCCTTGGAGTGCGGCGGCTTGACGCCGCCTTCGCACATCGTGCTCCCAAGGCGGCGTCAAGCCGCCGCACTCCAAGGCGCCTTCGGCGCAATGCTCACCGCGACTCTTCAAACCCCAGCACTCGCCCAATGGCACCTGCCAACCGCCGCCACTTGGCCGTCTCTTTGACGAGTTGCTTGCGCCCCAGCGAAGTGAGCTTGTAAAACCGCGCCTTGCGGTTGTTCGTCGAGGTTCCCCACTCCGCCGCGATCCAGCCTCGCTCCTCCAACCGCTGCAATGCTGGGTAGAGCGCGCCGTGTTCAACCAGAAGTTCGTCCTGGGAGGTCTGCTGAATGGCGCGCGCCACGCCCTGTCCATGCTGCGGGCCGAAAATCAGCGTGCGCAGAATCAGCAGGTCGAGAGTGCCCTGCAAGAGTTCCAGCCGTTCTTCTTCTCTTTGGGTAGACATATGACCCGAGTATGCAGTCTCTTGGGTAATATGTCAACCCAAAAGTTCGACACGTAGGGGTAGGGCTTGCCCTACCCTCGTC
>Ga0187781_10004328_pt1 | contig 10597 bp, 5 predicted proteins | sample 0715_SJ02_MP02_2_FD_132447 | JGI IMG/M metagenome (GOLD analysis project Ga0187781, IMG submission 132447) | Tropical peat soil microbial communities from peatlands in Department of Meta, Colombia - 0715_SJ02_MP02_20_MG | ecosystem: Environmental > Terrestrial > Soil > Wetlands > Peat | place...
GACGGCGCGGCCGTCGGCGTAGAGTGGTACCGCCGCCCCGTTGACGATATTGGTCTGCAGCAGAACATTGTGCGAGCCGCCGGTGCCGGGCACCCATTCCGCCGCCTGCAGATCGCCGCCGCCGTTGAGATTGACCGTGGCGCCGGGCTGGATCGTGATGCCGTTGCCGGTGAGCGAAATCACCTTGGCGGGCGGCGCGGTGACGGTCGTATTGATATTCGACTGGACGTTGGTGTCGTTGGCGGTGTTTTGCAGCGGGTCGTAGGTCCACGTCACGCCGTCAACGGTCGAACCGTAGGGAATGATCGCGCCGTTGCCCGACACCGAGGTATTGCTGCCGTTCGCCAGCGTGAGCGAGTTCGTGACCACCGTCGCGGGCCCGTTAACATTCGTGTGGGTAAGCCCGATAGACGACAGCATCGCCGCAATCGTATTGGCCGTCGGCGTGCCGCCGGGATTGGTATTGCTGACGCCGAGCAGAATTTGGCCGAACGGCGCCATAAGGTTGCCGCCCTGGGAAATGTTGGTGGCATCAACGATCAGCGTCCCGCCGCCGGATAGCGGCACGGCGGTGTTGGCGGCGACGCCGTTCGGATAGCCGAAACTCACATTGGGCAAGCTGCCATTGGGGTTGGTGGATTCGATGACGAAGACAGTGTCGGTCGTAGGATAGATACGCGCGGCGGCGAGATTGAGATTACCCGCGCTCACCAGGAAGCCGGAACCCAACAGAATAGTGGGCGCCGGCATCAGGCGGATGTCGCTTTGGCTCGTGAATGTCGCCTGACCGATATTGTTGAGAAGGACGTCGCCGATCACATCGATGGCCTTCGCCGACAGCGTCAGGCTGCCGTCGCCCACCGTGCCGGAGCCGGCCGTCTGCCCGGTCTCGCCGCTGAGCTCGATATAGGCGGCGTTGACCGTAAGCGAGCCGTCGCCGCTTGAGGCGCCGCTGCCGGTGATCTGGCTCGGCGACGTCACCCCTTTCGGCAGAGCGAATAGCCCGCCGGAATGATCAGCGCTGATTCCGAGGATTTCGAAGTCGCCGCGCAGCGACAGGCTGACCTTGCCGTAAAAACTGACCGTCTGTCCTAAGCTGTTGCTCTGGGCCGCGTCCGCATTGATGATCAGATTGTCGAAACCGGAATTCTTCAGGCTGTCGACGCCGAAAAAGTTGCCGGGAGAATTTATGGTGCTGCCGGGCGTGTAGCCCAAAGGCACGAAATGCCCTACCCCGTTGGCATCGAGATTGACACCCGCGGCCGTGGCGTTCTGCACCAGAACGACGCCGCTGCCACCGAATGATACGCTGTTGATGGTGAGCGTCCCGCCGTCGCCTTGCGGATTGCCGGGATTGCCGATCAGCGTGCCGTCGAAGAAAAGCCCCGCACGCGACCCGGCGCCGGACCCGACATTCAGCGTTACTTGTCCGGCATCGCTCCATACCGACTGCTTCTGATAGGTCGGAAGCAATTGGCCGCCATTGTCGTAGACGGCTTGATCGAACGTGTCCGACGCGCCTGATACATTGATCACTGCACCATCCGCCACCACGAGCGGAGCCTGGCCGTCAGTCAGCGTCACCGAGCCGCCCGCCAGCAGCTTGCCGGTGCGCGGCGTCAGGGCGCCATTTGCCGTCGCAACCGGCATGACCGTGCTGCTGATGATCGAGGTTCCCGAGACATCGAGCACGCTGTCCGGCCCGAGATAAACGTAGCTGTATTGGGAATATGTCCCTCCGTTGCTGTCGCTGGGGACAGTGCTGGTCAGTGCGATAGAACCGCCATGGGCGGTGATCGATCCGTTTACGGCGAGCTGACCTTGACCGGACATCGTGATGTTCGCGCCCGGGTCACCGAGGATCCGGGCGCCTTGGCCGACCACCAGCTGATTGAGCGCGAGGCTGGTCGTATCCGCAGCCGTGCCATAGGTCGCCGTGCCCGGATACAAAGTGATGAAGCTTTGGCTGCCCCCATACGCGCCGGCGGCAAAGCTCAAAGTGAGATCGGTCGGCGAGCGCTGATCGACCGGCAGGAAACCGCGCGCGGCATAAGCCGCGATCGTGCTGCCGGTCGGCGCCGCGTAGATGTTCGGAGTGACAATCAGGTTTTCATGCTGCAGCGTGACGGTCGCGTTGTCCGGCACGATGACGTTGTACCAAGCCGTGAGATTGAAACTGCCGAAGCCCAAGGCGCCCCAGGCGGCGGGATCGAAATAATAGGCATAGCTCGGACGCGTTGCGCTGGCATCGCCGCCGAGCTGGAACGCCGGCGCTTCGAGCGCCAGCGTGCCGCCGCCTGACAATCCCAAGGCCTCGATGGTCCCGGCAATGACGAGCTGCTCCGCCGTGGGCGTCTGTGCCAGCGTGACGTAGTTGGGAAAGCCCGGTATCAGCAGGGACAAGCTGCCGCCCTTGCCGCCGGTGAACTTGCCGCTCGGGCTGATGTAAGCGCCACCGTCGAGATTGAGCAGACTGCCCTGTGCCAGGATGATGCTCGTTCCGGCATCGACGAGCGTTCCGCCGCTGCCGCTGACCGCCTGCGCGGGTGTCGCGAGCGCGATCGAACCGCCATTGATGAGCGAATTGCCGTTGACGCCCGGCGCTTTGCTGGCGATCGCCGCCGCATTGCCGAGATCGTTGATGAAGTCGCCTGAGACGTCGAGCACGCCGGTGGCGCCCACGACGATCGAGCCAGTCGGCGCACTGAGCGGCGGAATATAGGGCGGCGCGCTGCCGAGCGGTACGTTTTGCGGCCGCAAGGTGAGGCTAATCTGGCCGCCGTGAGCGATCAGCGCGCCGTCGATTTCTACGCCGCCGTATTCGCCATAAGTGAGGGCGATCGCGCCACCGTCCTGGGCCGCGAGTGTCGCGCCTTTGTCGACCGTGATGGCGCCGTAGATGGACTGCAGGGCGACCGTGCTGAAATGCGCGTTGGTGAGGCTGTCGCTGTCGATCGCTGTTTCGTTGGCGTTCAACAGCGGTGAGGAGATGCTGAAGCCGGACGGCAGGCTCGTCGTTTCGGCGGCAACCGCGGCCGAATTGCCGACTTCAATCGAACTGCTGGTGCTGATGGATATGGAGGCGTTGGCCGCCAGATTGCCGTTCGCTACCTGCAGCGTCCCGGACAAGGCCTGGGTATAAATGCTGCCGCCCGTCACCAGCACGGCAGTAGAGATATTCAAGCTCCCGCCATTACCGCCTTGGACGTAATCGGACTGGTAGTAAGAGCCGGTCAACAACCCGCTCGAGAAGATCTCGCTGACACCCCAGTGCGGGTGATTTTGCGTGAATTGGCCGGCAAAGCCGATGTAGGCGATGTTGGGATTGGCCTGCCCGATATTGTAGATGCGGCCGTCAGAGCCGATCAGCTCCGTGGTGTGGAGCATGCCGCCGAGATAGTGGACGTAGCCGCCCATGAGATTGACGACTGATCCCGGCGCCAGATCGACTTCTGCGGCATTGACGCTCAGCGCGCCGCCATTGACCAGGACCTGATTGATCTTCTCGCTGAACAGATTGACGTAACTGGAAAGGTTGGCGATCGGGGTGCCGATCCAGGTGTTGCCGTAACTGTCCGTTCCGGTAACGGCGCTGTCGACCGTGACCGTTTGGCCGTAAAGGTAGCCGTTCTTCTGCAGCGGCGAGTCGGCGAGTTCATTGCCGGCAAGTTTCGCGGTGATCAGGCGCGAGGCGGCCGACAGTTGGACGTCGGGAATGCCGGATACGTCGACCACCGCGCCGTCTTCCAGGAGGATGCGGCCGGCATTGACCGGTGCAACCAACTGGTTCTGGCCGACCGCGGCGAACAGATTGATTGTCTGACCGGGCGCATAGAGCAGCGCACCAGAGCCGTTTGAGCCTTGGATATCGATGGCGACGCCGGTGACCGCCATCGTGCCGAGGGTGACGCTCGATGCCGACCCCTGGGGCACGGTCGCGCCGTTCGTGTCCGGCAGGATCGTCGTCACCGATTGCGGCGCGAAGCTGACCGGACCGTCATAGCTTGAAGGGATGCCGCCGTTGATGGCGCCGGCGCCATAGGAGCCGCTGACGGTGATGGTGCCCGGTGTCGAGACGCTGGTGGTGGTGGCGACGACGCCGTTCTGCGCAACGGACGCGCCGATCATCGTCACGTTGCCGCGCGGCACATCGATCAGGCCGTCATTGAGCAGCGGGCCCGGCACCGGGGGCGTGTTGCCGCCGAGCGGATTGTAATTATAGAAAGCCAACTGGCTGGTGCTGTTGGATTGGGTGACAACGCCGCCGGGATAGGTGAAATCGACGCCATAGCCGGCGATCAGCGCGACTTGCCCGCCGTTTGACGTGATCACGCCGTGGTTTTGCAAGGTCGGTGCTGCGAGCAGCACCAGGCCGAGATTGCCGGCATTGATCTGCGCACCCTGATCGACGGTAACCGCGCCCGCGGTCTTGTCGCTTGAGGTCAGGATGACGCCAGAGGTCACTGTGCCGCCGTTGCTGGTGGCGACGGTGCCGCCTCCCGACACCAACAACGCCTGATCGCCAATGCCGTATTGCTGGAATGCGGCATTGCTGGTGGGAATATCGTTGGCAAACAGATTGAGCGATGAGGCCAGCAGCGTCTGCACATTGATCTGGCTGCCGCCGCCGAAAATGATGCCGTTGCGGTTGATCAGATAAACAGAACCTTCGGCTTTGATTTGGCCAAGGATCTGGCTCGGCACGCCGGACGGATCGGTGATCCGGTTGAGCGCGATCCAGCTGTTGCCACTCGAGGTATTGCCGGCCGATTGATTGAAATAGACTTCGGTATTGGTGCCGACATTGAAGCTCGACCAGTTCAGGATCGCCTTCTGCTGGGTCTGCTGGATCGTGACCAGCGTCTGGTTGCCGTTCGTCGTCTCGGTCGGCGTATTGGCCCCGACCCATGTTGTGACCGGATTGGCTGTGCCTGGAGCGGCAAGCCCGCTATCCGGCACCAGCCCGCCTGATGTCAGCCCGTTCGGCACCGTGTTTGGCGTGCTCAGCGCGAGATTGTGCGCGGCGCTCTGCACCGCCTGCATCGCCTGAATGGCCTGCGTTGCGCGCGCAAGCGAGTTCATCGATTGCTGGGTGGCTTGCGCGGCCTGCTGCGCCGACATAATCGCCGACGTCGCCGCAGCCGTCGTCGCGCTCGAGGTCCCTCCCCCACCGCACCTACCCAAACACATCGCATCCGCGGGCAGCGCGTAGGCCAGGAGCGCCAATGCACTGACGGTGGCCTGGAGAGTTCGGCGCCGAGCCATGCGGCGCCAGCCTTGGGGCTGAGAAAGCAGCTGCGAGGGAGCGGAGCGCTTGGCAGCCATTTGGATTCCTTTGCGCATGAAAATCGGGCCGAACGAAAGGACACTGCTGACGGTCCGACAGCACCCTCTCACTAGATTGACCAGCGCCGAGGGGTGACACCGACATGCCGGCGCCGATTTTCTTTTCCTTCGGACCGTTGGCGAGCCGCTCGCCGCGATGCGGATGTTCAGGTCAGGAGCACGATGCCGCCGGGCAGCGTCCTGGCCCGAAGGTTGAACACCGCTTGCAGCCGCGGCACCACCTCTTCGATCCGATCCACGCGGAACGTAGCCAGCACCGACCGCCGGCCGAGCTCCTCGTTCATGAGGATGATCTTGCCCGGCCGATAGCGATTGACTTCCTCGATCACCCTTGCAAGCGGATCATCGCGGAATACCAGCAGCCCTCGCTGCCAAGCCGTCACCACATCGGAGTCGGCGGCCATCGCCGAGCCCAAGGCGTCTGCCGTGTATGTGATTTGCTGAACGGCTGCCACCGTCGCGACTTGGTCCAGATGTTCGACCTCCACGCTCCCTTCCAGGCAGGTGACACAGACCGCCGTACCGTCGTTGCGGATATTGAAGCGAGCGTTTGTCGCGACTATCCGCCCCCGCGTTGCTACCACGACGAAAGGTTCAAGCTCATGCGGACCTGTCGTAATGGCAGCTTCACCAGAAATCAGCTCGATCCGCTGCACCGCGCTTTCGGAGGATGGCCGGGAAAGCACGGCGATGCTGGTCTGAGTATTCAGCTGCATCGATACACTGCCTTGAAGCGCGATCCAGCGTTGCTGGCCGGTGCCTGTCCGGAAGTCGGCTGCCATTTCGGCAAGTGACGGCCATAAACGTAGTGGCGGGCGCACAACCGCATAACCCGCGGCGGCAGCCGTAATCGCGCCTCCAAGAAACGCCCTTCGGCCGAATGAGCGGCGAGACGCATCCAGACCCGCCTTTTGTGTAGCTGACGCCCTCGCCTGCCGGGCCGCCGATTCGACCGCGGCCGGATGGAGCTTGTCCCACAGCGAGTTCGCCTCCGCGAACGCACGGCGGTGCGCGCGACTAGTGTGGCGCCAGTGGCTCAGCGCCTCGGAGTCAGCGGCGGTTGCCTCTCCGGAGGTCAAGCGCATCACCCATTCAAAAGCCTCGCGCGCCAGCGCATCCTGCTCGGCCGTGGAGGGTTTCGGCTCGGTCATCTCTGATGAGATCCTAACATTTGGGTGCGCGACCGCTCTAGCGGCGGCAGTCTCCTATTCATTAGACAATTCCGCTGGCGGCTCTCCGAACGGCGCGGGCAAGTTTCTGCCGAGCCGCTTGCTGCAATGCTCAAGCGCGCGTTTGATTTCTCGCTCGACCATTCGGGTGGAGATGCCATGACGCTCCGCAATCGTCCTGTGCGGCATCCCGTCCAACCTGGCCGCGAAGAAGATCGCTCGGCATCGCGCTGGCAACTCGTCGAGGGCGCCGGCGAGGGCGGCGATTTCCGACCGGGAGGTGACGATGCGTTCCGGATCGAGTTCGTCATCGTCGACGTGGCGCAACGCCTCGATTTCCGACAGCGCAAGTCGGCGGCGCGCAGCGTCGCGATGATTAGCCGCAATATTGAGTGCTATGCGGAACAGATAGGCGTCAGGCCGTTCCAAGGCTCCCGGTTGTCCCGGCCGCTGCAGCCGCAGCCAAGTCTCCTGCAACGCCTCGGCCGCGAGTTCAGTGGAGCCCAAGCGGCGCGCAAGGCGAACCTTGAACTCACCGTAGCGATTGACGAGAAGCGCGCGCAACGCGGCCCAGCTAATCTCTGTCATCGGGCCACAGCGTGTCCGGCGCACTCTGCCGACTCGTCCTGACGCGGGAGGATCAGCACCGTGCTCGGCTGGATCAGGTCTGCGGGCGGAGCCTCGCCCACGACGACACGCCCGAGCAACGTGGCCAAAACGGCGTCGCGACCACCGTCCCCGGTCGTCCCGAGAAATTTGACTTGGCTGACTCTTCCGGACCGATCGACCCAGAGGCGCGCTGCGAGCCGATAGTCTCCTGGTCGCGTCTCATGAAAGCGGCACAGCGCGCTCGTCACGGAAACCTGCAGCGCGGCTGAATAATCCGGGTATCGCGGCGTGGCAAATGCCGGCGGTGCCGAAACAGTCGCCATCGGCACCAATGTGAAGGCGTTGGCGCCCATGTACTTGGCAGCGAGACCGCTTCCCGAGAGCAAGGCACCTAAGGCGTCTTCGGGAGCGAACGTCCCGGCGATCGCGGCCGACCGACGGTGCGCAACCATATCTTTCGTGACAAGAATCTCGATACCCGTGACCGAGCTATAGGTATAAAGCGCGTCCGCGAGGGCGATGGCTGGGATATTGAAATTCGCCTGCCGATCTTGCGCGAGCGTCGAGTTCACGATGCATGTGAAGCCGACGCCGACCGCCACCACAGGGCGCAGAAGGTCCCCAACCCACGTGGCAATCGAACGCAACGCACCCCCCGACACAAGAATGTCATAGTCCGAGTGGGGACGCTAAGCTGGCTCTGTTACACTTGGATGTCACTCGTAAGGCGCCAACACCCTGCCCAAGATACTCCGTCTGGGCGCAGCGCTACCATTGGCCTTCAACGAGTCATCGAGGCTTGCTTTCCCTCCCGGCCAGAGAAAGTGATCACGCACGAGTGGGTTCGGCTCTCGAAGCTGAAAGGTCTCCCCCGCATCCGCTTCCACGATCTGCGACACGCCCATGCAACCCACTTGCTCGACGCCGGCGTCCACCCCAAGGTGGCGTCGGAACGGCTTGGCCATTCCAAGGTCGGCATCACACTTGACCTGTACTCTCACGTAATGCCCGGAATGCAGGAGGAAGCCGTTGTCCGAGTTGACGAGGCTCTCCGTGCCGCTATGGCGAAAGACAAACGAGGCGCGTAACCACTGGCTTCAGTGCGGGTGTAACCATGGATAGCCAGCGCATCTACGCCCTGACCACAAGGTTATTCGAGTACGTCAAGAGCCCCTCGCTCAAGCACCTTCGAGACCCGCACAGCATCCAGAAACTGGCACATGACCTCTTGACTGCGGTCGATCGGGCGAGCTCGATCTGGACCAAGTGGGACGGGCCTCGCGAGCAGATCGCGAAATCCGCCGCACATTGCTGGATCCCTGTCGAGGACCTTCAGGCTTATCTGAACCATCTCCCCGGACCGCGCCTCACCAAAACAGACGTCGTCCAGCGGTTACGGGCGGTTCATGAGGAGCCCTATGGCCATTACCCGAACGACGATGTCAAAGCCTCCTGCCTGGAGCTTTACGAGGCCGAGAAGGCGCAGGGAACCGAGATGCCCGCAATCATCGGCGCTCTTCAGGAGCACATCGAGCTTGAGGAAGACCGGCTGAGTCGCGAGCGTGAAGAAGCCCGTCTTCGGTATCAGGCCGAAGAGCGTCTTCGCGCGCAGCAGCGGTTCATGGCGGTCGCCGACTGCGGCTGGACAAAGCTCGACGGATTGGACGGTGCTTTTGCCGCCGGAACGGGCGGACATTTAAAACCGTGCAGGACAAGGACAAACGCTGGTCGCCGTTTCGGGTCACCGGACCTGAAGACAAGGGCGCGATCCTTGGCACGTACCAGGGACGCCGGGACGCGAACAAGGCACTTGAGAAGATCGCCTTATGGACCAGAGCCGCAGTGGTGAGCTGCGAGCGCATCGGCCGGTGGGGCTGCAGTGCCGCGCGAGGTCCCTCGCCGGCACTCTCGCCTTCCCTTTTCGGTTGCTCGGGCGCACATAGCGGGGGCCCGGAGCAATTGGGTAGCAAAATGGCAGCAAACGCGATTTTTTGGCCTTCGCGAAGAATCGATTTATGTAGCCCTATCAAGTAGTTGGAAGGGTGGCCGAGTGGTTTAAGGCACCGGTCTTGAAAACCGGCAGCGGCGCAAGTCGCTCGTGGGTTCGAATCCCACCCCTTCCGCCAAGTCCCACCGGCGCCAGTCCAAAAGCTGTCCTGCCCTAATCGACTTCAGTGCGCCGGACCTCGCTTTCAGGCGGGCGGAACGGCGCCGGCCCGCTGCGTGATCAGCTGATAGTGCTCGATCCGCCGGTGCTGTGCAAAATTGAACATCGCCTCCTTGTTGTAGCGGCTGATGTCGAGATTGCATTTGGCGATGAAAACCTCATCGCCGTTGCCGGTCGCCTGCGCGACGATTTCGCCGGACGGAGAAATGATGCAGCTGCCGGCCAGGAGTTCGCTCCCCTCCTCGTTGCCGGCTTTGGCGACGCCGACGACCCAGGTACTGTTCTGGTAGGCGCCGGCCTGCATGCACAAGTGGTTGTGGAAGCCGGCCAGGTGATCGTAGACCGGTATCCAGGGAAGATGGGTCGGCGTATTGTAGCCGAGCAGGATCAGTTCGACGCTTTGCATGCCCATGACGCGATAGGTCTCGGGCCAGCGCCGATCGTTGCAGATGCACATCCCAACATTGGCGCCGAGCGCGCGCCAGACCGGAAAGCCCAGATCGCCCGGCTCGAAATATCGCTTCTCCAGATGCTGGAACGGATAGTGCGGCCGGTCGTCGGCATGGCCGGGCAGATGCACCTTGCGGTACTTGCCGACGATCTCGGCATTCTTGTCCACCAGGATCGAGGTGTTGTAGCGGTGCGTCGTGCCGTTCTCTTTCGCCAGTTCGGCGTAGCCGAGATAAAAGCCGATGCCGAGCGACTTTGCGGTTTCGAACAGCGGCCGTGTCGCCGGATTCGGCATTTCTCGTTCGAAAAAGCGGTCCATCTCGGTTTCGTCCATCCACCAGCGCGGAAAAAACGTAGTGAGGGCGAGCTCGGGGAAAACCACGATATCGCTGCCGCGCGCTTTGGCTTCGCGCATCAGTTCAAGCAGCCGCGATACGACCTGCTGCCGCGACTCGTGGCGGGCGATGGGGCCCAATTGACCGCCGGCAACGGTAAGAAATCGTTCCATAAAGCACCTCTGATTCGGCGGAGGTCAGCAGGCCTGCCGCCGGCACCCAGTGTAGCGGGTGTTTCGCGCCCTGGCATGGTTTGGCATAGTTTGCAGGACCGCCCGAAACCAGTTGAGTGTAAGTTACCGTGAAGGTGCTCGTAGCCGACGATCACGCGATATTCCGCCAGGGTCTGCGTGTCGTCCTCAGCGATCTCGACCCTGCCGTCGAGATATTGGAAGCGGCGGATTTCGGCGAGGCGCTTGCCATCGCGCGGGAGGCACAGAATCTTTCCTTGCTGCTGGCCGATCTGCGCATGCCGCAAATGGACGGCTTCGAGGGCCTCAAGGCCTTGCGCCGCGTTCTGC
>Ga0187781_10004329_pt1 | contig 10596 bp, 5 predicted proteins | sample 0715_SJ02_MP02_2_FD_132447 | JGI IMG/M metagenome (GOLD analysis project Ga0187781, IMG submission 132447) | Tropical peat soil microbial communities from peatlands in Department of Meta, Colombia - 0715_SJ02_MP02_20_MG | ecosystem: Environmental > Terrestrial > Soil > Wetlands > Peat | place...
CCGGTTGGGCGGCTCACCCCCCCGCCAAGGCTGCCGATTGTCCGTCGATTTTGGAAAGAAGGCGAGAGACTTCGAAGAGCGCAAAGTCTGTGCCCCGCTAATTCTGTGACGCACAACCGAGCCTGAACATGATTGGCGAACCCCTTTCTCATTACCGGATTCTCGAGAAGCTGGGTGGCGGCGGCATGGGTGTGGTCTACAAAGCCGAGGACCTCAAGCTCGGCCGCTTTGTGGCTCTGAAGTTCCTGCCCGAGGCGCTGGCAAAGGATCAACAGGCCTTGGAGCGCTTCCAGCGCGAGGCCCGCGCCGCCAGTGCGCTCAATCATCCCAACCTCTGAACCGTCCACGATATCGATGAGATTGCAGGGCAGCCTTTCATTGCCACGGAGCTGCTGGAAGGGCGGACGCTCAAACATTGCATCGAATGCAAGCCGCTAAGGACGGATCAACTACTTGACCTGGCAATTCAGATTGCGGATGGGCTGGACGCGGCGCACTCGAAAGGGATTGTTCATCGCGACATCAGGCCGATGAATATGCAAAGTTGGAGTAATCCCAGCGTTACGCCCCGCGCTTCCCGGACCGGCTGCGCCGCATGTACTTCCCACCATAAATCCATCGCTACTCGATGGAAATGACGGGCAAGGCCGATTAGTCGCGATCGACGGGCTAGCGTTTACGAACTCCCGTCACTTGGACATGTAGTCGCAAAGCGAAGGTGCCGTCTGGGCAGTCGGAGCACTGCCTGGATGCTGGGTGCTCGCAACCAGGTTAAGTTAGCGCTTATGGCCGGAGTCCCAGGACTTTCGCATGGGGTCAGCACGCGCTCACGGCCCGCGAGGGCTGTCTGGCCGGGATAGGATACCTGGTTTCCCTATACACCCAAGTATCCTGTCCCATCGTGTCGGATAACCTGAGAGCCAAGAAAGCCGGACGCAATCCGAGAAACTAGCCGGAATTTTCGTGAGAAGATTCACGGAAGATATCGCGGTGCGTTACAGTGGGTCGCAAGGCCGGGAATGAAGACCCACGTCAGTTCGTGTTTGCGCGGATAATGCTAGAGCTACGGCGGGCCACGGCCTTCCCAAATATCACCTAAAATCTCGGCGATGCTCACATATCTTTTCGATCGCATGAACAATGTCGTCCATATCCTCAAGCTCGCCGAGAAGCAAGCGGTGTTCGAGCCACACTGCTTCGCGGCAGGCGCGCTCGGCATTCGGACAATAAGCTTCAAACGAAGCATAGTCGATAAAGCGATCGTAGTGACCACACGTGATCGGACATCCGCGAGGGTAGAAATCCTGCCGGAGAAACATTGTGTTCTTGTACAATGCGTGTTCATATCCCGACAGACACGGAATGCCTTCTGCGGAAAGCGCGGCTAGGAAATTCGCGCGTGAAAGTCCGATTCGCTCTGCCTCGAACCGGAAAATATAGAGGTGATGGGAGTGCTTGGTAACATCCTCTAAAACGCGCAGCGGAGAGATACCCGGCAGCTTGGAGAGGCGCTGGTCGAGATAGCGTGCATTCTCCCTGCGCTTCGCGTTTTGGGCCTCGAGACGTTTGAGTTGTTGCAGGAGGATGGCCCCCTGAAACTCCGTCATGCGGTAATTCCAGCCGAGCCGGTGATACTCGTACCAAGGCCTGCCAACTACTCGACCTCCCCAAATGTAGGAGTCACAGAGTTCAGCTAAGTCCCGATTGTTGGTGGTAACAAGTCCCCCTTCTCCCGCCGTCATGTTCTTCGAAGCTTGAAAGCTGAATGTCCCGACGTGCCCGATACAACCTAATCCCCGGCCTCTCCACGATGCTCCATGCGCATGGGCTGCGTCTTCAATAACCAGCAGGTTGTGCCGCGCCGCGATGCCCATCAGCGAATCCAAGTCCGCAGCTTGTCCGGCAAAATGCACTGGGATGACGGCCTTCGTTCGGGGGGTGATAGCCTGTTCGACCCGGTTCGGCGCGATATTAAAAGTATCCCATTCGATATCGACAAAAATGGGGATGGCATTCACCATCAGTACCGCACTTGCGGTGGCGACAAATGTGTAGGCCGGTACAATGACCTCGTCTCCTGGTCCAATCCCAAGCGCTTTAAGTGCCACCTCAAGCGCCACCGAGCCGTTGGAACACGCCATGCCGTACTGGGCGCCTTGGTATTGTGCGAAAGTGGCCTGGAACTCCGACACCTGTGAACGCGACTCACCGCCGAGGAGTTTTTCCGGTTCGACAGCTTCGCCCTGAAAATAGTGCCACCAATTGCCACCACGGATCACCTGATTTACTGCTCGCTCCTCGTTCTCGTCAAAAACCGGCCAGGCAGGAAACGGCTTGGTTCGCTGGGGAGCACCTCCGAAAATCGCCAGTTGACTCATCAAATACTCCTATTGACACGGTGAATTGCCGGTTTGCCAGCCATGGGCCGGCAATCGTTATTGAAATTACTAAACTAATTATCACGTAACACTACATCCAAACCTTTCTCGAGACGAATACAACCGCGAGTTAACAAACTGCAGCTCCACAAAAAACACGAGTATACACCCAGCCCATCGAGGCCAATTGCGTTAGTCTCTATAATCGATCTTTAGAATGGACGAGCGTATGCTGAGAGTATAGGTTGCAATTGCTGCACGAAACCCGGAGAATGAGCCACTGACACTGCACGTCCAATGGCATGGGCAAATAGCTAAAATCGATTTGACTGGTGGTAGACTTGCGAGTTCGAGCCTGAGCCTTGTACTTGGCGCGGTGCCACGTTGCCGTGCAGCGTCTGATTCGACCGCGCATGCCAGGTACTTTTCAGGAGGCACCCAATGAATCGTCGCGAATTTCTTCAGGTTCCAGTTCTGGCTGCCGCTGCCGCCCGCTATGCCCGCGCCGTGCGCGGCCTGCCGGAGCTCAGAATCACCGGCGTGAAAGCCATCCCAACCGGCGCCGGGAGTGACTATCGGTGGGTGTTCGTCAAGGTCTTGACGAGCGAACCCGGACTCTACGGCATCGGCTCCGCCAGCAACTATTTTGAGACGGCCCCGATCGTCACCGCGATCGAACAACAATATGCACCGTTCTGGATCGGCAAGAACCCGGATCGGATTGAAGACCTCTGGCAGAGCACTAATGTTTACACCTACTGGCGCAACAGTGCGATCCAGAACCAGGCCCTCAGCGGTCTTGACATGGCCCTGTGGGACATCAAGGGGAAACGCGCCGGCATGCCGGTGTACGAACTTCTGGGTGGCGAGGCCCGTGACGCCGTGCCTCTCTACGCCCATGCCGGAGATTACGCGAAGGATCGTGAGGAGGTGGTGGACGAAGTCCACAAGTACGTGGAGGAAGGCTATACCCACGTTCGCGCCCAGTTGGGCACCTACGGCGGGGATGCCGCAGGCGGCTACGGCGGGGGCGGGTTCATCCCGCGGGGAAAAGGCAGCCGTCCGGAGCACGGCTACTCCGGCCCAGCCTTCGACGAGGACCTTTATATGGATAAGGTCACGAACCTATTCGAATACATCCGGGTCAAGCTGGGAAACGAAGTGAAGCTGATCCACGATGTACATGAACATCTCACATGCACTGCCGCCGTCGAGCTGGCCAAGCGTATGGAGCCGTATCAGATGTTCTACGTTGAGGACATCCTTCCGCCCGAGCAGATCGACTGGTTCCACGCCATTAAGAAAGTCTGCACCACGCCGATGGCCATGGGCGAGCTGTTCACCAGCCCGCGCGAGTACGTCCCGCTCATTTCCGAGCGTGTGATCGATTTCATACGCTGCCGGGTATCAGCCGTGGGTGGCATCACGCCGGTGCGCAAGATTGCCGCGCTGTGCGAGGAATTCGGTGTGCGCACGGCCTTTCAGGAAGGCAGCGACAACGACCCTGTTAACCAACTCGCCGCCATGCACGTCGACTTGACCATCCCCGCCTTCGGAATTCAAGAGGAGAATCACTTCCCGGCATCGGTGCACGAAATGATGCCCGGCACCGCGGAGCTTCGCGGCGGTTATCTTTACGGGAACGGCCAGCCCGGGCTGGGCATTGATTTGAAGGAGGAAGAGTTGTTGAAGTACCCGCCAGCCCGGGTGCCTAAAGGCGGCGTCGTGGATATGGACCGTATGATCGACGGGTCGGTTGTAAAGCAATAAGATGTGGACAGAGGGTGCGGAATTCAGGAATGATCCCAGGATTACCCGGGGTGACCGGCGCTGCGGCCAACCAGGGCGCATTCACCAGGAAGAGCACCGAAGTCGCTCACGCCGCAGCGGTCTTTCGAGAGGGCTTGACCATGGGTTCCGTCATGAAGGCCGGAGGCTTCAGCGCTGGAATCTCGAAATGGCGCTCCAAGAGCATGAGTGCGACGCCCAGGACGCCTGCATCTTGGTCGAGCTCTGCAAACCTGATGTCGAGGTCCTCAGTGCAATGACTGAGGGCCTGGCGCTTCACGATGCGAACGATCTGATCGAGCAGGGCTTGTCCCGCCTGCGCCAATCGACGGTCCAGGACGATCATTGAAGGGTTGAAAAGATTCACAAGATTTGCCAATCCCAGGCCAAGGTAATTTCCGGCCTGCTCGACAATCGCACTGCAGGTCTTGTCACCCTGGCTGGCGGCCCTGAGGACTTGCCAGGCAGAGACCCCGCTTGCTTCGCCGGCGGGTGTCTCCAAATACTGAGGGCTGCTGCCCTCTGAAATCGCCTTGCGAATTCGCAACTCGAGAGCCAAGGCCCCGGCCATAGCTTCCAGACAGCCGAAGCTTCCACACGGGCAGGCAGTAATGTCCTCGCTCACGTGGGTGTGCCCAAACTCGCCGGCGGCCCAGCGATGGCCACGCAGAGGTTTACCGTCAACGATGATGCCTGCGCCGATTCCTCTTCCATAATCGACGAAGATCATGTCTTTGGCTCCCTGGCCTGCGCCCAGTATTCGCTCCGCTGTGGCTCGGGCGCGCGTCTTGTCCTCGAGCAAGACTGGAACGTGGAACTCGCTCTCGAAAATGTCTTTCAGCGGAACCTGCTTCCAGAAGTCGATGGTCGACGACGTCAGGACCACCCCATCGCGAGTGTTGACCAACCCGGGATCCGCTATGCCAATTCCCATCAACGTGCCCTGCGGCACGCCGGCCTGCTCGACAGCTTGCCGTGTGGTCGACAGCAATTGACTTACCAGCCCATCGATCCCGGCATTGAGGTTGGTGGCCTGTCGCACTGATGTTTTTACGCTGGGGACAAGGTCGAGGGTGGATGCGCTCACCATCTCGTCGTCAAGCTCGACTGCAGCGACGAAGGTATTTTCGTGGTTCAGACGCAGCAGAATCTGCTTTCGGCCCATTGGATTGTCGGAAGGGCCCGCTTCCACCAGGCAACCCTCGTCCAACAGCTCCCTGACCAGTGTCGAAATGGTATTGGGCCGCAGGTTAGTTAGGTTGTGAATCTCCACCCGCGACAATGGGCCGAAGCGCCAGACTGCGGCTTGAATCACGTGCTTATCGCGCGCGGACTTAGAGGCGACACGTTTCATCGCGAAGCTGTTGCCCCTCCTGATCTCGAGATGGCGCGTTCCATGGTGATTACAAAGGTATCAGCGACGAGTCTTGCTGTAAAGAAGAAAATATCAAATCGGACATAAAATGGAGTTCGCAAAGCGAAACAATCGCCGAAAAATCACCACTAAGTATCACAATGAAAAAAACTATTGACAACTATCACGTTTGTGATAGCTTTTTCGACTGCAATTCGGTGGTAAGATGTCTTAAAGGTCGTTTTTAGGAGCCGTAATCCCCAACGTAGTGATTGCTGCCATTCCGGCTAACGTGCGTCGCGGTCGAGCGATTCTGATTTGAGAGGTGACCCCATGCGAAGACACTCGCTAACCGTATCAGTGTTGTTGCTTTCCCTTTTCATGGTTGGAAGCGACCGTCTGTTGAGGGCGGACATAACCGCGAAAATCATCGGGACGGTTGTTGATCCGTCCGGTGCAACAGTCCCTGGGGCCAAGGTCACGCTTCGCAACCCCGCCATCGGCCTTACCCGCACGCTCGAGACCGATGCCTCGGGAAGCTACGAATTTCTGCTCGTCCCCATTGGAGACGGCTACAGCGTCGAGATAGAAGCCGCCGGTTTCGAAAAGGGTGTGGAGCAGGGAATCACGCTGCTGGTTAACCAGGTCTTCCGCGCGGACTTCTCCCTGAGATTAGGCTCGGCAACCCAGAAGGTTGAAGTCTCCGCCGCCCCCGCGCAGGTGGAAACTACTAGCACGCAAATCGGCGACGTCATCGAGTCGAGCAAGATGGAGACTCTGCCACTCAACGGGCGCAGTTACATCGATTTGCTGGGGCTTCAGGCCGGCGTGGCTCCGGCGGCCTCGGGAGACAACTGGACGGGAACGGTCTCGGGACTTTCAAGCAGCGGCACGGTCTCGGTGGACGGACAGCGCGAAACCCAGAATGGATTTCTGGTGAACGGGGGTGATGTGGAACATACACTCGAAAACGGCGCCTCGCTCGTACCGACGCTTGATTCCATTGCCGAATTCCGGCTCCTCACCAACTCCTTCGACGCTGAATACGGCCGCTTCTCAGGCGCCATCGTAAACGTGGTCACCAAATCCGGCACCAACAGTTTTCACGGGGATCTCTTCGAATTTCTGCGCAACAATGCTTTCGATTCACGTAACTTCTACGACCTGAATCAGACGAGCATCGTCACTGGACAGCCCATCCCCGGCTCGGCTTTGGCCGAACTGAAGCGCAATCAATTTGGCGGAACTCTGGGCGGGCCCATCCTGAAAAACCGCCTCTTCTTCTTCGGCGATTACCAGGGCACGCGGCAGGTGAACGGAGACTCCACCGGAAACATCCCGGTGCCTTCCGCGCTCGAGCGCACCGGTAATTTCGCCGACATCGGAACCACCGGGTACTCAGACTTAACCGGCACGGTGGAAGGGGATGACTTGCCGGGACATTTTGCGCAGACCTTGAGTTCGCGGCTTGGTTACACGGTTACCCCCGGCGAACCTTACTATGTTTCCGGGTGCAGTACACTGGCCAATGCCCAGGCGGGCATGTGTGTTTTCCCCGGCCGCGTCATCCCGCAGTCGGCGTGGTCGCCGGCGGCCGCAGGGACCCTGCAATTTATTCCCAATTCGACTCTGACGGTGGACGGGGTACCCTATTTTTCATCCAGCGCCTATAAGGCCACCATTCGCGACGACAAGCTGGGGATGAGAATCGATTCGAGCCCGACTCGTTGGGGCAGTTGGAATGCCTACTATCACTTCGATGACACCAACATTATTAGTCCTTATGGCGCGGGAGGTGCGGGGGGCACCTCCAACGTGCCGGGGTTTGCGGTGGGCAGCCCGCAGCGCGTGCAACAGATCAACCTCGGGAATACCTGGAGCCCCGATCCCTCGACGGTGAATGAGGCCCGGATCAATTTCGTGCGCACCGCGCAGACGACGGGCTTGATGCAGCCTGGGGACAAAGGTCTAGGGAGTATTGGGCAATACGGGTTCTCCACGGGTCCGCAGGGTCTCTACTATCAGGGTGGTGCGACTCCGGAAGGAATTCCCCAAATCGGCCTCGCCGTGCTGGGCGTCAACTTTGGCACCAAGAACCCGGACATCACCAACGATAACAACTTCCACATTGCCGATAACCTTTCGAAAATCCACGGTCGCCACACGCTGAAATTAGGGGCTGATTTTCGCCACCTGAACGACGCCTATCGCTTCAGTCCTGTCAACGGCAGTTTCACCTTTACAGGGGCGGAGACCGGAAACGATTTCGCGGACTACTTGATCGGAGCGGTCATGCCCGGCAATTTCTTCGAGGCGAGTTCGGAGATCGAAGATCCCCGCACAAAGTACCTCGGCCTGTATGCTCAGGACTCTTACAAGTTCAAGCCGAACCTTACCTTGAATTACGGTCTGCGCTACCAGATCAGCACGCCCTGGGCCGATAAGTTCGGAAGAGTCACAACCTTCGTGCCCGGCGAGCAGTCGAAGGTTTTCCCCGATTCGCCCACCGGTTGGGTTTTTCCGGGCGATCCGGGCGTTCCGGCCGGCGAATCTCCGACGCGCTATGACGACTTCGATCCGAGGATCGGACTGGCGTATTCGCCCGGTTTCAGCGGCGGGATTGCAGGGAAGATTTTCGGCGGCCCGGGAACGTCGAGCATCCGCGTGGCGTTCGGCGTATTTCACACGATTTATGAAGAAGGAACGATGCAGTGGTCAACAGGTGACGACCCTTGGTCGATATGGGACACGCAACCGGTCGGGGTATACTTTGAACAACCTTTCCAAACCCGCACCTCCGGCCCCAATCCCAGAAATCCCTTCCCATTTATCCTCCCCAAGAAATACACTGACTTCAGCTTTCTGAACTTCATGCCGGAGGGCAACATTACCGCGATTAAGACGGACAACGTGCTTCCCTATGCGGAGCACTATAACCTGACCTTCCAGCGCGCGCTCGGTTCGACCATGACCATGACGCTTGCCTACGTGGGAACGGAAGGGCACCACCTGATTGGCGAGATCGAAGCCAATCCCGGCATCCCTTCCAGGTGCCTGCAAATCGCCGCGCTCGCCGTCGCTTCGGGCGATGCGGGCGAAGCTTGCGGCCCCTACGGTGAAGACGAACCCTACTACATCGGCAACCAGACCTTTTACGGCACGCGCCGCTATTCGGTGACCTCCGGGCGATACCTGGCCGAGGGACTCGTGGATGGGACTTATACGCCCTGGGCGGCGACGTTCGCCAACTCCGATTACAACGCGCTGCAAGCCACACTCGAGAAGAGAGCGGGGCCGGCGCGTTTTCTCGCCGCCTACACCTACGGGAGATCGATGGATGACTCGTCATCGTTTATGAATGACGGCGTGAACCCTTACAACATTGCGCTCAGCAGGTCACGTTCGGCTTTCGACATGACGCACAATTTCGTATTGAGCTACGTCTATAATCTGCCCTTTCACAAGCTGATCAAATCTTCCGCCGGACCCGCCGCCAAAATGCTGGGAGGGTGGGAATTGACGGGCATCACACGCTTCACAACGGGATTTCCTGTCACCATTTACGAAAGCGGCGATCACGGGCTGATCGGCTCGTATGGGTCCGCTTACATCGATCAACCTGACTATAACGGCCAGCAGATCACATTTATGAACCCGCGTACCAACGCCAGCCAGGAGTACTTCTCGACTGGCCAGTTTTCGCCCATGCCCTTGGGAGGAGTCGGCACTGCTAATCGCCGCTTCTTTGCCGGACCGGGCTTCAATAATTGGGATCTGGGACTTCACAAGAGCACGCGGATCACGGAGACAAAGTCCGTCGACTTCCGGGCGGAGTTTTTCAACATCTTCAACCACACGCAGTTTACAGGAGTCCAGAGCGACTTTAACAATCTCGCGGTATTTGGCGATGTGACCAGCGCCCGCGCGCCCCGCATCGGCCAGGTGGCTTTGACGTTTAACTTCTGATCGCCGGTCGCAAATTCTGGCGGCGCCTGCGTTCCGACGGGCTTGTCGGGGGTGTGCGCCGCGGCTGATTTGCGGCATTCTGGGGCGAGCCGTAAGCCCGCGCTCGCCAATCGCCCCCGGCTGGTTTCGCTTCGCGACATGGCAGACGCAAGGGTCTGCGCCCGCCCGCTACCGCCGTGGTGTTCCGCGCCCAGGGAGGAACTGTGCGAAAGCTCGTTCCCGTCGGTCTCCTCATCATACTCTCCGCCCAGGCCCTGAGAGCGGCGCCGCAGCAGGTGGATCCCTCGAAGAGCATAACTCTCAAAAACCGTTACGTACGGCTGGAGTTCGAGCCGAAGGGCATGGGCCTCGCCGCCATGGTGGACCTCCAGACCGGCGTAAATCAAATTCAGCCGGTGGAAGCAAAGCATCTTCTCTGGCAAATAACCCTGGGTCGGGGCGCCCAGAGGGAGAAAGTTGATAATAACTACGCGCCGTGCAACTTCGCTCGGGTGGAGGCACTTCCCGGCGCCGGCCAACGCGCCATCCTGGAGTGGAACGACCTGCATTGGTGGGTGCAAGACCGCATGCTGAGCGTTCGCGTGACTGTCGATCTGCCGCCGGACTCGGGTATCGCCCAATGGCGGATTTCAGTCAGCAACAACAATGATTATTGGGGCTTGTGGTCGGTGGCTTTCCCCTCTGTCAACGGCCTTCCTGAATCGGGCAAATATGACATTGCGCGCCCGCTGTTTGCCAGCGGAGGGCAATTGCTGAAAGCCTGGCGCAACCGGATCGAAGGCCGGTACCCCTCGGGCGGCTGGCCGATTCAACTTCTCTCCCTGACTCGCCTGCGATCGCGGGACTCGGTGTACTTTGCGACCATGGATCCGGACGGTAGCGCGAAGGACTTTGTTGTCGAGCCCGCCGAGAGCACGATGTCCGTCGTCCATTATGCCGAAAACATGGGCGTGCCCGGCTCGGATTATCCAGACTCCTATCCGACTGAATTGGGAGTTTATCAAGGCGCGTGGCTGGAAGCGGCGCAGCGTTACCGCGCCTGGGCGCTTGGGCAGAAGTGGGCGCAGGCCGGGAAACTCTCCCAGCGCACGGATGTTCCTGACATCATGA
>Ga0187781_10004331_pt1 | contig 10594 bp, 7 predicted proteins | sample 0715_SJ02_MP02_2_FD_132447 | JGI IMG/M metagenome (GOLD analysis project Ga0187781, IMG submission 132447) | Tropical peat soil microbial communities from peatlands in Department of Meta, Colombia - 0715_SJ02_MP02_20_MG | ecosystem: Environmental > Terrestrial > Soil > Wetlands > Peat | place...
AGTTCGAAGCCCCAATTCGCGACCGGTCCAAGCTTCATGGTCAGACCGAAGAACGGCAACAAGACGTCGCAGGCGAGCTCGTGGATTGAGCCGTCGTTGCCCTTGACCGTGGCTTTGTGAAGCTGTCCGCCGTCGCCCTGCAAAGCGGTCACCTGACCGAGCAGGAAATCGATTTTGCCCTCGCCGACAAGCGCCATCATTTTATTGACGCTGTCCGGAGCGGCGCGGAATTCGCTGCGCTGATGCAGCAGGGTGAGATGTTTGGCGATCGGCGCGAGGTTGAGCGTCCAGTCTAGCGCGCTGTCGCCGCCGCCGACGATCAGGATGCGCTTGTCGCGGAACGTCTCCATCTTGCGCACCGAATAGAACAGCGACTTGCCCTCGTACGGCTCGACGCCGGGGATCGGCGGGCGCTTGGGCTGGAACGAGCCGCCGCCGGCTGCGATGACGACGATCTTGCTCTCAAAAACCTTGCCCTGATCGGTGGTCACGCGGAACAGCGGATCACCGATCTTCTCGACCTTTTCGACCATCTCGCCGAGATGAAATTGCGCGTTGAAGGGTTTGATTTGCTGCAGCAGCGCGTCAACAAGGCCTTGCGCGCTGGTATAGGGAATGCCGGGAATGTCGTAGATCGGCTTTTCCGGATAGAGTTCCGCACATTGCCCGCCGATCTTGTCGAGAATGTCGATCAAATGCGCTTTCATGTCGAGCAGTCCGAGCTCGAACACCGCGAATAGTCCGATCGGGCCCGCGCCGATAATCACAACATCGGTTTTGATACTTTCACTCATAATGAAATCCGCAATCGCTCGCTGGGTGATCTAGAATAAGTCGGCGGCGGGCCGAGCGCCCGCACATTCGCGGTGTGTCTAGCTTGCTCGGCGGCCCGGGGGAAGTGGTAACGAGGCACAATAGTCGCGCACATGAAAGACCGGATTTTGGCCGGCGGTTTCGGATTCGTACCAGCTAGGCTTGGCGCTCGGGAGTGCGCACGACAAGGCCGTCGAGCTCTTCGCTCACCTTGATCTGGCACGACAGCCGCGAGTTCGGCTGGATACCATAAGCGAAATCGAGCATGTCCTCTTCCATGGGCGACGGGCCCCCAACCTTCTCGCGCCAAGCGGGATCGATATAAACGTGGCACGTCGAACAGGCGCAGGCGCCGCCGCACTCGGCTTCGATTCCGGGAACCCCGTGCTTGAGGGCCGTCTCCATGACGGTTGAGCCGACCTCGCCATCGACCGTTCGAGCAATACCGGCAGCATCGATAAAAGTGATTTTGACCATAACGATGGCGGACGATGCCGAGCCAAGAACGTGGACCAGTAAAGTTGGAAGACCGGCGAGCGTCTTCTATAGACTCCCGCGGCGCGGCGCCAGCCGCGATCCTCAGACTGGCCGCGATCCTTTAGGTGGGATGGATGCTTGCGTGACCATTCCGCGGACGAGATTCGGTGCCGGCATCGTGCAAACGCGCCTCGATCGCGCCGCGCACTTCGCTGCTCGCGACCTCCAGCTCCACAATGGCCTCGCTCATATTGCCTGCGGCGGCCGCGGCCTCCTCTAACCGTTCGGCGGCATCCGCGACGCGCCAAGCGCCAAGCCCGCGCGCCGAGCCTTTAAGCGTATGCGCCGCCGCAGCCGCTTGGGCGGGCTCCGCGTGTGCGATCCGTTTCAGCATCAGCGTGATTTGGCGGGCGAATACATGCAAAACTTCTCGCTCTAGGCTTTGGTCGCCCAGGGTCATTCGTCTCAAGTGCTGTTCGTCGAGGACTCGGCCGGGTAGCTCCCGGCTAAAGTCGGCGGTCCTCCCAGGCCTTGTCATGAGGTCCTTTCCCGTTTCGCCCTTCGGTCTTGGTTCCGCGGCGCCGCCACCATACGATTGGAGTTCCGAAAGCTGGGTAAATCGGGCTGCCGGGACCGTGATGGAGCCGCCTGGCTTCGCTTCCATGGTGAGTAACTTCTTACCCCATTTGACGAAACGGCCGTGAAGCGGCTCCTAGGCTTAAATGCCCAAATACCACCACCAAGCGCGGCGCAAATTGGATCTGAGAGCGACGCCCCAGACGGGCCTTATTATTGGCGAGAAAATGACGTGCGAGCCTCTTGCCAAAGGGCAATTAGATCATGGTAACTAAATCGTTAACGATGATTAAAAGGACGTTACCATCCCGGTTTCTTTTGATCCGCCAGACCGATAGGATGAGCTACGGCAGCATGAAGTGAGGGCGGGCCGCCCGAGTGTGTGGCCGATGAGGATTTAGGCGATCACGCGCCTTGGCGCGGCTTGAGCTTTGCTTGAGCCGATGGGGCGCGGCTTAACATGCGAGGCGACGACCCACATGGCCAATATCACCAAGAAGGTAGTGGATCCCACCGAAGCAGCGCTGTCGGCGATTCAGGAGGCCCTCAAAGTTCGCGATGATGATGGGGACTCCGAAAAACGCAATGATAGCGCTGCAAGCACTTCGGGCAGCGACTCCGAACGTTGGGATAAATCGACAGCTTCTCTAGGCAAAACAGTACTCGACGCCGAGGAAATCGGGGCCCGCAGCAGCAATCCTAGCGCCTTCCCGGCCAACGATGATCAACAATCGATTGGCCAAGTTTTGCAGCTCCTGCAGCAGCGCCCGGCGCGCACTTCATTTATCGTCGCTTCATTGTTTTCCGCGGCTTGGCTGGTCGGCTGTGTTGCCTTGGCGTGGCTCTATTTGTCGGATTTAAGCAGCGCTCTAGGCCCCGCTCACTCGCCGACCGCGTTGATGATCGCGCTTGGCGCCGCGGCGCTGTTGCCGATTATCTTCTTTTTCGGCGTCGCCCATATGGCGTGGCGCGCGCAGGAATTGCGCGTGATCGCCCAATCGATGGCGAAGGTCGCGTTGAAGCTTGGCGAGCCCGAAGGCATTGCCCGCGATTCCGTGGTGACCGTCGGACAGGCCGTTCGCCGCGAGGTTGCAGCCATGGGCGACGGCGTTGAGCGCGCACTCGCGCGCGCCAGCGAACTCGAAGCGCTCGTGCACAACGAGGTTGCCGCGCTGGAACGCACCTATAGCGACAACGAGGTTCGCATCCGCGGCCTGCTGCAGGAGCTCGCCAACCAGCGCGACACGCTGGTCGGACAAGCCGAACAGGTGCGTTCCGCGGTCAGCAATGTCCATATCGATCTGACCCAAGACCTCTCCACCATCAGCGATCTTGTCGGACAGCAGGTCAACGCCGCGGCCGAACGCATTACGCAGTCATTGGCCGAGAAAGGCGAGCACATAACGATGGCGCTCGGCCAGATCGGCGACAATATGATTCAGCAGCTGAGCGAGCGCGGCGAAGATCTGCTTGTGCGCCTGGAAACGGCAAGCGAGGACACCGCCACGGCCATCACTGCTGCGGCGGATCAGCTCACGGCCGGGCTGAACTTCAAGACCGACCACGTCGGCGAAGAATTCGCCCAGATCGCGCGCGGCCTCGAAGATATGATGACCTCCCGGCTCGATCAGGTCACCGACGGCTTCTCGGAAAAATCTCTCGCCATCGTGGACATGATGGTGGGGCGCTCGCAGGAGCTCACCGATACCATCGTCAACACTTCGAGCCAGCTTGCCGATACGATCGCCAACAGCGCCGACGCGGTCAACTCGACGCTAAAGGCGTCCGGCGATTCGATTGTCGTTGACCTCAATCAGCGCACCAACGAAGTGGCAAGGAGACTTGAAGAGTCCGGAGATCGCCTCGCCAACGAGCTGGTGTCGCGCGGCACTGAGATCACCGACACGTTGCGGACCAGCGCGGCGAGCGTGGCCGAAGCGCTTAATTCGCGCAGCGCCGCCATTACCGATACGCTGCAGCAAAGCGCCGAGCACGTGGCCAAGGTCGTCACCGCACACAGCGACCAAATGCGGGAATTGTTGTCGACGCGACTAACCGCCTTCGAGGAAATGCTGAACCATTCCGGTTCCGAGCTCGGCGAAAAGATCACGCGCGATTCTTCAACCCTCGGCAACCTGATCACCCGGCATCTCGCCGAATTCGACCGAACCGTGAAGACCTACGGTTCCGAATTGGTCGAACGGCTCGGCGCGCGGACGCAAGATGTCTCCGAGTCGATGCGCAGTTATGTCGACAGCTTCGACAACCGCGTCACCGCCAAGGCGAGCGAAATCGCCGCGGGGCTCGATCAGCGGCTCTCTCAGTTCCAGCAGACCCTCGATAGCCGTACCGAGACTTTGACCGAGGCGTTGTCGGCGCGCGTGCTCGACATCGCCAAGACGCTGACCGACGGCGGCCGCGAGGTGGTCAATGCCGTGGACAAGCGTATTGCCGACGTCACTGGAGTCATTGATGCGCGCGGCGAGAAACTGACGGCTGCGATCAGCGCGCGGGCCACCGAGGTGACCAACATCATCGATACGCGCGGCGCCCAGCTTACCGAGGCTATCGGCGAACGCACTGCGGAAATCGACAAGACGCTCGGAACACAAGCGCTCCGGGTGGCCAACACGCTCGACAGCCGTATCGCACATTTGGAACAGCTGCTGGTCGGCCGCGCCCAGGCCGTAACCCAAGAAATCGACGTGCGCAGCCGCGCCGCCGCCGATCTGCTCAACTCCCGGCTGGAAGAGCTGGCCCAGACGATCAAAACCAATGCCGGAAGCGCGGAGACTGCGCTCAGCGAACTTGCCACCAAGACTGTCGATGCGCTGGGCAAGAGCGCCGCCGCAAGCACGGCCGCGACCGAGGCGCTCAATCGCAGCGCCGCCGAGGCGACCGTATCGCTCAATCGCAGCGCCGGCGCGCTGAGCAACACTATCAATCAGAGTGCCGCGGCGGCCAATGACTCGATCGGCGCCACAACGGCGACGGCTACACAGCTGATCGCGCGGACTGCCGCAGCCACCACCGAAGCCATCAACCGCAGCGCCGCCGATGCCGAGCGCACCCTCTCCGGAATAAGTTCAGGCGTTACCCGCACCGCAACCCAGACCACCGAATCGATCGGCCGCAGCGCCGCCGATGCTGAGCGCACGCTCACCAGCATAAGCGCCGACGTTGCCCGCAACGTGACCGGCAGGGCGGAAGAATTTACCGCCAACGTCTCGCGGCATGTCGGCGAGATGTCGCGCATCCTCGACGAAAAGTCGAACAGCTTGCTGGCGGCGTTGACCGGGAAAGGTGAGGCTTTTGCCGGCGAGGTCAGCTGCATCACCGACCAGGCGGTGAAGTCAATCGAAGCGAAGAGCTTCGTCTTCACCCAGACGATGATGGACAACAGCGAGGAGATCGCCCGGCTCATCAACGAGGCGAGCGAGACAGCCACCGTCGCCATGACCCGGACGCTCGGACAATTGCAGGAGGGCGCTCAGGGCGTGAGCGAATCGGCCCGCTTGACGGTCACGCGCACGTTGGAGGATCTGCATAGCGCAACCAAGTCGGCGATCGAGCAGTCCAAGCAATCCGCCTCGGCCACTTTGGCCGACATGCTTGAGACCCAGGGCATGTTGCGGTCCGATACCACCGGCTTATTCGAGCGGCTGCGTGAAGCGAATATTCTGCTGCAGGAGGTGCTCAGCGGCGCCCACGAGAACATGAGCTCGCTGGAGCGCACCATGGTGACCCGCGTCTCTGAATTCGTCACCGCCATGAACGATCTCAACAGCAAGAGCGACTCGTCCACCAGCACGATGGAACGGCACGCAGCGACCTTCAGCACCGTGACCGGCAAAGCGCTGCGCGAGCTCGGCGAACTCGCCGGCCAATTCAGCACCCATGGCCGATCCCTCGCCGAAGCCGTGGAGTTGCTCGACAAGAGCAATCGCCGGGCCGAGGAATCGGTGACCGCGCGACGCAGCAGCATCGAGACACTGGTGACTACGCTTGACGCGCGCGCCGATGATTTCGGACAGCGGCTGCAGCGCTTCTCTACCGTGCTCGACGAGTCGCTTGACGCGGCCGCGACCCGGGCGAGCGAAATCGCCGGCGTCATTGCCCAGACCAGCAACGACAGCGTGCGGACCATCGAGCAGCAGTTCGAAGTGGTGCGCGCCACCTCGGAGGAGGAACGCAGACGCACCAGCGAGACGCTCAATTCCGTGTACGAGCAGGCGAGCTCGCAGGTGAATACCCTGTTCCACCAATCCGCCCAGCGCTTCACCGAAATCATGCAGGGCCTGAAGCAAATGGCGGCGGAAATGCAGCAAGAGCTCGAGGCCACCCGGGCGGAGCTGCGCCGTGGTATCTTCGAACTGCCGCAAGAGACCGCCGAAAGCGCCGCGCAGATGCGCCGTGTGATCGTCGATCAGATCGAAGCCTTGGCCGAGCTTAACCGCATTGTTGCCCGCCACGGGCGCTCGCTCGACACCGCCGAGCCTACTCGTCCCGAACCGGCGAGGCGCGAACCCGAGCCGGCTTATACTGGCGGCGGAGCGCGCAGCGCACCGCGGCCGCAGCGCGGCGATATAACGTCGGCGGCGCAGACCGCAATGCGCGGCGATATTACCGGTGCGCCGCCGCGTCCATCCCCACCAAGCACGCAGCAAAACGGCGGCGGCACCCGCAGCGGCGGCTGGCTCAGCGAGCTTCTGACCCGGGCTTCGCGCGAGGAAAGCCCGCCGATTGCGCCGCCCCCGGCCGCACGTGAGGCTGCGCGCAACGACGAGCGACCGCACCGCGAGAGCGCCGATCCGCTGGAGACGCTTGCCGTCGACGTCGCCAGCATGATCGACAACGGCGCCGCCGCCGAGTTGTGGGAACGCTACAAACGCGGCGAACGTGGGCTATTCCATCGGCGTATTTACACCCCGCAGGGGCAGCGCGCGTTCGATGAAATCCGCCGCAAATATCGCGGCGATCCCGATTTCCGCCAGACAGTGGAACAATATATCCAGGAATTCGAGCGGCTGCTCGAAGACGTATCGCGCGGGGAGCGCGGCGGCGCGGTGGCGCGCACCTATCTGACTTCCGACACCGGCAAGGTCTATACCATGCTGGCTCACGCCGCCGGACGGTTCGACCAGTAACGCTGTCGCTGGCCGAGCGGCCGATTACCGCTCGGGGTTCGGTTTATCGTATGAGCATAGATCGCAGCGGGGGGCCTTGAATCCGTCGGAGGGCGGTCTTGCTTGCGGCACAATAGCGGCGCTACCGTTGCCCCATGGATGGCCCTCTTTCCTTGCCGACCGCGGCAGATGTCGACGAGGCCGCCCGCCGGCTCGCGGGCGTTGCCTTGCACACCCCCCTGCTCACTTGCGCGGCGCTCGACGCCATGACCGGCGGGCGCGTCTTTCTCAAGGCCGAAACCTTACAGCGCACCGGCTCGTTCAAGTTTCGCGGCGCTTATAACAGGCTGGCCGCCATCCCCGAGGAGCATCGCGCCGGCGGCGTCGTCGCATACTCATCCGGCAATCATGCCCAGGGAGTCGCGGCGGCGGCACAGCTGCTCGGCATGCCTTGTGTGATTGTGATGCCGCGCGATGCGCCGCGCGCGAAGCGCGAGCGCACCGAGGCGCTGGGCGCGGAGATCATTTTGTATGATCGCGCCCGCGAAGATCGCGAAGCGATTGCCAGCGCGATAGCATCGCGCCGCGGCGCAATCCTGGTGCCGCCCTATGACGACGCCTTAATCATTGCCGGCCAAGGCACCGCCGGTCGCGAGATCGTCGATGATTTACGTGACCTTGGTCTGACGCCCGACGTCGTAGTTGTGACCGCCTCCGGCGGCGGGCTGACCGCCGGCATAGCGCTCGCCGTTCGTGCTCGCGCCCCCAATGCCGCAGTTTACACCGCGGAGCCGCAGGGTTTTGACGACCACGCCCGCTCGTTTCGCAGCGGGCGGCGCGAGCAGAATGCCGAGCTAAGCGGCACAATCTGCGATGCCCTGATGGCGCGCACCCCCGGCAAGCTCACATTCGCCATAAACCAATCGCTGGTCGGAGCCGGCGTCGTGGTCAGCGACGACGAAGTTGCGGCAGCTGTCGCGTTTGCTTTCGCCGAGCTCAAGCTCGTGGTCGAACCCGGAGGTGCCGTAGCGCTCGCCGCGATCATGACCGGAAAGGTAGACGTCGCCGGCAAAGTGGCCGTGGCGGTGCTGTCGGGCGGCAACGTCGATCCGGAACTGTTCTACCGGCTGGTTGCTTGACCTTACGCGCCCGCGCCGGGCAGGAAGCAGCGGATTTGCGTCCCCCCGTCCGCGTCCATATACGGCCATACCACCGCAGGACCGAAGCGGTTTGGCTCGGTCACCAGAGCCGCATCGGGTACGACAATCCATTCGCCGTGCAGGCGGACGCGATAGCGCCCGTCCTGAGTATCCCAATCGACATCCTCCACTTTTACGCCGTCGGCGAAAGAGCAACATAAGCCTTTTCCGCTCGCGAGCTGATCGAACCAAGCATGCAACGGTTCGTTGGCGTAGCGGCCGTCGTCACGCGCTGAAACGCTGCTGGGTGCGAATTGACTCATGCACACCACTACAACCGCCACCAAGGGACCGGTGAATCTGTGCATCGTGGCCTCCAGAAGATATTTCTCACGCGGACCAACGACGAAAGGTCCGGCAGTCATGGAGACAACACCGCCTGGTCTTCAGTTGTTGAGCCGCATCACCTCACCAAAAGCAACTTCCGTGCCGACTGCCGAATCGACTTATGGGATGACATGCATGCTTAACAAAGAATTAATAAAAACGACATGCGGTAGAAAACCGATTGCCGTCGAGCGCGCGAATCGGAGAAGATGGAGGCGCGAGGCGCGCTAGCTAAACAGCGCGATGAGTTCCTCTTCGCTCAACGCCAAGAGCGGTGCCAGCGCATCACGCTTTGCCGACGCCTCGAAGGGCCGTCGCTCGGATTTCACTTCGATCTGTGCGTCGGGCGGGTGAGCATCGTCATCTGCCGACGCAAGTTCTGGCGTCATGATCGCAATCAACAGCGCAATCATATGAGTGACGCGGCGCTTGACGTCGCGCAGCAAGGCTACGCCATGCAGGCTGCGCGCGATTGATGCATTGCTGCACTCGATGACGGCATTGATTTCGCGCGTCGCGGCGTCGAGTGCGGCATACAAAAGCGCCTCTGTCTCGTGCGGGCCGTCAGAGAGACGCCGCGTCACCACCGCCGCCTCCAGCCGTTCGATCGCTTCCGCCAACTCGACCAGGCTGCGAATCAACGAGGCGGGCGCCAGTGTCGGCGGCAGGTCGCGAAACGAAGCCTCGATCCGCGCAATCGTTCCTACCAGGCTCTGCGGAGCGGTGCAGTCATGACGTCTTGCATACTCGGTGAGAAAGCGCCGTCCGCTATGGGTCGAGACGATCTCGGCGTAAATGGCGTCGTATTGCGGGTCGCGCGGCAGGTCGCCAGAGCTTTCCACGGGCCGCGGATTTTTCGGCATTGCGACTCCAATACAACGATTGAATACCACAACCCGGGCAGCCGCAATCCAGCGTCGTGAATAAGCCGCGCCCTTGCCGCGTGATTGCGCTCATCCCCAAAGCGCCGGGTCCGAGGGATACACCAGGCTGCCGTCGTAGCGAAGTCCTTCCGGGCGATCGCGCGCGAGTAGCAAAGGGCCATCCAGATCGACGAAGCGCGCCCGCTGCGCGAGCAGCATCGCCGGCGCCATGGCGAGCGAAGTGCCCACCATACAGCCGACCATGATGATGAACCCGCGCCGTTCGGCTTCGGCGGCAAGCGCCAATGCCTCGGTCAGACCGCCGCTCTTGTCGAGCTTGATATTGACAGCGTCATACTTGCCCGAGAGCGCGGGAAGTGATGCGCGGTCATGGAGACTTTCATCGGCGCAGATCGGGAGCGGCCGTTTGCAATCTTTCAGCGGTTCGTCGGCACCCTGCGGTAATGGCTGCTCGATGAGGGTGACGCCGGCGTCGGCACAGGCGGCAAGATTGGCCGCGAGGTTGGCCTCGGACCACCCTTCGTTGGCATCGACAATCAGCTCCGCTCGCGGCGCGGCGCGGCGGATCGCCGCAATGCGTTCAGCGTCGCCTTTGCCGCCCAGCTTGACTTTGAGCAAGGGGCGCCAAGCGGCGCGCTCCGCCGCCGCCGCCATTTCCGTCACCGACCCGAGCGAGATGGTATAGGCGGTATGGACCGGTTGCGGCGCGAGAAGGCCGGCTAATTCGTAAACGCGGCGTCCCGATTGCTTGGCGGCAAGGTCCCAGAACGCACAGTCCAGCGCATTACGCGCGGCACCGGCTGGCAACGCGGCCTGCAGCGCCGTGCGCTGGAGACCGCGCTCAATGGCCGGAACCAACGCTTCGATGCTCTCGACAACGCGTTCCGGAACTTCGCCGTAACGCGCGTAGGGAACGGCCTCGCCGCGTCCACGGTGAATTCCATCGTCAAGTTCGGCGACAACAACCACAGCTTCGGTCTTGCTGCCGCGGCTGATGGTAAACGTACCGGCCAACGGCCAGCGCTCGATGCGTGCGGAGAGTCGCATGTAAGGCGCAGTATGATCGCGCTTTATCGGCGGCCTCAAGTGCTGATCACGGAGCAACCGTCAATTACGCGGCGATCTCACGCTCCTCATCTTCGCCAACGACCTGCAGATCAGGCACCGGCTCGGCGTTGCCGGTTTCAAACCA
>Ga0187781_10004332_pt1 | contig 10593 bp, 18 predicted proteins | sample 0715_SJ02_MP02_2_FD_132447 | JGI IMG/M metagenome (GOLD analysis project Ga0187781, IMG submission 132447) | Tropical peat soil microbial communities from peatlands in Department of Meta, Colombia - 0715_SJ02_MP02_20_MG | ecosystem: Environmental > Terrestrial > Soil > Wetlands > Peat | place...
CTATGAACCGGAATTTCAGCACTGAGCTTGAGAAAATTCACATTACCTACCCTCTTTCTCTTGAGGTGAGGTTGGGATGCGCCCGAATCGCGTGCTTAGGAAAACGCGGGAGAGTCGAGACGAGAGACAAAACCAATCGCGTCAGAAGTTGTCCAATAGGGTGTGGTTACCGCATGAGCCTGTCTTCGAAGGCAAACTTGGGAAAGTCCAACTTAGCGTGCTGCGAAACGGGGACATCTACGTAGAAACACCCGCGGAAGTACATGTCATTCATGCAACCCACCATGGCCCTATGACAATTGCAAACGGCCACGTGAGCTGGGAATGAGACAGTCGAACGACTAGGGAGAGAAAAGCGCGTCTGGGGTTTGAGAAATACGGAGACTTAAGGCTGCTCTCGGAGGTTGTTGAAATCATTCCACGACATCTGTGGCAGGGCGCTTGGCCCAGAGACCGTTGGAGAAGTCCTTGCGTGGATTCAAGGCAGCAATGACCTCTCATACTCAGAGCTGAATAACCCCGGGTAACGGCTTCACCTTGCAGGGTTCAGCTACGCAGGGGTGGGGAATCCCTACTTCCTCGTTAGTGCGTTAGATGTTGTGGAACCAGTTTAGGAGAAATCCTATTCCCGGTGCTACGAGTAGGGTTACGCCTAGGATGAGCATGGTGAGCGGCAGTACGTCGACCATTAAAATCACTCCTGCCAGCTACGACGGAACGATATGATTCCATGCGTATAACATGGTTTCGAGCACGAATCAGTCCAACCCATTCTTCCGCCAAGGTGCTTTTGACAGGTCCGCGAATTTCGCAATTAGGTTCCGTTTAGGGGGAATCACTCACAACTTATTACTTGCGGCATAGTATTACTGGTAGGAGACGTTCTCTTGCTCTATTGCCCGTACTGTGTCAAACATGATCCCATTTCGCAATCGCATGAAGCCTTCAACCCAGCCGGCCAGATGGTGGTAGATACGCTGAACAAGACCACTGTCGAGTTGATAGTTCATTCACACGGGTGCGGGAAGCTCTTTCTGGCTGTATTTGGTTACGCGTCAAGGGACGCTATGGGTTGCTTCGAATTACCTGGCGATTGGGATCACAAACCACAGAATCCACCCAAAACCTCATCCGAAGAAAAACAACCGCCCTAAGCATCCTATGGGAGTCATTCTTCCAGTAGGGTCGGGCATCGTGTTCATCTTCGATTGGCTTCGCGGGTTACCGCCCAACTAAGGGTCGCTTGGCTTTCGGCTTGCTCCGCTAGAGGTGCCGAGACGTATGGGACACGGTTTAGGTATTCCATCATCTCGGTAAGGGTCTTTGTCTGCAGGTGTAGGTTCAAAATGCCCTGGAGGTATAATGGCTGACGCTGATTTTCGAGAGACGCAAATCTCTGGCGCAGCTACTCCACCCGCCTGCTGTCGGTAACATGGAAGTTAATTTATCGTAGGTCCATTCGTCCGCCGTAAGCTTATGGCGTTTCGATCGGCCTATCTGGGAACTTGCAGTCGCTGCGGTAAATATTCGTGGGTCGCAGCTGAAGACGGAGAGCCCTTGTGTGAAAGGTGTTACAGGTCGGTTTCGAAACCGTGGAACCGAATATTTTCTCGACTAGCTAGCGCGGATTCACGGCACCAAACGGGTTTTGGCGACCCTAACCATCAAACGGCAACTTGACAGGGTCTTGCTTTATGCGTACCAAACGAAAGTAAACGTACTACGTAGGGGCAGTTGCGTGTGGCGAAGATGTGCCAGAAAGCGCCTGATTTCAATCGTCTTGAGGACATGAGGCTCTAATGGCTAGATTTGAGTACGGTGACTTCTGCTTCGAGTTTTGCAAGCCTATCCGCTACGTCTAGACGAGTTCCTATGGCCGAAAGCCTATTCTCTATTCCGAGTGAGCTACCACCGACTGAAGGTCGGGTGGCTTGCTGCTTCCTCCACTAGGCTTGCCGAGACATATGGGATACTGTTGAAGTACCTCAACATCTCGGTAGCGGCCCCCGTAAGCCGTGTTCCTTCTTAGATACTCACGCATCGCGTACGTATCTAGAAAGAATTTCATGCGGAGGGTTCACTCCCCCCCACCCGGACCTTGCCTCGTCCTTCGCGTTTTGGCTGGTTCTTCGTGATTTCAGTGAACCAAAAAGGTCTTCGATCCGTACCTTCTTCTGCACCTCTATCTGCACTATGTCGCCTTCCGCAATTCTTTCCGCCTTCGCCCTGTCAGCCGGAATCACGACACTAAGAGGATTCCCAACCCGCCTGATCCTGGTCGTCACTTGCAAAAAGCGCACTCTGAAACAAATTATACCTAACGTATAACTCTAAAGCATTAAGGACCATATCTACGCCCCCCCTTATGGTCGCAGCTGCGACCATCTTCTTGGTGGGCCTGCGTCGAGTGGCCTTGCCACAGCTCTCTGCGTACTTAAATGCATGTAGCGAGTATTTGTATAGCGTATTGGTGGCGCGCATTTGGCGGAGGTCAAGGTGCTTGAAGGATATAGAGTGACTATTCCCGAAGAGGCGAGGAGACGATTGAAAATCAAGAGAGGTGATTCACTCTCTTGGGAAATGCGGGGGCGTGAGGTGGTCTTTAGGGCGGAACATCTGCCGGCGTCACCGACTGTTGAGATGATGGGATTGGCGGCTGGCATCACGGGTGAAATTGAAGAGGCAACTCTTGAGGAGGTTAGGGAGAAGCTTGAAAGGTCATCAAAGATTTCTCGACGCAAGCATTTTCATAAACTGGCTGAAAGTCGATCCTAGTAAGGCATCACGAGACGAACGTGCGTTAGTCTCAGGTTACATACTTCACAAGATCGAAACTGGAGAAAGCGCCGTAACCTCCGTGACGGTTAAAGACGAGGTGGCGGTTTGGTTGTCTCGCTATAAGCCGCCTACCCTACGCAGGTTCATTGAGCTACTCCTAGGTTACACGTCGCTCGAAATAGCATGCCCTACAATTGAGGACCAACTCGACGCCACCAAATCATTCGGTAAATATTCCTTGGGATACACAGATTCGCTTAGCCTCTCGCTGATGGCAAAATACGGAATAAGTGAAATTTACTCTTCAGACACTGGCTTTGACTCGATCCCCAGCATCAGACGAGTCTTCGATCAGCTCGTAAACGAGAGAGAATTTGAGCAGTTCAAGCAAACGCTCGCTAACCCGCAACCTGACCCATAGACTTCCGACGTGAACCACCCAACCCCACGCCCGTTCGCAGTTAGCGTGGGCCGATGAAGTACACCATCGATGCAGGGCAGTTGATAGCAGATGCCGGGAGGATTGGACATGAAGCTCTAATGGCTAGATTTGAGTACGGTGACTTCTGCTTCGAGTTTTGCAAGCCTATCCGCTACGTCTAGACGAGTTCCTATGGCCGAAAGCCTATTCTCTATTCCGAGTAATCGAGGCTCGACTCGGTCGCGCAATACTTTGTCAACCGATTTCTCTACAAGATCAGCAATGAGAAGTTCAAAGCCTTTCCTTCCTAGCTTTGTTAACCAGTCCGTGGCCATGGGTAGCTTCGAATTAATTATTCTTAATGAACAAATTAAGGTTTGAGAACCGAAACTGAATTGCCGCGAACCAATGGCCGGAGGAAGGGGTTCAAGCTTGCTCTGGTCTCGAATTCCAGGCGGCCTCTCGTTCGGAAGATCCTGGCTGCTATTGGTTTAGGTACCGAAATGTTTGATGCGGTTGTCACGAGCAGCGATGCGGAGCCTAAGCCATCTCACGCCTCGTTCAAACTCGCGATGACGAGATTGGGTTGTACGCCGGGACATACGGTCTACGTTGGGCATAGGATTGATAGTGAGCTTCGTCCCGCTCATGAGCTCGGAATAACTAGCATCCTGGTCGCTCCGGGAACTGACGACCAGTCAAGTCAGTACGTGGATCTCGCCCTTGAAGACGTTACGAAGCTGCCGGAAGCTCTCACCCGAAGAGAAACAGCCGCCCTAAGCATCCTATCAAGTGCCGACACACCGCAAAGAGGTTTACCACGTATCGCTTGGGGCCTAAACCTCTGGAAAATATCGTCTCATGATTCCGATGATTGCCTCATTCTGTCGTGGATTGTGAGAAACCTGTAAACCGTAGCTCGTGGGCTTTGGAATAATCAGTCCAGCACGCACAAGCTCCCTAGCCATCTTCTCGACCCTCTTCAGGCTTCTTCTTCCGAGGTCACCGTCCTTGAATCCCTTCTTCAGGTTCTCGAAAGCAGTATGGCTTCCTCCCCAATTCCCCCTCTTGTAGAGCTTGAAGAGGATTGTTGCCTTGATTTGTTCGTCGGAGAGCATGAGTTCACTTATGATACTTTGAAAGTGCACGCTTATATACTTTAAAACTTGGTATGTCTATTATGTATAAGCCTAACGAAACATTGCTGCTGAGGTATCTTGGGGCAAGCCCGATACTGCGGATAGTTGACTTCTTCCTCGACAATCCGCTATCGGACTATTCAAAGAACGAGATAGCGGGGAATTTGGCAATGAGCCGTGTGACGTTTTTCAAGTACTGGAAAGAATTGGAAAAATCTGGCGCACTCAAGGAATCTAGGAAGATCGGACGGGCGACATTGTACGTATTGGATAGGGACAACGAAGTAGTGAAACAGCTCATAAGGCTTGACATGGCTTTAGCACGAAAAGCAATGGAGCAAGCCGTCCAGAGTTATGAGAAGCCGATAACCGCAAAATCACGTCGCTAGCGTCATCACATTTGCATCGTCAGCCACCGCCGATTGAAGTCGGTGGCTTGTCCCTGAGGAGAGCTTGAGGTCCCGAAAGGTCCCTCGGAACATTGGGGCGACTGACAGCGCCCCTCGCGGCGCTCATTGCTCCGCCCGAAGCTTCATAGTTGCATGTACGGTAACATTTAGATGCTAGATGTAACGAACCATATGGTCATGTCCGACTCGAAGAAGAAGGTTGTGCAAACAGAACTAGAACTTAGCGACTATGAGTCGCTGGCAAGGGTAGCAAAGAGCAAAAGCATGACGATCAAGGAGGCTGCGAAAGAAGCCTTACGGTCATGGGCAGTCTCGTCGGTGGACCTCAACAACGATCCCTTATTCAGGCTCAAGCCAGTGAAATTCAAAATCAAACTCAAATCCGACCAGATAGAGGCATTCCTTTACAAGAAGGCATGACCCGTTGTTAGTCTTCGTCGATTCTTCGGCTCTCAAGGCGAACTATGATGCGGCAGACGACTATCACGGTCGGGCTGCGCAACTTATGGCTAGGATCGCCGCGAGAGAAACGGAAATTACCTCTTTCGTAACCACGGATTATGTGCTCGACGAAGCCATGACGCTCATTCGTTTTGCGCACAGCCATGCAAAGGCGGTTCAGCTGGCGGAGGCAACATTGGCGTCCCAGTTCGTGAAAGTGATCTATTCCGATGAAGAACTCTTTTGGGATGGCATGAACATATTCAGGAAGTATTCGGATAAGGAATGGAGCTTTACAGATTGTGTTTCATTCGCGGCCATGACAAAGCACCATGTAAGAACAGCATTCACATTCGACCCACACTTCAAACAATTCGGCTTCTCAACTCTCCCATGACATGAAGTCTAGTCTACATATATATGCGCATGCGCATATGGTCCAGTCCATGACAAAGGTAATCTCGCTTTCAGAGAGAGCGTACGGGACTCTCAAGAGGCTGAAAAGGCCAAACGAATCCTTTTCCGAACTCGTTTTGAGAATGGCGGGCCAGAAAGAGAGACGGTCACTCCTCGAGTTCGCCGGAGCATGGAAGGGCGACGACATCGACCGAGTATACTCACAAGTAATGAAGGACAGAGAGCGCTCGACCTCGAGAAGGATTGAGATTTAATTTGGTGACGCTAGACACAGACATACTCGTTTCGCTCCTGAAGGGCACTCCCGATGCGGTCGAGAGAGTGAGAAACCTGCTAGAAACTGAAGAACAGCTTTCCACTACTATGATCAGTGCTTACGAACTGGTGAAAGGAGCCTACATTTCCTCTAGACGGGACGAAAACCTTGCCAAAGTTACCGAATCAATCGCCAGCTTACGGCTCCTGGAACTCTCAATTGGTGCCGTGGAAGAGTCCGCAAGGATATACAACGAAGTCAAAGAGAAGGGAAAAATGATTGGAGAATTTGACATACTCATCGCTGGCATCACCAAATTTAACGACGAAACACTGGTAACTCGAGATGACCATTTCAAAACAATTCGAGGAATCAAACTCATCAAGTGGTGATTCGAACCCACAAAACCACGTGCCTCTGCACAATGGCCCACTAAAGAGCTCAGAGGTTACTGGTTGGAAAGTATGGAATTCTCGGCGCGTCCACGGCACCCACAAGAAACACTAGATTTCAGTTATCCGATGAACAGGACGTCCTTCAATCCCTTGAGTTCTCTGTCCACAGCCACAACTCTTGGAGCGAATTTGCGAGCGGCCATAAGGACTATGCTGTCCACAAGTGTAAGCTTCGCGCCATGCCTAACCTTGGCCGGTTCCACGACGGCGCCTTTATCGACCGGTGCGATAAGGCAACGCTTTTTCGTTGTCCTTCTCTCTATGCTAGCGCGTGGAGGCCTCGAGTCAAAGCCATTGTCTCCCTCGATAGAGATTTCGATAATTGGGAGATTCCGAGAACGGATCCCGGCGATTTCGACTTGTAGCATCACAAGACCGCGCGGAGAACAGCAATTACTCTCTTACGCACCGTAAATGTCATGTGCTGACTGAGAAAATCAAAGAAGCATCCGCAGGACGGTTAGGGGTCGTTTTGCAAGTCCCGCGGCTTTCTCGGCCTGTCTCCTATTGGTGGCTATGGCCTCTCAGGGCGTTCTCATTCCGGTTGGTCGTCGAAATCGGCCGGAGACTTCACTGTCAGGTGTGTTCGTTCATTAAAGTGTTTGACGTTCCAAGTCACGAAATCTGTGCAATTGTATTGTTCTGCTACCAGAAGAATCTGCGCATCCGAGTAGTTCATTTTCATACATATCTTCTCGAATATCCCCGACACCATATGTCGAATGGTTTCCTCTGGCGAAGACCCTTTGGGCTTGGGGTAGAGCACTTGTAGGTTGTATTGCCGATGAAAATTCATAAAGAGCTTAGTCAGCTCCATGGGGCTAAGCGTGAAGGAACTGATCCCGCAGAGCTCCAGAAGGTTATAGATAGAGGTCGCCTTTGCGGTTGCACCATCGAGAAATTTTCTATTTGTTCCATGTCGATCGTCATTAGGAAAGAGCCGGTCGATCACGAAAATATCCGTGTCCAGAAAAATCAAGCTGCTCGATTCCTGAGTTTTTGCATGACGGCGTCAGGGGTACTCCCGAAATGCGTACGCCATCGAGCATCTTTCCTAAGCTTCTCAAACAGCTGATTGAGATTTGTGTCGGCCTCCTTCGAAGGCTTAAGCGCACCGATCAAGAATGAATCAATAAACAGTTCGAGTGGCGAAGATGGATCCGATCTTTCGAGGAAACGCCTAGTTGCATCAACAATAACTTCGCTTCGACTCCTGTATAGACCCTCGCGCACGAAACTATCAATCCGTCGTATGAGTTCTTCCGGAACCCGAAGCTGCACCAATTTGGCTTTGGCCATACGGTATAATACCTATACGAAATTGTATAGCATTTACATATAAAAAACGTATGGCACTTAGCTCGCCCAAATCCTCTTAGGCTCAGTTATAGTTGCTCCATACGACTGTCTAATCTTGGGAGCTGCCTTTCAGGGTAGAACGCTCGGAATCTCCACGCGACAAGGCTTTCCACTCGTTCGATTCGGACAACTTTCATGATCAGGCCTTTGGACCAGCTCATGGGGCGAAGTTGTTTGCGCGTTGTTATCTGGTCTCAGGTTCTTCGTTCTCAGCCTGTCTAGACTTGTCAACCCTTCCTCCAACTATTCGTAGTCGGACAAACAGACCTAACTCATCGACCGGTCTGTTCGCGTTCGTACCATAGTCCCAGCCCTATTGCGCGGAATTGGATTCCGGCGTTTTGAAATTCACGTGAGTCGTATATTCTTCGGCCGTCGATGACGATTGGTTCACGCATTCTCTTCGCGAATGTTTCCGGTTTTATGGTCTTGAATTCCGGCCATTCAGTTACGAGAATGCAGCAGTCTGCTTGGTCAATGCAGTTTAGGGCGTTGGCGGAGTATTTGATTTGGTCGCCGAAGATGTGCTTGGCCTCCCGCATCGCTCGTGGGTCCCAAACCCGAAGGTCTGCCCCATTTTCCAGAAGCTTATTGATGATGGAGATGGAGACGGCGTCCCGCAAGTCATCTGTTTCCGGTTTGAAGGACAGACCAAGGATGGCAATCTGTCTGCCTCGCAATTCACCCAAGGCCTCTTTAGCTAATTCGGCGGCCTTTTCGCCCTGTCTCCTATTGGTGGCTATGACTGCTCTAATCAGCTCCGGGTCGTTGCCGATACTCTGGCTGAAGCTGACTAGAGCGGCGAGGTCTTTAGGGAAGCAAGAACCGCCCCAACCTAGGCCCGCGTTCAAGAATTTCGGGCCTATTCTTTCGTCCAATCCAATACTTTCAGCGATGACTTTCACATCTGCGTGGGCGGTACGTTCCGCTATACTAGCGATTGAGTTTATGAAACTGACTTTCGTAGCCAGGAATGCATTGTTTGCGTATTTCGTGAGTTCCGCGTTTTCAAAACTCGTCTTTATAATTCTTGGGACGCTTTTGCCGTGAAAGCTTCGGTAAACATTCTCGAGTCTATCCAGAGCTGAAGGGTCATCGCTTCCGATAACGATGCGGTCAGGAAATTCCGCGTCATGAATTGCATTTCCTTCCCTAAGAAATTCTGGATTGGAACAGAGGGAAAAGCCCTTGCCAGCCGTCTTGCCAGATTCGTTTTCCAGGATTGGTTTGACGACATTCCGTGCTGTGCCGGGTAGAACGGTGCTCTTCATAACCACTAGTTGATTTTGACGCGCATCCCTCAGAGATCTGCCAATCATTCTTGAGGCTTCTTCCACATACCCTAAGTCAATTGAGCGGTCCGCTCGGCTGGGCGTTCCCACGGCGATGTACGTTAGGTCGGACTGCGAGTTCTTCGCATAGTCCACGGTCGAAACGAACTTCTCACTTTGCATCGCTGCGTTGAGGTATTCTGCAAGGTTTGGTTCGTAGAATGGCGCTTGGGCGTGTGAAAGTTTCTCGAGAAGAGTTGTGTTCGGATCGATTCCTGTAACTTCATATCCGTGCTTGGCGAGGCAAACGGCCATTATGAGCCCCACCCGCCCCAAGCCGAATACTGAGACTTTTTCCAAAATTACCTATTCGTATTCGAGGCGAACCACTTTATAGTCTTTGAAAGGCCTTCCTCCAAGCTCACGATAGGATACCAGGACAGTAGGGCTTGTGCGCGAGAAATATCTGGGCTTCGACGCTGGGGATCGTCAACTGGGCGCTCATGGTGGGTGATTTTCGATTTCGAACCCGCAGCCTTGACTATTGTCTCCGCAAGAGAGAGGATTGAAATCTCATTCGGATTTCCAATATTGACCACGTTTGCCTTCATCTCCGATTGAATTGCTGCAAGCAAGACTGCACGCACGGTATCTGTTACGTAGCAAAATGACCTGGTCTGATCGCCGTTGCCGTAGACCGTTACATCTGCGCCCGAGAGAGCTTGGGTGATGAATCGCGAGAGGGCTCGTGCGTAGATACCGTCGGCGCGAAGCCTTGGGCCGTAGGTATTGAAAATTCTGACGACTCGCACGTCCACCCCGTACGCGCGATTATACGCCATGCAGAGGGATTCGCCGAAACGTTTTCCCTCATCGTAGCAGGACCGTGGGCCAATCGGATTTACGTTCCCCCAATAGGTCTCGGGTGTCGGAATTAGTTGAGCCAAGCCGTAGACCTCCGATGTTGAGGCGAAGACTAGGGGCGCATCGTTCATTCGTGCATTTTCAAGCATGTTCATCGTACCTTGTGAGCTACCTAAGAGCGTCTCAACAGGATTCTTCTGGTATTCTTCGGGAGATGGGTGGCTTGCCAAATGAAACACCAAGTCGCATTGCAGATCATCCGGCAGTTTCGTGGAAACGTCCCATCTTAGAAACTTGAATCGCGGTTCTTCAAATAGGTGGTTTATGTTCTGTGTCATTCCGGTGGACATGTCATCAATACACGTGACCGTCGCGCCTTGACCCGTCAGGAAGTCACATAACCAACTGCCAATAAATCCGCTGCCGCCCGTGACGATGACATTCAACCCTTCAAAGAATCGTGCGCGAGTAAGGTTCGCATGAAGGGCGACAATGTCGGCTGCGACGACAGGGTCAATGGTCTTGTTCAAAGGGTCACCGAACCCGGCTTGGCATTACGGTGAGAGAGTTCAAGTGCCTTCCAGTAAGTCTCCGGTGTCCCAATGTCAAGCCGAACATCATCGGCTCGAAGACAGACCGCTTGGACTCTTCTGCCGGCATTAAGCAAGTCTTGTATGGCGTCAGTAAGCTGAATCTCGCCCCGAGTATCCTTCTTCGTTCTCTTCAACGAATCGAAGATAGATCCAGCGAAGACGTACAGAGGCATTATTGCAAATTTGCTC
>Ga0187781_10004335_pt1 | contig 10589 bp, 11 predicted proteins | sample 0715_SJ02_MP02_2_FD_132447 | JGI IMG/M metagenome (GOLD analysis project Ga0187781, IMG submission 132447) | Tropical peat soil microbial communities from peatlands in Department of Meta, Colombia - 0715_SJ02_MP02_20_MG | ecosystem: Environmental > Terrestrial > Soil > Wetlands > Peat | place...
GCCCTACGCTTTGCCGCGGTGCGGTTAATTCGCGGCGACATGCATAGGATTCTTCTTGCCTCCCAAGAGGTCCGATCGATATTCTTACACGCCGCGGCTTAGGACCTGTTTCAAAACCTTCTGAACCCTGTTGCAACGAGGATTGTCGACCAAGCAGGAAGCCCGTGCTCCCCGACCTTGAGGCCTCCCGGCGGACAGCCGGGCGACATTCCGTAGGCTGACGGAGCCGGAGGTCACGCTTTAGGGGAACCCGCCTGCCCCACTTCTTTGGTTTTGCGGAGACGACGCTGGCGCGGTGGAGGCGCTAGGGGCGTTTCCTTGATGCCGGCCCTTTCGCGCAAAGCTTTGGTCATTTGCTGGGGGGTCTTGATCCTGCCATCCAACTGGTCCATGAACACACTCTCGATAATCTGGTCGAACTTGACTCCGGGTTTGAATCCCAGGGCTTGTAATTCCGCTCGCGGCAGCTTCGCCCGAAGCGCTAAATACTTCCCCAGATGATTCTTAATACGGGTATGAACCTTGGCCTGCGGGCAATAAACCAGCATGTAGAGTAGGAGACTGGGAGGCTCCTTGGAGAGCAGGGTGTAGACCTGATGAGGCAGCCCGGCTTTCGAGCTGACGAGGACCCGAGCGAGCTGCTTGGCCTCGTGCTCCATGCTCAGGACTTCCTTGATGACTTTGCCCACCCTCAACACTTTCTTTGCCATCCTTTGCTTTTCACCGCTGCTCATCCTTTCGACCAAGCAATGAAAATTGACGAAATAAGGATCGGCCCCCGGAACAAGCTGGGCGGCGGAGCGAACCTTCGAAAAGCGGTCGTAGGTTATCCGCGCCGAGGCCAGTTTCTTGTCGAGTCCACCTAGGAGTTTCCGTTCGGCAAGCACTTTCAGAATACGGGCCGGGTCTCCTTCCTGGAGGATCGCGCGAAGCTCACGGCCCTGCTGGTCCGGGCCCAGTCGCTCCCAGCCGTGATTCTGGAGAGCCGCCTCAAAGTAGTTCTTGGTTCGCTCCTCGAGCGTGAAATCGAGGCGCAGTCCAAGCCGCAGAGCTCGGTAGATCCTCACCGGATCCTCAGAAAAGCTGCGTGGGTGCAGAACCCTGATTTCCCGTCGTTCGATGTCCGCAGCGCCGTTTGTGGGGTCAAGTAGTAAGCCGCGAGAGTTAGGATGGAGGGAAATAGCCATGGCATCCATGGAAAAATCACGCCGCCTCAGATCTTCAAAAATGGTGGCGGGCCGCACCTCCGGACGCTGGCCCGGTTTCAAATAAATATCCTGCCGGCAGCGGCCGAGCTCCACTCGCACTCCGTTACTAAACCATAGTTCCGATGTGACAGTGTGATGGTCGAACTCCTGATAGTCGAGCGTCAGCGGCTTCCCGCCGCCCAATCCCGGGCGGGATGTGAGCCCCGCTATGGCGGATAGGTCTCTTGATTCCAGGCGGCGCACAACCTTCAGGGGATCGCCTTCAACGGTGAAGTCCAGGTCACGCACCACCTGTTGCCCATACGTCAGATCTCGAACCGCGCCTCCCACCAGGTACAGATTGAATCCCTGCTCGTAGGCCGAGCGGCTGATCAGACTTAACACGCTGTGCTGCTCTTGCGAGAGCTTGCTTTCCATTAAAAAGTTATAGTCGCTCATGGGGATTGGGCGTCCGTTTCATTGAAGACCCAAGGGCCTGAAGCTCAGGCTCGAGGATGGTGAGTCTGATAAACCTGCTTTAACCTTCGCTTCAAAACATGCGTATAGATTTGCGTGGTCGAAATATCACTGTGGCCGAGCATGAGTTGGATCGAGCGCAGGTCAGCTCCACGTTCCAGCAGATGCGTAGCGAAAGAGTGCCGGACCAGGTGCGGAGTCAAAGGAATCGAAAAACCCGCCCGCCGGCCATATCCAGCCAGAATCTTCCAAAACCCCACCCGAGTCAGTGGTTGACCCCGGCGGTTGAGAAAGAGGAAGGGCTCCTGACCGCTCTTGCACATTGCCGAGCGGCCCCCCTGCCGATAAGCTTCCACCGCTCGCAGAGCGGACTTGCCCACAGGAATAAGCCTCTCCTTGTTCCCTTTTCCCAAACATCGAACAACACCCAGACCGGGTTCGAAATCGGAGCAACGGAGGTGAACCAACTCAGAAACCCTCATACCGGTGGCGTACAAGACCTCCAGCATAGCCTTATCGCGAAGGCCAAGCGGCGTGCAGATGTCCGGTTGCCCCAATAGCGCCTCAACCTCGTCGGCGCTGAGATATCTCGGCAGCCTTCGTTCCAATTTCGGCGCGTCCACCTCCGCCGTCGGATCGCTTGGGATCCTGCCTTCCCTCACCAGAAATCGGAAGAAATTCCGCAAGGAGATAAGGTGACGAGCTACGCTTTGCGCACTCATTCCCCGGCCATAAAGGGCGGCCAGGAAGGCACGAACATCGTCACGGCCGGCGGCGGCAAAAGACTTGCCGCGGCCACTTAGAAATCTGCAGAATTGAATGATGTCCCGCTGGTAATTCGAAATACTGTTCGCGGCAAGACCCTTTTCCACGCGTGCAAAGTCAAGGTAGTCAACAACTTCCGGGAGCGCAGCAGAAGAATAACCTAAGCGACTATTTTTCAAGAGATTATGAGCTCTCTCCAAGGATCAATCTCCGACTTGGCGCCCAAAGACTTGACAGGCTTGGCTCACATCCTATACTAGCACAAGAGGTTTCCTCTGGCCAAGCTGCATTTGGAGCGACGACTCCGCGCTGGCTGGATTGCCGCTTGGCGCCCCGAGGCCGCCTCGACGTTTCATAGCGAATTTACCACCTATGCCGCCTGACGTCAGAGACACTCAAAAATCGACTTACAAGAAGGTGGTGGTCCGCAAGCTGGATCGTAGTCTGGTAAAGGGGTTTGTTGACTTTGCTCGCTATTTGCGACTCAACAGCATCGAGATCATCGACCGCGAAGGCCGGGCTGTGGTCGTTCCCTTGCCCCAGGTTAAGGCCGTCTTTTTTGTGAGAGACTTCGACGGCAACCCCCAGCGGGCGGAACGCAAGCTCTTCCAGAGCCGCCCCCGCTTGGCAGGCCTTTGGGTTCAGATGAGTTTCAAGGATAACGAGGTGTTGGAAGGACTTATCCCCAATAACCTCATGGAAATCGGCCCGGAGGGATTCCTGGTCACACCCGCGGATCTCTACTCCAACAACCTGAAGATCTTCGTGCCCCGAACTGCCCTTAGCAAAATCAATGTTCTGGGCGTCATCCCCGATGGGCGCCCGAGGAGGCTTCCACGAAAGGGGAGTGGACTTCCAGGCGATACCGCCCCTTCCGAAAGCCAGATCGGTCTTTTCCCCGCCTCCGAGGAGCCACAGAAAAAGCAGTAGCGGCAAGTTTGCCTCGCCACTGAGAGGTCTGTCTTCGAAGGCCCGCACCAACCGAGAGCCCATTTCCACTTGTTGAGCGATGGAATTGCTGACCTCGAGGTCAGCCTTACTGCGCCTTCGCGCTGGCCTGATCCTGAGAAGGTTGTACGGAGGGAAGCAACAACTTCTGATGAATGGCGTAAAGGACCAGCTCCAGGCGGTCCGAAACCCCGACTTTGTCGTAGATTGAGCGGAGGTGGTTTTTCACCGTCTGTTCGGTAATGGTCAGCTGTTGGGCGATCTCGCGATTTCGCCATCCCTGCATCAAGTAGCTGATGATGGTTTTTTCTCTTTGCGTCAAGGTCTCGACGGGCCGCAGAGGTTTAGAGGCACTCGTCTCCACAAACTTCGCCATGGAGGTCACTTGCTTGTGCGGCAACCAGACTTCGTCCTCCCAAACCACCTTGCGCGCGCACTTAATGAACAGCGACGGTTCCACGGACTTCAGAATGATGCCGGAAGCGCCCAATTGGACGAATCGCATGCCCTGCTCATCCGTGGGTACCCCAGAGGCGGTGACCACAATCTTGCACTTCGGCACCTGACGGCGAAGCTCCGAAAACAGATTGCCGCCCGCTTCGCTAACGATTTCAGCCTGAACAAAAACCAATTCCGGCCGCAGGGATTTTGTCAGTTCGATCACCTGCGATGAGGCATGGGCCTGTGCAACGACGCGTAGGTCATCCTCCAGCGCAAAGAGTTCTTTCAGCCCGAACCTGAAGATGCCTTCACGGTCGGCTATGAGAACTCGGATCTTCTTCTTCGCGCTGCTGCGCACTCTCATCCGGAATCACGTCCCGGCGCCGCTGGTTCGCCGCCCCACTTGCCTCCGCTACACGCGGACGCGCCGGGGTAATCGATTGGTCTTTGGAAATTGACTTTCACGGAACCACGCCGTGCTTGAGGGCTGACTTCCCTGGGCCCTTCATCGTCGTTCTGATATCATCAAACAGCTTACGCGTTGGCGGGCCGAAGTTCGTACTCGTCAATCGTAGCCCCCATCCCCCTTGCTTCACCGGGACAGTTCCAGCGAATCACCCGGCCATTACACAGCAACTCGACGGGGACACGCGTAAGGCTTGCAGGCAGGAATACTCTCATGGTTACTGACGTTTTGCAAGGAGGCCGCACGGGAATACTCATAAACAACCCGTTCCCGCTGATGTTTCCGGTCTTTCCCTCCACCCGGCGAGAGTTTCCCCCGCGACTCTTCCATTGCACTTCCGCTGGCAAGATCACCGGAATTCGAATTCCAGAGCGCTGATTCTCATCCATAGGATCTCCGCCCAACCGAACCAGACCTCCCCCAAAGGGTAGCTCGTTTCCGGCATTGTGGCAAGAAGAAACTCTGAGAATTCACGGGGTAGGGCTTACCCTATCCTCCTCCATCAGTGGTATAACGGTCAGGGGACGGTACGCCGTTCCCTACGTACCTCCCAAGGAGAACACGATGAAACTGGGCGAAATCGCGGCGCGACTGGATTGCCGGCTCGAAGGTCCTGAAGACCTCGAAATCACGGGCGTGGCCGGAATGGACGAGGCCGCACCTGGGGAATTGACTTTCCTTGCAAATCCCAAGTACCTGCGCAAAATCAAGACCACACGCGCGGCAGCCATCATTGCCAGTCCTGAGGAGGATTTAGGGGGCCGGCCCGCGTTGCGTTCCGTGAATCCCTACCTTGCCTTTGCCAAGGCCTTGGAGCTCTTCCACGCTCCCTATCGGCCTCCCGTGGGCATTCATCCCACGGCGGTCATCGCCCCGGACGTCAAGCTGGGCCGGAATCCTTCCATCGGACCCTTCGTGGTGCTCGAAGAAGGGGTGGAGATCGGGGATGACTGCGTTCTGAAAAGCCACGTGGTGATTTACCGGCGGGCTAAAATCGGGCACCGCTTCTTCGCTCATGCGCATTCGGTGGTGCGCGAGTTCGTGCGCATCGGCGACGACGTGATTTTGCAGAATGGCGCGGCCATTGGGACCGATGGTTATGGCTTCGCCCGGCAAGCGGACGGTTCCTACTACAAGATCATCCAGACCGGAACGGTGGTCGTCGAGGATGGTGTGGAGATACAAGCGTATGCCTGTGTCGACCGCGCCGCTATGGGCGAGACACGTGTTCACCGAGGGGTCAAGATCGATAATCTCGTTCAAGTGGGCCACGCCTGCGAGATCGGAGAGAATACCCTCCTCTGTGGCCAAGTGGGCCTTGCCGGGACCACCAAAGTGGGCCGGAACGTCATTCTCACCGGCCAAGTGGGCATTGCGGGCCATGTCACAATTGGTGACAACGTCGTGGTATCCGCCCAGTCCGGGATTCACAGCGACGTCGAGCCGAACCGGGTCATGTCGGGCTCCCCCGCTATCGACAACGCCCAATGGATGAAATGCGTCGCCGCGTTCTCCCGGCTGCCGCAGATGTATGCGACCTACCGGAAAGTCAAGGAGCTGCTGGAAAAGCAACAGCTGTGAATAGTGAATGAAAAAGTCTAAATGGTAAAATCAGAGGCGGAGCAAGAGTCGTCGACGAAGAGCTCATTGCCAATGGCCTCGCGTCGATCACAGAAGAGCTATGATTCATGGCAGTATCTCATAATTCATAATTTACAATTTAGAATTCATCATTCACGATTCACTATATAAATTCTTTGGTCGTTCGTCTTCTTCCAGACCGGAAAGGATGGCTTGACGAACCCGGCCAACGACTGTTCCCAACTCTTCCGGTGTAAGGCCTTCCGTGCGCACAGCTTCGTGGATGGTGATACGAACACGTCCCGGCCGCATCACGAATTCCCCTTTGGGCATGATCTTGTTGCTGCCCGAGACCGAGATTGGAACGACGGGGGCGCCGGCTTTGGTGGCCATGACGAAGACCCCCTTTTTGAAGCTCTGAAGCCTGCCATCAGGGCTGCGCGTGCCCTCAGGATATACAAGGAACGACTTCCCCGCCTTCAATGCCAGCACGCCCTTTTCCACGGCCCGGAGAGCTTGCTCCCGGTTCCTCCGGTCCACGCGAATGAAGCCGCGCGCCACCATGCCTCTGCCCATAATGGGAACGCGAAAAAACTCCTTCTTTACCATCACCAGCACGGGAGGCAAGACGACCAGCAGGGCGGCAGGGTCACAGTTGCTCTGATGATTGGCCATGAAGACCACGGGTTGGTGGCGGGGAATACGTTCCAGCCCATGGACTTCAAGCCGCACGCCGGCCAGCCATAGGGCTGTTTTCGCCCCCGAGACTCCAGCCTTGTACAGGGGATCGGTGTCCCCGCTGATCGCGCCATAAATTAGTAAAGGCGGCCCCAGGATTAAGAGGTAGGCGGCAATGGCAAGCGTGACGAAGACGGCGCGCAGCATTGGAAATTATAAATTGTAAATTAGCAGTGCTAAATCATAGCAGATGATATATAGCATCGTCGTTAATGTTGGGCCGGGGTCGTATTGCCTTGCAGCCAACCTTCGCGAACCAGGAGCTGTTCAGGAGAGGGATGTGCGAGTTCCTTGACCTTGTATGCGTCCTCGTCGCCGGCTGCCGGGTGGTATTCAACCTCCAGACCTGCGTAGCCGAGGTAGGTCGCGTAGTCAAGTTCGCGCGTCCCGTGGACGTAGTCCGAAAAGAAGCCCTCCAGCCCCACAAAGGCAGGGGCAACCTGGGCTATCTCGCGCCGCAGATCCTCTTCCGTATAGTAGCGCCCGGGGCGGGCGAAGTCTTCGTTCAAGCGGCGCATCACATCATCCAGACCGGCAGCGTTGCCTGTGGCGTGACGGAGCGCAAGATCGAGCAGGAAGCCCAGCAATTCACCCTTATTGTAATACGAGATGCTTCGCTCCGGCCGGAAGTAATCATTATACTTCTCAAACCACGCTTCCAGACCCGACTGCTCGACGCTCTGAAAGAATCGGGCGGGGCGGGATTGCAAGGTCGCAATCGCAGACCCCAAGTGGGCGTAAAAAGCCTGGCGGGAGATGAGTCCCGCCCGCAGTAGGGCCAGTTCGCTATAGGTGCTGGTGACCCCTTCACAAAACCACAGGTCACGCGTGTCGTTGCCGTGCACAGAGTCGATGGGCTCCAGGGATTGCGGCCGGATGCGTTTCACGTTCCACAGGTGGAAAAACTCATGCGCCGCCACTGCCTCCAGGTTTTCCCAGTGCTCGCGCAAACCCTTCACCCGCACCGTGATGGCCGTCCCGTCGCGGTGCTCCATGCCCTCGCTTCCCGAAGCCTCTTCCGGGAAGTGCAGGATAAACGTGTAACGAGAAAAAGGTACGTCGCGCATCAGCGCAGTTTCGGTGGCCGTGATCTTGCCCAACGAAGCCAACAGGCGGTCAGCAGAGTAGTCCTTAGGGTCCCCGTGGACGACCACGCGATAAGTTGCTCCGTTTTGAGCAAAGCTGTAATCCTGGAACTGCCCCGCCTCCACCGGGCTATCCACCAGGAGGTCATAATTCGCGGCGAGGAGTCCGTCTCCGTCTTCCTCGAGCAAGCTCGCTACCTTCCACCCGGCAGGAATCAAGAGTTTCACATGCGCGGCGCGTCCTCGCTCTTTGGGCAGGTAGAAGAGCAGCGTAGCAAAGTTCAGGAAGGCGTGCTCGCTATCCAGCGCACTTGAAAACGGCGTCGCGCCTGCCACGTAAACCGAGTAGCGAAGCGAGAGCTTCGCGCAAGGCTTTGCCGGCGACCTCCAGGTGTTGAGGTCAACGCGCGTCAGTTGCTCCTTTCCTCCGTCGCATTCCGCGGTCAGTTGCTCGATGTCCCGCGCAAAGTCGCGAATCTGGTAGAGGTTATTCCAGGCTGGGAATTGCAATTCCGTGGAAGGTGACGCTTCCGCGACCCCCATCACAACTTCCACGCGATGTGAGGCGGGTGACCGCAAATCGAGCTGGTACTGAATTGGCGCGGACGCGCCGAAAGAAAACCCTGCCAGCCACGGAAGCAAGAAGAAGCCGCCAAGAATCACCGCCTGATTGCTGATATTCGACTTTCGATTGACGATTGAAGGGTTCACGCGAAGGGGCATGCTGACTCCCGGCTTCCGACTCCTGGCTGCTTCTCGGCTCAGAAAACCCTTGCCGTGCGCTTGTGGGCTTCTTAATATAGCATCTTGTGCTTCAGGGACAAGCAACCAAGTTGTTGAAGGCGGACATGCACTGCCACACCCTTCACTCGGGGCGGGCCAAGCACCTCCGCTTTCTGCGCTGCCGGGACTGCTATTCCCGGCCCCTCGATGTCTACTGGACGGCCAAGCGCCGCGGGATTGACCTCGTCACCATTACCGACCATGATTCCATCGATGGCTGCCTCGAACTGCTTGAACACCTCGGCCCGCTTGACGATTTCATCACCGGGGAAGAAGCCAGCGCCACTATGCCGCAACTCAACCACACTGTGCACCTCGGGATTTACGGGTTGAACGAGGCCCAGCACCGCGAAATCCAGCGTCTCCGCTCCAACCTTCAGGAACTCGTTGCCTACCTTCGCCAACAAAATCTTCTGTTCGCGTTGAACCACTTCTTCCACAACTTCGGGGACCCTCAGCGTGTCCTGGGTTTCACGCAATGCATGTCGGAGTTGTTCGACGTGTTCGAGGTTCGGAACGGCAGCCAAGAGCGCGACCACAATACGTTAACAGCCCGTCTGGTGGAGACGTTCCGGCACCCTGGGCGCACGGTCGGGGTGATCGGGGGAAGCGACGCGCACACCCTTCGCCGCTTAGGTCGAACTTACACGGTTTGCCCCGCCGCCCATCACGGTGAGTTCTTGGAGGCCATCCGCACAGGCCGGAGCCAAATCTGCGGCGCGCACTCGAACCACCTTTCGCTGGCGGCCGATATCTACGGCGTGGTGCTGCGCTACTACCCTGCTGTCTTCGGGATCGGTAATGGCGAACTTCCTCTCGGCGTCCGACTTAGGAATATTTTTCTCAGTATCCTGGCCGCGCCTTTCTTGTTCGTTCCCTATGTCTCCGCCGCCCGCCATAGCGCCACCGAGCACGCTCGTGTCAACCGCTTCGCGCGAATCTTAAGTGATTCCGACCTGCCGAAGCAAGTAGCGTTGCAGCAATAAGCAAGATGAAAGGACGATCCTTGTAGCCGCCCGGCGGGCAACCGTCCCGCGGCCGCGGAGCCCCTACCACGCGCCTGCGCGGAGGCGGACGATAGGCGCGGGAGTGACCGGACAGACAAAGGCTTTCCGCAAGTCGGGGCGGCCTTGTCATTGCATTACGTACAGGAATGCTGTACATTAGCTGGGGAGGTGATGCTTGCCAGTCGAGACCAATTACACGAGTCTTAGGCAGAGGCTTGCCTCAGTCCTGAAACAGGTCGCGAATGACTGCGAGGTCGTCATTATCCGCCGCCGGGACGCCAAGGATGTCGCGCTCGTCCCAGCCCAGGAACTGGCGGGCCTCATGGAAACGGCCCATTTGCTTCAATCTCCAGAGAACGCCCGGCGGTTGCTGGCGGCGTTGCGGCGGGCGGAAGGCCGCGCGCGTAAACCCGAGTCCGTAGAGAAACTGCGCCGGGAGACGGGGCTTGGCAACAACCGCTGAACGCGAGGCCGTGTTTCATCCAGAGTTTCGGCAGGACCTGCGGTACTGGGTCGATAACGACCGTAAAACGGCCCTCCGCATTCTGGAGCTTGTCGAAGACGTCCTCCGCGATCCATTTTCCGGCCTCGGCAGGCCTGAGCCGCTGAAATATGTACTCGCGGGCTGCTGGTCGCGAAGGATCACCCAAGAGCACCGGCTGGTTTACAGAGTAACTCAACGGCGCATCGACTTCCTTCAGGCGCGCTACCACTATTAGCCCACCCCGACCCAGTCAATACCGATCTGGGCCACCGTCCTCAGCCGATCGATCAGTTGTCCAGTGTGATGCTGAATGTGCCGAATGTTATAGAGTTGCAATTCCAATTTACCGAAAGGAAGCCAATCAAACCCTGAGGGCGCGCTAAAATCAACGCTCGCCACTTTAGCGTCAATTTCCCGGCAGCAGATCTCGAGGTACTCGAGAATCTCCTCTTTGCTGTAAGGCGACTCGATCTTCGGCTGGTCGTGCGGCGGCCAGGGAAGACAACCGAGCCACTGATAGTTCTCGCGGTGTTTTTCCCATGGGACGAATTCTTCGCGGGATTTCTGTAGATACACATGGGTGCAATAAAGGACGTGGTAAGCAATGTGCCAGAACTTGTTTGGGTA
>Ga0187781_10004337_pt1 | contig 10588 bp, 9 predicted proteins | sample 0715_SJ02_MP02_2_FD_132447 | JGI IMG/M metagenome (GOLD analysis project Ga0187781, IMG submission 132447) | Tropical peat soil microbial communities from peatlands in Department of Meta, Colombia - 0715_SJ02_MP02_20_MG | ecosystem: Environmental > Terrestrial > Soil > Wetlands > Peat | place...
CAGCTAGGGCACTCGAAATCTCCGAATTCGACGACTGTGAGAGGTGCATTCAAGTTTCCGGCCATATGGCTGTCTGGGCGGACTAGGTGCTCTGCGAGTATTTGGGCTGGAGCCTCCGGAGCGTCTGGGACTTCACCGTGCCGGGAGAGTAAAATGAACGCCGGGACGCCGACCGCTAACGCCAGCACGCACAGCACAAAGTTCGTTCTGACTTTTTCGAGCGCCGCAGCGGGATCAGCCGGGGTGAGCGGGCGGCGCAAGTCAAAAAGGGACAAGACGAAAATACTGGTTACAACGAGCGCCGAGGTCACGCACCACGCGCACCAGGCATGGATGACAAACGCCTCCAGCGAAGTGAGATAAATGGAAAAGAGGAAGCCGGCACCCGAGATGCCTGCGACAGCGACTTGGCAAGCTCGCGCCAGGCGCGCTTCCACGAGGTCCTCTGCAAGGATCAGCAGCGCGAGAACCACGTAACTCGCAACGCCCAAGGCCGGCATAGGCACGCCAAACGGGTGCGCGTAGGAGCTTGCGCGCACTGTGTCGCAACCCGATCCCAAGCAGACCATTGGCCGAGAAGGTAACGTATAAACCCAGAGGAGATAAAGGGCATCGAAGAGTCCGAGTAGGGAGAGGGCCAGCAATAAGTGTTTTCGCATAAGAGAGTATTTTAACCTGAATTCGAGGCGGTTCCGCCAAAAGCTTGCAATCCAGTCTTAGGCCACCTTCTACAAAAACTCGCTAAACACACTTGGCCCTCCGAACGGCGTCGCCGTTGCCGGCCTCTGGCACAAACCACTTTCTTTTTTTTGCCAAAACAGCGTAATGTGTCGTTGCTATGATCGGCTACTATGTCTATTTTAAGCACCTCGAACCGCACATGCCTGCCTGGCTGCACAACTGGGCGGAGCGTGTGTGGAGGCATTTCCACGACCATCACTACCTCGAAGCGCTCCTCCCAGCATCACTGCGCAACAAGGTCCGGGAGGCCTCCGAACGAAGGCGTACCCGGCTCTTCCTCTGGCGAGTCAAGCCACTCCCGACGTGTCTGCTTGGCCGAAGCTGGCCGCGGAGTTGCGATCGGGTGTCCATTGACATCACCTATTCCTGCAACCTGAGATGCTACAACTGTAGTCGCTCCTGCGAGCAGGACCCCAGTAACGACCGCATGTCCTTGGAGCAGGTGCATCATTTCCTGGAAGAGAGCCGGGCGAGTGGAGTCCGATGGAGGCGTATCAGCGTTGCCGGAGGGGAGCCGACGAATCATCCGCAGGTCGTGGAGATCATGAATCTGATTCTTGCCTATCGCGCCAGATACTTCCCCAAGGCCCGCGTCCTATTGTTCACGAACGGATACGGCGAACGGGTCAACAAGATGCTTTCTCTCCTGCCTCCAGGCGTGCAGGTCAAGAATTCGGCGAAGACCACAAAAGTCCAGGCACGCTTTCACACCTTCAATGTTGCCCCGATTGATGTCGAAGGGTACGGGGGAACAGACTTTTCAAATGCGTGCTATGTAGCATGGTTGTGCGGATTGGGGGTAACGCCCTATGGCTACTATCCGTGCGTTGTGGCGGGGGGCATCGATCGCATCTTTGGGCTGGACTTGGGCCGAAAAATCTTGCCCAAGCCTGACGACCCCATGATCACGGAGTTGCGGACTTTCTGCGCACTTTGCGGATTCTTCAAGCCATGGACTAGGGAACGGTTGAACGGCCCTGTGTTGTCACCTACTTGGGTCCAAGCGTACGCACGCTCACGCCGAAACCCGCCGACGATCTCGCGACTGGCCGAATCGCCAGCCCTTGTCCAGATCGGGGTCGAAAAGGGAAACTCGCATTACTCCTTATAGCTTGACCACCATCGCTTGGTCTCCCGCCAGTTCGATCACCGGCTCTGGCAGATCCTTGAAGAACTCCTCAATAGCCTCGCGCACCCCGCGGACGGTCGCGAAGTCATGCGAGACGAAGATGCCCCCGCGAAGCAGCCGCGGGTAGAAGAACTCCAAGACGCTCCGCGTGCTCGAGTAGAGGTCAACATCGGCGTGGACGAAGGAGAACATCTCGTCCTTGACGGCCTCACCGGTAACCGGGAATAACCCTTTATGGAAATAGACTCTGTCGCAATCGCCAAAGTAGTTCCTAACATTTTCCAGCGGGTAGGAGCATCGCCCTTTCCGGAACCGGCCCGAGCGGACCGGCGTGTCGGTGGCGGCGAGCTCCGGCAATCCTTCGAAAGTATCGAATAGGTGGAGAGATCGAGAGTTGTCCGCTTCGCGGATCAGGCGCGCGGACCCTCCCTGATACACGCCCACTTCCGCCATGCAGCCGCCAAGCTTCGCTGTGGCGCGCACGAGTGAGAATAGTTGCATGGCTTCGAGCGGCGTAATACTCATGTCGCGTCGCCGCTTGAGTTCGCGGACAGCACGCATCGTTCCGACTCTGGTCGGCACGCGGTACGAGGTCAGCCCCCAGCCGAGCGCCGCCGCGGTATTCTGCACCATGTTCCAGGCCACTGTCCGTGTGAATAGGTACCAGCCCGCATCATCAAGAGTGAGTTGAGTCATAGCTTCGGGACATCCTCTCCCGGCGCGTTGCTCCGCCTTCCGTTTTACTTGCGACGACGATCCTATATCCTCGCCCGGCCTAGGTAGGTTCCTTGTCGCCACTTGGCCAGCTTCTTAAACAGCCAGCGGTAGGAGTCCATCCCAAGAATAGAAGCCGCCACGCCAGCAACAAGCAAGGGCTGGAGCGGCCGAAGCCGGAGTCCTTCCCAGGCCAGTGCGCGCGCCCGGCGAGGCTCGTAGTTGAAAAGCAAGAGGGCGACCACAGCAAGTTGTCTTGCCAGGGTACGAGGCTTCATCTCACTGCGATACTTCTGTAAGATTCGCTCCCTACCCTCATAGATCCTCCGCAGGCTCCCTGTGATCTGATCGGAGCCCAGGTGTCGCTTGACCAAGCAGTTGGGAACAGAGGCGATCCTGGAAACTCTTGCCACTCGCAGCCAGAGGTCCCAGTCCTGGTGGGCTACAAGCGTTTCATCGAATCCCGCGACCCTCTCCAGAGCTTGCTTTTTTACCGTTACTCGTGAGCAGGACCCGATAAAGTTCGCATCCAGCAGTGCATCATATACCCAGCCGGACTTCCTGGGCACACGTTTCTCCAGAACTCGGCCTGTCTCGTCCAACATCACCTTGCCCGTGTAAACAAGCCCCACTGAAGGGTCAGAGTTCCGAAAGACTTCCAGTCCTTTTTGGAGCTTCTCCGGCAGCCATTCATCATCCGAATCCAGAAATGCGACATATTCTCCTTGAGCATAACGAATGCCGGTGTTACGTGCCGCCCCTCCGCCACGGTTTTGCTCGTGGCGGATGTACCTGATCCGGTTATCTGCAATGCCCCGCACCGCTTGCTCAGTCCCATCAGTCGACCCGTCATCGACCACGATGAGTTCCCAATCCTGGCAGGTCTGACCCAGGACGCTCCGAATTGCCCGGACGATTATCGAGGCGCGGTTGAAGGTGGGAATGACCACCGTCACCGTCGGCCTTGCAGGTCTGGGCGCAAGGCCTTCATATTGCTGATATGTCATTACAGGGCGGTAAAGGCATCCGCAACGCCGCCCCTGAGGGCAGTCCGGCAAGGGCAGAAGGGGAGCCTGGTCGGGGTGGTAAACCTTCCCGGCGGGCAGCCTCCGCGCCGCCTCGCAACAATTGGGCGCTGGCTCGACCACAACGCCTAATATTGAGCCCTTGGCCTTCATGCCCAGGCGGTAGGCGGCCAAGGTTTTCGCAGCGTAGTCCGGCTCCTTCTCCAAGTGGTGTTGGAATCTGTTCAACCAATCGAACGCCATGAATTCCACTCTTGCTGGCACGCCCGGGTAGCGCGGACCCCCGAGGGTGGGGTCTGCGGCTTGTCCACAGCCTTAAGCAAGAACCACGGATCCCAAAACCGGGGCTCCGCGCTACCCAGATTGTCCGCGGCTAGAGGCATGTCGGCCTTCGATTCGTGGCCGCAAAACCTCGGCGACCAGGCGCGACAACGTTGCGATGTCGTGCAACATGCTCGTATAAGATGCGTTGGCCAGAGGGCAATGACATTCCCTCGCCGCGATACTACGGCGCGCTTCCTGGATCTTTTCTCCGAACCAGATTTCCTTGAAATCATAATTGTGGTCGCGCAGATTGCCCAGGTTATCGCCGCGCACACAGCAAGGCCAAACCGTGCCGTCGGCATAGATGTGGGCACTCGCCCAGCCGGCGTAACATGCGATCACCTGGTCTTGCTCCTCCAAGATGCGCTTGACCAGTTGGTAGTACTCAACCCGCAGAGCTTCCGTGATTCTAGCCATGCCCTTGAACTCCTTGCTCTTTACGTAGGCGATCAGTCGGTCGATGGCCTTGGCATAGCTCTCCGCGCCCGGCGTGATCGGCAATCCCACCGTATCCAACTCTACTCGAGGTTCCGCTATCTCGGTGATGAACTGATCAGCGGCCGATCGGTCGGCATAAGCAATGATTTCGTCGAGATGTTCCACATTGAAAACAGACACCACCGAGTGGATTCCTATTGTGAGGTTACTCAGTTGCCGGCGCAAGGAGAGCAATTGCTTCAGGCAATGTTCGAATTTCTCGAAGTTACCCGGAACGCCACGAATGATGTCATGCCTTTCTCCCACTCCGTCCAGCGACAGATTGATGATTACCTGACTCCGGGGACACGACCGGGCAATGTGCTCCACGTTCTCAGGGATGGTGGGTAAAATCCCGTTCGTAGGGACGTTAATCACACCTGGCCGGCAGTGTTTATGGACCGACTGGGCAAGTTCCACCACGTGGGGGTACATGAACGGTTCTCCGCCACTGATCGTGAACCAAAACGGGGTTTGGCCCAAGGAAGCCAGCACCCTGTCCCATTCTTGCAGAGTCAATTCGTTCTCGCGTTTCATCCAGATATTGCAGGTGAGGCAACGCGAATTGCACTTGGGGGAAGGGGAGAGGGTCAGGTTGAGCGGCAGCATGCGAGGCCAGCCAAATCGGCGAAAGAGCTTGAACAGCGGAATGCGCAGCAAAACGTCAACCATTGAATTCATGTCGCCGCCAAAAAAGAAAGCCAAGCCCCCGTCACCCCGGCGCAGGCGGAGGCCCATGTCAGCAGAAGACGAGGGATTCGCACTTGCCTGGGAATGACTTGATTTTCGACGGAGCCCGGAGTAGTCCCGCTTGCTGATCGCCGCTAGATTCTTGAGGTAAGATCTTTCGTTGTCTTGGCGATTTCCCAGACGTGGCCGTCAAGACGCTTCTTATAGTCGCGTCTGCCGAGCAACCGCCCGTACACCTCGAGTCCCGCCACTCCCCATGTCCAGAGAAAGGGCCGCGGTCGCCAATCAAGCCTCGGCAACAAAACCCGCAGAATCCTCCAGCCGCTCATGGTGCTCACGGTGTAGCCAAGCGTATGGCGCACCGCCAAGTGCCCGGCAAAAATGCGCCGGCGCTGGCGCAGAAAATCGGCAACCGTGACTGGACCCTTGTTGTAGACGACGGTCGTCGGTACGTAGCGCACCTCATAGCCCTGAGCGCGAATGACCGGCTCGATGCTCGCTTCGTCCACGGACGTGTGGTAAGGAATACGCTGGAAGATATTACGGAAGGCGATCATTTCCCCAGCCTTGAAGTTTCTCAGGTTGATCCGATGATGCAGCTCCCAAAGTAAATGTGCAGCAAACCCCATAAAGGTCGTGGAGTCGTTCACGGGCACTGGCCGGCCAGTGGTCATCCCCACCGCCGGGTCGGCGAAAGGAGCAATTAGCTCTTCGATGGCTTCAGCTTCGGGCAGCAGATCAGCGCTACAAACCACTACGATCTTCTCCGTCGCCTGCGGAAGAAACTGATTGATGGCCGAGGCCTTGCCCTCGCGCCGCGCCTGCACGACCAGGTGAATGCGCTGGTCCCGCTTCGCCCAATCCTGCACGATAGATTCGGTGCGGTCAGTGCAGCCGCTAGCGACGACGACAATCTGCGTCAGATTCGCTTTTGTCGTCCGTTGCGAGGTCACGGCCTGGAGCATCCGGCCGATGTTAGCCTCTTCGTTAAAGGCCATAATCCCCATTGAGCATGCGATGGACATGGGCTGATATTGCCTCAATCTCGAGTCCTGTCGTCGCCAGGGCACATCGCTTCACGCATGCGCACCCTTTGGACAGGGCAAGGAACGTTACCCACTCGTAGACAGCATTCGATTGCCGGATTCGTCCAACACTCCACCTCGGCTGCTGGGAGCAGGCGAATCCCAACTGCGCCAGATAGCCGGGACGTTAAAAAAGAGGTTCCAGATGCCCCCCAGTGAGACACCGGCGGCAGAGGCCAAAGGAAGTTCCACTCCGCGCCAATTCAGCAAGACGGTCAACGAAGCGTTAAGCGCCGCACCCACGGCGCAGACCTTGGCGTAATGGCCCAGTCGGCTGAGAACTCCGGCTCGAGCTTGCGCGCTGGGGGCCTGCGAGGTACGAAAGGTGAAAAGCCAGTTCCAGAAGAAGTTGCTCAGCAAGGCGACCGGGATGGCAAGCAGTAGGCCCCACCCAACCGGCCAGCCGCGACGCTCCACCAAAAACGCCAAAAGCGCGACGTTTACCACTGCGCCCGTGAGGCCCACAATCGCGTAACGGATCCAGCTCCTCAGTTGTCCCGTGGAGCGGGCTAGCCTTCCCAGGTGAGCCAGATATTGTAACGATTCGCGCGTGCCCAGCTTGGAGCTTCCCAAGCTCCGAGCCTGGAATAGGAACGGGACCTCCACTACGTCGCAGTAATGAGCCTTTCCCAGCACCTCGAGCAGGATCTTATAACCCGTGGGTTCAAGATGGACTCCCTCGAGCGCCCGGGCCCGGATCAGGAACATTCCCGACATGGGGTCGCTGATCTCGGCCAGCGTCCGGGGAAGCACGCAGGCCGCCAAGTGCCTTGCCCCCCACGAAGTCAGCCGCCGCTTCCATGACCAATCTCCCGCGGAGCCTCCGCCCGGCCCTGAACGCGTGGCAATCGCCACCTGCGCGTTGTGGCTGCTGAGGGCGCTCGCCAGGCGCGTCAGGGTTTCAGGCGGATGCTGGAGATCGGCATCCATCACGCCCAGCACGTCTCCCCGGCCTATACTCCAGCCGGCCACCACAGCGGTCGCCAGCCCCTGTCTGCCCGGCCGCCGCAAAACCCTGACCGAAATCTCGCTTGAAAGAGCCTCCGCCAAGTCGGCGGTTCCGTCGGGACTGGAGTCATCGACCACGATTAATTCATGGTCTTCCCCGGCCTTCCGTAAGGCTGCGGAGGCCCGGCGCAGGACTTCTTGGATGCTCCGCCCCTCATTGTAAGTCGGGAGGATGATTGAGATCATGACTGAAAGAGTTTAGCACACTACCCGTTAAAGTCCATTCAGCTTCCATTGAGCCAGAGCATCCAGTTAATCTCATTGTCCGCCCGAGGCTGCGTGCAGGGACCCGGCCTTCGATAGACACATACGCCGTCCGAGCATCCTGCCATTTCGAAACCGTGCAAGTTGCCACCGAGATTACCCGGCGTGACAAAGGCATTAAAGCTCTGTGACTGATCCTCGAATTCGGACGGACTGTTTAGGATGAGGATTGGCACGTTCTTGTGCAGATGCGCGTAACCCCCGAGGTCATACCAGCCAATCCTGTAGACTGCCACCCCACAGAGAGTCGGGTCGCGACTGAGCCGATCGAAGGCAGCCAAGTTGCCGGAGTTTCGCGACCAATCGAATTGCTGGATGAGCAAGCAAGAGCTGACCACACAGAAGGCCAGGCCGCCCGCCGCGATCACCCTTGACGATAGCGGCTTCTTCCGCCGCGCATTAAAGGCCGGGATGAGTTCCATTATGCCCAGCCCAGCCAGCGTCATCTCTAGAGGCACCATCGGATATAGAAAGCGGACCTCTTTATGGCCGAAATAGTTATGCGTGAGAAGAATGATCAACGCGACCCAGCCTAAGAAGGGACTCCGACGAAGCCCCATGAGCACGAGAAAAGCAATCGGCCCCAGGTGCACGCACAACATCTCGAGATACCAATACCAGGGACTCACTCCATACCCCCGGCGTCCCTCATAAAGATCTGCCCGGATATAGTTGATGTACGACTGGAAGGGGTGCGCCCAGGCAATCATATCCACCAAGCCGAAACCAAGCACCGGTAAGAGGAGCCCTACGGCCAGAGGGAGCGTCCGCTGGCGCCGGTTGGGGTACCAAAAATAAAGAGCCGCAAAGCCCACCGCCGGAGCTAGCTGAATTCGGATTGACATGGCAAGCCCACAGAAGATTCCCGCCAGCAACATTCGCTTCTTTTCGCCCAACCTTTCACCATACATACCCAGGTATAAGCCCGGCAGGAGGGCATTGGTGGCCATGATTTCGGTCAGGGTCTTTGGGCCAAAATAGACTAGCTCGTACCAGACGGCACAAGCTCCCGCGGCAATAATAGCTGCCTCTGTCCCGCTGGCCCGCTTGGCCCAAGCGAAGCCGAACCAAATGGTGGTCAGGGACAAAAGTGAGAGCACAATGGCAATCCCCCGCACGTATCCCTCTGAACCGGTGCCCATCCATTCAGTGGCTCGCATCACGCCTGCCAGGAAGGCGGGGTACACCCAGGACCGAACTCCGCGTCTCCATTCCCAGGTGATTATTCCGTAGCCATAGGCCAGGCGATGCGCCGGTTCCTGGGTCTGGAAAATCTCGTCGGCGTGAAACGTGTTCGGGAATCTTAAGGCTCCGGCGATCCGAAGGAATAGCCCAAGGAGCAAAATGCCAAGCAAGAGAAGGCGTAGAGAGGAAGATGATTTCATTTCAAGCCAACCTGTAGTCATTCCCGCGAAGCTTGTCCTCCGCGGAGGCGGGGGAGCGGGAATGCGCATTCGGAAAAACCTTCGGCTATCTGCCGGGATCCAAACCCATTAATATACACGACACCAAACCGGTCCAGTGTATAATCGCCACACACAGGAAGCGTCAACCCTATGGGACGTAGCCGCAAGTACAGGGACTCGCCGGCAATACCCAAAACGGATCGCCCGCCGGCGAGGAAGCAGGAAGTGTCCGCAGAAGGGACTTTTTCGATAGCCACTGCTTTGGTCTGGGTTACGTTGGCAATTCTTCTTGCTTTCTCTCTCGCCACCTTTTTTCTTCCGACGGTCCGCGCTTTCTATCGTCTTGAAATTAACTACAACGAGGGGTGGAACGTTTACAATACTCAGGCCGCGATGGAGCATCGCCCCTTGTACCCGCTGAAGTATGGCTGGACCACGGTTAATTATCCCTTTCTTTCCTTTTACTTGGTAGGATATGCATCGCGTTTTATCGGGGACTACTTATTGACAGGCCGTTTGATCTCGCTCGTTGCGTTTCTCCTCTCCTGCATTTTGGTAGGGCTCATTATCAAGAAGCTGACGGGCGGTTGGGGGCCGGCAGTTTTTGGAGGGGCTTTTTGTGTCGGCCTCTTTTGCTCACGTTTTCCAGATTACGTGGGCATGGACGATCCGCAGATGCTCGCCCATCCATTTTTCCTCTTCGGCTTGTGGCTCTATATGGGGGATCCTCCGAGCACCCTGAGGCTGGCGGGGATCACATCGGTTTTTGCTTTGGGCGGCAATATTAAGCACAACCTCTTTCCGGCTCCTATCGCAGTTCTCTGCGATCTTCTCTTAACCTCCGCCAGCAAAGCAGTTCGATTCGTGGTATTCGGGGTCGTATTCTTGGTCTTGTCAATCGCCATCAACATGCTGGTCGGCGGTCCATTTTTTGTTTCTAATTTGCTGGCTCCACGAGCCTATTCACTGGTGAAAATTCGCACTGTGTTTTTTACGTTGTATCCTCCCCTAGGACTGCCTCTCGCAATCTCTGCCTTTTGGTCTATCTGGCAGCTTCGAAATAGACAGACGTGGGTGATCTCTTTCTATTTTTTCTGGTCGCTTCTGATAGGCGCGGCGTTTGTGGGTGGCGCGGGGGTTAACGCCAATACTTTTTTCGACAATTTTTTTGCTATGTCGATCATTATGGGTGCTTGCCTCGATTCGTTATGGAAAGCTCCAATCCCTAATTTAGGGAGGGGCAGTCCAGGGAGATTCTTGGTGCCCGTTTTGCTCTATTCGACCGTGATCATGATGTTCGTCCTGGCGGGCGTCAGGATACCAGAATCGCTCTCTGAGTTGCAGGAGCTGGAGAGGCAGTTTGACGCTGAGGTATCATTTCTGGTTGCGCAGCCGGGACCTGCCATTTGTGAGAGCTTGACTCTTTGTTATGAGGCCGGTAAGCCGTACGTTCTCGACCCTTTTAACAGCACCAGGCTGGTTCGATTAGGGAAACTCAACAGCAACGACCTAGCGAAGCAGATTGCTGAAAAAAAATTCGGCGCAATTCAAACTTACCATCCCGTGAATCAGAGGCCAAACAGTGGCTTCCCCGTAGATGTACTTGACGCAATGGATCGCTACTACGTCGAGGCATTCAAGGGTCACGAGGGTTATTTCTACCTCCCCCGCCCCTAGAACAGTGACGAGTGATAAGTGACGAGTGCGGGTAGAACTGTGACGAGC
>Ga0187781_10004338_pt1 | contig 10584 bp, 8 predicted proteins | sample 0715_SJ02_MP02_2_FD_132447 | JGI IMG/M metagenome (GOLD analysis project Ga0187781, IMG submission 132447) | Tropical peat soil microbial communities from peatlands in Department of Meta, Colombia - 0715_SJ02_MP02_20_MG | ecosystem: Environmental > Terrestrial > Soil > Wetlands > Peat | place...
ACCACCCCCACGGGGTGGCTCACGCTTAGTGCTGTATCTGAAGCGCCCACGAGCAGAGAGTTGGGAGTTCAGGCGCTGTGGAGGACGCTTTAGATACAGTGACTTGAAGGAAGCTGCCCCTGGGGATTATGGGATTTGTATCCGGATGAGCCGGTCTTGATCGTTTGCGTGTTTGCCGTTGCGGTCAGGGCGCTTGGGTTTCAGTTGCGGGTTGCAGAGAGAAGGGTCGTGGGGCGCGTATGGGAGAGTGTGAATCGAACTACCATACTGCGTTCCGAGAAATACGAGACACAGAACCAGTGTGCGCGCCGGAGCAGGAGCGAGATTCGAGACTGGGAATGTGGGTTCATGCAGGGCACCGGCTGAGATGAGGCGGGGATCGGAGGAGGAGTTGCGTGGCGGAGAGAGTCTCGACAACCATGGTTCCGCCGCAAAGCGGACATTGCCACCGCGAGTAAACGGGTAGTACGGACGGATTCCTTTCCCGACTGGCGTCATAGTTGATGCCGACAGGAGATTGCACGAGCATGAGCTTCTCCTGCGCCTTTTCGGGGTCAATCTCTCATGTGCAGCGCCTCACGCGCGACCGTGATTGCCGTCACACTTTCCGGTTCGCATTGGCGTGATGATGAGCACGTCGACGCCGAAGCATGAGGCGCCCCCCGAGAGCTAGCGATCACAAATAAGGAATTAAGACATGGCCGGAATAGCGACGGTCCGCACGAGGAATGAACGTGAGCAGGCGCCGCTCGAAGATTGTTTCGCCACGCTCGGCGAGGCGCACAATGAATTCGTTTACAGTGCAATAGAGCGGCTGGTTCAGGCGGGTGAGCAGGTCGGCTTCAGCCTGCAGGATCTTATCCGCATGCTCAAGGGTGGCATGAGCCTCGAATCTCTGCTGGACCTGATCGAGATCCGCATGACGGCCGCCTGCGTTTATACCCAATCGTTCGCCGCGTAGCTTTAGCGGGGAGGTACGTATGCCAACGATCTTGTGCCGGGACAATTTCACCGGCGGCCTTCCCGAAGCCGCTCACTTCTTGCGCGAAAACGGCTGTGGCGTGCTGGCGGCGGATGACAATTTCGGTGCGGTTCAAATCGCGGCCAAGCCCCACCTCGATGCTGTCCTTCTTAACTGCCACCGCGAGCGGAACAATGCCGGGCGTGTGACAGCGTTGCGCATGCTGCAGCCCCACGCCGCCATCGTCATGTCCTCGGGTTATTGCGGCGTACCGTACCATCAGCTCTCTCTGGCGGACGCCTGCGTTCAGGAGGACGAGACGCCCGACAAGCTTCCGCCGGTTTTGCGCTCTGTTGTCGGCCAGAGCCGTTACGGATTCTGCCGCTCCGTCGCGGAGGGAATCGCGTCACTGCCGGCACCATAGCATGGCACCTAACAATGAGGGTCTGCCGAAAGATGTTCAGGGGAGGCATATCATGGCGAGATGGATAGAACGAATCACGATATTCGCGATGTTCGTCGCTTTCGTACTGGCCGGGATTGCCGTGTGGGCGGTTGTATTCTTTCGGGTCACCAACTAGCCGGGTACAAAGCTGTCCACGCCTGGGGCGAGGCAGCCTCGAATGCTTGGGTACGGCCTCGGTTTGAACAAAAAAGCCCCGCAGGAAGCGGAGTTTTTGGCCTGCCTCTTCCTTACGCGGTAGCTGCAAGCAGCTGTTCGCGAATGGACGTTTCCACCTTGCAGAGTTTCGCGTCCGAGCGCTCGACGACGAAAGGCTCAGAAGCGCCCAAATCTTGGGATATGGCTCCTTCTCATGGATCTCGATCGCCGCTTTCCGTAGACAGAAGCCCCCAATGCACCCATCACAGCAATGATCCCGATCCATAGGCTGGGTGCGTAACATGAATACCGACGATCACTAGGAGAGGGCTACCCAGTACCAGAACCAGCATATAAACCCAGAGCAAAATTGTGTGTCTTCGCAATCCTAAAGGCGCTTTGATTCCAATTCCGTCGCTGGATCGATTCATGGTTGCAGCAAGTTGTAAAATCAGTCACGGAAAGTCACAAGTTACGTTGGGATTGACGGCCTACCCCCACGACATCCGCATCACCTTCAAACCCAAAAGAACTATCCCGACGCGAATGGAATGACGCCTTCGGGCGATTTCGCTCTCTGCGACGGTGGACTTTGAGTGAGATGGCGATTTTCGACAACCGGGCTCTGCGTATAATGCGCCGGAGGAGTAGACAGTGCATGAGAGAACTCATTGCAGACCTGTTCATCTCGCTCGATGGCTTCGCGTCTGGCACGAATGAGGCTGCTTACTTCGGCTACTTCGGGTCCGAACTTGCGAATTGGGTGCGAGAACAGCTGCATGAGCCCCAGGTGATACTGATGGGACGAGTAACGTATGACGCATTGGCCCGCTTTGCGGTGTCGGCGACCGATGAGGTCAGCGTCCGTATGCGCATGCTCCCTAAACTGGTGTGCTCAAATACCCTTCACGAGCCGCTCGCTTGGAATAACACACGTTTGATAACGGGTCACGTTGGAGATTCGATCGCAGCACTGAAACAGGGGGACGGAGATCCTCTTCGCTGCATCGGCAGCATACGTCTGGTCAAAAGTTTGGCAAAATGGGGGCTCATTGACCGCCTTCGCCTTATGGTCTTTCCGTTGATACTGGGAGACACCGGGAAAGAGCCCATCTATGTTGGTTATCCACGGTTCCCACTTGAATTAGTCAGCTCAAAAGTGCTCGACAGGCGAGCCATCCTACTCGAATATCGTCCAGCCACGGGAAAGATCTAGGCACGGTTGTCCACTTAACATTTCTGCTCAACTAGGAGGCCGACTTTATGAAATCAAAATTCCTCTAACGGATGAGTGGCATTGCGACATTTTGGCAATCGAACGCGGCCACGCAGGCTCAGTCCGATAGCTGGAGCGTCAGCCTGCCTCGCGGCAACGCACCCCCTCAGCAGGCGGGTGAACCGTACGGAGCATTTGAAGGTCGCACTTGCCAGCAAAATAATGTCGTTGCCTGGGCGATTGACGAAATCAGGACCGGGCAAACTTATGTAACTTCACGGTAACCAGCACACTGTAATCTTTCATGAAATTGGCCTAAACTGTAAAGTCGTTCTGTGGGCTGAACGATTGGCAGGAAAGATCCATCTGATCTTCTATTCATCGTTTGCCCCGAGAGGTGCACGTCAGCCCGAACGGGCGCAATACGGCCCGAGGGCGTTGTGCGCCAAGGGACCTAGGAACATGAGCCCAGACCCAATCACCGCGATTACCGCTTGGCCGCACAAGTCGAGTAACGAGAAGATTCGGCAGTACGGGCGCGCCGAGGAGCCGGGCCTCAGCGAAGTTGAGCGCTACCTGACTAAGCACGGAATCACCGCCAAGAGTTTCCCCATCAGGAGTGAGGGTGAGCGCGAAGTCACCTTCCGCGGTGAGCGGACGAAACTGAAGGGTCTGGTCAAGGATCTGCTGGGGGAGGTAATCGACGATTCGTGGGAATGGGGTACGTTTCACTGATCTGCCGGATTGAACGAAAGCTCCGCTTGAGCTTGAGCCGCTGAATAAGCCTAACGACGAAGGTTCGGCAGGACAGAGTTCCACGGTTGATGAAAACAGATGGGATGACAAGGCCGGTCTCCGACGGGATGCAGTGTCTGTTCCCAAGTTATCGACGTGCTCGAGGCACAGATAAATAAGGAGACTGGTAATGAAGAACGGTGGTACCGCATGCTGATAATTCGTAAACCTGTTACTTCCTCGCTGCGATCCACTGATTGATCTTTGCCTCTAGCACGTCCAGCGGCAGCGGCCCCTGCTCCAGAATCGCATCGTGAAACGCACGCACATCGAACTTACTTCCCAGTTCCTTCCGCGCCCGCGCCCGCAGTTCCAGAATCTTCATTTGTCCCATCTTGTAAGAGAGCGCCTGCCCCGGCCACGCGATATAGCGATCCACCTCGGTTTCGATGTTCTGCTCGTCCATCGCCGTGTGTTCATGGAAAAAATCGATCATCCGTGACCGCGACCAATGTTTCGCATGCACTCCCGTGTCCACGACCCACCGCACCGACCGCCACATCTCGTTCTGTAGCCGCCCGTAATCGCTGTAAGGATCCTGATAGAAGCCGACTTCTTTCCCCAACCGCTCAGCATAGAAAGCCCATCCTTCGCTGTACGCGTTGAAGTCGAGTGCAAACCGCCGGAATGGGGGCAAATCGGTCAACTCCTGCGCAATCGAAAACTGCAAGTGATGCCCCGGCACGCCTTCGTGATACGCAATTGCCTCGACGTTGAGCAGCAATCTCTTCTCGGGCGCGTACTCGTTGACATTGATGCGACCCGGCCGCAAACCATCGCCCGATCCCTCAGAATAGTCCGCCGGTACACTGTCCGCACTGCGGAACGACTCCATAGGAACCACATCAAGTTTGTTCTCTGGCAGCCGCCCGAACAGCTCAGGAAGTTTCGTATACATCTGATCGCGGTATTTTGTGTACAACTCAAGCAACTGCTGACCCGACTTCGCATGCAGCGCAGGATCCTGCCGGATGTGCGCGTTAAACGAGTTCAGATCATCGAAACCCTGTGTTCGCGCAATCTTCAGCATATCGTCCTCTATTTGAGCAACGCTCTTGAGGCCCATCTCGTGAATCTGGTCCGCCGTGAAATCCGTTGTGGTCTGGTGCTTCACGGCAAACTGATAGCGCGCCTCTCCATCAGGCAGCGCCCACACGCCCGGATCGGTCCGCCCTTGCGGCGCATATTCCTCCCGAACGAAATTGGCAAACTTCGCGTAAGCCGGCATAATCTGGTTTTTTACTGCCTCTTCAATGCCGGTGCGGAGGCGCGCACGGTCCTGCTCGGAAATTGAATCCGAAAAGTGCCTCAGCGGCTCAGTGAACGAACTCTTATCCAGAGGAGCGTCCGCCACTTGCTGCGCCTGCCCTGCGACTTTTTCTAGCAAATACTTCGGAGGCATCAGGTGGTCGCGCATCCCATCGCGCATATGCGCCATCGCCTGGTCCAATCGGCCCGGCATCTGATGCAGCCGCGACAGGTAATTCTCGTAGTCCTTCACGTTGCGGAACGGCATATAGGACGGCATCGAGGCGTACCACAGATGAATGCCGTTAAACTGATCCGCCGGCATCTCCCAGTCTTTGAACCGCGCTTGCTCCAGATCCTCGCGCAAACTGCGCACCATGAGCGCATGATTTAGCCTCTCCTGCTCGGGAAATCCGATGACGTCGAGTGCTTCAAAATTCGCCAGCGCCCGCCGAGTATGTTCCAGATCCGCCTCGATCGCCTTGTCGGAAAAATCGCTCAGCCGGTCATTGTAGCGGTAGTCGCCAACATTCGTGGCCAGTTCCGGAGAATGCTGCAGTGCGTATTCCCACTCTTCGCTGAGCAGTCGTTTCAACTCCGCCCGCCGCGCACCCAGAGTCCGATTGGCAGATTGTCCAGCAACGCTGGCGACGCTCGAAACTGCGAAAAGGAACGCAAAGCGGAAGAGCAATGAAGGTCGCAAGACTCACCTCAAGCAATCGTTAAAATGTTAGAAGGAACTATACACCGCGGCGACGAAGTAGATTCACCCAGGATACCCAGTTCTCGCATTCATTCCGACGTTGACTGACTCAGTAAACCTCAATGCCGGTGCGCGCGTCACCGCGGCAAAACCTTTAATGGCTCGCATCGGAGGCTGTCTCACGCTGTTTCCGGCTGTGACGAGTAGCCCAAACTCTTACTCGGCATCTCTATTTGTTGCAAAATGCCTCGGCCCGAGGAGATGGGAGAGTGTCAATCTCTAGGCGTAGGTTTAGAGACCGGCCGCCGCGCGAATGCCAAGATCTTTTAGATCCAATCCGATGTTCAGTCTTTGCTGGAAAAAAATTCCTGCTCCACATTGTCGCTGCGGTGTACTCTTCTTCATCGTCTACTTTTTATTTGTCTTCGAGCACGTCGATAACTTGGGAGCGTGCAGCATCCTACCGGAGGGCGACCTTCTTTCTCTGATTTTGTACACCTTCGTTCGCTATACCGCGATGCGCAGAAAAACAAGGACGACCGGCACTGAGGGCAGTTGCAGTCCGCGATGGCGTCGGAGGCTTATGTGCCGCTGGTTTTGCCCGTCCGGTCGACGGATTTCTGCGACCGACTTATTCGGCAGGCGATCTGTTGCTTCGGACCGGACTTCACTGCTATCGTCCTCAGCGTCTTAGCATTCGCATATGCGGGGCTCGCACAAAGGAACCGAAATGCTTCGCCGCTTTTGCTCGTTTCTTTTCCTCACCTTATTGCTTATGGCATCCAGGTCAGTGACTGCGGATGACCCACCCGCGCAAGATTGGCTCTACACGGAATTCCTGAATCCTGCAAGAGAGTACTCGCCGATGCCGTTCTGGTTTTGGAATGGCGAACTGGATGGCAGGCGGATCCAGGAACAGATCCGGCGAATGCTAGATCAACACGTTTATGGTGCATTCCTGCACGCGCGCGACGGCCTGCAGACGCCGTATCTCTCCGAGCAATGGTGGAAGGCAATCGATGCCGGCCTGCAGGAAGCAAGGCGCAGTGGATTCTTTTTCAATTTCGTGGACGAATACGACTGGCCATCTGGCGAGGTGCGGAATATCTGGATGATGGGTAATCATCAAAGCGAGGTTTTGAAGCGGAATCCCACCTTCCGCATGAAGAGCCTTGCTTACAAAGAGCAGATCGTTCACGGTCCGCGCTCTGTAACGCTTGCCGAGGTTCCCGAACTGCAGGCGGTCCTGGTGGCGCGCTGGATGGGTGGGGGAAGGCTGGAGCGTGAGACGTTACGCAGGATCGATCTACAGAAAACCTCAGCGTCAGCGCAATGGGATGCTCCCGAAGGCGACTGGCTAATCATGCAGTTTTATCTGGAGCCATCCATCGGATTCGATGGCGGCGTGGTGGACCTGATGAATCCCGACGCTATGAAAGTGTACTTCGATCTTTCTTACGGCGAATATTACCGGCGCTTTGGGTCCTACTTCGGCAACACGATTCGCTACTCGTTCTCTGACCACGAAGGTGTATTCGGGTATCGCATCGCCTGGACCCCGACGCTTTATGACACTTTCCAGCAGCGTACAGGATACGATTTGCGCAGCGTCCTTCCGCTCCTCGTCTATGACGGCGGGTACGCCTCGCGCAGGACGCGACAAGACTACCTGGCGACGGTGACGCAGCTCTACCAGGATTCCTACTGGACCGGCATTACCCAACGTGCAAAGGCGCTGGGGATCGGCCGCAGCGGACATGCCTGGGAAGAGGCGCTGCAATCCGCAGCCGCATTTGAGGGGAGTCTGTTCGCTCTAGAGCGCGGTTTGGATCCGGTTGGCGTGGACTCTTTGTATGACTTTGGTCGACAACCGCTGAATTTCAAGGTCGCACAATCGGTTGCCGATTTCGAAGGGCGCCGGTTCGCCTGTGAGAACCAGGGGGTTCAGGGTACCGACTCCTACTTGGACATGCAGGGCCTGCGCAAGGGAACGAACGCGATCGGGGCATGGGGCGTCAACTTGTTTATCCCGCACGCCTTTGATTACGACGTGACGCGCGCGAATTATCCGCCGGACTGGCTGCATCAACCTTATTGGCCCTACTTCTCGCACTACGCCGATTACACTAGGCGGATCAGCTTCATGAATTCAGAGAACAGCCGCCACGCCGTCAATGTGCTGCTCTACTATCCGATCTCGTCAGTGTGGGCGGAATCGGATCCAGTTTTCTCCAGCAAGACAGAGTATCAACACCTTCTCGATCCTCCATCCTGGAAAAACGGGACGGTATTGATCAACGACTACTATGACCGGATGATCCTACGACTCGCCGAGCGCCAGTGGGATTACAACATCGCGGACGATTATTATTTCGAGCGATCGAGGGTGGAAGGCAACGAACTGGTGATTGGCCCGCAACGCTTTCGGGCCGTTGTGCTTCCTCCAATCACCACCATCAGCGGCAAGACTCTTCAAAAGCTGCTGGAGTTCTATGCGGCTGGGGGCACGATCCTTGGCATCCGGCAACTGCCCGAGGCGGGCGGCGAGGCTGGTCGTGACGTCGAGGTCATTCAGCGCGGAATCGAAGAGCTTTTTGGCTCCGGCGCCGCGAACTCTCCGCGGCCGTTCACCGAGAACCACAACTCCGCTGGCGGTCAATCTTTCTACGTGGCGGAGAATGTGTCAACACTGATTGACTTGCTCGATGCGCACGTGCCGAAAGATGTGAAGGTCGTTTCCGGTTCTTCCGAGAACCTGTTTTTCCAACATCGAGCCAACAATGGCCAACACTACTACTGGCTGGTGGATAACAGCGACCGAACGCGCATCACTCGGCTAATATTTTCCACTTCGGGGATTCCCGAAAAATGGGACGCGCTCACCGGACAGCGCTCATCTGTGTTCTATGTCAACCGTCCGACGGGCACCGAGGTCTTGTTGAATTTTGATCCTTGGGACGCCTATTACATCGTTTTCCGGCCACTGCGCGGTTCGCCGCAGCAAGTGGAATTGATCAGCACGAATGCCGAGACGCTGCAACTTGTTTCGAAGGTTCACGACTCGCTAGTGGTCAGTGCAACCGCCCCGGCCGAGCAAGGGCGCATAGAAGTTTCGCTGCGCGCCAACGGGAAGACTCTTCGTGCGCAAACTGCAATCCCCTCCGTCAAACCCATAACTCTGCAAGGCCCGTGGGACTTTCGCCCGGAACCGGATCAGGTCGCAGCTCCGTACGCTCGCGTGAAGGATGCGCCGGAAGGGGAGGGAGATCAGCTCGGTTTCGGGCGAAGAGAATTCGATGATAGCGCTTGGCCTTCGCTCTGGTTGAGTGAAGCACAGAACACCATTCGCAACTGGGAAATCATTGGACCTTTTCCCAACCTGGATGATGGCGGTTTTGACAAAGCCTATGCGCCGGAAACGGACTACCAGGCGCAAGGTCGCTACCTCGGCAATAATGAATCCATCGTCAAGTGGCAGCGCTACTTTGGTGATGAGCCCTATCTCTCCGCGGCGCTGATCTGGATGGAAACTGCCGGTGGTCCCTCAGACGACGACGCGCCGGTCGTCGATCTCAACCGCGGATTCCGCCTGACGGACAACTCCTGGATGGTGGGTTACGCGCATTCGTACTTGTATTCCCCCGAAGAGCAGACGGCGACATTTGTGATCGCATCCGACAATTGGGCAAAAGTCTGGCTGAATCACAAGCTGGCATTTGGACAACTTCGGCATCCGTTCTGGTACGAACTCAATGACAACTGGGCCGACCGTTTTCCGGTCACGCTGCAGAAGGGTTGGAACGAAGTTCTTGTGAAGGTTGGGGTGGGACGGTATGGAGCGTTCGGTTTTACATTCCGCGCCGCAGATGCGCAAGGGAAAACGATTCCCAATCTCATCAACAGTCTGGCTCCCTTTTCTCCGCAAGACGTTTCTGCAGCGAGAGAGACGCGTTGGTATCGCATCGACGTGCCTCCTGGAACCTCCGCGGTCTTGCCCCCCGCTTTCGCCAACCCGTATCGCTTGCTGCTCAACGGGCAAGAAATCAAGCCTATCGGCCATTCTCCGGTGAGTTTCAAGAATTTGCTTCAGCCGGAGAAAAATGTTCTCGTCATCGCCGCAAAGAAGGAAGACCGGCTTACTTCCCCCATTCTGTTCGTGAGCGACTCCACTCCTGTTCAGCTGCGGTCGTGGACCAAGACGGGTCTCGCTTACTTCTCCGGGACCGCTATCTACGAAAAGACCTTTTCCCTGTCCCCGGCATTCAGCGTTGGGCGTGTTGTCCTAGACCTAGGCAAGGTCAGCTCAGTCGCCAAAGTACAAATCAACGGCCGCGAGGCAGGAACGCTGATCTGGAGTCCTTATCGTCTCGATATCACCACGTTCCTGAAACCCGGCGAAAATCGGCTGCGCATTTTGGTGACCAATACAGAAGCCAATGCCCGCGCCGTCGGAGCATCGCACAGAATCCTATCCAAGATTGACTTATGCGGGCTGGAAGGTCCCGTTTTGCTAATTCCCTACGTCGAAAAGACACTTACCCTCGCCCCAGAATAGGTCGCACAGCCAATTCCGGCGGGCAGCCGATTGAGGATTAGCCGCGTCCACGCTCACTGGGGCATGATTGGCGTTTCTTGCGGACCACCAACACTCTGCTGAGCGACAATGCGTGATGGAAAAAGACATGTGGTCTGAAACTGATGGCGGTCCGAGGTGACGCGGTACGTGGTAGATCTTGGGCTGGAACTGGCGAAACAGGGGCCGCTCGACAATGGATTCACGCCAAGGGTGATTTGGTCGATCGTTAGACAGGGAGCAGCGAGCTGAGGCCTGGCAGGGCTTGCTCCACACGATCTGAGCAGCTATGCCGAATCTCGAAATATGCCGCATTTTCTCGGCCGTCGCTCGCAACCATGCGCATTCTGCGCTTTATTGATTCGGCATAGTCCGGAGGAATCCCAGGGTCATTCTCGGTCCATGAGTAGGAATATGCTGGCGAGGCCCGTACCGTTTACCAAGGAATAAGGATGATTCCCGGGTAGAAGATGTGCAGTTGCCTTCA
>Ga0187781_10004339_pt1 | contig 10583 bp, 8 predicted proteins | sample 0715_SJ02_MP02_2_FD_132447 | JGI IMG/M metagenome (GOLD analysis project Ga0187781, IMG submission 132447) | Tropical peat soil microbial communities from peatlands in Department of Meta, Colombia - 0715_SJ02_MP02_20_MG | ecosystem: Environmental > Terrestrial > Soil > Wetlands > Peat | place...
ACACAGAGAAGACTAAGAAGGCGAAAAAGACCGGCGCACTGCCCCGATCATCGGTGCCGCCATCGAAGTCCATCGCCACCTCGGGCCCGGTCTGCTCGAATCAGCGTACGACCAGTGCCTATGTCACGAACTTCACCTCCGCGGTCTGCCCTTTCAGCGCCAGGTCGATGTACCAGTCTCGTATAAGGGCATCAAGCTCGATTGTGGCTACAAAATCGATCTGATCGTCAGCGATGAGGTAGTCGTCGAGTTAAAGGCCATCGAGCGAATCCTGCCAGTCCACGAAGCGCAACTCCTAACGTATCTGAAGCTCTCGCGCAAGCCTGTAGGTCTGCTGATCAACTTCAACGTTGCCTTGCTAACCCGCGGAATCATCCGCAGAGTTTTGTAGTTTTTCTCTGAGACTCTGTGTCTCTGTGGTGAACGATCTTTCGCCGTGTAGCCCGTCACTCCTATCTGGCAACCACCCATCGAGCTTCGGCCACTAATTAGGCAGGGAACCCCGGGACGCACTAGAAATAGTGCAGTGAAGTTCCTATACTTCTGCCCATGTATTTGGGCTCAGTAGTGGCGGCGCTGCCGTAGTGCCACAAAATGGCGCTGGGTCGGCAGCGCTTTGCTGACTTGCAGGCGGGATTACAATCCCCAGATTCGATTCGCGCCTAATACAAGGCCAAAGGTGAGCCCGGCAATCAGGATTTCTCCCAGCGCCCCGACCACGAACGGGCGCAACCCCTGCTTCGACATCTGCCGGATGTTCGTGCGCAATCCCACACCCGCGAAAGTCAACAGAAATGCCCATCGCGATAGATTGGCCAGGGAAGTTACCTGATCTTTGCTGAAGGTGTGAAAGCTGACCAGAAGTGAGATGACAAGAAAGCCAAGAACAAACTTGGGAAATTTGCGCCACAAGAACGCCGCTTTATTGGTTACTCCCGCAGCTTGTCCGCGCTTGGCCCAGTAGATGGCGTATGCCAGCACAACAAACCCAATCATCGCATTCCTCGCGGTCTTGGCCAGCACCGCGACCTTTCCTGCGGCATCGGAATAAAGGGCGCCGGTAGCGGTAGCTTCCGCCGTATTGTCCACCCCCAGCCCCGCCCACAAGCCGAACACTGTATCGCTGAGGTGAAGACTATGACCGATAAACGGGAAGGCGAACAATGCCAGCGCACCCAGCGCCAGGATGGCGGAGATTGCAAAAGTGGAATCTTCATCGTCCGCCTCAATGGCCCCTTGCGCCGCAATGATGGCCGAGACCCCACAGATCGACGACCCCACCGCAAGCAGGCTGGTGAGTTTCGGAGTTAGCTTGAATGCCCGCCCAAGCGCATGCATGAAGAGAAGCGAGAGCGAGATTTCCACCACCACTAACGCCAAACTGATGCCACCCAGTTTCCGAATGTCTGCTAGTACGAAACGCGACCCCAGAAGCACAATTCCAAGCTTGAGCCAGAACTCGTAGGTTGCGATCCCCGGCTGAAATATTTCCCCAACCCCGAACAGATTGGAAATGACTAACCCGATTAGGATCGCCCACAGCACGTACTCGATATTCGGAAAGGTCCAGTGGTGCGTCTTGGCGTAAGTATTAAGGAAGCGCTCCAGGAATTTGCCCGCATAGCCCACCACAACCAGCAATAGAACTCCGGGGATCAATCGCAGAAGGCTCCGCGGCGCCTTTGCTGGCTCGACCCGCGGAATCGAGATCGAAGCTGCCATAAGACAATCTCCTGCACAACTTTGCCGTGCCGCTCTACCAGGGGATCTTTGCCAGCAAACCTAAACGAACCGCAAGCGCTAAAAGGAACGCCGCCACTACAGCCCAGGTATCCAGCCCGAAATTCCAGGATCTGTTAACGGAACCCTCCCTCGTCATATCCACGCCTCCGCGAATATCGCATAATCATAACAAATATGATTGATTCACTTGTATTTAAAACTACGACTAGTTGACGGAGGTGCGTTAGCGCCGCCGACCCGGAAAAGGAGAGTGCCGTAACCGGGCCGGCGGCTTTTCCGAAGGAAGCGTGCCCTTCAGAAAGTGTGGTGAAGAAATCGTCGGCAAAGTTTTGGTTCCGTACCCGTCGGGTACGGAACCAATTTTGTGTGTTTACGGCAGGTAGTAACGGAACGAGGTGAATACTTCGCCCTCGATCCCTTCAGGAGTCACGCTCGGCCCGACCCCGTAGTCCTTCGAGAAGCCCACCCCGGACCACGTCTGCCGCGTGATGTAGGAGTACTGCGTGCCGAACTGGAACCTGCCTCGGGGACCGTTGTAGAAGCGGTACCAGAAGCCAAACGTTCCTTCGATTAGGGCTCGCGTATCCGCCGTGCAGTCCCCAAGAGTGCCGGGGTTGAAACCATTCGTCAACCCGAGCGAAGGCGCAGCCTCCGTATAGCAGCCGTAGCTGTTAAAATGCGGCGAACCGTAACCGACGTATTCATTGGTGGCGGAATCGTAATCGGTGGTGCGGCCGTCGTACTCGGCGCCGGCATAGCCGTAGACATCGAACCTCTTCTTATGCCATTCCAGAGTCAGCAGGCCTTGGCCGTTCTTGATGGCATCGGGCGTGCCGTTGGCATGAATGGCCAGATCGGAAAGCTGACCCGCACCATATCGGCCTATTCCGCGGCCTCCAAGAAAGTGCAAACCGAAGACAAACTGTTTGTTGAACGCCGTCCAGCGCGCATTGGCTCCGAAGCCGCCCCCATCCTGAGAAGCGTTGTAGGCTCCATACGTACTCGGAGCGGTAATGGTTGGGTTGATAGCGCAGGGCCCGGTGTTTCCAACGATGCCTTTGCTGGTGGAGTAAATGACGTTTTCGCATGGGAAAACCCGATCGCGGAAACGATCCCAAAGTCCGAATACCTCGTAGTGTCCAAAGCCAGGATCCACCGCCACTTTGGCGATAATGTCCGGCGAGGTGTTAAAGGTGTAGGTGGCTGCCGGCGTGCAGGTCGTGTAGTAGTTTTCGGTCGTCACGCCAGTGCTTGAAGTGGTGGGATAGAAGCTGGTCGAGCAGCCGGTCACCGCATCGTTGTAGGTGTTGGTCGCGCCGATCGAGCCCAGCAGGAAATTTTCGGAGTTATTGTGCGAGGTCAACGTGCCTTGAGGGTTCTCAACCGCAACTGCAACCGCCAGCTTGTGGTTGAAGTCTTTGGTTAACCGTAGTGCGTATTGACGCGCAAAGGAAAAGCCGACGGTGTACCCAGGATCGATAGTGGCTGGCCGCGCGTCGTTGGTCCTCCCGAGGTCATCGCTGGGCGCGATGCCCGCCTTGTTCTCCGTGACCAAGCTCCACATCTGGCCACCCATGAAGCTCCAACCGTTATCGAACTTCGCCTGTCCCCATGCCTGTCGCAAACGCAAAGAGTAGCTGTTGGTCTGGGTCGCCGAGGAAGTGTCGGCCGACGACAGGAAGTCGCCGGAAATGTAGCCGGAAAGTTCCACATTTTTGAGACGGCCATCGACGTATACCGTGGGCCGTGACTGCCGCGCCGATCCGAAGAACTCAGACATGTTACTCTGCGAGGCTCCCGGCAGCGTCAGCGAGTTGAATGGTGTGGTCAGGTCTGCGCCCAATGCTCTCTGCCGGCGTACGAATGCGGCTTCGGCAAATCCTCCCGGCGTGATGGTGATGCCCTTGAAATGAATGGAGATCGGGCCGTGCATGGGGTTTTCATCATGCGCCGGCTGCTCGCTCTGCATCATGAGGCCTTGCGGCGCGTCCTGACCCTGTTGCGGTGCGCTTGCGGTTGTAACGGCTGCGGTCGGGGCCGTAACGGCTGCAACCTGCTGTGGAACTACGGTGATGTCGGTAGTGGTTGTCGCCGCCTTCGCTGCGGCTTGTTGCTGCTCCTGGCGTTGTAGCTGTTGTTCTAATCGCTGAAGCTGCAGTTGCTGGGCGGCCAGGGCATCTTTCAAAGCCTGGACGTCCGCGGCAGTTATGACAGCCGGTGCCGGTGCCGGCGCGGGAGCGGCGGCAGCATTTTTTGCGCCGGGGTCGGATGATCCCGGTTGCTCCGCCCATGCGCCGACGGTCGAAACCGCGAGCGCGAGAGCTGTAACCAACAACTTCTTGCTGAGTCTCATGGTAAATCCTCTCCTTTTCGTGTTTTGTTAAACAGCCTGATTGGGGAAACTACGGAAACGCTTGGGCCCCGAGGGCAGATTTTTTCTGTGCCCTCGCTTAGCTAAAACTGGCTCGAAGAACCCAATTCGATGGACTATTAATCGAATTGGCTTAGTTGTATTGGCAGACACAACACCATACCCTTTTCTTGTTAAAAGAACATTAAAATAAAGAGGAGGTTGATTTTTTGGGATTTGAAAATAAAGAGGAAGAAAATCGAACCCGCGTTTCGGGTTTGGGAAATCCGGCTAGCCCCAGGCCCGACCGGGACGCCACCTCGGGCTTAGGGGTTCAAGTTTGCCTTGCTGCGGGACAAACCCTTCTCGGAAACCGATTCGTTACTTCTCTGCTGCACCGGCAACCATTGGGAGCACGCTGCCCTTTTCTTTTTTCTTCGCGGATTTTTTGCCCTTGCCGGCGGGGCCATGCCCGGTGATCAAATCGGCCAAGCTTGTGTTCTCCAGGATGTTAGCCGCCGCGTCGCGGACATCGAGAAAAAGCTGATAGAGCGAGCGGTGGGGTTCGTCGCGATTGATAAGGCTTCGCAATTGCTCGGCATCCCCAAAGGGCGCCAGCGGTCCGTCGATCAGGCGCATGATTTCGCTCAATTTGATCTCCGACGGCTCGCGCCGCAACTGGTATCCGCCTTTGGCGCCGCGCACACTTTCCACCATGCGAGCGTTTTTCAGTTCCAGCAAAATCAGTTCGAGGAATTTTTCCGGGAGATTCTCCTCGTAGGCGATTTCGCGGATTTTGATCGCTCCCTTATTGTGATGACGGGCCAGCATCATCATGGCCTGCAGCGCATACAATCCTTTTTGCGAGATTTTCATGGCGGCGCTAATTATGCCATAAAGCCAATAGCATTAATAGAGTTTTGGACTGGGCCATTCCGGGCAAGCGGTCTGCTCCGCCGCCAGCTCGGATGTGAGCACACTTCAATAGCTTGAGGCTATTCACTTGGTCGGCAGAGGAAAGTGCGATGACCATGCGGTTGCGCTTTCGGAGAAGAGGGACGTTCAACGATATGGTCCACGGAGCGCTCTGGCGAACCATGGCGTAATCGCAATTCCCGCATCCGACTACGGCCGAAAATCGGCGAGCACGCGGAGTACTTGCAGAGTGATGTTATCGGGCCCGCCCCGCTCTCTGGCTAGCTTTACCAGGGCCTTGCAACATTCGGCAGGAGCGTTGTTCGTCACGGTGCTCTGCAGTTCGTGCTCGCTTACAACCCCCCACAACCCATCTGTGCACAGCAAGAGACAATCGCCGTGCTGCAGCGTCACACTCTTTTCGGCGCCATCGACGGAGAGATCGTCTCCCGCGCCCAGAGCGGCGGTCAAAATGTGCCGCTGCGGATGCTTCTCGGCATCCTCGGCCCGCACAATCCCGCTTTCGACCAACCTTCCCACATAAGAGTGATCACGAGTCAAGCGCGAGACCTGCGAACTGCGCACTAGATAGAGCCGGCTATCTCCCACATGAGCGACAAAAAGCTGCTTGCCGCGAATCACGAGTGCCGTACAAGTTGTGCCCATCCCCTGCATTTGGGGGTTTGTGGCCGCATAATCCAGAATTCTCTCGTGCGCCGTAAGGAACGCCTCCACCAGTGCAGCCTGCGGATCGTCGCTCAGGTTTTTTTCGTAAACGTCGCGTACGGTTTCCACGGCTAATCGGCTGGCTTCCTGCCCGCCTTCGTAGCCGCCCATGCCATCGGCAACTATCGCCAGCCTTCCCTTGCGCCGGAATTCGCGTTCATCGGCGGGCTCCCAGTAGAGAAACGAATCCTCGTTATTCTCCCGCTGGCAGCCGATATCGCTAAGGCCTGCCACTTCCATTCCGGGCCGCACCTTCATACAGTCCACTGACATTGTATTTACTCAGGCCACAGCGCCTTGGTAGACGAACGCCAGACATTATAGACAACTGTCGCGGAAAAGATGCAATGGGAAGTTTCGTTCGGATTAGGAAGAGAAAACCACGGCTCTTGTCCCGGAACAGAGGATCAACTCAGTCGGATCTCGGCCTTAGCGCCCTTAGCGGCTGTTCTTTGCGATCTTCGCGGTTCGGAGCTTTTTGCGGCTCTGGGAGTGGACCGCTGCAAGATTGAGCCGCGAATGCGACAATGTGAGCTCCAACTCCAAATGCGAAAATCTCGCAGCTTCGTCCTGATTTTCCTGGCCATCTTCAGCGGACCGCTTCTGACCTGCAGACCGCTGACATGGAGTCAAAGTAAAAAGATTCCGCAATACACATTCACGGTCGTACATACTTTTCCGCACGACTCTTCCGCTTTCACCCAAGGACTCGAATATCATGACGGATTTCTCTACGAAAGTACGGGGCTGAAAGGCCGCTCCTCGCTACGCAAGGTTCGTCTGGAAACCGGAGAAGTTTTGCAGCGGATCGATCTCTCTGCCGAATACTTCGGCGAAGGAATCACGGTTTACAAAGATAAAATCGTGCAGCTCACTTGGCAGTCGCATGTCGGATTCGTTTACAGCCTGAGCGACCTCCGCTTGCAGCGGCAGTTTTCGTATGCGGGAGAAGGCTGGGGCCTGGCCAACGATGGCCGCGAAATCTTCATGAGCGATGGCACGTCTGAAATTCGCGTTCTCGATCCGCTTACGCTCGCCGAAAAACGCCGCTTCACGGTCCACGATGGCGCAACACTCATCAAGGATCTGAACGAACTGGAGTTTGTCGAAGGAGAGCTTTACGCCAATGTCTGGCAGACGGACCGCATCGCCCGCATCTCTCCGCAAAGCGGAGAAGTGCGGGGCTGGATCGATCTCACCGCCTTGCTGAGCCCCGTGTTTCGGCTGGCGGATGGCGCTGTCCTCAACGGAATCGCATGTGACAGCAAGCGCAAAAGGCTATTTGTGACGGGCAAGCTTTGGCCGAACCTGTTTGAAATCAAGATTGTACCCAAGTGAATAATCCCAACTGGTAAGTCAACTCGTTACCTTCGTACATCATCGCCTAGATTTCCCGAGTATCTGGCTGCAATCGCCGTGGGAGACTGAATCGAACTGTCCCCGAACGCATGGCGATATCTCCCAACTCAGATCCTCTAGCCAGGATGAAAGTCTTTCTCGAATCCTCCACTCCAATCGTGGCAATCGAGACTGTCGAGGAAACTCGAGCGGTGCGGCTGGTTCGCGCAGCTTGTGCTGCTGTGAACATCGCTGCGTTCGAGTGGACTATGGCCAGCGGCTTGGTTCGCTGTGGAAGCGAAGTCGGGGAGCTGACCAGCGATCTTGACTCGAACTCCGTTCATGGTGCGTCCTCTCCACAAGCATCGGCGAATTTGAAAGCCATCTACAACAGCCAGGACCCGGCTCAGATGCTCGCCAACCTGCAAAGCATTTCGATTGGCGCGGCATTCATCTTGAAAGACCTGCACCGCCACATGGACGAGCCGGTTGTCATTCGCCGCCTTCGCGATGTCGGGCAGAAATTCTCCGACAATCGCCGCACTGTCATTCTCACTTCGCCCAAGATAGACATTCCTCCGGAGTTGCGGGGACTAGTGGAGTTTCTGGAACTTCCTTTGCCAGATCGGAGTCGTCTCCGCCAGATCATTGACGAAGTTGTCGTGAGGATAACGCGTGACCACACCTTGCAACGCAAGCTGGATGCTAAAGGATATGAGTCGATTGTGGAAAGTCTCCGCGGCCTGACAGAAGAAGAAGCCGAGCGATCCATCTCGCAGGCCTTGGTCGGACGCTACGCCCTCAGTCCCGAAATTGCCGAAGACGTGCTCGAAAGCAAGAAAACGCTGCTTCGCCGCTCCGAGATGCTGGAGTTCACCGAAGCAACCGACTCTTTCACCAGCCTGGGAGGACTGGAAAATCTGAAACACTGGCTCACTCTTCGGTGTGGAGCTTGGGAGGATTCTGCGCGTGCGTTTGGATTGGATCCGCCACACGGTGTGATCATCCTTGGCGTTCAAGGCTGCGGAAAATCGCTGTGCGCACGGGCGGTAGCCGGAGAATGGAAATTGCCACTGGTGAAGTTCGATACAGCAGCTGTTTACGACAAATTCGTCGGTGAAACGGAAAAGAGAATCCGCAAAGTGTTCGAAGTAGCGGAAGGCCTTGCTCCGTGTGTTCTCTGGATCGACGAACTGGAGAAAATCTTTGCCGGCAGCGGCCCGGATTCCGCCTCGGCTGACGCGGGGGTTTCCTCTCGATTGTTGGCTTCGTTTCTCTCCTGGATGCAGGATCGCAAAGCGCCTGTTTTCGTGGCAGCCACGTGCAACAACGTGACCGTGCTCCCGCCAGAACTGATTCGCAAAGGACGATTCGATGAACTGTTTTTCGTCGATCTTCCCGACCAGACTGAGCGCATGCAGGTCTTCACCATCCAACTGGCAAGGCGAAAACGCAATCCCGCCGAATTCGATCTCAATCAACTGGCAGCCGCCGCGAAAGGCTTTTCTGGCGCCGAGATCGATGCCGCCGTCCAAACCGCGCTCTACAGCGCTTATTCGGAAAAGAAGCAACTGACTACGCAGCTGTTGTTGGATGCTTTGGCGCAAACTATCCCGCTCTCAACCACACGCGCCGAGGAAATTCGCGCTCTCCGCGAATGGGCGAAAGGCAGGGCAGTTCCAGCCAGTGGAGAACTCGCACGCGCTGGCAGCGGGGCAGCTTACTAGTTACCTGCACCGCTCTCGCCGATTGGTTTGCCCACCCCGAAAGGCGTATCCTTAACCCTCGTGGGTTCGATCCAACGGTGCCCAGCGGAGCTTCTCTTGCATCGTTGCAACTCCATGATTCCAAGTTGGCACAGCCGTGACCACAATCACCCCGCAGGGTGCCTAATGTCCTTGCAGGCATCCATTGAAGGCGCACAATCAAGACGGATATATAACAAACCTACGGAGGTAGGACTATGACTTCTGGCATCCTGACGTCGCCCGGAATCAAGGCTCCCGGCGACTACCTTGAAGATGTAATGATAAGCGTGAAGGCGAAAAACCCCGCCGAGCCTGAGTTTCATCAGGCCGTTCGCGAGGTATTCGATTCTCTCCGGTTGGTTCTCGCCAAGCATCCCGAGTATCAATCCAATCGCATTCTCGACCGCATCGTCGAGCCCGAGCGCGTCCTCATGTTCCGCGTCCCGTGGACCGACGATCAAGGAAATGTGCAAGTGAACCGCGGCTTCCGCATTGAGATGAACAGCGCAATCGGTCCTTATAAAGGCGGCCTGCGATTCCATCCCTCGGTAAATCTCGGCATTCTGAAGTTCTTGGCGTTCGAGCAGGTATTCAAAAACTCACTCACCACGCTGCCCATGGGCGGCGGCAAGGGCGGATCGGATTTCGATCCCAAAGGCAAGAGCGACAACGAAGTGATGCGCTTCTGCCAAAGCTTCATGACCGAACTCGCCCGCCACATCGGCCCCAACACCGACGTTCCCGCCGGCGACATCGGCGTAGGCGGACGCGAAATCGGCTACCTCTTCGGCCAATACAAGCGCCTGCGCAACGAATTCACCGGCGTGCTAACCGGCAAAGGCCTCAACTGGGGCGGATCGCTGATTCGTCCCGAGGCCACCGGCTACGGCTGCGTGTATTTCGCTGAGGAAATGCTGAAGAGCCGCAAAGACACGCTCGAAGGCAAGCTCTGCCTGGTTTCCGGCAGCGGCAATGTTTCGCAGTACACGATCGAGAAACTGCTCGATCTCGGAGCGAAGCCAGTCACGGTGTCCGATTCCAATGGCGTGATCTACGACCCAGACGGCATCGACCGCGAAAAACTCGCCTACATTCTCGAACTGAAGAACGTGAAGCGCGGCCGTATTCGCGACTACGCCGACAAATACAAGAAAGCCATCTTCATGCCAACCGACGTGAAGCTAGAGCACAGCCCGCTGTGGAACATCAAAGCGGATTGCGCATTCCCCAGCGCCACGCAAAACGAAATCACCGCAAAAGACGCGGCCAACCTGATCAAGAACGGCATCAAGGTAGTAGCCGAAGGCGCCAACATGCCAAGCACGCTGGAAGCAACCAAACTGTTCCTCGAAGCCAAAGTTCTCTACGGCCCTGCAAAAGCAGCCAACGCAGGCGGCGTAGCCACCAGCGGCCTGGAGATGTCGCAGAACAGCGCGCGCATCTCCTGGACGCGCGAAGAAGTGGATGACAAGCTGCACAAAATCATGATTGCCATCCACAAGACCTGCTACGAGACCGCCGAGACCTACGGGACGCCCGGCAATCTCGTGAACGGCGCCAACATCGGCGGCTTCCTCAAAGTCGCCAACGCCATGCTCGACCAGGGACTGGTGTAATCGTCAGTCGATCTCCTGGTAGCTGCGGGGTGGAGCAATCCACCCCGCGACTTTTCTGGCAGCAGGGGTTTGTCAAGTTCCACGTGGAACAAAAGTGAGAGTCGACTCTCATTTTCGGCCCAAAAGTGAGAGTGGACTCTCACTTTG
>Ga0187781_10004340_pt1 | contig 10583 bp, 12 predicted proteins | sample 0715_SJ02_MP02_2_FD_132447 | JGI IMG/M metagenome (GOLD analysis project Ga0187781, IMG submission 132447) | Tropical peat soil microbial communities from peatlands in Department of Meta, Colombia - 0715_SJ02_MP02_20_MG | ecosystem: Environmental > Terrestrial > Soil > Wetlands > Peat | place...
GCTTGCTCGCACAACATTTTCGCAGTGACGGCGGTCACTAATGCTTCTTCCAAAATGAACTTCTGAGTTTGTACTTTTGCCCCGTTTTCTCCGAACATCAATACATGAAAAACTTCCCCCTTTTCGCACTCGTCCTGCTCGTTAGTTCGCTGGCTTTTGGCCAAGTCGCAATCACCACCCAATCACCGCTTCCGGACGGAACCGTTGCAGTTCCGTATTCCACAACCATCCAAACTAAGAATGGGGAGATACCCTTTGTGTGGTCTTCGGAGGGCCTGCCCACGGGGCTAACTCTGACGCCCTCGTCCAACACGCGGAGCGCCACTCTTACGGGCACGCCCACCGCGTCGGCAACCCTCAACTTCACGATCACGGTGAAGGGCCATGGCGGCCATATATCCAGCGTGAACTACAGCTTGAACGTCCAGCAGTCAGGCACACCTGTCGCCAACCTCAGTTGGCAAGCCGGCTCCAGCAGTATTCTCGGCTATAACGTTTATCGGGGCACAACCTCAGGCGGGCCTTACAGCCAGATCAATTCTTCTCTACTTTCTTCGAACTCCTATTCCGACTCCACAGTCGAGGCCGGCAACACGTACTACTATGTCGCCACCGAGGTGGATAGCTCCGGCGAGGAGAGTGGCTACTCCAACCAGACGGAGGCGGTCATCCCCTAGTCCGGCCTGATCACGCCGCAGTCCGCGCAACAACGCGGCTGCGGCTCCAGTTTTTCAAGCTACCAAGCCCCCCTCCTCAATTGAGCACCCAGGCGTTCTTCTCCTGCATCTCATAGGCGAACGTCTGCCGTTGCGACGAATTGCGATCCAGATTGGAGACTTGCTGGCCCGCGAGGCCGCCCAAACCCCACATTGACCGATGCGGTACCTCAAGCCGGGCTTGTACGCGTTCGGTCTATAATTTTGAATAAGGACTTTCTCAACACCAATGCATTTGTCTCACGTCCTCCTGGTTTTTGTCGGCGGCGAAATCGTCGATCTCGTCCTCCAAACTGGCTCGGTTGCCAAGGCCGTACTGCTCTTTCTTCTCGCTTTCAGCGTTCTTTCCTGGGCGGTCATTCTTTCCAAGTGGAAGCTGATCAAGTCGGCTCGCCGGCAAAGCAAACGTTTCCTGAGCTCGTTCCGCAAAGCCCAGCGCATGCAGGAAATTGCCTCCGTCGCCGACCAATTCCGCCCCAGCCCTCTGGTCGGCGTCTTCGAGGGTGCGGTCGCGGAATTCAGACGCCAAATGGGCACGACGGGAAGCGTCCACAATCCCGCAGCCGTGCAACGCGCCATGCAGATATGTTCCTCGGAAGAGATCACGCGCTTTGAAAGCAATTTGCCCTGGCTGGCTATAACCGCGGCGGTTACGCCGTTTATCGGACTGTTCGGCACCGTGTGGGGCATCATCGACGCCTTCCATGGTCTAGGCGCCGCCGGCGCCGCTACCTTGCGTGCGGTTGCCCCTGGAATCTCCGAGGCCTTGATCACGACCGCCGCCGGTCTCGCCGCGGCCATTCCCGCTGTGATTGCCTATAACCTGATTCTTGGTTCCATTCGCGAACTGGCCACCCGCAACGACGATTTCGCCCTTGAAATGCTCAACCTGGTGGAACGCCAGCAGCCGCAAGCGGCCAGCGAGGTTCATCGCTGATGGCCTTCACCGCCGCCAACGGCCGCACGCAGACCGCTCTCGCTGACATCAACGTCACCCCGCTCGTGGATGTCGTTCTGGTACTGCTTATCATCTTCATGGTAACGGCCCCGGTACTCCAGTCTGGCATCGAAGTGAATGTACCGCACACGCGCACCGTCAAAGAGATCACCGAGGAACGCCTGGTCATCAGCATCGACAAATCGCAACGAGTCTTCTTGGGCAACGATCCCATCAACATTAACCAGATCGGCGCGACTCTGAAACAGCGCATCCGCGATCCCAGGCATCAATCGATTTACCTTCGCTCGGATGAGGACGTTCCTTTTGGCGCTTTCGCAACCGTCATGGACGCCATCAAGCAAGCCGGCATTAGCAACGTGAGCATCGTTACACAGCCAATTAACTCCAATGGCAGCAGCCGCTAGTGAATTCGAAAACAGCAGTCTCCGACGTCCCCTTGCGTGGTCGGCGGGACTGCATGTGGGATTCGCCGTGTTCGTCATCCTCTATGCCATTTTCGTTCCCAGCCTGCGCGGCCAGGGTTGGGGAGCCGGCGGAGGCGGCGACGCCATGGGAGCGACCCTCGTAACCTCCGTCCCCTTACCCGCGAATGCCGAGCAAACCAACAACGTATTGGCCACGGAATCGAAGGGCTTGTCGCATTCCGAGCCAAAACCGGTTGAAAAAGAACCCGAAGCGATTCCCATCCCCGACAAAAACACGAAGACGAAGCCAAAGCCCGTGACTTCCGCCACCGCGCGGAAACCAGAACCAGAACCTCAGGAATCGAATCAAATTCCTTATGGCGAGGGTGGACCCGTGAGCGGGCCATACTCCATGTTCAATGCCGGCGGAGCCAAAGGGGGCTTCGGCTTCACCGGGGGTGGCGGAGACTTCGGCAGCCGCTTCTCCTGGTACGTGCAGGCCGTCCAACGCAAGGTTTCGGAAAACTGGCTGAAATACGAGGTCGATCCGAGTATTCACGAAGCCAACCGTGTTTACGTGACGTTCGACATCGCGCGTGATGGCCATCCGTCGAATGTGCAGATTGAGCAGTCGAGCGGAGTTCCGTCGCTGGATATTTCAGCTGTGCGCGCGATTCAGCGCATTGACACTTTCGGACCGTTGCCCCAGGAATACTCGGGCAACAAGGTTTCGGTTGAGTTTTGGTTCGATTACAAGAGGTAGACGTTCGTCGCCAGTGGGCAATTACTTTCGTTTCGAATGCGTCCACGAATGGCAGACACGTGCTTCACGAATGACAGACAGGCAACATGGAGTCAACATTGAGTAATTTGACGCGTTCATCCCGGCGCCTCATCTTCGCAATATGGCTGGTTTTTGTCTTGGCAGCCGCCTCCCTCGCCCAGGACTGGATCCGCACCGGAACTGGTCTTGGGATGGAGAAAGTCCGTCTTGCGGCCGCCGATTTCAAGCCCTCCACGCAAGACGCCAAAAACACCGATCTGCTTAAGACCTTCAACGATACGCTCTCGAATGACCTCGACGACGCCGGCATTTTCGATTTGGTTTCCAAGAGTTTTCATCCGCTGCAGATTCCGGGGCAGCCCTCAGAGGTAAACTCCTCCGCCTGGAATTCGCCTCCGCCGAATGCCGCCATGCTCGCCTTCGGCAATCTGGGCGTAACGGCCGATAAAGTCAGCGTGCAAGGCTGGCTCTACGACCTCAAGAATCAGGCTTCGCCCCAGGTCCTGGGCAAGCAGTACAGTGACTCGGCCACCGACGAAGCGGTTCGCACGATTGCCCACAAATTTGCCGACGAGATCATCTTCCGCCTTGGCGGAGGCGTTCCCGGCATCGCCGAAAGCAAGATCTACTTTGTCAGCGACCGCAGCGGCCACAAAGAGATCTGGATGATGGATTACGACGGCAACAATCAAACCCAGCTCACCCATCTGGGGAGCATTTCGCTCTCGCCGCGCATCTCGCCCGATGCTTCGCGCGTCGCGTTCAGCTCTGCCACCAAGAGCGGCTGGGAGATCATGATGTACTCCTTCGACCTCAACCGCATGGTCGCGTTTCCTCGCTTCGGTGGCATGAATCTATCCCCTTCGTGGTCGCCAGACGGAAGAATCGCGTTTTCTTCCTCGCGCAACGGCTATCCCAACATCTACGTGATGGAAGGATCGGGCGGGAGCGCCCGCCGCCTCACCAACGATCAGGGTCCCGATGTCTCTCCCACGTGGAATCGAAAAACCGGCTCGCAGATTGCTTTCGTCAGCGGCCGCACCGGCCTGCCACAGATCTACACCATGGAAGCTGATGGCACCAACCTGCAGCGCACTACCGATCAGGGCTACGCGGTCTCGCCGAACTGGTCGCCGAATGGGCAGTTTCTGATTTTTTCCTGGATGCGCAAGTACGGTCCCGGCGAACCCGGCGGGAACGACGTCTATCTAATGGATATCGCCAGCAAGCAGTGGGTTCAGCTCACCCACGATGCCGGGCGAAACGATTTTCCTTGCTGGTCGCCGGACGGGCGCCATATCGTTTTCCAGTCGCATCGCACCGGCACCGATCAGATTTTCAGCATGCTTGCCGATGGCACTCATGTACAGCAGTTGACGTTCAAGGGCGGCAATACGCAGCCCAACTGGAGTTGGAAGTAATTTCGCAAGAAGCCACGAGACTCGCGGCCGAATTACCGTGCACCGGGCCGCGCCTCGGCTGAAAATCACAACTCGGAGCGCACGGAAATTTGGAGGAATCGGTGAAACACCAGATGAGAGTGTGGGTTCTGTTCGTATTTGCAGTTGGCGCGGTCATGTTTTGGTCAGCATGCGCGAAGCACAAACTCCCCGCTCCTCCGCCACCGGCGCCGCCGGCCGCGCAGTTGCCCACCGCCTCTCTCGCCGCCAATCCCAACACGATCAATGCCGGCGAATCCACCACCCTCACCTGGCAGACCACGAATGCCACGGACGTGAGCATCGACGGCATTGGCCCGGTCGATCCCAGCGGCTCGCGCCAGGTCACTCCCGCCACTTCGACCACCTACCATTTGATTGCCAAGGGCGCGGGTGGCACGCAGGACGCCACGGCGCGGGTCACGGTCAGTGCTGCGCCTCCGCCGGAACAGCCCCCCGCCGAGAACCTGACCGAGCAGGAACTCTTTGCCAAGAATGTCCGCGACATTTTCTTCGATTACGACAAAGCCGACATCCGCGCCAGCGAACAGCCTTCCCTGCAGGGCGACGCCCAGTTCCTGCAGCAGCACCCCTCGATCCACATCACGGTTGAAGGCTACTGTGACGAGCGCGGCTCCACGGAATACAATCTGGCTCTCGGCACCAACCGTGCCGACACTGTGAAAAACGCTTTGGTGCAGGCGGGCATCTCGGGAGATCGCATCAAGACTTTCAGCTACGGCAAGGAAAAGCCCTTCTGCACGCAGTCCACCGAGGCTTGCTGGCAGGAAAACCGCCGCGGCCATCTGGTCTATGAAAAGTAGCGGGCAATGGCGTTGCTAGGGAACGTTTCAAATGTGTGGAGACGGGGCTTTGCCCCGTCCTCCAGGAAATGAGAACTTCCAATAGGTCACCTATGAAACTGAATCACCTTTGGCTCACTCTTGTCGCGCTGCCCCTGTTTTGCTTCGCCTCTGTCCCCGCTTTCGGCGCCAGCAAGGAGATCATTCAGCTCCAGACGCAGGTCGACGAACTACAGCACCAGATGACGCAGATGAAGCAGTCCTTCGATGAGCGTATGGGCGTCATGAAGAGCATGCTCGATCAGAACACCGCTGCCGTCAACAAGATCAGCGCCGCGATCGGGGAGCTGCAGACCTCGCTCAACAAGCAGCAGGGCGACCGCTCCACCCAGGCCGATCAGCTTTCCGGGCAAATCCAGGCGCTCAACGACAGCGTCGACGAAGTCAAGGTCCGTATCGCCAAGTTGAGCAAGCAGTTTGAAGATATGCAGGCGGCCCAGCAATCCATGGCCTCGCAGCAGGCCCAGGCCCAACAGCAGGCTCAGGCGATGGCGCAAGCGCCCGCGCCCGACGTTCTCTATAACAATGCCCTGCGCGATTACAACGGCGGAAACAACGACCTGGCAACCCAGGAATTCAACGACTACGTCAAGTTCTACCCCAACACCGATCTGGCGGGAAATGCCTATTTCTATCTCGCGGAACTCGCCTACAAGGCCGGCGACTACCAGAAGGCGGTCACAAACTACGACCTTGTTTTGCAGAACTTTCCCAGCGGCTCCAAGGCTGCCTCGGCTCAGCTCCGAAAGGGTTTCGCCCTGATCGAACTGGGCAAGCAGGACGAAGGGGTGCAGGAACTCAAGCGCGTCATTCAGCGCTATCCCAGGAGCACCGAGGCCACTCAGGCCCACGACAAACTACGGAAGATGGGAGCGCTGCCACCAACGCGAGCCCGTCAGTAATTCGATCCTCCGGGAACGCTGAGGAATGCAAGCTCGAAGCTCGACTTGTTCCCTGCCTCGCACGCTCGGAGATTACTACTACTGCTTCGGCACCATCACTCCACCCTCAATTTTCGGGATGCCGAAGTGACCGCCCAGATGCACCAGGTCCATCGGGCTGATTGACCCCGAAACCACGACGAAATCCACTTCGTTGGCCCGCGTAAACAGCATCGCCACATTGCTGATCGCGTTATTCTCAAAGCGAACCCATACATTGTTCGTGCCTTGTCCACTCTTGTCGTGATTGTTCACCATCTGCTTCCATCCACCCGAGCCGTACTCTCCTCTCACCGAATCGATCACCGCGGGGTCGTAGACCCAGGGCCGTGCAAACCGGAAGCTGTGCACCGACACTCCGCTGATGCCGGCGATCACTCGCTGTAGACTCTCATCGTCGGGGTCGAGCTTCGAAGCAAGCACCAGCATCGAGTGATCCAGCGAAAACTCTGTTTTCGAAGATGCCACCTGCCGCAACGCGTCAATGCCCTGCGGAACAACAACCGCTTGCTGCAGTTGCGCCTGGCTCAATGAGACCGCAAAGACAAGCACCAGTAGTATTGCGGGAATACAGGAAAGCCTCATATTGCGCCTCTGATTGCTAAGATAGGGCCCAAGCCACACCACGGCCCCTTGCCATTAAGAACCCGCCGCGTCCAAATTAGTTGCACGGATTTCCGAAGGTGTTCACGAGGTCACACCGCGTCCGCGGCAGCCGCTTTTTCGGCTTCCAGCCCGCTCGCCCGCAGCGTCACCCAATCGGTCTGCACGCTCTCCCAGCCCTGGATCAGGAAGCCATACGACTCAAATAGCTTGCGAATTTTCGGCCGCGTCCATCCTGCAATCTCTTCCAGGATCGGCACCAGCGTCGCCAGCGCATTATCGCTGAGTACCGTGCGCTTGGCAATCTGCGCCACGTGCTTCGATTCGGAAACCGCAATCGTGAATCCGTCATGCCGGTTCACGTGCAGCATCACGTGAATATCGGAACTGCCGTCGCCGACATACACCACGTGATCGAGCGGTATACCAAGTTCCGCCGCCAGCTGTTCCAAACGCGCCACTTTGCCGTACCCTGCCGTCGCCCGCACCAGCGTCTCAATTTCGCCCGATGCCGTGTACTTGAATTCGGTCCCGAAGATGTGATCCTGCGGAACAATTCCCTCCAGCGCCGACTGAATCACCTCTACCGGCGCGGCCGACAGCACATAAAAGTCGAAGTGATATCCGTCGATCCGCTGGTCGAGAATCTCGTATACCTGCTGAATGTTATTTTTCAGACGAATGCGCTTGCCCACTTCCCGCAAATGATCCCGCCGCACCTTGGCGCGGAATTCAGGGTCGTGGAGCAGCAGATAAGAAAGTTCGGCGCCCTGCTGGACAAGATTCAGCTGGGCCATGCCCTTGCTCTTGCGTTCGAACTCCTCCACCGGAATCCCCACTAACTCGCTCAGCAGGTATCCCGTATCATTGAAGGTCAAAGTCTGGTCAAAATCGCTGGCAAACAGATAGTGTCTTCGATGTTTGTTAACCATGTTCTAGGTTAGATTCAACCCTGTATTAACGGACTATAAAATTTCCCGATCACAATGATTACAATAACTTGCAGACTTGCCCGAACCATTTTCCGGCAACCGAAAAAGGTGATTGCCGAGCGCCTGGTTTTGGGCGTAGCCTGAAGGCGCCCGAAGCAGAATCTGCGCCCGTGCGCAGCTTGTGAGGTCTTCATCATGCCGACCAGCGCCAGCGATCATCTCCGCAATGACGCCGACCGTGGGAAGGGCTCTATGGAGCCCGACGAACGAGGTCAAGCCGCAAACAACTCGATGCGGGGCCAACTTTCGCATCGCGATCAGGCTCCTTTGGTCGAAGGAGCCGACACGGACTTCCCCGAACCCGGCCTGAGCCCCGAGCACTCCTTCCAGGGCGTAACGCAAAAGAAGTAACGGCGAAGCCCCCCAAAAAATGCCGCCCGCGACATCAGGGCGGCATTCTTACAGCTGTGGATTGGCTCCCCGGCGGGTGCAAATCCAGGAGCTCGCTCAGGCCGTCACCACGTTCTTCTCCAGTTCCTCCTTCACGGTCATCTTGATTGGGACCTTGAGCGCGCGGGAGATCGGACAGTTCGCCTTCGCATGCTCGGCGGCATGCTGGAACTTCTTCGCGTGCATCTCCGGAACCGACGCTACCACGTTCAGCTCAATCCCGGTGATCTCCCAATGCTTTTCCCTTTCTTCCAACTTCAATTTTGACTCCGTCCTCACATACTCGTCCTTGAGACCGACTTTCGCCATCTCCCTGGCGATCATCAGTGATACGCATGAAGCCACTGCCGCGGCCAGCATCTCCGACGGGCTTGTACAAGGCTCGTTACCAGTACCCGAGCCGAAAGAGAATATTGCGTTGTTGATTACCCCGCTGGAGGTCGTAACCGTGCCTTCCCCGGTCCCCGGCCCCCCTCTCCATGTTGCAACGGCACTGCGAATCATAAGCACCTCCTGGGCGCTCGCTGCGGATTTCGCGACTGGTGATACCTCGTCACTTGCGGCTTCTCCCGTCCGAAATCGGTTAGTTGTGGTACCGCGCGCTGACTGAAAGAACTGGGCATGGGGCCTCACAGGCCACCTTGTAAGCAACACCCGCGCCCAGATGTTTGGTTAAGGGGGTTGGCCGTTTTACACCAAGCACAATCATGTCGGCACCCTGGGCAGCTTTCACGATGGCTTCTGCGGCCTCTCCGAATTGCACCAAGAACTCCGGCTGATGCCAGAGGCTGTTGGCCTCGGGAATCAACCCACGAAGTTGTTTTTGTGTGGAAGCGATCACTTCTTTCGGATCTAGCACCGGCAGACTTCCGGGTTCCGGCTCCGGCAGGACGACACCAGGTTCCGCTGCCACGTGCAGCATGGTCAGAAAGGCCCGATTTGCCTCGGCGAACGCGATCGCGTAAGGCAGAGCATGCATCGATTCAGAGCCAAAATCGGTGGCGTACACAATATGCCGCAGGCAACCGTCCTTCCACGGACCGGCGTGCGGTCCGACGGTCAGCACGGGACATGCGGCGCTTCGGAATACCTCCTCTGCCACCGATCCCAGGAGCAGCTTTTCGAATCGCCGGCGTCCTCCGGTTCCGATCACAATGAGGTCAATATCGTATTCCTGCACCAGCCTCGAGAGCACGTCCGGAATCTCGCCCTCTTCGATCATTTCCTTGTGGCGGACATCGCGCGAGAACCCGGATTGTGCCCAATTTGTCATTCGCTGCGTCGCCGACTGCCTGATTTGCTCGTAATCCGGCTCCACGCCTTCCACAAACGGCAGATGCGGAATCACGTTGACCGAATACATGCGCGCTTCGTAGCTGCGCCCGAGGGTGAGGGCATAAGGCAGCGCTGACTGCGCCGACGGTGAGAAGTCTGTAGCAAACAAAATGTTCTGTAGTTTGATGCGTGTTGGAGTAATTACAGCTGGCATGACAAACCTCCTGGCAAAGCCGGAGGTCGTGGCCGGCAAGGATTCTGTCAAAGCCGCGGTCCGGCTTCGATGTTCGCCTCCAGACTGGCACACGTATAGTTTCGCCTGCCGTCTGTAGTTAGAGGATGCGTCATGACTCCGGCATTATGCAGGGGTCACGCTAGTTGTTCCAGATTTATTCTGTTTGCCGAATCTCTTGTTTGCAGTGACTTGCGTCACGAGTGGGTGTGTCAAGCCCGAGCCTTGACCGACCTGATTTTACGAAAGTCTTCTTCTCGACCGACGCTCTTAGCGGAATCGCCAGAGAGATCAGCAGCCGCGCTAGCGCAGCTCTTCCATGATGGCAGTTAACGTTTCCCGGCTCGGGCGCACCGCTGATTCCGGCAACGTCGCCAGCGGCTTCTCGGTCACGTTGAGCATGTCGATGAAGCTCGGGGCCTTCGCGTTGATGTAGAAAACTCCGGTCAGCACTTCACCCTTGGCGTGCGATTCCATCAACCGCTGCACCGCCTTGATCTTGTCCGTCGGATCGTAGTCTTCCTCCAGCTTGCGCAGACGAAGGCTCGACCCGTCATGCATGGTGACCTCAAACGTCGTTCCCGGATCGTAGTCGACGTTGATCTCTTCAAACGCTGGCACAAAATTCACCTCGTGCAGCGGCTCCTCATGGTTCTGCATGTATTTGTAGGACTTTGTCGATCCTTCGTGATCATTGAAGGTCACACACGGCGAGACCACGTCGAGCATCACCGTTCCGTTATGCGCAATCGCGGCTTTCATCATGCTGCTGAGTTGCTTCTTGTCGCCGGAAAACGAGCGCCCCACAAACGTCGCTCCCAGCTGAATCGCCAGCGCACACGTGTCCACTGGGGGAAGGTCATTCACCACCCCGGTTTTCAGCGTCGAACCGAGATCGGCCGTCGCCGAAAATTGCCCCTTCGTCAGCCCATACACGCCGTTATCTTCCAGAATGTAGATGATGGGCAAATTGCGTCGCATCA
>Ga0187781_10004341_pt1 | contig 10582 bp, 13 predicted proteins | sample 0715_SJ02_MP02_2_FD_132447 | JGI IMG/M metagenome (GOLD analysis project Ga0187781, IMG submission 132447) | Tropical peat soil microbial communities from peatlands in Department of Meta, Colombia - 0715_SJ02_MP02_20_MG | ecosystem: Environmental > Terrestrial > Soil > Wetlands > Peat | place...
GAATCTCTATTCGAAGACGCTGCGTGCCAAGCGCGTGAACTTGATTTCGGTCGATGATCTTCGCGAGCCAATGCGCGTAACCGTAAAGATTCGCCATCGCCACGAGCCCGCGCCGGCAATCATCGAGAAGGCCCCCGACGATGAAATCTTGGTTAACTTCGACGAGCCGCAGCGCGCCATCACGCCGGGACAGGCGGCGGTGTTCTACGATGGAGATATCGTCGTCGGCGGCGGCTGGATTGTTTGAAGGGTTGTTGGAAATTGCACCGCGTCAATGTGCAACTGAGCACTTGTATTACAGAATAATACCTTCTATATTGTATGTAATATGAGCGCTGAAAAAACCATCAGCTTTCGCGCGGCTGCCGAAAATATCGATGCGTTGGATTCGCTAGCCGCTGCCCAGGATCGCCCCCGCAGCTATCTCATCAACGAAGCGATCGCAAACTATATCGAAATGCACGCCTATCAGGATGCGCTGGTCCGCAAAGGACTGGACGAGATGCGGAAGGGCCGAACAGTCGGCCACGCGGAGGTCCTGAGGAGGCTAAAGCGGACAGGGCGAGCTGGCGCCTGATTCGATGGGTCGACAATCAAGTGGATCGTTGATCGAATGGACCGAGCAGGCCACGCGACAACTCGATCAGGCCTACGATCACATCGCCCTCTCGAACAGCGAGGAAGTGGCCGACCGGATACGCTCGCGCATTGTCGATAGTGTGCAACAACTCGCCAATTTCCCAATGTCAGGCCGAGTTGGCCGGGTGAATGGGACGCGCGAGCTGGTTATCGCCACCACGCCTTTTATCGCGGCATACGCCATCGACCGGCATCGTATCGTGATCCTCGCCATTTACCATGGCGCGCAGAAATGGCCCGAGAAATTCTGAATAACTTGCGCGACACCCTACTGCAACCCCGCCTGCGCCAGCATCTGCTGAAACTGCCCGCGCGTCCGCATGTCGATCGACTGCGCCACCAACTTGCCTTCGCGATCGTACACGAAGCTCTTCGGAATCCCTTCCACCACGAACAGGTCGTTCACTTTGCGGCCGGGATCGAGCAGCACCGGATAGGTAATCTTGCGCTCAGCGATGAACGGCGCGACCTTGCCATCCTCTTCATCCGAGATCGAAAGCACCACAAATCCCTGATCCTTGTACTTGTCGTACAAAGCCTGCAGATCGGGCATTTCCTTGCGGCATGGCGGACACCACGTCGCCCAGAAGTTCACCAGCACCACCTTGCCCTGCAAATCGCGAAAATGCCAACTCTTGCCCTGTAGGTCGTTCAGCGTGAAGTCCACCTTCTGCCGCTTGGCGTCATCGGCTTCCAGCCGCGCCATGGCCTCGCCAAACTGCGGATCGTTCGATGTAGCTTGCATGTGTTCGTAACGCACCAGCGAAGCGAGTTCGTCGTAAGAACGATTGGGCTCACCATTCTTGCCGCGTGCCGGCGGCTGTTCGCCCATTGCGCTGGCCAGTGTAGTGGTGACCTCTTGCAAAGTATCCCGCCCAAAATCGCCCTCCGTCGCCAGCCCGGCGAGGAAGTTGGCCAGGGTTAACTTATTGGGAACTGCAGGCAGCACGCGAATCTGCAGCGCCAAGTCTTTTGTGACGCGGGCCCGCACCGTGTCGTCGAGGGAACGGAGGCCTTTGATCTGCTCAAAGATCGGTTTCTCCTGATCGCTCCAGACGATTTTGTCTTGTGCGGCAACGGACGACGCCAAAACGGCCAGAACTCCTGCCGCGCTCACGATTGCAGAAATGAATCCAGCTCGAGCCGGGAACCAACGCATAGCGCTCCACCCTTTAGGAAATTTGCGATGACGCAGCAACCGCGCGTCATAGGTTGGAAAGGACGCGGCTACGGCCGCGCCGTTAGGGTCACGGATGAAAGACGTACCATCGCCCGAGAGGATAGCGTCCTCAGATAAACATCTCGTCCTGGGGCACGGGGCGGCGTTCCTCGCGTCCCCCGCCATTCCTGCGGGAGCGGCTGCCAAACAAAAACTCCAGGCCCACCGTAATGCCCTGCACCAGCCCGGAAAGCTGCCGCACCGGAGAAACCACGGTCTTGTGCACCATGTCGGAGGTTTGCTCCACGCGGTCCATGGTCCGGGTCAGCAGTTCGTCGGCGCGGATGACCTGGAGCCGGGCGCGATCCACCACATCATTGACTGCTGCTTCCGAGCGCTGCACCTGGCCGCGCACCATCGAGGTCGTCTCTTCCAGATTCGCAGCAATCACCTGCAGGCGAGGGCGGATGTCGGTCAGCATCGCTCGTGCCTGCTCGACCGTCGGCAGAACCTTGGCCTTTACCTCGGTGGCCAGAGCTTCCATGCGCTGACTGCTTTTGCGCATTGCCACATACATGGCGGCAAGCACGCCGGCCTGCAGCAACACCGCGATCCCGGTCAGGGCGACGAATACGTTCAGGGTCATACGCGTTCCTCCTGCAACATGGATCGAGCGCCAGCCCGGAGGTCAAGGCTCGCGCTCGAAATTCTACACGCCTTTGGAAGTTCCTGTTTCCGCGGTGGCGTCGCGATACGCCTGTCGTCCCGCTTCGTAAGCGGCGCGGAACTGCTCCTTCTGCTGATTCACCACTTCGCGGCCGCGGTCGGCCCATTCCGCAGCCTGCTCCCGCGCTTGCTGCGCCCGGCTGCGCACATATTCACGGCCTTCTTCGGCGCGAGCGCGCAGCGCTTCGCGCGTCTCACTGCCGGCGCGCGGCGCATACAGAACGCCCACCAGCGCCCCCAATCCCAGTCCTGCCAGGAACCACACGAAACTATTGCCGTCTCGATCCGACATAACAATCCTCCAGACGAACAGCGTCTTAAACGGATGGTAGCACCCCGCGTGGTGGAAATCCAATGCGAGAGGCTCGGAATGGTCAGATGTTCTGGAAGTGGCGGACGCATTCCTGCCACTCGCGACGCGAAGCGGGCGCTTGCCGGACGAAGCCAGCCCAGGCACGTTCTAACAGGCAGACTTCAAGTCAAAAAGAGGCGGCAAAAGGATGACTATTTCTTGGCGGGAGGATTCACCGGTTGCGTCTTGGTCTGCTGCCCCTTCAACCCCTGCAGCACCGAACCGGAACCGCCGCTATGCTTGCTGGCATACACCGCCAGCGTAATGGAAGTGATCATGAACGCCACCGCCGACCACGTTGTGGCCTTGGAAAGCGCGCTGGCCGCGCCGCGCGGGCCGAATGCCGTCTGGCTGCCCTGTCCGCCGAAAGCGGCGGAAATGTCCCCGCTCTTGCCGCTCTGCAGCAGCACCACAATGATGATGAAAAAGCAAACCAGCACGTGAATCGTTGTGACTACGTAAATCATAATGTTGGATTTCCTAATCGCCCGGGATATTTTGCCGTCACGATGCGGCCGGAGGACCAGCGACGCAAAGAGAAACCGACCCGAAACGCCTACTGCATACATCAGTTTGACATCGGGCCCCGCAGTCGGTCAAGGCTCGGTACCGTGAGCAAAACGCTACCTTGCCCGCCCGAACCCCAATTCGTCATTGCCGTATCGGGGCCGGATGTGAAAGGCTTGTAGCGCAACTCGGCGAACGCGACGCATGGCCAGGAAAGGGAAGCACGATCAGGGCGAACCCGGCGTGGTGACGTTGAAGTCCGTGGCGGAGCGTGTGGGCATGAGCACCGGCACGGTTTCTGCGGTCCTGAATGATGCACCGGGAGCGCGCTCCATCCCGGAACACACCCGCCAGCGAATCCGCGTGGCTGCCCAGGAACTCAACTACCGTCCCAATTTTCTCGCGCGCTCGCTGCGCAAACGGCGTACCTATACCGTGGGGCTGATCGTCGAGGAAATTGGCGACACCTACGGCGCCATGATCGTGGCCGGCGTGGAAGCCCATCTTCGCCAGCACAACTACTTCTTCCTGACGGCGGTTCATCGCCACGATCTGGCGATGCTGCGGGATCATTCTCAACTGCTGCTCGCGCGCGGCGCCGAGGGCTTCATTACCATCGACGCCAATCTCACCGAGACCTTGCCTTTGCCCACGGTTTGCGTCGCCGGTCATCGAAAGCTGCCGGGCATGTGCAATATTGTTCTCGATCAGGAAACCGGCGTCCGTCAGGCTCTGGAGCATTTGGTTTCTCTGGGCCATCGCAGGATCGCGTTCATGAAAGGCCAGCCCTTCAGCGCAGACGCGGAAGATCGCTGGTACAACGTCTGCAAGGTGGCGCAGGAATTCGGCATTCCCATGGATCGCGACCTGATCGTTTATCTGGAATTGGACGACCCTTCGCCCCACGTCGGATACCCATATGTCAAGCAGTTGCTAAAAGGTAAAAAGCCGTTCACCGCCTTGTTTGCCTACAACGATATTTCGGCGATTGGCGCCATTCGCGCCATCCGCGAGGAAGGCCTTCAGGTTCCAAACGATGTGTCCGTGGTGGGCTTCGACGATATTCCCTGGGCTACCTTTAACACCCCGAGCCTGACCACCGTGCACCAACCGCTAGGAAAAATGGGACTGATCGCCGCCGAAACCGTTATTCGCATGATTGAGGGTGATCGCGAACAACCCTCCCAAATCGCCATCGAACCCTCGCTCGTCGTCCGGGAGAGCACCGGCCCAGCCAAAAAGATCTGAGCCAAAAAGAACTGAGAAAGATTGGGCCGTCGCGGTTGGCGAGCCGCGGCGGAAGAGCGCCCTTCGCCGCCGCGTGCGACGCATCAATTTAACGCGGGCTTTAGCCCCAGTGGTTGTTTTCAACCGTTTCACGGACCTGCTAGAACCCGTACCTCGCCACGATGGTCTTCTCCCGTTTTCCGATCACGGCTAAAGCCGCGTGTTGCGCAGGCAATCGCAAGCTCAGGCGTGCGCCCGTAAGCGCATCGAGCAGATCGATCTGCGCCTCCTCAGCCTGGTCCGAAACCATCACATAGAAAACCGAATCCTCCAGCACCGTCGGGTAGATCAAAACCCCCGGCGGCACAGGCGTCTGCAGCTCAAACTGAGGAACAATCCCCAGCCTTCCCGCTACGTAGGCGTAAACCTCGGCGGCCGCTGGGCCTTCGGCCAGTTCCACGGGATAAGAGGCCCAGAAGATGCGGCCTTTGCCGTGCGGAACTTCCTTCAATGTGGCGCCATCTTTGAACTGCAGAGAATCGAGCCAGGTCTGCTTCTGCCGATCGAAGCAGAGGGTTAGCGGGCGGTGATCCAGTTGGATGAGGGCATTGTGATAGGTCAGCGGATCAACGGTGGCGTCGATTTGAAGCTGAGCCGCCCTGCCTGTCTTGTGCCAGTGCTCATCGTATTCCACCGGTCCGGTAATCAGCAGATTGCCGCCTCCGTCGACGTACCGCAGCAACGCCTGCCACGCTTTTTCTCCCAAGCTTTGCGGCGAGGGTAGGATGGCCAGTTTGGGCGAGCCGAGTTGGTCAATCCGGTTTTCCGCGATGGCATAGGCCGTCAGCCGGTCGTTGTAGGCGAGCGCGCGTACCGCCTTCTGCTGCGCCTCCAACTGCATGTCGGCCATCACGGAGAACTGCGCCGCTTGCGAAGTGACGATTGCAATCGGCGGCGGTTGTGGGTTCCGCAGATGCGGGTTCAGCGACTTGGCGAAACCAGCAAAGGCGCGCAGAACGGTCGCTTCCGGCTTTTCCGTCCCATCGGGCAGCACCGCGCCGATGGGAGTCTCGTTGCTCTCGGTCATGTACGAATTCGTATTCCACAGCCACTCGATCGCGCCCGAGCCCTGAATGAACGAAGTGGCAATCTTCCGTTCCAGCAAAGCGGCTTCGTTTTCTGGGGTGCGGCGCGCAGTCTCGTCCAGATTCAACTCCCGCTGCAGTCCGGTTTCCTGAATCAGCAGCGTTTGCCCCGGCTGCTTGGCCATCAGCGAATCCCAGAGCACGTTGTCATTCAGCCACCAGGAGTGGTTCGTGGTGAAGTCCGCAAATCGTCCCCAAAACGCAGGAAAAAGCCGATCCTGAATTCCGCCTTCATCCTGACCCACGGTAATCAGTTGCTCGGAACCTGTGCCGCGGATCGCGTCACGCTTGGCACGCACCCAGTCGGCAAACACGTCTTGCGCAAACAGGAAAAAGTCATAGACCTTCTCCGAATTATGTCCGGTGTACATTCCCCGCGGCGCGAATTCCGCTTCTTCGGGTAGCGCGGCCACCGCTGGGACTTCGCTCATTGGAAGATTCCACGCAGCGGCCAGCGCCGCGCCATCGGGATAGCGTCGGCTGAGCCACTCATTCCATTTCGCCAGCTCCATCGGATCGCCGTTGGGCCGCATCGTCCACAGGTGTTGCGAAATGCTGGGCTCGTTGATCAAGTCCCAGGCAAGCCAAGGCACATCGTGGAATCGGGAGACCACGGACGTGACTAGAGTCTGCTGCCGCCGCACCGCGTCCGGATCGAGGTAAGGATTCACCCCTCCCAAAACCTCAGGGAGAAATGCCAGAAAATTGAATTGCACCGGCAAGCCGTGCTTGCGCGCCGTCATCAAGTAGGCTTCGAGAGTCCGCAGAGTTCTTTCGTAAGGCCGTCCATTCTCGTCGCAAATTTTGTCCCATCCCGTCCACCAGCCGGTGCGGATCATGTTCAGCCCCGCAGACTGAATCTGCGCCATATCGCGATCCCACACATAAACGTTCGGCTGATCGAAGAACAGCCGCTGCACTTCGCTCGACATGTAAGTGGTGCCGACCACGGCCAGCGGCTGGCCGTCAAGCTCGAAATAATCTTTGTTCACCGTCAAGCGCGGGCCGCTGCGCAAATAAGCCTCATCGCGAACCCAGAATGCCGAGTGATAAAGGGCGCGGACCCTGCCGCCTTCCAGTACCTGCGCCTCGATGACGTGCAAGCCCTTGGTTGCAGGCGCTGGCAACGTCAGCACCTGAGGCAAGGGAAAAGTTGCAATGAGCTCGTTGCGGGCATGTGGTTGATCTTGCGGGAGGCTTGCAATCTTTAGCGTCAGCGCTGCGGACGAAGCACGCGTCTCCCAGACCACATTGATTTGCACCGGCTCGCCGGGCAGATAAAGCGGAAACTCCGGACGAACCGTGAATTCTTCGCTCCCGCGCAAGGCCACATCGGCGAGCGCACGCAGCAATTCGGCAGATCCCGGAGTCGCGTAAAAATCCGAAGCCAACTCGGCATTCACCAAGATCCAGCGCCCTCCAGTAAATCCGTTGCGGAAGTGGTCGATCTGAATCGCAGGCGCGGCCAGTTTGCGGCCTTCTCGCGTGCCCCACGCCAATGCACTGACTCGGGCGTCGATCGAGCCGGCCGCGCCCCCTCTCTGGTAAAGGTCCACAGCACTCAAGCGAATCACCGGGCTGAATGCGCTGTTCCACGCAAACTGCGGCAAGGTCAGCGGAATCTCCGGGTTCGTTTCAAACTTCAGCCCGTTCGATCCGGGAGTCGCCTGGTACTGGTCGATCATCAGCGGCCGCATAAAACGCACACTGTAGTCGCGCAGCTTCCATCCGCTGGCGTCACGGTAGGCAGATCGCGAAAACGGGCGCCCGCCGAGCACCAGAAGATCTCCTCCCTTCTGCAGGAAGGCAAAAATCTCAGGCCACGCTTTTTCCGGAAACGCAGACCCGTAGGGAAGAACCAGCAAGCGCGTGTTCGCATCTTCGAGCGCGGCGGGCAACTGCTCCGCGGAAGCAAAACGGGCTTGTGGAAATGCGGCGGCCAGCGCCGCAGCCGAGGGCGCGGCGGTGTCCGCAGCCGGAAAACCGGGCTCGTTCAGCACCGTCGTTGTGCTAACTTGGGCTGTCGCTTTCGGTTGTGATGCAACGGAGTTGACCATGGCGAGAGTAAGGCAGATCAGGATGAGTTTCTTCATGTGCGTGGTCATGCGCCGAACCCAGATTATCCCGCTCCAGCGATGATCTGGCGAAAAAATCAGCGGGCTTTGTGACGGAAAATGCCGAACGGGAGGAATCTGTGTCAAACACCCGGAAGGATCTGGCCATTGGCGTGGACATCGGCGGCACCAAAGTCGCCGCCGGGCTCGTCGATCCCAACGGAGAGATCCTGACTCATCACCGCAACCCCATGGTGGCCGACGCTTCCGCGGCCAGCGGGTTGGAATCGGTCACCCAGGCGATTGAAACTGCGCGCCTGCAGGCCAACCAGATGGGCGCGCACAACCTCACGGGAATCGGAATCTGCGCCCCGGGCCCGCTGGACCCCAGTACTGGGGTCGTCCTCAACCCTCCCAATCTTCCCTGTTGGCGAAATTTTCCGCTGGCAGCCGAGGTCGCGCGCCTCTATCGAATTCCCGTGCAGGTGGACAACGACGCCAACGCGGCCGGACTTGCCGAGGCCTTGTGGGGCGCGGCCCGCGGCTATCGCAGCGCATTTTACGCGACCTTGGGAACGGGAATCGGCACCGCGATTCTGTTCGACGGAAAAATCTATCATGGGCGCACCGGCGCGGCCGGCGAAGGCGGCCACATGAGCATCGACTATCAAGGCCCACGCTGCGCTTGCGGCAAACGCGGCTGCATCGAAGCCCTCGCCGCCGGCCCCGCCATTGCCCGCCGAGCTCGCGCAAAATTGGAGAGCGGCCGCACTTCCAGCCTGCTGGAGATGGCCGGTGGCCGGCCAGAGCAAGTAACCGGCGAAATGGTCGGACGCGGACTCAATGCGGGCGATCCTGTGGCTCGCGAGGTCATTACCGAAACCGTAGAGCTGCTGGCGTGCTGGTTCGGCAACATCGTCGACCTGCTGGAACCGGATGTGATGGTAGTTGGCGGTGGCGTTTCCGCCATGCTGAAGCCCTACTTCGGTGAGATTCGCGACCGCCTGCCGGCCTGGAGTATTAACCAGCGCTGCCGCGAGATTCCGCTGCTACCCGCCCGCTACGGAGAAGACTCCGGCATTGCCGGCGGCGCCGCGCTGTGCTCTGGAGATCACCACCAGGCGTGAGACGCTGAAATCGTGACGCTGGAGAGGAGAAGACCAAGAAAAAATGGTGCGGAAGGGGGGACTTGAACCCCCACGCCTTTCGGCGCCACCCCCTCAAGATGGTGTGTCTGCCAATTCCACCACTTCCGCACTCGACCAAGCAGGACCTTATTATAACAAAGCAGCGATTCACACCGGCACGCGAGATAATGAACATCATGAACTCCTCGCCGGCGTCAGAAGAGAGTCGATCCTCGGTTCAACACCCGCAGCGCCCTGAACCATCCCGAGGCTGGTAATTTCAGATCTGCCCGCAGGCGCGGGCGCCTGATATATTCTGGTTGCATCAACCGGTAGCCGAGTAGGAGAAAATGAGTACTCCTCAGAATCCGACTTGGAAGACGCGACTCGTAGAGCAGCAGTTCCCCGACCGATCGTTCGACATCGAGTTTTGGCAGGCACAGGGAGATGAAGCCATCTTTGCCGCCGCGTGGGAGATGGTGGAGTTAGCCGAGGAAACCATTCATGGCAGAAGGCCCACACTACAGAAGACCGTCACAGCTCTTAAACAGATAACGACGAATAGTCGATCGTAGGCGGCTTCGCTGTCATAAAGCATAGCTTCGCGATCTGGAGGACCTGAGGCAGGGTCCGAAACCTCCCGGCTAGCACAAGTGAATCGCCCAAACCGGCCCGCTTAGATCAGAATCTTGTATGCGTGAAAATGCCGTCCAACCGATTCTCGGCTTCTACGATAACGCCGATGAAGCGTCCCGCCTCCACACCGGATGGTTCCAACTCGAGCGCGCCCGCACGCAGGAACTGATCCTTCGCCATCTGCCGCCGGCTCCGGCCACAATCATCGATGCCGGCGGTGGAGCGGGCGTCTACGCCTGCTGGCTGGCCACTCTCGGGTATCAAGTCCACCTGCTCGACCCGGTCGCCAAACACGTTGAGCAGGCGCGGGCAGCATCAGCGCGCCAGCCCAATCATCTTCTCGCTTCCGCCGAAATTGGCGATGCCCGAAGCCTGCCGCACGCTGACTCCTCCGCCGACGCCGTCCTGCTCCTCGGCCCGCTCTATCATCTTGTCGAAAGGGAAGACCGCCTGGCCTGCCTGCGCGAGGCCCACCGCGTGTTGCGTTCCGGAGGCCTCCTCTGGGCGGCCGCCATCAGCCGCTTTGCCTCGCTACTCGATTCTCTCTCTCACGGATTCTTCGACGACCCCGCATTCGCGCCCATCCTCGCCCGCGATCTGGAAGACGGCCAGCATCGCAACCCCACCGGCAATCCCGTCTATTTCACCGACGCATACTTTCATCGTCCGGGCGAACTCTCGCGCGAAATGCTCGCCGCCGCATTTCATGTGATGGAAATCGTGGCCATCGAAGGCCCCGGCTGGCTGGCCCGCGACTTCGACAAACTGTGGAGCGATCCTGCTCAGCGCGAGCGCCTGCTCGCCGCCCTGCGAAAAGTGGAACGCGAACCCTCCATCTTAGGCGCGACCTCGCACATCATGGCCATTGGACAGAAGGGCATCGGCCAAAAGCAGCCGAGGTAAGTCGGCTCACCACGGAGGCACAAGGCACAGAGAAGATCTCCTGTAGGTTTTCTCCGAGGCTCCGTGCCTCCGTGGTGAATTCGCTCGCATCACGCGGCGCTGGTCGC
>Ga0187781_10004342_pt1 | contig 10579 bp, 10 predicted proteins | sample 0715_SJ02_MP02_2_FD_132447 | JGI IMG/M metagenome (GOLD analysis project Ga0187781, IMG submission 132447) | Tropical peat soil microbial communities from peatlands in Department of Meta, Colombia - 0715_SJ02_MP02_20_MG | ecosystem: Environmental > Terrestrial > Soil > Wetlands > Peat | place...
ATTCCTCGCCTGCGGTATCGACCCCGCAAAGCACATTGTGTTCAACCAGAGCCAGGTGGCCGAACACGCCGAACTCGCCTGGGTGTTCAACTGCGTCGCCCGCCTCGGCTGGCTCAATCGGATGACGCAGTTCAAGGAGAAAGCGGGCAAGGACCGCGAGAACGCCTCCGTCGGCCTCTACGCTTATCCGTCGCTGATGGCGGCCGACATTCTGGTCTATCGCGCCACCCACGTGCCGGTCGGCGAGGATCAGAAGCAGCATCTCGAACTCGCGCGCGACATTGCGCAGAAATTCAACAACGATTTCGGCCATTCGATCCACGAACACGGCTACGGCGAAACCTTCTTTCCGCTGCCCGAACCGCTGATTACCGGGGAAGCGACCCGCGTCATGTCGCTGCGCGACGGCTCAAAGAAAATGTCGAAGTCGGAGCCCTCCGACTATTCGCGCATCAACCTGACCGACGATGCCGACGCCATCGCGCAGAAGATCCGCAAGGCCAAGACTGATCCGGAGCCGCTGCCGAGCGAGGAGAAGGGGCTCGCGGCGCGGCCGGAAGCCGACAATCTCGTCGGCATCTACGCCGCACTCGCCGACACCACGCGCGCGGAAGTGCTCGCCCAGTTTGGCAATGCGCAATTCTCGACATTCAAGTCGGCGCTGGTTGATCTCTCCGTTGCCAAGCTCGGCCCGATCGGCGCGGAGATGAAACGGCTGCTGCGCGATCCAGTGTCGATCGACGCGGTGCTCGCGGACGGTTCGGCGCGAGCACGCACGATCGCCGCCGAAACCATTAAAGCCGTCAAGGACATTGTCGGCTTGGTGCGGTCGTAGATTTCCTCCGACTTGTAGAGTCACGGCCCGCCATGGCACCATGACTATTCGTGGCGTTGTGTCGCTCGTGGGGAGTGCTCGATGTCGCGCAGACGCCGCAGCTACGAATCCGGCCACAAGCCAAAACTTCTGGTCGTTATCGACCACACCGAGGAATGCGACCGCGCGGTGTATTTTGCCAGCCGCCGTGCGGCGCGCATCGGCGGCAACGTCGTCATGCTGCGCGTGGTGGAAACACAGGATCAGAGCCAGCAATGGCTTGGTGTCGCCGACATCATGCGGGCAGAAGCACACGACGAAGCCAACGCCGAGCTCGCCAAATACGCAGCGCGCGCCGAAAACATTGCCGGTATTACGCCCGAGCGCGCGCTGCGCGAAGGCGACAAGGCCGAGGAAATTTTAAAGATCATCGACGAGGACGAAGACATTTTTATTTTGGTCCTCGCCGCCGGCACCGGGGCGGAAGGGCCGGGGCCCCTGGTGACTACGATTGGCCGTACCGCCGGGGATTACCCCATTCCCCTCGCCATCGTGCCTGGCCACCTCACCGACGCGGAAATCGACGCTTTGTCCTGAGGCCAGTGCCGGCTCGGCCAAGCCGGGCCTGGCCCACTGGCCGACCGCTCTTGGCACAGGCGGCGGCCTGCGCAAATGGCGAAGCCGTCTTGAACTTCCAAGGAAATTCGCCATGTAGTAGAGTGAATTAGGAGATGCGAGGCGGCCGCGCAAACTTATGCGGCCTGACGGAGAATCCGATGTTCATTCAGACGGAAGCGACGCCGAACCCCGCAACCATGAAATTCCTGCCCGGACAGACGGTGCTCGAATCCGGAACGCTTGAGTTGCGCGACCGCGAAGAAGCGGCGCAGTCGCCGCTCGCCGAACGGCTCTTCGACATCGCCGGCGTTAGCGGCGTGTTCTTCGGCTCCGATTTCATCGCCGTGACCAAGGGCGAAGGCGAGTGGCAGCAGCTCAAGCCCATGATCCTCGGCGCCATCATGGAGCACTACATTTCCGGCGCACCGCTCCTCAACGCCGCCGCCGGAGACAACGAGAGCGGCGACGAGTTTTTCGATTCGGCCGATGCCGAAACTGTCGCCACCATCAAAGAGCTGATCGAGACGCGGGTGCGGCCGGCTGTCGCCAATGACGGCGGCGACATCACCTTCCGGGGCTTCAAGGACGGCATCGTTTATCTCAACATGAAGGGCGCCTGCTCAGGCTGTCCTTCGTCAACGGCGACCCTCCGGCATGGCATTCAGAATTTGCTGCGCCACTTCATTCCCGACGTCGTTGAAGTGCGGCCGGTGTGAGCCGCTCGTTCGCCGTGTAATCGCTCGTGCGCGTGCTTGCCATCGACACCGCCTTGGCGGCCTGCTCCGTGGCGGTCCTCGACAGCGATGCGGACCGCATCTTGGCAAGGCAGAGCCTACCGATGACGCGCGGCCATGCCGAAGCGCTGATGCCGCTCGTTGAGCGGGTGATGGCGGAAGCCGAGACCGCTTTCAGCGGGATCGATCGGGTCGCGGTGACCATTGGGCCCGGAAGCTTTACTGGATTGCGAGTCGGCATTGCCGCAGCGCGCGGCATCGCGCTCGCCGCCGAAAAGCCGGCCGTGGGAATAACAACGCTTTTAGCCTACGCCGCTCCGCACCAGGCCGAGGGGCTCTTTCCCGTAATTGCCGCCATCGACGCGCGACATGATCACGTCTATTTTCAGGTTTTTGCTCCCGGCGGCAGTTCACATGGCGAGCCGCGATTGGCGCCGTTGCGCGAAGCGGTTGAGGCGGCGGCCGCGGCACCCGCCCGGCTGGTCGGTCCCGCCGCGCAGACAATCGCTGCAGCATTGGCGGAAAGCGATGCCGCCCCCGTGTCGGTCGAGCCGCGTCTCGCGCCCGACATCGCATGGGTTGCCCGCCTCGGCGCGCTTTCGGCCGAAGCCACTTCCCCGCCGGTGCCGCAATACCTGCGCGCACCCGACGCGCAGCCGCAATACGCCGCCCATCTTCCGCGCCGATGATGGGCTTTATGACCCGTCTGCTCACGCGCTCCGCACCGGTCATCACCGAGGCGCGGCAAGCCGATGCCGCCACCTTTGCGGCGATACACGCCCAGTCGTTTCGGCGTGGCTGGAGCGAACAGGAATTTCAGCGCCTCCTTGCCGATCGCAATGCCGTGGCGCATCGTGCAAGCTTTGGCGGGACCTGCGCCGGATTCATTCTGTCGCGGCTCGCCGCTGGCGAAGCGGAAATCCTGTCGGTAGCCATTGCGCCGCCCTATCGCGGGCGCGGTTTCGCGCGGCCCTTGCTCGATACGCATCTTCGCCGATTGGCGGGGCTCAGCGCCCGCACCGTGTTTCTCGAAGTCGGCGAACAAAATACCCCCGCCTGCCGTCTTTACCGTCGCGCGGGATTTCGCGAAGTCGGCCGGCGTCAAGGCTATTATGACAATGGCGCAACCGCGCTTGTGCTGCGCCGCGACCTCGGCTGACGCCCAAGCGCAAACACGATATATTTAGCAGACGAGAAAGGTTCAGACCCGTCGGAATGAGAGGTTCGCGCAAGCTCTACGTAAAATCCTTCGGCTGCCAGATGAACGTCTACGATTCTCAGCGTATGGCGGACACTCTGGCGCCGTTTGGTTATGTCGAGACCGCGGCGGCCGACGATGCCGATCTCGTCATCCTCAACACCTGCCACATTCGCGAAAAGGCGGCCGAGAAAGTCTATTCCGAGCTTGGTCGCATGCGCCGCCTCAAAGAGGCGGCGGCCGCCGACGGCCGAAAACTTCTCATCGCGGTTGCCGGCTGCGTCGCCCAAGCGGAAGGTGAGGAGATGATCCGCCGGGCGCCGACGATCAATCTCGTGGTCGGGCCGCAAAGCTATCATCGTTTGCCCGATCTTATCGCCCGCGCCGAGCGCGACGGCTACGCGTTCGATACCGAGTTTTCGGCGGATGACAAATTCGACCAGCTTGCTGTGCCGAGCGCCGCGGCAACGCGCGCACGCGGCGTCACTGCATTCGTCACCGTGCAGGAGGGGTGCGACAAGTTCTGTACGTTCTGCGTTGTGCCGTTCACACGCGGAGCGGAAATCTCGCGGCCGGTCGATAAGATCATGGCCGAGGTTGAGCGGCTCACGGCCTCAGGCGTGCGCGAAGTCACGCTGATCGGACAAAACGTCAACGCCTATCATGGGGTCGGACCCGACGGCCGATCATGGCCGCTGGCGCGGTTGCTCGAACGTCTCGCGCGGCTCTCGGGCATTGAGCGGCTGCGTTATACGACGAGCCACCCTTGCGACATGGATGATGAACTGATCGCCGCACATCGCGATCTGCCGGCGCTGATGCCGCAGCTGCATCTGCCGGTGCAGTCGGGCTCGGACAAAATCCTTGCGGCCATGCATCGCCGCCACACCCGCGCCGATTATGTCGGCACAGTTGCACGGCTGTTGCGGGCGCAGCCGGCGATGGCCCTGACTTCGGATTTCATCGTCGGCTTTCCCGGCGAAGCCGAAGACGATTTTGCCGCGACGTTGAGCCTGGTCGACGAGATCGGCTATTCCGGCGCCTTCTCCTTCAAATACTCGCCACGGCCGGGCACGCGCGGCGCTGAGATGGATGAGCAGGTGGACGATACGATCAAATCGGAGCGCCTGCATCGTCTGCAAAACGCCATCGATCGCAACCAGGCGAAGTTTAATCGCCGCTGGCTTGGGCAGACGCTTTCCGTCTTGTTTGAACGGCGAGGCCGCCACAGCGGCCAGATCGTCGGCCGTTCGCCCTATTTGCAGCCCGTGCACACAAATGCACCGGCTTCGCTGATCGGCAAGATTGCCCCGGTCACCATCACCGACCTCGGCAGCAACAGTTTGTTCGGAACGCTGGCGCGGGAGCCGGCCATTGAGCCGGTGACGGCCGGCATGGGAGCCTGAATGCGCACACCGGAAATCGAGGAATCCCTGATCGCGGCGCCGGACAACGCGCAGATCGCCATGACCTTCGACGACAACCGCCTCGCATCCGCACTCTTGGGGCAATACGGACAGAACCTCGCCTTGGTCGAACGGCGGCTCGGCGTCGTCGCCACCTCGCGCGGCAATCACGTCACGCTGGAAGGGCCGCGCGAGCCGTGCGAGCAGGCGCGCCGAGTGTTGGAAACCCTCTACGAGCGGCTCAAGCGCGGCGACGAACTCGCACACGGCGACGTCGATGGCGCCATACGGCTGGCGCTGGCGCAGGGCTCGTTGTTCGATTTCGATCCGACCACCGCGCGAGAGAATTTCGAAGAGATCAATCTGCGCAAACGCCGGGTACGCGCGCGCACGCCGGCGCAGGACGCCTATGTGCGCGCACTCAAGCGCCATGCGCTGGTTTTCGCCACCGGACCCGCCGGAACAGGGAAGACCTGGCTCGCCGTCGCCCAGGCGGTGCAATTGTTCGAGCGCAAAGAAGTCGACCGCATCGTTCTTTCGCGACCGGCGGTCGAAGCCGGCGAGCGGCTTGGTTTCCTGCCGGGCGACATGCGCGAGAAAGTCGATCCCTATTTGCGGCCCATCTACGACGCCCTTTACGACCTAATGGACGCCCGCATCGTCGAACGCGCGTTGCAAACCACCGAAATCGAGATCGCGCCGCTCGCCTTCATGCGCGGCCGCACCCTGTCGAACGCGGCCGTAATTCTCGACGAAGCGCAGAACACCACCGCGATGCAGATGAAAATGTTGCTGACACGGCTCGGCGAGAACAGCCGCATGGTCGTGACCGGCGACCCCAGTCAGGTCGATTTGCCGTCCGGCCAGACTTCGGGCCTTGCCGACGCGGTACGGTTGCTCGAAGGCGTCGAAGGGATTGCCCATGTCAACTTCACGGCCGCCGATGTCATCCGTCACGAATTGGTCGCGCGCATCGTCGCGGCTTACGACAAAGCGGCTGCGGCCAAACGCGAACGGCCATAAGCGAAGGCGCTTGACGAAGCAATCTGTGCGCAGCGCGCGGCCTGCATTGAGAATGGAAGTGATCGTCAAATCCAAACTCTGGAAAAGCAGGAAAGACGCCGGAAGGCTGTTGCGGCGGGCGATCGCGATGACCGCCGCGACGCTCTCAACACCGGCCGCGGAGCTTGCTATCGTATTGACCGACGATGCGGCAATGCGGTTGCTCAACCGGACATGGCGTGGCGTCGATGCGGCCACTAATGTTTTGTCATTCCCGAACAGGCCAATCACGGGCGAAGCTACGCTCATTGGCGACATCGTGCTCGCCTATGAAACCGTCGCGGCGGAGGCGCGCAAGGAAGGTAGGCCATTTGCGCACCATCTGGCGCATTTGGCCGTGCACGGCTTCCTGCATTTGTTGGGGTACGATCACGAACGCGAAAGAGAGGCCGCGACAATGGAACGCCTCGAGGGTGAGATTCTGCACCGGCTTGCGATTCCCGATCCCTATCGGCGCGGCCGCAAAGCTTGACGCGAAGCACCGTTTCCATTTCGAACTTGATTGACCGCACCATGAGTCAGTCGCCAACCCGCGATGAGCAGACTGAGCCGGAACGGCGCGGCCTCCCGATGGTCGTGCCCCAGCCCGGCGAACCGCATGAGGGCTGGCTGTCGCGCGTCATGCGCATTCTATTTGGCTGGAAAGCCGCCGCGACCCGCGCCGATCTTGAACTCGTCCTTACCGCCGAGCGGGCCGAATCCGGGTTCTCCCCGGCCGAAGCCGCCATGCTCAAGAATATTCTCGGCCTGCGCGAATGTCGGATTGAAAGCGTGATGGTACCGCGCGCCGATATCGTGGCGGTGCAGCAGGACATCAGCATCGGCGAGCTGGTGATGGTGTTTGCCGGCGCCGGCCATTCGCGGCTCGTTGTCTATAACGACACGCTCGACGATCCCACTGGGATGGTGCATATCCGCGATCTTCTCGCGTTCATGGCTGGTCGCGCCAAAGTTGAGCCCGCTACCGAACCAGGACCGCTTCCTGCCGCCGATCTCGATCTTGCGAAAATCGATCTTTCCATGCCGCTCGTGGCGACCAAGATCGTACGCGAGCTTCTCTATGCGCCGCCGTCGATGCCGGCCCTCGATCTTTTGGCCAAAATGCAGGCGACGCGAATTCATCTTGCTCTGATCATCGATGAATACGGCGGCAGCGACGGGCTGGTTTCAATTGAGGATCTGGTCGAACTCATTGTCGGCGATATTGCCGACGAGCACGATGAGGCGGAAACCGCCGCGGTGGCGCCGCAGGGCGATGGCTCGTTTTTGGCCACCGGCCGGGCCAGTCTTGAGGATGTGCGCGCTGTGATCGGCGATGAGTTCGACGTCGGCGAAGCTGCACACGACGTCGATACGCTAGGCGGCTACCTGGTGATGCGCGCCGGGCACGTCCCGGTGCGCGGCGAACTGGTCCCCGGGCCGCCGCCGTTCGAAGCCGAAGTGCTTGACGCCGATCCCCGCCGGGTCAAGCGGGTTAAAATCTATCGCAGTAAGAACAATCGTACCGGCAAGGCGCGCGAATTGCCGACCCTGTTGCGTCCGGGCACAGCACGCCCCGCGCCGTCTCACGACGAAGGCAGCCGGACAAATGCAAACGCTCCGCGGCAGCCGTGAAGCCTGCGGCGCTGATTGACGCAATCATATTGTCTTGGGGATGGCGGCGCTGGCTCATCGCTTTCGTCGCAGGCGCAGTGTCGGCGCTGGCCATGGCGCCATTTTATGCCTGGCCGCTTCTGTTCCTGACCTTTCCGGTGCTGGTCTGGCTGATCGATGGCGTCCGCGCTGGCGCAACCGTGGGAATGATCGGCGCCGCAATCGTCGGCTGGTGGTTCGGTTTCGGCTATTTTCTCGCCGGGCTTTATTGGGTCGGGTACGCCTTTCTGGTCGATGCGCCAACCTTCGGCTGGCTGTTGCCGATCGCGGTCATCGGCCTGCCGGCGGGACTCGCGCTGTTTACAGCTTTCGGCGTTGCACTCGCCCGCTTGTTGTGGACGCGCGGAGCGGTGCGCATTCTGGCGTTAGCCTTGGCGCTCGCGGCTGCGGAATGGCTGCGCGGTCACGTGCTGACCGGCTTTCCCTGGAATGCATTCGGGTACGCGTTGACCGCGCCGTTGGCATTGGCGCAGAGCGCCGCCTTAATCGGCATCTGGGGGCTGACCTTCGCCGCCGTCGCTGTATGCGCCAGCCCCGCCGTACTCGCCGACGAGCGCACCGAAACGCGTCGGCCGTGGCTTCCGCTTGCGCTCGCTCTTGCGGCGCTCGTCGCCTTGGCCGGGTTCGGCGCCGTGCGGCTCGCGCGCACGCCGACACAGACCGTCGAGGGCGTGCATCTGCGCATCATGCAGCCCAACCTGCAACAGGACGTACGCTTCAATTATGCGGCGAAGCAGCAAATCATCGACCGCTATATTGCTCTCTCTGATCGCGTCACCAGCGCGCAGTCGCATGGGGTGCGCGATGCAACACTTTTGATCTGGCCGGAATCAGCGTTCCCGTTCTTCCTGGCACGTGAGCCCGAGGCGCTCTCCCAGATCGCGCAGCTTTTGCACGGCGGCACTGTTCTGATCACCGGGGCGGTGCGGCTCGCCGAGCCGGTCAATCCGACCGATCCCGCAGCCTACAACTCGATCTACGTCATCGACGCCGACGGCTCCATCGTATCATTGTACGACAAGGTCCACCTCGTTCCGTTTGGCGAATATCTGCCGTTCCAAAAAATCCTTGAGAGTTTCGGGCTGCAACAACTGACCAAACAGCGCGGCGGCTTCCTCGCCGGAGACCGCCGTCGGCTAATTGCGGTTCCGGGCGCTCCCATGGCGCTGCCGCTTATCTGCTATGAGATCATTTTTCCCGGCGAGGTCGTGCCCAAGGGTCCGCGGCCGGGCTGGATCGTCAATGTGACCAACGACGGCTGGTTCGGCATTTCAACCGGCCCGTTCCAGCACTTTCATCAAGCTCGGGTGCGGGCAATAGAGGAAGGATTGCCGCTGGTGCGTGCGGCTAATACCGGCATTTCCGCCGTTGTCGATCCGCTTGGAAGGATCGTGAATTCGCTCCCGCTCGGCAGCGAAGGCGTGATCGATGCGCCGCTGCCGCGGCCGGTCGCGCCGCCGCTCTACACCCGTGTCGGCGACATCCCCACCGCAATCATGGTGTTCGTCGCGCTTGTTATCGTCGTTCACCGCCGCTCTCGCGACTTCCTAAAAGTCTAGGCTTGCCGCACAGCGAAAGTTCATTCTGCGAAACGTTGGTAAGGCGCTCCGGCGGACAGTTGTGCGTTGGTGTGCTAACGACCAAGGGATGAGCAGCAGCATGATACAACTAATCCGAGTGAGCGCATACTCTCCGACTATTTGCGACGTTGACATGCGGCCATGCCGACGTTTGATATTTAAAACAATTACGTTAAATTCAACAGAATAAGGTTAAACGGGGCAAGAGGAGACCATTTTCCGATGATGGCCAAGAAAGCGCCCAATCCCATCGACAAGCATGTCGGCGCCCGCGTGCGTATGCGCCGGATGATGCTGTCGATGAGCCAGGAGAAGCTCGGCAACAGCCTCGGTCTCACCTTCCAACAAGTGCAGAAATACGAGAAGGGCACAAACCGCATTGGTGCCAGTCGCCTGCAGCAGATTTCGCATATCCTGCAAGTCCCGGTCGCGTTTTTCTTTGAAGGCGCGCCCCATGTCGGCGGGTCGCGGTCGGAAGGCTTAAGCGAAGCGCCTTCGCCTGCCTATGTTTCCGATTTTCTCGCCACGTCGGACGGCTTGGCACTGACCAAGTCGTTCATGCGCATCACTGACTCCAAGCTTCGGCGCCGTATTGTCGATCTCGTCGAGCAGATCGCGGCGGCGGACAAGCGCTGAAGCCGCTTTCCCGCGTTCGTTTGCCCCCCCGTTTCGCCCACGTTTCGCCCACATCTTGACCGCGCGCAGGTACGCTGCAACAACCCGGTTGGATCAGTCCAACACCGCCATCAAATAACCGCGCAAGAGACGAGGGGAGTGCTTCGCAGTGCAACGTTCCAATTACCTTTTCACCAGCGAGTCGGTGTCGGAAGGACACCCGGACAAAGTTTGCGACCAGATTTCCGACGCTATCCTGGACGCTTTTCTTGAGAACGATCTCAAGCTCGGCATTGCCGACGAAAGCAAGGTGAACACACGGCTCGGCTGCGAGACCTTGTGCACCACCAACAAGATTGTCATCGCCGGCGAAGGCCGCGGCCAGGCGCCGCTATTCCACAAACACGGCGACAAGGCGGTGGTGAATCGCGAGCTGATCGCGGAAACGGCGCGGCAGGTGGTCAAGGACATCGGCTACGACCAGGACGGATTTTCCTATTACGGAGCCGACGTCGAGGTTCTTCTGCACGGCCAGTCGCCCGATATCGCCATGGGCGTGGATGCAAAGACAAAAAAGAGCGGCCAGGAGGAAGGCGCGGGCGATCAGGGCATGATGTTCGGCTTTGCCTGCACCGAGAGCGAGGTCTACGAGAAGGGCTCGTTCATGCCGGCGCCGATTTATTTCGCTCACAAAATACTCAAGGTGCTCTCGGAAAAGCGCCGCTCCGGCGCGCTGTTTGACCTGCAGCCCGACGCCAAGAGCCAGGTCACGGTCCGATACGTCGACGGCAAACCGGTCGGCTGCACCAAGGTCGTGGTGTCGACGCAGCACAATGCCGAAAGCCGCAACGGCAAAAAGTATACGCCCAGCATCGTCAAGGAAATGATCGCCGATTCCG
>Ga0187781_10004344_pt1 | contig 10579 bp, 12 predicted proteins | sample 0715_SJ02_MP02_2_FD_132447 | JGI IMG/M metagenome (GOLD analysis project Ga0187781, IMG submission 132447) | Tropical peat soil microbial communities from peatlands in Department of Meta, Colombia - 0715_SJ02_MP02_20_MG | ecosystem: Environmental > Terrestrial > Soil > Wetlands > Peat | place...
GAGCATCTTGTTCGCCGCGACCTATCCCGAACGGACCGCGGCGCTGGTGGTCCGCAGCTGCTCGCCGCGGACGATGTGGGCCCCGGACTTTCCATGGGGCCGCAGGGAAGAGGCCTACCGGCGCGAAGTCGATCAGGCGCTGGCGGTGTTCGCGTCGCGCGCCGAGGCCCGTGAGGCGGTGCGCGCACTCGGCATGCAAAGCGACGACGAGGTCGAGGCGTTCATCGACTACATCCGGTACGGCGCAAGTCCGGGGATGCTCGACGCGCTGTACCGCATGAATAAGGAGATCGACATCCGGCAAGTGCTCCCGACTGTAAGCGTGCCCACGCTCGTGCTGCACGGCAGCGAGGATCAGATCGTGCCGGTTGAGGCCGGGGCGTATACCGCGCGGCGCATCCGGTCGGCGCGGTTCATCGAGATGCCCGGCCTTGGACATCTCGCGTTGAAGGTGGCCAGCACGCGCACTCAGTCCGAGATCAAGCGGTTCCTGACCGACGTGTGGCAGACCGGGGGCTGGGAGGACGCGGAGCCCGACCGGATGCTGGCGACCGTCCTGTTCACCGACATCGTCGAATCGACGGCCAAGGCGATCGAGCTCGGCGACCGGTACTGGCGCGAACTGCTTGAGCGCCACCACAAGCTGGTGCGCCGGGAGCTGTTGCGGTTTCGCGGGCGCGAGATCGACACCGCAGGGGACGGCTTCTTCGCCACGTTCGACGGGCCGGCCCGGGCGATCCGCTGTGCCTGCGCGATCGCCGACGGAATGCGGGAGCTTGGCCTGCCCATCCGCGCCGGGCTCCACACGGGCGAGTGCGAGGTGGCTGACGGCAAGGTCGCGGGCATCGCGGTGCATACCGGCGCGCGGGTGGCCGCGCAGGCAGCCGCCGACGAGGTGCTCGTCTCCAACACGGTTAAGGATCTAGTCGCCGGATCAGGCATCGAGTTCGCGGATCGGGGGGTGCGCGAGCTGAAAGGCATCCCGGGCGAGTGGCGGCTCTTCGCGGTCGACCGCGGAGCATTAGGTGCGCAGCGCACCCTGGAGTATTACCGGATCGTCCACGGCACGCCACTAGTTTGTATCCAGGCGGCCAGGCCGTTGCCGAGCATGCGGGCATGGGCTTCGCGGCGCAGCTTTGCCATGCCGGTGGTTTCGTAGTCGGCAGGCAGCTCGAGCTGCTGTCCGTAGAGGGCGTCGGTTTTCTCGCTGATGGCCTGGTACTCGTCGGCCACGACGCGGTCAGCGATGCGGGCGTAGATCAAGGTCATCTCCATGGTGCGGTGGCCGAGGAGCGCGGCGATGGCCTCCAGCCGCATGCCCCGGTTGATGGCCTGGGTGGCCAGGGTGTGGCGCAGCTGGTGGGGGTGGACGCTCACGCCGCAGCTGCGGCCGGCACGGCCGACGATACGGCCGATCTGGTAGCGGTTGACCGGGCCGCGGTGATCGGCGGCCAGGCGCCGGCTGGCGCGGATGTGATCGGTGTTGGCGGCGGTCCAGGCGGCAAGGAGCGTGACCAGCTCGGGGTGCAGCGGCACGTACCGGTCGTTGCGGAGCTTGCCGAGCGGGATGCGCAGCCAGTGGCCGGTGCCGATGAGGACGACGGCGTCGGCTTCGAGATCGGCGAGCTCGCCGGCCCGCATGCCTTCTCCGGGGGTCCCCAGCCTGTTGCACGACGTTGCGCCAGATGCCCTGCGGAGGGCCTTTTGCAACACGTGTCCGTGGGTGTGGTGCTCGTTGTCGTCGCTGCTCAGAAGCCTGGCTGTCGCGGACCCGCCACATGTGCAACACCTCACGTGCCGACGGCGAGTAGTTGATCATGGCTCTACCAGGGTGGTCCGTCAGGACGTCTCATTTGTGCCTTCTGACCCGCAGAGAAGAGCCCGGTACGGGCGAGCAGTTCGATGACCAGGCGGTCGCGGGGATCGGGGCAGGCCCTGGCCGCTGCCATGAGCCGGGCGGCATCGCGGTCGTCGAGGAACCTGGGCAGCGGGTCGGGGCGGGGCGGGATATCGCCGCCGATGACGGGGTTGCGGGGCGGGGCGTCCGGCCAGTCCCACTCGATGATCCGCTCGAAGAACACGCGCAGCATCCGCAGCCGCTGCCCTTAGGTGTTGGCGGATAGGGCGCCTTTGATGCCGTCCTGGCTGGACAGCCAGATCTTGAAGTCCTCGAAGTCATCGCGGCGGATCTCGGTGACCGACTCGATGCTCGTGCTAGCCAGCAGCCAGCTGGCGCAGCGCGCCGTCGGCGGCGGCCACGCTGCGCGGCGCCAGGAACGTTGCTGCCTGCGCGAGGTAACGGCGCATGGTGACGGCCAGCTCCGGCGCCACCTCACCGATCTGTTCCCACTCGGCGGCAGCGTGAGTGCCGGCCGGCGCGCGGTCACCGGCAACGATGCGCGCAGTCGCCGCGCTCACCGGCCGGCCACTTCCTGGGCAGCGATCATGGCAGTCACGTCCTTTTGGTCGGCGTCGATCAGCACAGCGGCGCGCTGGTACTGATCGGCCAGCCAGTCGTTGGTCAGGTGCAGGCAGATGCGGGTGGATTCGATGCTGTGGTGCCCGGCCTGGGCCTGCACCGCCTCCAGTGCCATGCCTGCCTCGCGCAGCCGGGTCAGGCACGTGTGCCGCAGCTCATGGCAGGTCGCGTGCTCCAGCCCGGCGCGGCGGCGCGCGCCGACCAGGACTTCATCCAGGCCCTCGGCTGACAGCGGCAGACCGCGCCGCGGTCCCTTGAGCACCACGAACAGCCGGTCCGTGGGCGCTGCTGGGGGACGCTCGTCGTGCAGGTAGCCGCCCAGCGCCTGCCAGAACCGGCCGGCCACGGGGACCACCCGCTGGTGACCGCCCTTACCCTCGGCCACGAACAAGCGCCGGTCCCCGACCCGCACATCGGCTATCCGCAGGCCGAGGACCTCGCAGCGCCGCAGGCCGGCCAGAACCATCGCCAGCACCATCGCGTTGTCCCGGTCGGTGCGCAGCGCGCCCAGCAGCCGGTCTACCTCATCCGGCGCGAGGATCTTCGGCAGCGTGCGCGGCACCCGCACCAGCGGCACCGTCCGCGACCGTTTCGAGCCGCCCTGCCGGCGGGTGGATAGGCCCCGCGGCACCGGGCTGGCCCGCACCGGCGTGTCACCACGGGCGATCAGGTACGCATACAGGCCCGACACCGACGACAACCGCCGGGCGATCGTCCGCGCTGACAGCCCGGACTCCCGGTCAGCCAGCCGCACCACGCTGCGGTCGCCCCGCTGATGGGCCAGGAACTCGACACGTCAACAGCGGTGACCTCGACCGGGTCCTTGCCGACCACGGTGAAGAACATCTTCAGATCGAACGCCACCGCCCACAGGGTGTCCGGCCGGGACCGTCCCGCGACGAACTCCAGATACCGGTCCACCAGCCCGTCGCCGAGGCGGTAACGGACCTGGCCAGACCCCGACAGAAAACGCACAAGACACGGAAAGGTGCTCATTTCAGCACCATCCCAGCGTGCGACGCAAGAACACTGGAGTGACACGGATCACCCGTGTATTAGGCGTTCGGCGTGGCAACGGGGCCTGCGGCGCTCCTCGGATGAGGCGCGCAGATCGGGTCGATCTGCCGTTCCGCCGCCGTACCTCAGCAAGTCGCGCCACCGGCGCTGCGGTCTGCGCCGCCAGGGGCGTGATGACCTTCCCCTGTGGAAGTCCATCCGCGACGGCCGGGACCGTACGCAAGATTCCGGTCCGGATATGGGCAGCGGACCAGCCAATGCAGAAGGTCGTACCATAGCCGGAGCATTCTGTCGCCCGTGCTCGGGTAGGCCTCACCGCCTCTGACAGGCGGTTATCGCGGTTTGCGGACCTGACGTTCGGCGCTGTGCCTATCGGGCGACTTGGTGCGATAGCGTGCCTGAGCGTGGCGAGGTTGCGGTTCGGGGTCGTGAGCGAATCGGTGCGGGCAGGCCGGGCGTGGCTCGATTTCGCGCGGCAGGTCGAGGACACCGGGATCGACGTGCTGCTGCTCAGGGACCACTTCTCGGCGGGCGCGTTCGGGCAGCAGCTGGCGCCGTTCAGCGGCCTGGCCGCCGCGGCCGCGGCGACCAGCCGGCTGCGGCTGGGCACCCTCGTGCTGTCGAACGACTTCCGGCATCCGGCGATCGTGGCGCACGAGGCGGCAAGCCTGCACCTGATCTCCGGCGGACGGTTCGAGCTCGGCATCGGGGCCGGCTGGTACCAGCCCGAATACGACGCGGCGGGAATCGCCTTCGACGCGGCGGGCCAGCGGATCGCGCGACTGGATGAATCGCTGAGCATCATCAGGGGATTGCTGGCCGGAACGCCGGTCCACCATGCGACCGGTTTCTACCGGATCGATGGGCTGGATCTCGACGTACTTCCCGCGCCGCGACCGAGTTCGCCACGGTTGCTGGTGGGCGCGGGCGGCCCGCGCATGCTGCAACTCGCCGCCCGGCACGCGGACATTGTCGGCGTGCTGCCGGCCCCGATCCGGGACTCGACGGACAGCGACGATCCCCGGGACCGGCTGCCTGCGGCGTTCGACACCAAAATCGGCGTGATCCGCGAGGCCGCCGCGGACCGGTTCGCGAGCCTGGAGATCAACGCATTCAGCACGTTCATCATGACCGGCAAGCGGCGAGCTGAGACCGCGGACCTGATCATCCGGCGTGGCTGGACCGGCATCGACGTCGAGACGGTGTGGCAGATGCCGACGATCTTCATCGGCAGCCCGGATCAGATCCGTTCGGATCTCCAAGCGCGCCAGGAGCGATTCGGCCTGTCCTATCTCGTGGCCGGCGAGGACAACCTGCCCGCGCTGGCCGAAATCGTCGGCGGCCTGTAAGCCTGAGCGTGCCGCCCCAGCCTTCGCGCGGACACACTCGTTTGCGCCGTAGGGTTCGTTACCTTGGCGGTGAAGCCGATCGGGGGTCACGGCGGAGAGGGTGATCGGCGGGAACTTCGACCAGGACGATCCGGATGCCGTCGGGATCCTGGATCCACATTTCGGTCCGGCCCCAGGGCTCGGCCGTCGGCTCCCGGATGATCGGGACCCCGGCCGCGGCCAGCCGGGCGTGCTCGGCGCGGACATCCCGTACCTGGATCCAGATCATCACCGAGCGCCCGGGAGGGCCGGCCGCGTGCCCGGAGACCTCGAGCAACCCCTGGCCGAGAAAGAACACCACCCCGGGATCGTCCGGCGGGCCGAACTCCCGGTAGATGGCCAGGCCCAGCATGTCGCGGTAGAAGCGGCGGCTCCGGTCCAAGTCGCTGGGCCGCAGCAGGATCCGGCTGCTCAGAACGTCCACGCCACCATTCCAGCATTACGTTGAGTGACGCGGGAGATCAAGGAGAACGCGCGCAGTGCCGCCTTATAGAGATCGCCCGACTTGGCGTTGCGGGTTGCCGTAGCGTCCGGAGAGGTCCGATGGGGCTGGCTCCCGAACCGCCTGCCGGCCTGTGTGCTTGGCTTCAGATCGATGCGCCTGCCCCGTCGGATCTTGCCGTGGCGTGGTTCGAAGGAGGGACGAACGCTCAGCGCAGGTCCGGTATAAGGCATGCCCGCCACGGCCTGCCCAATCCGATGCTGGAAGTGGAGGGTGCTTGATGGCAGTAATGATCGGGATCGATCCGCACAAGGGCTCGCACACCGCGGTGGCGGTGGGTGCGGCCGAGGAGCCGCTGGGCAAGATACGCATCCGCGCCTGCCCGGCTCAGGCCGAGCAGCTGGTCGCCTGGGCGGCTGGCTGGCCGGAGCGGACCTGGGCGGTGGAGGGCGCGCCGGGGCTGGGTCGGCTGCTGGGCCAGCAGCTGGTGGCCGCCGGTGAGCGGGTGCTGGACGTGCAGCCCAAACTGGCCGCCCGGGTGCGGCTGCTGCACACCGGCAACACCGGCAAAAGCGATCCCAACGATGCGCTGTCGGTTGCGGTCGCGGCGCTGCGGTCTATGGCGAACCGGGAGGTGACCGCTGATGATCACGCCACGGTGCTCAAGGTGTGGGCCAAACGGCACCGTGACCTGTCCCGGGCTTACAACCAGGTCGCCTGTCGGCTGCACGCGGTGCTGTGCGAGCTGGTGCCCGGCGGGGTTCCCGAGGAGATCACCGCGGGCCGGGCCGAAAAGATCCTCGCCCAGACCCGGCCAGCAGGCGCGGCCGGTCAGGCGCGCCGTGAGCTCGCCGCCGAGCTGCTGGCCGACCTGCGCCATCTGGACGGGCAGCGGCGCGAGGTGAAGAAGAAACTGGCCGCCGCGGTCAAGGCCTCGGGCACCACCGTGACCAGCGTGTTCGGAGTCGGCCCGGTGATCGCCGCCACGATCATCGGCGACGTCGTCACCGTGGCCCGGTTCCCCACCCGCGACCACTTCGCTGCCTACAACGGCACCGCCCCGGTCGAGGTGTCCTCTGGCGAGAAGAAGATCTACCGGCTGTCGCTGCGGGGCAACCGCAGGCTCAACCACGCCATCCACATGGCCGCGATCACCCAGATCTCACATGCTCACAGCAACGGCCGCGCCTACTACCAGCGGAAGATCGCCGAGGGGAAGACCCACAAGGAAGCCCTGCGCTGCCTGAAACGGCGGATCAGCGACGCCATCTACGCCCGGCTGCGGGCCGATGCTCGTGCGGCGGGCCTGGGAGGGCAACCGGGGAACCTCTCTTCATCCAGGGCGGCCGGCTCGCACCCCGGGCACCGGCTCTTCGGACAAGCCACTGCCAGGCCCGAAACCAGCCTACGAGCCGCGCGCACGCCCGGCACGCACGTCCAGGACATGGTGAGAGCAAGACCCTGAGAACCACTTGACAACCGCGAAAGCAAACAGGATTCGATCTGCGCGAGCGATGGTCTGTCGGCAGTCATTAGCTAGGGCATGCAGATCGGGGTGATCTGGGTACCCTGCCGACCACTGGTTCAACGGACCCCGTCGAATTCATCACCCCGAAAACAGAGCGCTGCGTTCCGGCGGCTTACCAGCCAAGCCCGCCCGCTCCGGCTGGGGAATCCCTCGCCGCGAACTGAGGAGATGCGGCCACTGACCGCCCAGACATCACAACTGCGTGCCGGCAGGGGCTGCGGCGATCGCCGCCGGACACACGGGCGCCGGGCGCCGGCGGTGAGGCCTTCCAGCGGATCCAGGGTATGTTCCAGGCGGAGGTCTGCTAGCCGCCAAGGCTGTACTTGCCGGTGTTACTCAACCACCCGCTACCTCGCACCTGCCCAGGTTGGCCTGCCTCCGGATCAACTGGAGGCGGTCGTGAGTGACCATCGTTCGCGCTGCATCTGGTGCGGATCCGGCACGGGCCTCCCCCAGCAACCTGGGCCGTTCTTGATCTAAGGCGCGGCGATGTCGCGCTTCTGCCGTGGCCACCGCCCGGTTGTCTCAATCTCGAGCGAGAAGCTCAGGAAGGTGCGGATGAGGACGATCACTGCCAGTATCGCCACGCTGGTCAGGCTGGGCGAGGCGGCGACGGTACGGACGATGTCGGCGGCCACGAACAGCTCCAGGCCGAGCAGGATGGCCTGGCCCAGCTGCTGGCGGAAACGCCGGTAGACATTACTCTCCCGCCGGGAGAGCCGGACGGCGGTGATCACGAACGCGATCGCTGCGCCGGTCACGATGACCACGACCCCCGCGGCATCGATAGCCATCCCGATCTTCTCGATCACGTCGTTGAAAACTATCACCGCACAGGATCTCCACCGCTGCGATATCTACCCCCGCCGATTCGAGTTCCCTGGAGATGGCGGGGATCTCTGACTTCTCGGCCGAAGTGGCCGGCATAGATCTGGGCTTGTTCACGTCGCTGCTCCCACTCGAACGTCCCAGAGACGATGCGTTAACAGGGCCTGCGTCCTGTTCGGCCAGGCCCGCCCCTGCCGGAAGTCATGGACTGACCAGCTTGGCCGCATCGCCTGATCGTCTGGCATCGGCCGGCCCGGGTCATCCGCCTCCGTCGCGTCACGCCCGGCTGTTCCTTGGTTGCGTTCACTGCTGGGGGTCGCGCCCGGCTCAGCGCCAGCGGCGCCAATTGACGGCCCCCGGCTGGGAACCGGCGGTAACTTCGCCCTTCTCGCCCGCGAAGCCGGCCAGTACCTCTCCCTTCTCGCGCTCGGGCACGTGGAAGTCATCTAGGGTGTGGGCCAGTTCCGCGGCGACTTCGTCGAACACCTCGGGGGGGATCTTGAGGTCGAAATGCGCATCGCGCAGCTCTCGGCCGGTGTACTGGAATGGCCCCCCCGCCAGCGAGGCGAGCCACAAGGTTCGCAGCCACTTCAGGCCCGGCAACCGCCCGGGGTAGGTCACCGTGTGCCATTGGTGCAGCTCGGGGTTCGCCTGGACGATTGCTGGGTTCTTCAGCAGCCGGTCGCTGAAGTTGTCCACGACGGCGGCGATGGCGAAGATGCCACCCAGCCGTTCGTAAAGCGTTGGCTCTGCCATGATCTCGTCCTCTCTTGGTCCTACCGCTGCAGCGCCGGCGCCGGGCACCGGCGGAACCGGCCCCCGCGCACGCGATGAGCGGTCGCCTCATCGGATCTTCCTTGTGGTAGTCGCCAAACCAGTGATCGCCTGCCCTATTGGTGTCTGCCACTGGCAGAGTTCTTACGACCGGATAGGCAGGTATGCGGACCGCCCGCGCCGGCACTAATGAGTGCCGTGAAACATGCCGCAGAATCGGACGTGCAGCACCGGACAGCAGGCGCGGTGCCTATTGCCGTGCTTGCCCTTGCGAGCGAATCGCGCTTGGCTGGGACGGTGACGACGGAACCACCGGGAGCCGGCAACGGCGCTGGCATCGCGGGCCTGCCCGGCACGGTGCCGCAGTCGTGGGTGGCCCGGCTCAGCTGCGCGGGTGCCGGGCGGGACGCCGCGGTCGCCGAGCTGCACGACCTGCTGCTGCGCGCCGCCCGGTTTTGAGATCCGCCGTCGTCGCCGGGCGTTCCCGCAGCTCGGCGGCGCCGACCTCGACGACCTTGCCTGGCAAAGCGCGGACGACGCGCTGATGTCCATCCTGCGCCGGCTCGGCGACTTCCGCGGGGACAGCCAGTTCACGACATGGGCCCGCAAGTTCGCCATCGTCGAAGCGGGCACCAAGGTCCGCGGGCACGCCTGGCGTCGCCGTGAGATCCCGCTCACCACCGCGCTCTGGCCGACGGTTGCCGATGATGCGCCCGGCCCGCACCAGCATGCGGAGGCGCAGGACCTGCTCGGGGCACTGCGCGAGGAGGTCGGGCGGCTGACCGCCCGCCAGCGCCAGGTATTCGTCGCGGTCGCGCTCAACGACGTGCCGATCGATGTCCTGGCCGAGCGGCTGAACACCACCCGCGGCGCGCTGTACAAGACGCTGCACGATGCCCGGCACAAGCTGCGGGCCGCCCTGGCCGCCCGGGGACTGGGCATCGAAGGAGGGTGGAGGTGACCGGGAACATGCCAGGCGACCCCCGGCGCACGGCCGACCACCTGCTCGGCCCGGCCGGCCCCGAGCTGGGCTGCGATGAATGCTTCGAGATGCTCGGCGCCTACGTCGAACTCGAACTGGCCGGGGCTCCCGCCGATGCTCAGATGCCGCTCATGCGCGCACACCTGGCAGGCTGCTCAGCCTGCCGCGATGATCACGATAGCCTGCTCGCCCTGCTCCTCGCCGATCCAGGAGAACCGGCATAGCGGCGGCGCCGGGTGCGGCCCCGCGCAGGGCCCTGGCCGGCGGCGTATCCGGCACCGGAGCGGACGGCAGCGGACGCAGGGAAGGCAAACCCTCCACCCTGCGTGATGGGCGGCGGCCGTGGGTCAGGCGCGCAGTCCCGCCCAATTGTGATCGGCGATCCGGTCGTTGGCCTGGGCACTTTGCCGCGCCGGAATCGAATGATCCGTCAGGTCAAAGATCCGCGTGGACTGCGTCGGTGCGGATCTGGCGCGAGCGGTCCGCCGCCGGGTGGAACGGCGCGTCATGGCGTGTGCCGCCGGCAGTGATGGATCATGTCGGTGTGGCTCTGTGTGCCGCCAGCCCGCTATGCCCAGCCGGCTGGGGCCAATATCGCGCGTCAGGTCTCCGGTGAGGGCCCACATGAGTTGGTGTTGGTGCCTGGGCTGGTGTCTGACCTGGAGCTCGCCGGGTGACGCTACTGCCGCCACTTGGCCCTGTTCGCGGTGCGGCGCGCTAGCATCGAATGCTTCGGCCGCGGCCTGGAAGAATGGGTGAGCGATGGCGGAGCGGACAACGTGTTGCGTGGTGGGTGGCGGGCCTGCCGGAATGGTTCTCGCCCTGCTGCTGGCTCGGTCGGGTGTCGAGGTTACCGTCCTGGAAAAGCACGGAGACTTCCTGCGTGACTTCCGTGGTGACACGGTGCACCCCAGCACCCTCTGGCTCTTGGATGAGCTGGGGCTCGGGCCGCGGTTCGCGGCGCTCCCGCAGCGGCGCGTAAGCACCTTTCAGCTGCCGGCCGGGCCCGGCGGGCCGATGCTCACCGTGGGCGACCTTGGCGTGTTGCGACCGCCGTACAACTACATTGCCATGGTCCCGCAGTGGGACCTGCTGAACCTGCTCGCGGACGAGGCCCGCCGCGAGCCGGCTTTCAGCCTGC
>Ga0187781_10004345_pt1 | contig 10578 bp, 9 predicted proteins | sample 0715_SJ02_MP02_2_FD_132447 | JGI IMG/M metagenome (GOLD analysis project Ga0187781, IMG submission 132447) | Tropical peat soil microbial communities from peatlands in Department of Meta, Colombia - 0715_SJ02_MP02_20_MG | ecosystem: Environmental > Terrestrial > Soil > Wetlands > Peat | place...
AGTCCAAAGACCATTTGCCCGTCAGAGAAGGAGATGGTTCGCTCGGTGAAATTCGTGCGGAAAAGGGTGGGTGACTGGGGAATCAGTTCGATGCCATAGTTCGCCAGTGTAAGCTTGCCGCTTTTGAGTTCGATGCGCTCATAGGCGTCTTTGTCGTTTTTGTAGACGCCTACATAACGCTTGAGGATGTCGGGAGAAATGGGTTCGGGCGCTTCTTTCTTTTCGGTGACGGCGGGAGTGAGCGCAAGCAGGTCAGCGAGGACTATATCGGCCACGTGGTCGGCGCGCACGGATGGAGCGGACTGAGCAACATTGCATAAAACCGCGACAGAGGTGTGTTGCTTCGGAAAGCGCAGTAGCTCAGCGCGGTATCCCGCCCAGGCTCCGCCGTGGCGGACGGTTGGCTGCCCGCGGTAGGTCGAGATCATCAATCCGGCGGCGTAGCCGTGCTCCTCGCCGTTATTCAGAGTGCCCACGACCTGCATCTGCCGGATCAGGTTGGCCCCGCCGATTTTGGCAGTGTAGAAGTTTTCGTCCCAGCGAAGAAGATCTTCAACGCTGGTCTGCACGGACCCGTCGCCGGTCTGCTCGAAGTTTGACATCTCAACTCCGAAGGATTTGTTTTCATCGTCGTAGCGGTAACCCGTGGCGCGGTGGGGAACGATTTGCGCGTGGTCGTTAAAGATCTGCGTGCTGCGCATGCCAAGAGGGGTGAAGATATTTTCCTGGTCGAAGTCGCGCAGAGTTTTGCCAGTCACGCGCTTCACCACCTGAGAAAGAAGGAAGAAGCCGGTGTTGCTGTAATCCCATTCTGCTCCGGGTGCGAAGTTGAGCGCTTTCTGTCGAACGATCAGATCGAGAGCATCTTGGTCGTTGGTCAGGTTTTGCTCGGGAACGCCAGCCAGGTCGAAAAGGCCGGCGTAATCGCGCATGCCGCTGGTGTGCGTCATGAGGTGATGGAGGGTGATGCGCTTCCCGTAGTCGCGGATTTCCGGGAGAAATTTGCGAATATCGTCCTCGACCGAAAGCTTGCCTTGCTGCTGCAGAAGAAGAATGGAGAATGCGGTGAACTGTTTGGAGGTCGAACCGATGTCGAACACGGTCTGCGGGGTGATTGGAACGCCGAGCTCCAAGCTGGCCATGCCGTATCCCTGGGCATAGGCGATTGCGCCGTTGCGGTAGACAGCCAGCGAGCAGCCGGGAGAGTCGGGCTTCGCGTAGTCGGCGAAGACTTGGTCGATTTGCCTGATTTCCAAGGGCGTTAGAGTCTGGGCTGAAGCGAATCCGCAGAGCAGCAGGAGCGAACAGAGAGGAAAGGTCTTCGCCATGGCAGGGAATTATAACGGCGCCCGATGTCTTTTCCAGACGATCTTCGGCTCGAGCGTCTGATTGTTCGGCAGAATTGCGCTAGGATGGGCTAATTTTAGCTGCTTTGCCGAGAACGACTTCCGGACTAGAATGATCTCACGAAAAGGAGTGCCCATGAGTGCCAAGGCAACGATGATCGTCGCGCTGTCGCTGATTCTTCGAGTTACCGCACAGGATTTTCCGAAAGCGCAAACGCAGTGCAGATTTGCCGATGGAAAAACGATCAACGTTACACCTTCGGATCATGTTGGAAACATGAAATTGACAACGGACGAAACCCTGGTCACTGTAAACGGAATAAGTGTTCCTCCCGGCAATTACATCGTGTCGCCGTCGAAAGACCCTCACAACAAATGGACCTTGATGATGAAGAGGGTGAGCTCTTCCAAACCGCCTTTGCCACCGCTTCCGATGTCGGTAAGCACCTCTGCATCCCCAATGGGGAACATCGCAGTTTCATTCGACCAGACGGGTGGAAGTTGTACGATGCGCTGGGGAATAGAAAACTCAAATGTTCTGCTGTCGCTAGAGTTTACCGAGCGGAATACAGATATACCGGTGCTCCCATAGACCTAATCTATAAGTTTCCCAGCTGCGCTCGCTCCCCTTTTCATTCGGTTCGCAACGTCCGCATTGGATCGATCCGTGACGCTCTCCACGCCGGGACGAGGCATGCCAGAGCCGCCACTGCCAGCAGCGTCGCCGCCACAGCCGCAAAGATTGCCGGATCGAGCGGCCGGGTTCCATAAAGCATCGACTGGATAAGTCGTACCGCTCCCGCGCTGACAACAATGCCGAGCGCCAGCCCATAGAAAGCTGGACGCAGACCAGCTCCCAGCACCAAGCGTACCACTTGCTGACGTTGTGCGCCCAGCGCCATGCGGACGCCGATCTCGCCGGTCCGCTGCGTCGTCAGATAAGAGAGGACTCCGTATAACCCTACCGACGCCAGGATGAGCGCCAGCGCTGCGAAGCTGAGAACGAGGCTGGTGCTCAAGCTGGCGTTACCCAAGGACCGTTCAATGGTCTGCTGAATGGTAAACACCTCGGAGACTGGCAACTCCGGATCGAGCTCCGCAATCTGCCTCTGGATCGGAACGGAAACAGCCAGCGGATCGGCGGCCGTTTGCACCGCCAGGGTCAAACCCATACCGTGGTCCCCGTTCAAAACAGGAATGTACATAGTCGCTCTGCCCGGCTGACCCACCTGTTGCAGTGTGTTGGCGACAACCCCAACGATTTCGTAATCGGCGTTCCCGTGAGCAACCATGTGGAGATGCTTGCCCAGCGGGTTTTCGCCCGGGAAATACTGCTCCGCCAGCATGTGGTCGATGATCACAGTCTTTGGGCGGCCGACGCGATCCCCGTTGGTAAAAACCCGGCCACTCAGGAGCGGAATCTGTAATGCGCTGAAATATCCCGGATCCGCCGTCCTGTAAAGCGCATCGGGCAGTGCGGCGCCGGGCGCGGTCGATGGATGCTCGGGAATCGAAAAGATATCATCCTCCCCGGGTCCCGCCCCGGGCACCACCGACCCCAGTGCCGCAGCCTGCACTCCCGGAGTGGTGCGCACCCGCTCCAACAGCGTTTGGTTGAATGCATTCACCTTTTCGGGAGTGTCATATTTTTTTGCCGGCAGACTGTAGCTCATCGTCAATACGTTGTCGGTCGCGCAACCCACGTCTGTTGTCCGCAGACGCCAGAAGCTCTTGAGCAGAAGACCGGCGGCAATTAACAGAACCACCGTGGCCGCAATTTCTATCGTAAGCAGCGTCTTGCGCAACGCCGTGCGCGATTGACTGCCCGCCACACTCCGCGACGAACCCTCCAGAGCCGCGATCGCCGCCATGCTGGTCGATGAAATTGCCGGCAGCAAGCCCGCCAGCAGGCCCGATGCAGCCACCAGTGCGCAAGCAAATGCCAGCACCTCTCCATCAGCGCGGATACGCTGCACGTTGGGAAGGTCCATCCATCGGTTAACCAGCCAGTTCGTTGCCGCTAACGACAGCAGCACTCCCGTAACCCCGCCGGCAAACGAGACCAGCAGACTTTCGATTAGCTGTTCTCGAATGAGCGTCCTCCTCGGTGCCCCAAGAGCGCTCCGAATACCGATCTCCTTCTGTCGCGCCGCAGATCGAGCGACAAGGATATTGGCCACGTTGAGGCAGCCGATCAGCAGCATGCACCCGACCGCCCACAGCAGGATGATCAATGGCCTCTTCACATCCTCTGCCAGGTCCTGAATGAGCGTTTTCGGTACCACGCCTTCGGCCACAGGCGCGTGCAGGTTCTGCAAATGCTGCTCGTATTGCACCGCCTCTACCTGGCTCAGGGCTCGGGCCAGGCTGACATCGGGCCTCAAACGAGCCACAACGCGCGTGAAGTGAAAGTCATGATGCGTCAGGATCCCCGGTGGCAACCCCGACGCGTATGGAACCCAGACCTGAACCTTCGCATCGGGATAAGTGAACCACTTCGGAAGCACACCAACCACCGTGTATGGCTTCCCGTCGAGATGAATTTGCCTGCCGACAATCAATCGATCCCCGCCAAACCGGCGCTCGAACAGATTCCATGTCAGCATCGCGGCACTGCCGTCGGGACGATCTTCGCTTTCTGTAAATGTGCGTCCTATGGCCGCGTCCACCCCCAATAGCGGAAACAGATTCCAGCTACCGCCGCGAGCGCTCACCAATTCCGGCAGTTCACTGTGCTCTCCGGTCAGGTTGAACTGCCAATAGCGCCACGCACCCATGTCTTCAAAGCCGTGGGTCTGTGCGCGCCAGTCGTAGTAGTCGGCGGGAGCGACGGGGTTGTAGTTGAAGTCTTGCGAGTTCATGCTGGGATCGCGGAAATGCTCGTAGATCATCACCAGCCGATCTGGATCGCGGAAGGGGAGCGGCTTGAGCAGGACCGACCGCACCACGGTGAACAGCGACGTCGTAGCGCCGATGCATAATGCCATTATCAGGATGGCGAGCATCGAAAATCCTGGCGACCGGAATAGAGTGCGGATGCTGATCCTGACATCGCGGGCAAGATTTTCCAGTACGCTGCAACTCCAGACGGCGCGAGTTTGCTCGCGAATGAGAGCGGGATTGCCGAAAGCGCGCAAGGCGGAATAGTGGGCCTCTTCCGGTGAGACGCCGCGTTCTCTCTGCTCTTCCTCTTCCAGATCAAGGTCGGATCGCAGTTCCCGCTCCACATCCGCATCCCGTTTCCTGTTCTGCCACCACATCTCAGCTCTCCTCGGCGGCGGGCCACATTACGCGCGCCACAGCTTCCGCCATCTGCTTCCATTGGGATTCTTCTACCACCAGTTGTTTTCTTCCCTTGTCGGTAAGCCGGTAATACTTGAATTCTCGATTGCGATCCGGAGCCATCTCCCATTTCGACGTGACCCATCCTCTTCGCTCCAGCCGGTGCAGGGCCGGGTAGAGCGAGCCGTGCTGCATCTGCAAAAAGTCGTTGGTGGTTCTCTGGATGTGCTTGCCAATCTGGTGACCATGAGCAGGTCCGTAAAGCAGCGTTCGCAAGATCAGCATGTCGAGTGTGCCTTGTAGAAGGTTGGCCCGTTGCGGCTGCTTTCCCATGGAAGACATTCGACCCTCAATAGGACACCATGGTAGACATTCGAACATTGGTCGTCAATACCGATTTGATGTGGTCGCGCGAGGGCCATCTGATCTACCTGAGTATCGAAACGGGAAACTCCTTGCAGTCTTGAGGTCTACTCATCTCGTCATCCGGCCTGCATTCTTCAGCTCCAGTCAGGGGCGGTTTTACAGCAACTTGGTTTCAAGGAAATCGCACATGCGCAGGGTACACGACGATGATCGAAGGACTCGCTTTGGCTGTATACCGGAAAACCGGTGAACCTCGCGGGTCATGTGCGCTTGGTCGGAGTAGCCCGCCTGCAATGCAAGGTCCACCAGCGTTTTCTCTTTGTGTTCTCCATTGGCCAAGTAGAGCACGCGCTGGAAACGCAGGATCGAGTGGAAGGTCTTTGGTCCGTAACCGACAGCCGAAGAAAAGCGCCGCTGCAGCTGGCGGCTGCTTAGGCCGATCCAGTCGCTGAGTTGTTGCACATGAGCATCCGGATCGCGCGCGAGCCAGCGCATAGCCGCGCTCACCGATTGGTCAATTGGCGAACGGTTCGGAAGACTATTGAACAGGCCCGCTTCGAGTGCAGAGCGCTTCGTTGCAAGATCTGGCTTGTCTGCAATGCGGGAAAGCCGATCACGCAGTGGACTACGGACGATGGCGTCGAGTGGCACGGATTGGTTGAGTAGCGTGTGCGCCGGGACCCCAAGCAGGCTGGGCGCCCGGCCAGGGTGAAAGCGAACTCCAACGATGCTGGAGCCGGCAGCAAGATTGGCGACGAAGGCTTCGGTCCAGGGTCCCACGATTACTGGGGCGTCGTTATTGATGAAAACGATATCAACGCAAGCATCCGGGAGCACCAGGTGGGAGTAGCTAGCTCGCGAGGTTGCAATTGTTTGAGTCCAGATGCACAGTACGTGCTCCTTCAGCGGGGAAGGAGGGGCGAACTCCCGGTAGGTGGAAACAGCGTCTTCAACATAAAAATGTCGGCCCCTTTCGTCTTTAAGGGACTTATTTGCACGCATCGATCCCGCCGAAAATGCTCTTGGTCTTGGACGTTGGGGACGACATTTCGTTTTTCTTTACGGGTGCAAGATCGGCTTCGAACGCCCCGGATTTAGGTCTCTCGTCCGTAAGCGGACCCTGTTTTCAAAGGCATCCATTTTCTCTCCTCAAAAATGGGAGCCGGTGAGTGGGTGCAACCTAATTATGTCCGCCACGATTTGTTGCTTAGGCCTCCGGCCGCTCACACCCACTTGCGCCGGCGCTTGCGTTGCGGTCAGGTCCGGCATACCTACCCGAACCTCATCCCGTCCTCGGTTTGCTGGCCGGAACGAATCGGCTCAGAAGTACCGATACTCCTTTCATTTGACGCTTTCCCACTTCATACGGGATGATGTAGAACGCATGGACGCCGATCACACTATTGCCGAAATCGAGCGATTGGAACGCATGTTCGCGGTGCCGGATCCCAGACCGCTGAACGCAAGCGACCTGGCGGCGGCGAATCGAAGGCACGACCAAAGGAACGCGCATAGCCCGTGGTTTCGGCTCTGGCAGCGCTATGGGGTCTGTTGCCGGGCGGAGTCCCCAACACTCCGGCTAGGCGAAATCGAGAACTAGACCTCACCAACGATTGAGCGCTATGACTGGAGTCACCGCGCACAGCAGAGCGAGTGAGGCTGCCAACGACCACAAGATAGGCATAAAGTTCCAGTCCACAGGTCAAGGCAAGCTGGGGACAGTCCTCCCGCATCGAAACTGTACAGCCGGGGTAGCATTCAAACGCAGGCACTAGGCCGACGTGCGGGAACCGGAGTTCGGTCTTGTTGCCCTTCTTGTTGATCTCAAAGGCGATTTCAGTGCTGTCCACTCGCTCTTGTCTTTAACAAAGTTGAGTGGGCAGTCCGAGACATGCCATACAACCTTCTTACCGGGCACAAATTCGCCGCTTTTTTGAGGCGCTCGGTGAACGTCTTTGTGGTGGAACTTAAACTCAGTACCGAGCGGGCCGGTGTGACCATCCATTTCCTCTGAAGTTGAAAATTCCGGGACGATTCTAGAGAAAGTTAAGTTTGCTGGGTGGTCGGTATCTCCTGTGCTCCGACATCTGTTTCTTTATTGCGGGGTCTTGAGACTCGTATGCGCAGCCGTTGCGGCTGAATCGGCGGGCGTATCGAACAAGTAGATGTGGCGCAGGTTGGGCATGTCTTTGAGGGGAGCCAATGCGCTGCTTGTAACCTTTGTGCCGCTGAGATTCAAGTAAGTGAGTTCGGAAAGCGGAGAAAGTTTCCCGAGCGCTCTCCCGGTTAGGGCAGTGCTCTCCAGATGAAGAGCACGTAGATGCGTAAACTTGCTTATTGTGTCCATCGATGCGTCCGTAACCGCGGTACGCCCGAGTTCCGCCTCCACGATAAAAGGCGCGAATTGCTCAAAGCGGGCGAGCTGCGCGTCGTCAAAACTGGCAGCCGCGTCGGTAGTGCGAAGAATCAAGCCATCGGAAGGCGTCGCAGAAACCGCGACCAGCTTTGCCCCCAAGGACTGTTGCATCTGGCGAATCTGGTTCATCAGACTGCTGTAATCACCGACAGGTTCCGGCGGTAAATCGGCGTTTATCGCAGCCGGGGCAATTCCTGGAACGCCGGTGGCTGAGGGGGAAGCGCCCGCAAGAATCCAGGCACGGATCACGGAAATCTCCTCCGAAGTTAAAGGTGTGCGGCCTTCGGCGGGCATAAAGTGGCTGTCGCTGGGAGACAGTGTCACTCTTTGCAGCAGCAGGCTTCCATCCGGATTTCGCGGCGCAAAAACCGGTCCGTGTTTTCCCCCCTTCATCAGAAGTGCATACAAGTCCAGGCGCAGATCGGCCTGCTCTTTGTTTGCTCCATGACACGCAACGCACTTGGCGTCAAGAATTGGATGAATGGTGCGCATATAAACCGAGCCGACGTAGGCAGCATCGGAACCCTGTGACCCCGATGCGATGAACCGCTTCAGCGGCCCCGGCATGTAGCGAACCAGATACTCGCTTCCGTGTGTGAGCGAACCGCCCAGATGTCCAGTCCAGATAAGCGCGAGCAAGGTTCCGGCGAGCACCAGGGGATAAACCTGTGGCGCCTGACCTGCGGTCCATGCCGGACGGACAGTGAAGCAGAGAAGCAATCCAATCAGTAACAGGATGCCGCTCCACATGTGGAGCGTGACGGTTGAGCCCGTGACGCCGCTCCCGTAGGCCAACAAGATTCCTAGAGTGAGCGTTATCGCGCAGAAGACTAGCGTTATTCGCAAGACGAACCCTGCCGCTTCGCGCAGGGCGGGCTTGGTCGTTCCCGCAATCTCCAATAGTGGCAGCAGCATGAGCATGCCAATCGGGAGATGCACCAGCAGTGGGTGAAAGCGGCCGAGGAACTGGAGCCAGTCGGCATGGGGGCGTCCATCGAGGCGGAGAAGCAGTGGGATGAGGATGAGGACGGCGGAGGCTCCAAGCACGGCAAACCGGTGTGTCGGCGTGGTCTGGGCCCGCAGGTTGCGGAGCGTAACTGTGAGTTTCTGGGGAGCGATCAAGCCAACAATCCCTGCACGACATATGCGGCCACGGGGCTGGTCAGCTTTTGATCGAGGCCCTGAAACCTGTAGGTGAACTTGCTATGGTCGATTCCCAGACAATGAAGGATGGTTGCGTTGAAGTCGCGCACGTGCACCGGGTCCTTCACGATGTTGTAGCTATAGTCGTCGGTCTCGCCATAAGTGATGCCGGGACGGACGCCGCCGCCAGCCATCCATGCGGTAAAGCATCGGGGATGATGATCGCGGCCATAATTGTCCTCTGTCAGGCCACCCTGGCTGTACACGGTGCGGCCAAACTCTCCCGCCCAGATCACCAGCGTGTCATCGAGCAGGCCGCGCCGCCTGAGATCGGTGACCAGCGCGTATGCGCCTCGGTCTGTCTCCTGACAGAGAACCGGCAGCGTTCCAACCACATCGCCATGCACGTCCCATCCGCGTTTGTAAATCTGCGTGAAGCGGACGCCGCGCTCGGCCATTCGGCGCGCGAGCAGGCAGTTGTAAGCAAATGTTCCCGGCTGTTTCGCCTCCGGACCGTAAAGGTCCCATGTGGACTGCGGTTCCTGGCCGAGATCGGTGAGCTCGGGAACCGATGATTGCATCCGGAATGCCATTTCGTACTGAGCAATTCGCGCGTTGGTTTCGGGATCGCCGACTTCGGCGAGGGTCTGGCGATTAATCTGTTCGACGGTGTCGAGCATTTGGCGACGTACGTCGCGATCCACGCCCGCAGGGTCGGCAAGATACAGCACCGGGTCGGCCCCCGACCGCAGCCCAACGCCGGCGTATTCGCTGGATAGAAATCCGCTGCTCCACAGGCGTGAAGAAACCGGCTGGTTGTTTTCCTTGGGGTTGGTTTTGGTCTGGAGAACGATAAAGGTCGGCAGGTTGTCGTTCATGCTGCCCAGGCCATAGGCTAGCCACGCGCCCAGACACGGCTTGCCGGCATTCATGTTGCCGGTATTGATGAGCATGATCGCAGGCTCATGATTGATGGCGTCCGTGTTCATCGTTTTGATTATGGTAAGGTCGTCCACCATGCGCGCGGTATAGGGTAACAAATCGCTTACCCATGTCCCGGTCTGCCCATGCTGCCCAAAAGGCCAGTGCGAAGGCGCAATGGGGAAGTGCGCCTGGCCGGCAGTCATGCCAGTCAATTGCTGGTTGCCGCGAACTGAATCCGGCATGTCGTTGTTGAACCGAGACGCCAAGCTCGGTTTGTAATCGAACAAATCCATTTGCGGGGGACCACCCGACATGAACAGATAGATGGCACGCTGGGCTTTCGGAGCAAAGTGCGGCAGGCCAAGATCGTTGCGTCCCTCCGCTGGCGGCGTCCTCAGGTCCGTTCCCTGCGCGGACCTCCACAGTCCCATTTCCCCGAACAGCCCCGCCAGTGCGGCCCATCCCAGCACTTTCCCGGACCGTCCCAGAAAGCGCCGCCGCGTCTCGATGGCTGCCCACTCCCGCTTAACACTTACCGGGATGGGAAACTCCAGAGCAGTGACGGGACTTTCGCAGTCGGTACAAAGTGGATGTTGCTTCATATGCGTCCCCAGCTACTTATTCATGGTCTCATCGAGGTTCAGCATTTCACTCGCAACCGCTGTCCAGGCGGCCAACTCTGGCTCCGAAATCGAGGAATTACGCTTCTTCTCGCCAACCTCCACCAGAGAGTGTGCGGCTTTAGGATCCTTTGCGTAATGCTGTTGCATTTGCCGGAAGGAAGTCTCAAGAGCCGCTTCCATCGGTGCCGGCGCATCATGGGCAAGCAGAATCTCGCTCATACGGTTGATGCGCTCGGTGTCCGTACCCGCCTCGTGAATTACGCGCTGTGCCAAGGCACGAGCCGCCTCCACCCATTGCACATCGTTCATTGTCACCAGCGCCTGAAGCGGAGTATCGGTTCGCTGGCGGCGCGTGCATACCGCATCACGCATGGGCGCATCGAACGTATCCATGTTCGGTGGTGAAGCCATCCGTTTCACGTATGTGTACATGCTGCGGCGGTAAAGCCCATTGTCCTGGTCCTGAACGTAATGCACC